>OHMI01000001.1_pt1 | contig 209375 bp, 184 predicted proteins | sample 1569271 | NCBI WGS metagenome assembly OHMI01 (sample SAMEA3879529, study PRJEB24766) | human gut metagenome | biome: human-associated habitat; feature: feces | place: USA | collected 1985/1987
CTAACCTAATCTCTTGCCATAGAGATATTTATTGTGTAGCCTATATGGGCGCATCAGAATCATACCAAACCTTCAAATCACTTCCGTCTCCTTCCAGATTAATTCCAGTTATACGAACATATTTCAATGCACCTTTAAGAGCGAACATCTCATCAAATACCTTTTTACCGTCTATAAGGGCACAATTTTCAATCCATAATCCTGTAAGATTATTCTTTGCATCAAATGTGATAGCATCCCATTCTATATATTGCATTGAACGCAGTACAAGAGTCTGGAAGTTTTCAGGAAGATGAAGTTTATTAATAAGCGCACCCTCAGCAAAGGTTATTGTAGACATCTTTGTACATCCGGATGCGTTCACTTCTTCCAGACGGTTGCATCCTGACAGGTCAAGGCTCGGAAGGTTGGTGTAGTTGACTACCTCAAGCTTACGCAGCATCGGTATCTTCGTACCAAGAACAAGCTCTGTCAGTGCGTATGTCTTTGCGCTGCTTCCAAGAATAAGCTCCTCAAGAACAGGAAGCGTCGGAAGGCTCATGTCCGTAAATCCACCCCACGCAGACAGGTCCAGTTTCTTCATCCATTCACCACCGTACAGGTGGAATATTGTTCCAATGTTGGCCATCTGGTTATAAGTATAACTCCATTCCACATCTTTAGTAACCTTTTGATGCACCATTGTATCACCTTCACGACGGAATTCAAAATAGAAATCACGAAGCGGAGTAGCCTTTACTGTAGCACCTGCAGCACTATTTCCTTTGAACGATATATCAGTTGCTGTATATTGTCCCGTACTATATCTTGCATCAAATAACCCCATACGATTCGTTATCCACCAGTGACGGTGTGACTTACGACTACCTTGCATAGCTTCCAGGTACGAATACTTGACATTTGTAACTGAACCATCCTGATTTACTTCAACACCTAATGTCTTCGGCTCAACATATTTGTTCAAAGCATCAAGGTTATATATTCGTTCACAGAACTTTGCACTCTGCTCGTCATCGAACATTTTAAATATAGTGCTGTTTGACATTCGTTCACGAATACGTCTGTACGCAGCCTGCAATTCTTCCGGGAACTGTTCACGAAGATTCTTCCACAATACACTATCATGACCAGCATAGGCATACACCGTCTTTTCTTCAGTTGAAAGCTCAGGATCGACAGTGTTTTCGTCCACATCCCAGGAATACTTCAGACGGCCGTCGTTACGCACACCCAAAATAGTATCGCAGTCATAGAATATCATATAGGCAAGAACCTTGTCTTTTTCCGGATCATACCAGAATCCCATCATCATGTTCTTCACGCGCTGGTCTACGCATCCCATTATTTCAGTAAACATATAATAGTCGCACAAATAGTCTACATCAAACCAGTCCGCGAGCTCAGCCTTGAATTTTCCACCGTCGTTCTGTGTGCTCTTTACCCACTTCACCAACGGCTCAAGATATTTCGGCTTACGGGTTCCAGCCTCATACTCGGCGTTTATGTCGTCATCATCCGGGAATCTCGCCTCAAATACCTTCAGCCAGTTCGGGGTACCGTCATCACCCTTTGTATCAAAATCATCATCCAGGAACATGCCCATCGGGTAGTCATTGTTCAGGAACTCCCAGCACTCGGTCGGGTTAACGCCACTAAACTTATCTGCTACCCACGACTGGTCATGATAACCAGGTATATCGCAGAATCCAAATACAGCTTCTGTTGACTTGTCGTTATTGAAATTGAACTTGCCAAGGAACTGTGGAGTTTCGTCCAGGGTACCGCGGTAGAACAGGTAACAAGGTTCACCGTCGATGGTTGTTCGCACATCATATCCATATTCTCCTGAACAATGTGCCTGAGCAGGAGTCAACTCTCCTGCAGCAGTAAGGATATTCTGTACAATTTTTGCCATACCAGTGTTATGTGATGATGAGGATTCGGCAAAGTCAGCCTTAAGACAGAAACAATCCACAGGAGCTGCTGCCTTGTTGGATGTACCTGCCTGACGGAATGAGTATTTCGCCTCTTCCTGAAGCTCTCCTCCAACACCTTGTTCGTCACAGCCAAGATACAAATCACCGGCTACCTTGGAAGCATTCTTGAAATAAATGCGGTAGTTCTTTATCGGATATGCAAGTGATGAAGTTCCCTGCAGACGGATACATCCTCCCACGCACTTGAAGTTCAATGACTGGTTCCCTTTCACCACACAAAGCATCTCGTCCACATCATATTTCGGGTCTTTGTCGTTATTGACAGCCGCTTGGAGAACAGTAGGAACCCCATTGTCCTGCCGCCCGGTAATGATGATATAACGCATTCCGTCCGGAACACTGTCAACTGTAACATTTCCGTTGTCATCAATCACATTATTTGATTCATACAACGCAAACATGTCATCAACAGAATCCTGGTCAATCATATAACAATCCAAAACCTGAGAATCACTAAGATACGTATTATAAGCCCTCAACAGATACACATCTAACGTGGCACCGTCTGCTCCCATGGTAACAAACTGCGGGTCGGACTGGTAAATGCTATCAGAAGCAGACCTCTGTACAGAACCTGACATGATTCCGTTGATATACAGATATACCATCTCAGTATTCAGTTTCTCATATTCTGATGAACCAGATGCTGATTTAGGAAATGAGACAAACATTACCTCATAGACTTCGCCTGAAGCCATCTTCATGGATAATGAGGACTTACCTTTAGTCTGCATTCTTGCTTCCTGTGATGTTATCACAAAACCTGTTCCATCACCGTCAACGCATCTTATCAACTCAGCTTCATCATCCACAACTTCAGAGACCTTATACTTTACAGCAAAAGCAAAAGCGTTAGTTACGTTCTGGTCTGGTTGCCTTAACGGAGCATATTGAACGACAGCACGAGCTTTGTCATTCAATCTTAACGCATTTCCAATCCATCCGTCACCGCCCCATTTGAATCCTTCAAACACAGTTTGAATGCCGTTATAACTCCATTCTTCACGGTTGACATCATTATTATTTCTTCCCTGTGCAGAAAGTTTGAGAGTCATTCCGTCTGTGGGTTCACTTATATTGAGTTCACTCTTCTCTGCAATCAATCTGAAGCTGTATTCAGTTTTGCCTACAACAATCCGGCACTTCTGTTCTCCATAATTAGAAGCACGAAGCGTAAGATTCTGTACAACGAAAGGAACAGATGATGATGAGGCTACATCTTCACCAACATATACGATGGCATTTGTAGGAGTTTCTTTAGGATTATATGCGGCATAGGATAGTGTATATACATCAAACTGCTTTGTTTGTATGTAAGGCGTATTTTCTCCCAAGATAAGGCTTCCATCAGGATAGTCGAACCTTGCATATACTATCGGAGCATTATTATCAGTTTCTCTAACACCTATTGCAAAGTATATGCTGTTTGATTTAATTATATTATCCTCAGACAGCTCAAGTTCTACGACAAGCTGAACAGAATGGGTTCCATGTGACATTCCAGATGTATCTATACTGAATGATCCATTCGCTGTTGAAGCAGTTATACTTCTATCTTCCTTGTCAACACCATCAACGTAGCACCTTAATGTTTTGTTTCCTGCTCCTGACAGAGCATAAGGGATAGTGACACTATCTCCTCTATTGATAGATGTTGCAATATTGAATGAACTGGATAGAGTCAACTGAACCACATTGATTGTCCATGTAATTTGAGAAACCTGCATCTCTGCGCCTTCACCGACCTGAACCTTTACCCTTACAGTATTGGTACCTACTCCCATATACTTTGTCACATCAACAGTATTGCTGCTTCCTGCATAGATGTTACTTTCTAATGTATTGGTGTTAGCACCTTGTATGATTGTCACTATCGCCTTAGCCGGATTTCCCGTTGATTCTCCAGTCTCAGAATTGACATGGTCATACTTGTATGTCAATTTCACATCGTCTCCAATCTTTACAGTCTTGTTAGCTGTAACGCGAGTAAGAATTACCTTCGTTGCAAGACTGCTTCCGCCACCGGCACCGGAGAACTGGTCTGTAGTACTTATCACTTCACCACCTGCATTCAAAAGAGAGATAGAATATACCTTCTGATCACCCTCTCCTATCTCGTTCAATTGTATTCCTGACGCCACCGAGCCTGTATTCTTCTTTAACTCATTGAATACAGCCTTTCCACTTACAGGGTTAGTTGAATTTTCATTAACGGCCTGGTCCACTTCAACAACCGGTATCTCAAGGTCAACCTGTCCATGTTCATCCGGCGTCAACTCTTGAACAGAAATACCTTTTGTTACTTTAATTTTCTTAATCGCATCTCCACCTCCGAAACGTTCCCAGGCAGAAGGCTCAAGCCAGCTTTCAATGCTGGTTCCTGAAAAACGATAGTCCTCCCATTTACCTGCAGATACTTCGAATGTAATAATCTTACCCTTCTTATCTTCATCATCTATCTTGTCGTTTGCGATTGCCTGAAGTGCTGTTTCAATAGTGTAATACCCTTCTATCAATGGATGCTGCACAGAAACATTGTAGAATCCGCTTCCAGTACCTCCACCAGAAATCTGTTTCCAGTTACTTTCAGTGCTCCAGTTTTCAATAGAATCACCAGTGAAAGTAACGTCAATCCATGAACCATCATCGGAAAGATAACGCACTTCAAACCCATGAATTCTGAGTTCTTCCGGAACAAGATTGACAGCGGAAACCAAATCTAATCTTTCGCCATTTTTAGATACATTTTTAAAGAAGATATTTTCATCAATCTTATCAGATAGTTCTTTCTTGGTATCAGTAATGCTCTTTTCAATCTCATTGAACTTCTTAAAAAGAGTAGAATTAGCTACAGGACGGTCTGAATCTTCAGATAGTTCCTTATCTGTAATAGTAATAAGCTCTCCTCCATCCTTCCATTTATTTGTCTCTGTATCCCAGTTATAGATGTGACGAGGATTTCCAACATAAGCATAACATCCGATTTCTCCTATAACAGATTGTAATTTTTCTTCTGATTCATAATTACCTAGAAATTTATTAGGATCGGAACTTCTTTGATAATATAACCAGTAAACCGAAAAGTTATGTGAATTACCATCGGTAGATGTTACTGTCAAAATCAGGTTTGGTGATGGATTCTCGTATTGTATTCTTATATGAACATTATGATGGGTATTATCATAAGATAGCAGATTTACTAAATTACTAGTTCTATGTACAATTAACTGAAGATAATCATTATCATCAACTTTACATATCACTATAGCCAACATTATATCACGTGGGACATCGTATATTCTAATAACACCTGAATCAGAAGGTCCTGTTGTTGCCGTAGATTCATTACATTCCAACACCTGAAACCCAGAATTGACTATATTAAGATTATCTTTCACCTGCTGTTGTTCCTCTTCAGATAAGGCTTGCTGGTATTTAAAAAGTACATCATTCGTTACCCTTTTAGCAGCATCTTCCGCAATAGAAACAGCTTCTTCTCCTTTCTCCTTAGCATTGTCCCCCTGTTCTCTCGCATAATCTCCCTGTTCTTTCGCATACTGCGCAAGTTCACCTGACTGGCCGGCCAATACAGCCTGTCTCTTTGCTTCTTCAGAATACTCCTTGGATTTTTCAGAATATTCCTCAGATTCATTTGCAGACTCTTCGGACTTCTCAGCATAGTTCTGTGATTCGGCGACAGCCTGATTAGCTTCTTGAAGAACTTTTGAAGATACATCCTTTGCAAGATTCTCAGCACTGATTTTTCTTCCCTTATTCAGCTCTATAAAATCACCCTCTGAACAAGATTCAACCTCACTCAACTGGTCTATTGTAGCAGAATTTGTCTGTAAGGATTGAATCACAGATGATATGATTTCCTGTTTTTCTTCGTTTGTCATAAATCTATAGTTTTAAATCTGTAATTATCATTATCAATGGTTCTATAACGTGAATCATCTACACGTCTCATTATCATCTTGTTGTTCGTTTCAATATCAGGATTTAACAATGAAACCCTTCTTATTGCCTGTTTAAACACATAAGACCTTATACCCTCTACAAGTACATTCATTTCAGGTACATTAGAATCAACCCTGGCATAACGAACGCCATCGACATAAAAATAGCTGCAACATAATGCCTTGTTTAGCAACTCTGCATACCACACTGGACAGCCTTTTGAACCTCCCATAGTAAGAGACTTCTGTACATTGTCAATACTATATATGTCAATAACATCATTACCTGAAGTTGTATATTGCTCATTATCTACTCCGAAAACCCAATCATCATCCTTAAATCCACCAGGTATTCTGAAATCAAAAAAGTATTGCATTCCATCAATCCAAAATACAGCATCCTTTCTCATCCTATTATTAGGATTTGAATACTGCAATAGAACAGTTCCAGAGACATCATCTGTCACACGGAATACTTCTGAACATACCCCATCAACTTCAACAGAATATAGGCCATCATTCAATCCTGTTATTTCTGTGAAATACAAAGTTTCATTGGGGTTCATCAACCAAGACCTCATGTTAACCATCCGCCTTTTCCCGTCTATTACATCAACGATATATACTGATGGGGAATTACTTTCATTGTATGCTATTATTTGCAAAAGAATATGGTCATACGGAGAGAATGACTGCATATATCTGCTTGATAATCCAATATCCGTAGATGGATTGAAGAATAATGGAGTAAAAGGACTTATCTTATACATATTAGCATTCAATTAATTCATATTCAAACACTTCATCATTGCATACATTAATATCAAGATTTTTCAGATACCCTTTATATAATTTCCCATCCCATTCAAAATCTACGTATCCATTCCAGTCTTCAGGCAATATGAAATCATTTGTCTTAACGGTAATATCCCCTTCCTTAAACAATTGCGATGCAAGAGATACATTTTTGTTCACTCTATTAGAGTTTATCATGATATTATCCAAAATATCACTCGAAGTATATATAAGACGCGAAGTATATGATGCAAGGAACCTTTCATTTGCATCAATAAGAAAATGTGGAAACAATCTGGCATTAAATATAGTTTCTGTATACACTCCATCAACAGATATACTTCTATCCAATTTATAACATGAATCTGCTATAGATGTATAAACTATGAATGTATTATTATCACTATCAGAATCAGATGTCTGATTAACATTCTTCTTCGACAATTCCTGAAATCCATAACTATCAGCACGGTATGGGCATAAAAAATCAAGTGTCTGCTCTTTAAGATTCAGTCCAGTAGAATATTCAATTGTAGAATTAAACTCATCCTTACCATTATTCCCTAAATCATAGTCCTGTTTTGCATATCCAACCTTCACAGATGAGTAAATCCTTCCAGAAGATACGCTGTACTCAGGTTCACTGACCACACTCAAAGTTTTTGACACACTATTTAAGAATACAGAATTTCTATGTACAAATTTTATAACATACCTATCAGTAGGTATAACTACAGGAGTATCTTCTCCATCGTTCCTCTCTGGAAGTGAAGGAACAGGACCATTATACATAAGCAATCTGTTTCCTGATGTTGAGATATATGATGTTCCATCATCGTAGCTACTAAGGTCAGAAATATCAACAAAAACAGCAGAAGGATTTAAACGGCCATCTTTTTGGTAAGATTCAGAATCTTCAAAAACACTATAGTACGAACCTGATTGATAGTACAAGAATTTAGACAATTCTTTCGAGAAGAAAATATTCTCCCTGTTTACATCACCATCGTATTCCCCTGAATCAAAAATATTTCCTATAATAAATCCACCAAACCGTGCAAGATGATTATATCTTGAAAAATCAAGTGACGAAATAAAATAATCATTTAATCTGTTGTTAACTGAATCTGTGATGTAATATTTCTTTGAAACAGAATCATACAATATGTTTTTATCTATTATAACAATATCAAAACTACTATTCATCTCATTATACTTCTCTATTCCAGGATAATTAAAGAAGTAATAAACCCCATTATTTCCAAGTCCACCGAATAAGTAATCCTCAAAAAACACGACATCAACTAATGTCACATCATCAGGCAATAATGCATCAATTTCTTCATTTGTTAAATCTGTAAAATATTTTCCAGGCCTTACAAACTCATCTGCATCAATCTGAACATCATCATATACATAATCCTTTGTATAATCAACATCATCAGAACCGTCATCTATATTAGTATTCTCTCCATCTGATTCTATCACATAAACCATTCCTGCTACTACTTCAAGAAATTTGCAAAAATCAGAGAATGACGTATACAACTTTGCTGAATTAAATTTTCTAACTGACTCACCAGCAACAAGTAATATTTTGTCTAACTCCGTATTATCAAAATTAACTTCTCCCCTTACATAAGAAGCCATCCCCATTTTTTCGATAAGATTATTCAGTAAAGAAGAAGGCTTTACAACATCGATATAGCTTATTTCTCCAGTCTCATTCCATCTAAGTTCACCAAGGTTATAAAAATAAAATGTAGATCTTCCAAAGCTAACAGGATTAATAAGCATAAAACGATGCAAGCACAACTGAAGCCTTTCACCTTTCAAAAGATTTACATTACATAATCCACTCGCATTTACAAACGAACTAACAATAGATACAGGATTACCATTCACTGGAATTTTATACAATGATACCATTACATCGTTCAGTTCACCACTTACAGAGTTTACAACATTTATTGAAATTGACTTTAAATCAATCTCAATGCTGACATCTTTAACTGCTTCAAGAAAGTAACTCGTTGTATTAAGATTAGGCCCTGCAGTCACCCATGAAGAAGATGTGTCAATTTTTCCAGACAATCCTTCTTCCTGGTCATTCATTTTTACATATCCATCGAATTGAATATCACTTTCTGCATAAGAAACAGGAGGTATATAATATACAAAACCACTGCAATCAACATTTTCTCTTATCGTATAACTTTCATCATCAACAGAATTTCCAGTAAATACAATTCTTACAGTATTTAACAACCTTACCCCATCAAAATATAGCTGTTTACCTTCCTTGACTTCATCAACAAGAACCTCATACTTAGTCCCCTTGTTTGAGTTCAATATTGCAGCAACAGAATTATCTAGACAGGCTATCTGTGCAGTATATCCATCATACTTGAATGTAGAAAAATCGATTGGGCATTCAAACAGCAAGTCATATTCCCAGTTATTATTAATTCTATAAACAGCAAATGCTCCTGTCGATTTCAATTTATTCTCAGTATAATAAGAAACAATCATATTTCGTGCCTTTCCAGTCAACGTGATTGTACTACCACATTTTCTCACAACACCACCATAATCAGACCTCACATACGACAATTTTATGTCATCAAGATTTGTAATCATGTCAGAAATATCAATGCAATTTGATTTTGATATTTCAACTTTACTAGAGCCAAGTGATATATAGAATTTGCAATTCATTTTCATGCTTTTTTCAACAAAAGCAAATATATAAAAATAGGCAAACCGACTACGGCTTACCTAAAATCCTGCTCATCCAAAAACACGTAAACAACTGATATAAAACACATTACACAAAACCGAACTATTTAACCATGCTACTTCTGCAGACAAGTACATCTCCAGCAATCCAGTCTCCAGGACTTATGGATTCCGATGCCGTTGCCAGTACTGTTGCTACATAATTGAACTGCTGAGACTCAATCTTCCCATCAGAGTTAACAATCATAATATATTCATCAGTCAATTTTATTGCAAACCCCTCCTTATCAAATTCCTTAAAAATCAAAGGACCTACATTCTTTCTTATTGGAACAATCTCTATATATCCATTAACAGAATCCTGCAATTCTTTCAACGAGAAATCACTCCCGTTTGCCGGGAAAGTAAATGATACTTCCCCGGAAGTAGTAACAATAAAACTTTCCATATCAATAAACAGTTACAAGGTTTTCTATCTTAAAGCATCTCATCTCTCCTTTATCTACATCAAAGTATGCAAATGTCTTGTAACTTGGCTTTGTCATTTTTTTTCCGTGAATTGATGTTCCGGCCGGAAGATTGTACAATGTTCCGGAAGCATGTCTGATGCTTCCGTCAACTTTCTGGAATGCAAATTTCACAATACCCTTTCTCATATTTTTAGCAAGTCTGTATAACTCCCATGCCTTAATAAGACAGATTTTCCACGTGTATTCTGTTGTTTTTGCTAACTGGTGTGCATACTTCATCACTCTTACTCGAAAATTACTCTTTTCCATAATGCTAATTATTTGGTTTGACTTATATTTTAATTGTACTATAAAGATAGTTCAGATTGACTATATATGCAATCGTAAACTTCGCCATTTTCAATTGTCAAACCATAATTAACTTATTAATCTACAACACATTGCCTAATCATATTACGAGCAAACGAGATACGGCTACGAACCGTACCTAATGGTATATGCATCTTCTTTGCTATCTCTTCATAAGAGTAACCCTCAGCATACATTATAGCGCAATCAACGGAACATGATTTTCTCCTGCATTTTTCAATTATCCCATAAAGTTCATTCCTTAACGTTTCATTGTCCGCATCGAAATAAGAATGGGTATGATCAGCCTTCTCCTCAGAATCGAAACGTATCAATGATTCATGATTGTATGTTGTTATATATGTGTTCAACATAATAACGCTGCACCATGGTCGGAAGCTCTTGGAAGAATCATATTTACTTTTATTTGACAGAATCTTATACACAGTCTCTTCGGCAAGGTCTTCTGCGTCCATCATATTCCTGCAATACTTTCTTGCCAGTCCCAATATCCACTGATATTGCTCAATCACTATCTGCTCCAACCCCATGTCCATGCAATATTTTCATTCGAGATGATGAAAACTTATTCTGCTTCTCAGTAGACTTTCTGAGTAAGTCTATAAGAAAATCCGGATTGTCGCAAAGTGACGATAAAAGATGAATTATTATGTCACATTTCTCATTAATTACTGGCAATAAAGCCACATTGTCGAATTTTTCTTCCATGTCTATTACGATTATTAGTGTTACAATCGTGTTACAAACCAAACGGAAAAAAATTCGACAAGCAGCAAAAAAGTTATCTAACGATGCAATTTTCTTTTAATTTCAACATCTGCCTGATGAACCATATTCGCATACACACCTGCAGTAATGATTCTTGTGTCAATATTCATTTTGAAATAAGTCATAAGAAACGCTATCTCCCTGTCAAATGATGCACGTACATCATCAGGAGTATTTTTCTTTCTATCAGCAGAAGAAGTATCTTCAATCCTCTTTCTCATGTACTCCGCTTCTGCAATCATACGGTCTATTCTTGAAGGAATCTTTTCACGCTCAATACCAGTAATTCCCATTTCTGACAGAAGTCCAACAACATCATCTACAGCGTTTATGCTAATAAGCGCCTTCAATATCTTTGCAATAGTAATCCTGTACTTAATCTTTATTTTCTCTTCCTTTTCTAAAATTGCAGATTCTATTCCGGAAGGATTTACTATGCTCTGATACTGATATATCAATTCTGAAGCCACATTTTCCAGCATGGAATGATTATCACCTTCCTCCATAAGAACTTCTCTGTTTCCACAAAGAAGTTCAATAAAATCAAACATACTCAACCTGCTTAATGTAGTTATCATAATATTGTACTTTTATAATGTTCATAATTAGAGTTGTATGCTTCCTTATGTATTATCTTCATTATTTTCCTGAGTTCTACACGCATTCCTTTCATCTCACGAGATAGTTCAGAATAATCATTTACAACAACAGGACTACTTATTCCTGAATCATATATAGTATTCATTCTTACATTCTCATTGAATTCGCTTATATCAGGGAACACTTCAGCACCTTTCGGTAAATCTACCACGGTAGGAACATCTGGAGTTACCCATGACTTACCACCATACACAACAACCTCCCGCTTTCCACCATCACCAACGATAGCCAATCCTCCAATATGTCCACCGTTCTTAGTACCTTCCTTGTATGCAGGTATTGGTGTCGCTGCAATTGTAGCTACCTGAACTGCACCCATTGCGGCAACAACAGCAGCCATTACGGCACCAAGAACAGGACCTAACTGCCATGCTTCCATTATACCACGTGCAGTTGCAATTCCAGTCTGTGCTATCTGTACAGCTTTATCCCACTTGGCCTGTTTCTGCTGCAACTGCACTTTCTTTTTCTCAAGTTCCTCATTCTTTCTTGATGTTTCAGCTTCAGCAGCTCTTTTACGAACCTCTGCTTCCTCTTCAGATATTGCTCCACTTTCGGCAAGTGCTTCAATCCTTTCAACATCAGCATTGTACGCTTCCTCATTTGCCTCCTGTTCATCCTCAATCTTTTCAATATCACGCTCATATAATGTCGACATAAGATTACCGATTGCACCAATGGCATCAGACGCAACCCCCATCCATCGCTGAGCATTCTTCATCCGTTTTTTGTAAGAATCTTCTTCTTCATCCTGAACCCTCTTGATTGCAGCAATCTCGGCATCAGCTTCAGCATTTGCCAAATCAGCCTTTGCTTTATGAAGCTGCTCGGCAAGTTTTTCCCTGTCGTCCTGGCTAAGATTCTCAACAGAAATCTGTTCCTCCAACGAGTCAACAGCAGCCTTAGCGGTATCAATAGAATACCGTTCTGTTATATCAGCCTTCTTTTTCTCATATTCCTCATCCGAAACAAGTTTCTTGGCATGCAGCTTTTCCAACTCTTTCAGGTCGGAATTATATTGTGCATTCCTTACAACCTGTTCGGCTGCGGCAGATTTAGAAATCTCATCAACATAATCAGCAGCATATTCCTCATAAATCTTACGCTTTTCATTGATGTATTTCTTTTCGATGAGGCTCACGTCGGCACCATTACTTTCAGCAGCCTTCATTTCTTCTTCCTTCTGCTTATCAAGTATATCAAGACGAACGGACATTTCTTCCTCACTACCTTCCTCAACGGAAGCAAGACGATTCTGAAGGTCAATACTTGCACGATTCTTTTCATACTCCTCAGAAGCCTTCGCCAATTCGTTGTTCATTTCTTGAAGTAACGATTTTCTCAATGCCATTTCTGCGGATGAATTACCTTTTACGGCATCAATCTTCTGCTGGTAACCATAGCGGATTATGGCCAGTTCCTTATCAAGTCCTTCTTCCATCAAGGCAATACGTGACTCCTGCAATGATTTTTCGGCTTCAAGGCGTGATGATTTTTCATCTGCTGTTTCTGAAACTGCACTTCTTTTTGCTCCTGGCATCTGGTAACTTTCTACTAGAGAAATCTGTCTGTTAATGTTTGATACACCTCTCTCTGCAGACATCCTTTCACCCCATGAGCTTCTAATGTCAGAATTTATCGCTGAATTAGTCCGGTCAATTCCAAACATCTGTTTCCACAGACTTGCGTTTTGATATTCGTCATAGTATTTTTCATTTAGGCTTACAGCATCCTTCAAATTCTGTTCCTCATATTTCAATGAACGCTTCATCATATCAATACGTTCTTCCTTAGCCTTTTTAAATGCTTCTTCCTCTGACATTCCCTGCTTGACATACTGTTCTCTTGCCTTATTGATTTCCTCATATTGTTTAATTACGTCAGTCTCTGCATACCTTTCTCCTTCAGCCCTGGCCTGCTTTTCTTCTCTCTCAGAAAGCTCTTCAACGCTCTCAATCCCACGACGAACAAATGAAAGCAAATCTGCAGTCATTGACGCAATAGAACTCTTTATTTTTGCAGACATCGTTTCGAATGATCCTCCAGTCGCATCAAACAATAGTGCCAACTCCTTAGAAAGCAACTTTTGGCTCTCAATCATATCTTCTTGTGCTTTCCCTAATTCACCTGTTTCTGCCTTAACATCTCCGAGGTTAGTCTTAATATCCTTCAATGTGCGTATATACTGCAGTCCGGCATCTTCACCCGGACCACCGAAGATGTCAGCCAATGCAGTACCGACAACAGACGCACTATCGGGCAACTCATTCAGCCGCTCAGATACCATCTGAATAATGTCAAATGTTGTTTTCTGGCCGGACTTCAACTGTTCCTGAACCTCATCAGCCGAAATGCCGATTCCTTCAAGTGCCGCTGCGGTAGCTGTTGTCATTTCACGGATACGAAGATTACCTTCCTTGATAACGTCCACACCCTTATCAGAATAGATACCAGACTTAGCAGCCTGGGCAGTAATAGCAATGAATGTTTCAGCACTGATACCGGCTTCCTTGAAATATGCAGGATACTCCCTCAGCGTGTCCAGAAACTCACCGTTTGCATCGGCACCTGCAATGAATCCATCCTGAATTAGTTTCAGGGATTCTTCAGCGGAGATACCAAACTGCTTAGAGACAGCATTTGCACCAATCAATACCTCCTTGAAATCCTTACCGTAGAAGTCTGCAATAGCCTGCACTTCCGTGCGGTAAGCCTTCAAGTCCTCTCCTGACTTCTCAGTGAACTGCTGTGTAAGACGTGTTGCTTCTGTTAGTCCCTTATTGTAGTTCACCCACCATCCTATCCCTGCACCGGCAGCCCCAACAGCTCCAAGACCAAGAAGCCACTTGTTCTGGAATATCTTACCAAACCCGGACAAACCTTCAAGCACACTTCCTGCATTACCAAGAGATTGAAGGGAGTCGCCAAAACTGCCTGATATGATTCCGAAGCTACCCATGGAATCATTCAGATGGTTAAGTTCCATCCAGGCCGCTTTAACTTCTTCCTTATAGCTACCGATGGTCATCTTCTGCTGCGTGTACCGGTCACTGTTACGCTTTACATAATCTGTATTAACTCCGATGGTAGAATTCAGCTTACCGAGCGTATTTCTGTAATCCTCATCTGTATCACGAACAAGCCGTACAGCCTGACGCAATTTCTTATTAACTTCATTTGCTTCCTCAATGCTATGCACTTCCTTATCGGATAGCGAAATCGCTTCCTTGATTATCCTGATTCGCTCCTCTTCGGTCATGGCAGCAGCCTTTCTGGTAGTGTTCGCAGATTTCTGGGCCTTATTCATTGCTTCCTCAGCCTTTGCAGCCTGCTGCATTGCCTTGGATGCTTCTGCTGATGCCTTTGACAATTCCTTTACCTCTTTTGTACTCAGCTTTTCTGCATCTGCCTTCTCCTTGATTTTCTTCATCAGTTGTTCAGCGACCTCTGCTTGACGACTGAATGCATCAGTAAGTTTTTCAGATGCGGAAGATACGTTCTTAGCCTGAGTATTATATATGGCCTGCAACTTGTCAATATCTCCCTTTACCTTGACGTCAACAGTAAGTCCCTTGATAAGTTCCGATGCAGCATCCTTGTAATCCTGCCTTACATCTGATATTGTACTCCTAAGTTCCTGCAACTTCTTCAATGATTCCTCATCGACGAAATCCTTCAATTTCAAATTTCCCATCACAAGTAATGTTTATATTCAACAATAACGCCATCCACCTTGGTACCTTCCTTATCGAACGAGTAGGTACCGTCACTCTTCCTGTACACAACGTACACACATCCGTCCAGCATGGCAGCTTTTTTTGCAAGCATGGCCACACGCTCATAGTCAGACATGATTTTCTTATTCTCGCAACCGCATCCCATCATTTATACCCACATTGTTTGAAAAAACGTTTCAAAAAAGGCTCGAGAAGTTGAAGTACAACATACTCTCTTGCGTCCTTTCCCAACATGAGAATGTCATTCCCGTATTTCCTTACTATGTCAGGACCATCAACGAATCCCACAGTATCAATCGAGAGAGTATCACCTGCAACAGATGCGCGGATACTTTCATGGAACGGACCGGTGATATACAAGTTAGGAACATCAACAGGCCTTGGAGGAAGATTCAGTCTCGGGCTTTTTATCGGAGGTGTTATCTTCTTTTTCCATGCTATATATCCGTCAGGATTGTTATGCCATATGGAGGTAGTCTCATGAAAATACGGATCATCAGAATAACCCGGCCTCAGACTGTCTGTATTACCGTCAAGACCAGAATATAGCTGTTCCCTTACAAGGTCTGCAATTTCTATATTGTTTTCCTGAAGGCAATCCATACATGACTTTTCAAATCCTGATGCAATTCTGTTTATCACATTCTCCAATTTCTCGAAATCAGCCATACATACAATTAAAATTAAAGCCGGACTTCCGCCCGGCTTAATCAACCAAAACCATCACTTATCAGCAGACTCACCGTCAGCATCCTTTACAGACTTACAAGCAATCCGGTCATACACGTCAGAAAGTTTCTTTCTTCGATTCTCCTCAGCAACTTTCTGCCAGATACAGGTCATGTGAGTATCAATGAATTTCTTTTTCGACATCATCTTGACCTGCTTTTCCACAAAATTGACTCCATCTACAATCATGACGCTTTGACCACCTTAACAAATTCAACCCATTTGACATCATTCTCGTACAGAACAGAAGGTGATTTAACTGAAATCTCACCTTCACCAGGAGTAATTTTGAGATAACCGTCCTCATACGAAGCAGAAGTAACCCCTTCAAATACCTCGGATGCACCTGAGGACAATGCAGTGGCAAATTCTGCAGTTCTGTCATAGCCACCGACACATTCAATAATCTTGAATTTGTTGCTTTCATTTTCAACCAACATGACCTCAGTCAACCCTTTAATTACATTCGCAGGATTGAAATCCAACTTCAAGTAGTCAAAGTTCAACTGGCTGTCTTCTGCATCCATGTGGCAGAAATTTACCGTCATACTTGACTTCGCACTGCTTGTGCTGAACGGTGTGGCACCTGGATATACTGTTGACATCGGAATTCCGGCAAGAATATCAGTTCCATCATTGTAACCGATAAGCATTCTGTTTGAATCCCAGAAGTACACATCCCATTCCTTGTTAGCACAACGCAACAGCTCAGCATTCAGAATTTCATCAAAACGAGGAAGCGTGAAAGTATCTGTCTGAGCGTTGAGGCCATTGTACTGGTTCGCTCCGTATCCCACAGCACTAACCTGAGCTTCACCACCATTCTTCGCATATTCAACGAATGTATGAATAGGATAAATTCTGCCTGGTCTGTCAGCATGACACTTTTTTTCCAACTCATCGGCAGTAATATTTGCCGGTAGTTTTACTCCATGCTCAACAAGTATTGCACCTTTTACCTTACCCCAGTCAACCTTGCAGGCCGAACCACCTGTATTCATTTCTGCGCTTTCGCACACTCTTGTATTTCTCATTACCTACAACTTTGATTTTTAACAATTAATTCCATCGAGCGTATATTTATGGCATCAATAGGCTCGCTCACTTCCTCTCCGGATTCCGTATAGGCTCCGTATCTGCCATACGAGTAGTTCTCAGAATATTCATGCGGAACGATGCTGTCATAGTATATATCAAACCTTCCATCATTTCTGACTACCTCAATCAGCCTTTCATAAATTGGTCGAAGAATGTTGATGAATGAAGCATACAGACGCCGTTCATTGCTCCAGCTCTTCGTTGATGAACACGCTATAAGGATATTCAGTGAAACCTTTGAATAATAGTCCAGACTGTCTCTCTTCTCTGTAACAGGACAGAACAGTACGACAAGCGGGAACTTACGTTCTGATGTTGAAGGTACTTTGCTGTATTCATCAAGTTTATCCTTCACATACTGGGCCGAACCAAATATGTAGTTCAGTTCAGGATTCTTAACTTCCTCAAACCTGTCATTCTCGATGTCAGCAGGCATTACGATTGTAAGGTTCCCACTCATTTCCTTTACTACATCTCCAATAATCTCAACGATACCTTTCATAGATTGAACTGGTTAATCTTAATCAACATGTTAGTCTGTGTGACAAGGTCAATCGGACAATTACCATCACGCGCCCACTGGATGAACTTCACATTGGCGGAAACCATCCTGTTCCATGCAATAACCTGGGCATTGACAGGTGAGATGTACTCATTGGAACACTTCAGACGGACATTCCCGGTTATTGTAGCTTCCGATGAAGAATCACGAAGTATGTGGAACAGCACGAAATCAGCAAAAGGCTCTTTCAGTTTGTTGCATACGATTTCATACTTAGACGGCTCAGTATCTTCTTTTTCTTCATCATCAGACAAATCAAGGTAATCCATTGCATAACCTGCTTCTTTTTCCCCAAGCATGGCTTCGAGGAAAACAGGCTGCAACTCCTTAATATATGCTTCAATATGACCGGTTACTGCTAAAGAATCGGCACCGGCCGTCTTTGATGTTGAGGCGTTTTGAATATGACGTGGGCCTTCTACAAAATATGACACATCAATCAACATGGCAATTCCTTATTTTTTCGCTTTCGAAGCAGAAACTTTCTTCTCGTCCTGAACAACGGTTGCCTTTTCATCTTCGGCAGAAACCTCTTTAGTGTCGGTTTGCTCAACTTCTTTAGAGTCTGCATCTTCAACATCTTTGTTATCATCTAAGTGTGTTTCAAGTTCTGCTATCTTTGCTTTCAATTCTTCATTCTCCTTCTGTAAATTCTCATTCTTTGCAGAAAGATTGTCAATAATCTTCTGCTGGCTCTCGAATGTCTTTTTGACATCCTCTTCCGGAACAAGCCCAGCTTCCGAGACCGGGGTGATGGTAATCAACCCACGGCCAATACGGATACGCTGTTCTTTTATGACAGATTCAAGAGCCTTCTCGTCTCCATTAAGCAAATACATAAGCATCAGGCTTTAGTGATTGCTTCTTTCAATGCTGACAGACTTCCATAAGCGAATGCCCACGGCATATATACTGGGAAAATTACTTCTTCCTGAGCAATGAGTACAACTTCGTTCTGCAGCTTACTTTCAACGTCCTCAGCCCATTCAAGAGTCAAAGAGGTGTAATCAACAAGGGAAGCAGCCATATTGAAATCACCGATAAGATATTTCCCTGGCAGAATATTGTTGGTTTCGATAATAGGACGACCTGCAATATATTTCACACCGTTTACGGTAGTTATGATACCAAGATTACGACCAGTCGTGTCCTTCTCAGACTCAATAGCGTTCACAGTAATAGGATTCAAAGCAATTGCATTTGGAGTGTACTGAGCGTACGTCATTACAGCGAAACCAGTCTTGACAACATCCAAAGAGTTTGGCTCCTCTACGGATTTGAACGCACTATTACTTACCTTGAATGTCATTGATGCAGTAGAAGTCTCTTCCGAGTACGCAACGCCCTTCAATAGAATCTGACGGTCATTCATCTTGACCAACTGGTTTGCGCTGTTAAGAGCAGTAATTCCTGTGGCTCCTGTAAATGTGATTGTCATTCCGTCGAGAATCAAGTCCTGCGGATTTGTAAACTCTACAATCGTATCCTTGTTTGAGTTACATCCGGATACAGATTTGACGGAACCTGCAGTACCGCTGACAATGGAATCACTGATGATTTCCTCAATAGGATGCACCCCTGAATGGTTTACAATACCAAGCAGGTTTTCTCCATTTCCGTCACCAAACAGAATGTTCCAGTCTTCAGCATTGTATACAGCCTCAGGCAGCATCTTTAGAATGAATGACCGAATAAATACACGGCTCTTGAGCATTCTCTTTGACAGACGGATATGAGTACCAAGACGCTTCGTACCTGTCTGTTGTTCCTTCACTTTAATGCTGGATTCGGGAAGCTTTCCATTCTCAGTAACATAACGCGCATTTCTGTCAAAATCGTACACCTGTGTGAACGCAAGATTCGGGTACTTCGGATCTCCCTGCAATGTAGTGATAACATCACGCATATGGACACGCTTGTTGGCTACCTGCGAAACTACACGATTCTGCTGCTGAGTAGTAAGGTGGTCTCCTGTATAGTTATCTGTCATTGATACAATGTCCTTCAAACAGAAACCTTCAAACACACCCGACTTACGGCAATTACCAGACGCGAATTCCTTGAATTTCTCTGAATCAAGCATTTCGTTCAGTTTTTCATCAAACTTGTTGATAACTTCCATGCCGATACCTTTAGATTTCAGCTTCTCGATAGTCTCACCAAGACCTTTAACCGTTTTAATGAGTTCCTCGTTATCCTTAGCAAGCTGCTTGAACTTCTCATCATCATAGCCGTTCAGCTTTTCGTTAAGCCCCTTCAATTTGCTTTCCATATCTTCCGGAGAGATAACACCCTCCATCGCCTTGTTGATGACATTACACATCATCTGTGCGATGTTGTTCATAAATGTAGCCTGTTCCTGAGGAAGGCCGTCAGTCTTAAGACCGAAATCTGCAACTGTAAATTTCTTCATCTTCAATTAAAATTTTAATCATTATTACTAAATACCTCATTCAAAGGACCGAAGAAAGAAGTGCTATCAGCGGCTTTTTTCTTAACATCATCATCTTCTTGCTTACCGTCAGTTTTATCCTGAGTGTCATTCAACGGCTCAGACTTTCCGGAGAAGATGTTTGTGCTATTATCCTGCAACAAGGCGTTACTTCTATATACTCTCCCATAACATGCCGGACAACGGACGTATGCCATGAAATTCTGTACTGATTTTTCTGTCAGTTCCTGTCCTTCAGACTTCACGGAATCAATAAGTGCAATGACATCAGCACGCACTTCCGGTTCCAGCTTGTCTATCTCCTGACTGACAATACGGTCAGTAAGCCATCTTGAATACATATTAGCATAATCAAGAACCTGCTGTGAGAATGTCACCTCATTCTGTGAATCATAGTCGAACTGATGGCCACAATGGGGACAAGTTACCACGTTACCTCCATTAATTGCTTTAAGAAGTAGATTCAATTCCATATCATATTGTTTTAATCGTTCTTCCGAATAATCGGTATTCCTGAACGCTTTCCGGACAAATTCAATGGCATCTTTCACCTGCTCCTGTGTACCCGATTTGAGGTTTACAAGGAATGTCTGAGGATTGCTCCCCCAACTTGTTAAAGTAGAATATTCGTACATCTTCCATTCAAGCACCTTACACGGGTCAGTCTCGTCACGCTTGATTGCTTTCACACCGATAGAGTGTTCAAGTGTTCTTCCATTCTCAGCATACAGCTTGTAATCCGCCAATGTATCACGTCCAATCTGCTTCTCAAGATTAAGCTGGCCAACCATGATTAGGTTTCCTTCTTTTTCTTCTCCACTCAATGGAACGCCAAGCAACTGGTCTGTACGGTGATTCAGAAACCATCTCATCCTGCCGATATTTTCCTTCAACGTCTTGTTAAAGGAACCAGGCATGGAAATGTCGTTCTGTGAGTCTTTCACACCGATACCGTTCACAGCTACCGTTACGATACCCTTCTCATCCACATCATTCGCCTTCGTTCTGTACTGTAGGCTCTTGGTTTTCTCTTCCATTCTCAACTTCACTTTTTGTGTTAAGACTAATTACATTCTTTACTATCTCTCTCTCCTCGTCTGACATCTCGAACAAAGTCTTGTCAAACATAGGTTCTTCGAATCTGCTTTCCTTGATTTGCGCTCGCCAGTCATTGATACTGATGAGTCCGCTCAGGAACTGTTCCTTACATCTGGTATTTATAAGTGTTTTCACTTCCTCTGCCTCTTTCAACCCCTGCTGCAGACAATCCACATCAGAGAAATCACAGTCCAAATAATATCCACCTTCCTCAAGACCAAGAAATGCAGTTAGCTGCTTGCAGAATTTCTTGGCCATCGGTATGATGGTAGATGTATATACAGCCTTTTCCGCGGTTACTTGATTGCTGAATGTTGACTGGTCCTTACGCGGTACCAGAACTGAGGGGATACCGTATGCTCCGGCTATCTGAATAGCATCAGTAAGAGTTTCCTCAAATGGCTGCAACTCACTGATGGTAAGGTTTGTTCTTACGAATGACAAGGGAACGTCACTTAATCCATACGGAAGCCTACGTTGGTCCAGCCCGAATTTTCCAAAATGACTGTCAAGTATTTCCTTCTTTTCATCTTCTGTCATTGCTGCAGTACCGGCTTCATCCTTCTTGTTTGATACCAGGAAACCCAAACCACCACGTTTAACGTAAATCACGTTTCTCGCTTCATATACGGCTAGAAGGTTGGAAATAGGTTTCAGATGCGCAGCCAACCTGCTCTGTGATTTCAAGAACCCGTTTATTGACATATATTCAGGTGAGCCGTCACGGTCATGCCATATCTGGAACGATGGAATATCCATTGTACTTACATAACCATAGTTCAGGCGATAGCAACGTATAATTTCCTCTTCCTTGGCTATACCGAACATAGGTATGTTAACTCCAAGATTCGGCTCTACATTAACAAAATCAGCAGGAAGTTCCCAAAAGTTATCACACCATTTCCACTTTGGCTGGTCCTTGAATGTTTCTCCCATAGCAGCACGAAAGAAAGCATTGCCAGTGCACAGCTTATATACGAAGTGTGAATATATCATCTCGTTCCAAGACATAAGACAATTTGGCTTTGTGAGAATCTGGTTCATTCTCTTGTTCTCCCAGACCACGCTGTCGTCCTTTACCTTCTTCAATTGGAATCCGGAACCTGATATACGTGAAGCAATGTAATCAATCGGAAAGAATACTTCTGGAACAGAACGGAACAGTTCCATGTAATTATGACCGCAAACCAGTGGGGATACGAATAACTCATGCACATCACATCGGTCAATATTACCACCATTTGGCGTTGAAACCGTCTGTGGCTCACTGGCCATTTTCAGACCGGCACAAGCTGGAAGTGTATCCTGTTTTATAATTGTATATCCCATAGTTTATCCTTATATGACAAAGATAAATTATGGGTATATACGATGTCGATTTTGGAAAAATCTTGCAATTCAGACGAACACTGGAACTACGAATAAACAACTATATATCAATTAGTTGCATTTAATAACAAGTTTACCCTAATTTTATGCAAGTGTATGCAATACCGCTCAAAAGGGCACTGGCTCCACTTATATTTTCATCATTGTAGTCAAGAACTTCAGTTATGAATGCCATATACTCATCATTTTCCATACCGGTCTCAGAAAGCAGGAAGTATGACTTGATGAAATCGGATGTAGCAGCTATTCTCTTATCCATATCCTGATATTCCTTCTTAATCCTTACTTCCGGAAGCGTATTTCTCAGTTCCCTTGCCATTTGGTAATATGCAGGTGACGATTCCACGATGTACGTTCCTGCATCATGTGAACATATAACAGACTTCATCTCTTCAAGTGATACCGTTTCACGCATAATTAGGTCAAGAACATGCCATTTTTCACCGCATCTGGCAACCTGACACATATAGAACTTTCCACCAACATTCGGCATGATGTACACTATCTTCTGTGAATACTGATACTCGACTGAAGGATTGAAGAATCCGAACACGCTTCTGTCAGAATACATGTTACGCTTACGACGGCTGGAGAACTGGGAATACTCCTCATACATGATGTCATGGACAACATATCTCAATGTATCGGTAAGGTGACCGTGTTCCTCATAGGACTGTTTCGTTACGCTGTCCTTTATCTTTGTCTTGAGGATTGCGCCATTGGCATCCTTCTGTACGCTCTGGTAGTCCTCGATTGATACCCTGCAACCATCGTCTATATTTATGCTGAGGCCCGGCAATGATTTCTCAAAAACAGCATTGACAAACTCACCGGTCATGGATACGGACGGGTTCCTGTTACCAACCTTATCCTCAACAATCCAGTTGTCTTTCTTCAATGTTTCAATGAACAGGTCCATGAATGAACGCTTCTCATCGTCGATAGTGTTGGCCGCTTTTGCTGATGCGTCACCATGAAGATAAATTTTATCGTCATATCCAAACTCATGCAGTCGCTTGGATACCAGTTTCGCAGCTCTTCTTGCGCTGTTGTTCGGGCTTTCAGCCGTGGTCTCAGCAATCTGGTACATATCCTTACCTTTGCTCAAGTCTGCCTGCCAGTAGCTTACAGATATGTACGGCAGCACGTTGCTGTCGACAGAAAGGTGTATAGGTAATCCTGGGATGTAATGATACTCACCGCTATTCTTTCCTACATTGAACGAACCGAGGAACTCGTTTCCGGTCTTAATTACACCCCACTCTCCCAACGCATACACGTTGTAGTAGTCCGGGTCATGAATACGGTCATGCTCGAAGTCCATCACACACTGCTCATCGTAGTATCCATACGTTCCATCCGGTGAACCGACAACCCAGAAGTTATTCAGGTATGTTGTCTGTATAACTACCATATTTGGAGGATACTCCTCAATTTCCTTAGTTACAGGATTCACTATTGAGCGCCCCTCGTTCATCTTTAAAGACTTCACCTTTGTCAGCTCTGCCGGTATTATCCGGCCGCCAATTTCTACAACCATAGGAACATCATGCAGTTTCTCGTTGTCAAGCCAGTCCTTCTTTATCCAGTGTGTTTCACTGATAGGGTTGAAGTCGGCAATAATCTGCTGCCCCTTCTTACCACGCAGACGCTTACGTATCTGCTTCAGGTCGGCATACTCAAACTCTGACAACTCTTCAAGCTGAACCCTCTTATAGTTACTGATACCCTTAATCTTTTCCGGATCATCCAAACCGGAGAAATCTATCTTTGCTCCGTTATACAGGCAACGGATTACATTCTGGTTGAACTTGAAGTATTGTGTGATTCCTAACAATGATGCAGCTACCTTATAATCCTCATATATGGTTTTGCTGATGGATGCTCCGACCTTTCTCATCACAAGCGTATTCTCACCGTCCTGCAATGTCTGTATCAGCACGCACTGTGCTACGCTGAAAGACTTGCTCGATGATGAACCACCATACAAGATGATGAATCGAAGTGTGGCATCATTCAGATATTTCAGCAGGTAAAATGCATTCGGATTGAGTTTCTTGTGATTTATGAGCATAAATGTTCTATTTTTTAGAATTATGAGAGTATTTTTTGTATAACCTCCGTATTTTTTCTAATACTATCGTTCTATTTTTTAGAATTTACTCCTCTTCTTGGTCAAAACCTATACGAATCTCATTGATATTTCCACCTTGATTACCTCCGATGGAAATCTGTTGTGGCGCGTTCCATCCGTTCATGCTGGCCAGAAGCTTCGCCGCTTCCACCTTACCGTTGAACTCATAGCTTACCTTACCCTTGTCATTGCTTATCTTCTTCATGGCATTTCTCACACGCTTCGGCATCTGGCTGGGAGATTTCAACTTTATCTTTCCTGTTACAGGATCTACAAGATACAAATCGTTCGGGTCCATCATGACAATATCCATGAGAACCTTTTCCACCTTATCACGGCTAATTTTCGATGCTTCTGCACGTTGGGCCCTCAATTCGTCTATCCTTGCTGCAACCTTGTTACTTGCCAGCATCCGGCTTGCATTGCTCCATATCGTCTCAGGCTGCATCTTTGATGCGTCATAGGCCATCCTGTATGCTTCACTTGCATTACCGTCACAGTCAAGGTAATAATTGCAGAACTTTTCCTGTTTTTCGGTCAATTTCCTCATAGGCTAATGGTTATTAATGCCGACGATGCAGATTACCTGTTTCCGGTCTTTCAGCAAATCGTAGGCTGCTGTTAATGTACTTCCTGTCGTGCAGATGTCATCAAAGAGTATTACTCTCTGTTCCTTAATTGGCCGGAGAAGATAAAACTCAGGATTGATACGTGTCCTGTTGAGGCACTGCATTGCAGATTCATAGAATTTTATTTTCACCCCCTGGGCAATTTTTTGGCAAATGTCAGTGGCGAAATGGTACTCTGTGATGTGCCTGCGCTTCGGTGTGGTAATTATGCACCATTCATCGTCCGGCCGTATCAATGAAAGTATCAGTTCCGTGGCGGATTCCGAAATGACTTCTGCACACTCACCCGAACTCTTGATTTCCTCAAATGGAATTCCATCCTTTGTTCTTGCAAACAGGGATATGTAATAAAACCCGCCCTTACGGTGGATTCTTACTTTAGGCTGCATATTGCATAACCTTTCGTATTTCCTCCAGCCGCGGGCGGGTTTGTCCCAGTCATCAATCCTTATCTTTCTACCTTTCCTCACAGCCAAAAACCTTTGCTATCCCTTTACTGACTGAGGTGTAATTCAAAGGTACTGAAAAAATACCTTCATCGACAGATTGTACAGGATTGTCGAATTCTCTCTTTTCGGAAACACACTGAATATCAACGCCATTGTATTTCCTTACTTCTTCCGCAAATTGAAGTATTGTACAAGATTCAGGATTGACAATGTTTACCAGCTTCTTGTCAGAACCTATCGCATATATCAACCCGTCCACCACATCATCTATGTAGGTGAAGCACCTGGTGTTCATTCCCCCATTATACAGACTGACCTTTTCCGAATTCATGAGAGCATAGAGAAGAGTCCCTTTCCGCTGGTCAGGTCCGTACACGTTATGAAGGCGAACACCTGTAGCTTTCTTGCAATATAATGAAGCATACACTTCGTCAAAGTGCTTGCTGACACCGTACATACTTGTCGTGTTGCATGGATTTGCCGTGGAAGAGCTGGCATACACCAGTTTCACCCCGAACCGGTTACATCCGTCAGCTATCGCTACGAATGAATCAATGTTGTCACGAAGTATTTTTTCATGATCCGAATTGAAAACACTGGTCTGTGCGGCAAGATGTATAACAGCATCGATTCCACCCCCGGCCAGAAGGCACGGAACGCCGGCAGCTTCAGTTCCACACACACGGTCGATACCGACCACTTCAACACCACGACTTCTCAGATTCTTGCAGAGGGCTTTACCTATAAAGCCTTCACTGCCGGTTACGACAATTTTCATCATCACAGCTTGTTTAGAATTTTACATAAAACATTCAGTATGTTACCCAGTAACATCACTATTATTATCAGAAGTGCTGTATCCTGCTCAACCATCCCGATGGAATAGCAGAACAGGACAGCCACAATCATAAATATTACTCCTTTGGCCTGATAATGTTCCATCAGGACTTGATATTAAGTTCATACTCATATCTGCTTACTGTCTTGTATCCGGTAACAAGTACCCGTTCACCGGAATACAGGCCGGATATGGTGTTCTCAATCACATCAAGAGAAACACGTTCATCAAACTTCAGGAACACCCTTCCTGGCACTCCGCCAGCGACGAATGAGACAAAATAATATGTTCCACGCTCCCAGTAGAACACATATAGGATGAGAAATGAAACTACCACAGAGGACAGATAGACCCAACTTGACGGTACATTAAAATCTCCTAAAATTATCAATGATGATAATACCATTGATACAATTGCCCACTCTAACAGATTAATGAGCAGGCCTACGACTTGTTTTTTCTTTGCTTTCATAAATCAATTTTTGCCAGTTAATAATTCAAAATCATACATTAATGCTGTTCATTTACTGCAGTGCTTCGCATATTTTCTCTATGCATTCAGTATTTTCTTCGTTTAACCATTCCTTGGCCACATTCCACGCAATGCTTTTACTTGCTTTGAAATTATCAATTCGAATACTATGGTGAGACAATTTTCCTTCTGTCGGTTTCAATCCGGAATCATGCAATTCACATAAACCGTCTTTGTAGAATGTACACCAGTCTCCTTCTTGTTTAGCCTGTATCATCGGTACGGGCATATCAACTACCCCCATAAGGATACCTACATACCATTCCGTTGCTGCAAGCCTGTCTTTATATCCGGCTTCGATAAGCCTTAAAACATCTTGCGGAGTACCCAAACAAGGCGTATGACATTGCTGCTTACATAACTTGCATTTACACTGTATCGGTTTGCGGCCGGTTTTTCTGATTATTCTTTGTAACTGAGTTTCTTTAATAAGTAAGCTCATTTTGTTTCCTCCATATTAAAATCCCAAAAACTAAGTTTCCCTTTCACATTCATAATCGGCTTATCAAATAGTACCGCATCCTTCAGTACCCAGTTCCAGCAACCTTTCTCAGCCCAGACTGAAGGATGGTTCTGTACGCAGTCGGCTATTACCACGCTACCGATGATGGCACCATTCGGAAGATACTCATTATCTCCGTAAAGTTTATTCTTGTGAGGAAATACTCTCTCTAACTGCGTTTCTGTTAGTGCGCTCCATCCCTCCTTGACTGTAGTCTTTGAAGCATGAATCAACACCCTTTGTCCGATGTACTTCTGAGGACACTTCCAAGTCCGGTTCTCGATGTCTTTGATACCGTGAGCGATAAGGCTCGCCCACGGCTGTTTGATGGATATTGCTTTCATGGTTTATTATTTACTTCTTAACTCATTGTGTTCCCACCCATTTTCTTCGAGTGCCTTCATCCATTCACCAGTTAGAGCAAATTCATAGTCATGACTGACTCCACACAAGAAGAAACTCCGTTTTTCTATTATGCCAAGTTCTGTAAGCCGGTTTATCTTTTCTTGTGTATTCCTCCAAATGTGTTCATTATGTTTGGAAAGGTTATCCCTATCTTTTTCAATGTAATACCCTACAATCATACCATAATCATCAGCTTCTGATATATGGATATATTTCTGCTTTTCTTTAATCTGCCTGTCAAGCCATTCTTTAGTTGTGTCATTTTCTTCTGGAGATAAATAAACATCGGTCACAACCAGTCCAAGGTTCTTCCTATTTACCCTTCCTTCATTTCTCACAAGGCTGCCTGTTTTAAATAACTTACTATTATCCTCTATAAGCTGCATCAAATCAGTTTTGCTAACCTTCAATTCCTTAGCAAGTTCAGACAATAGAGTATATCCTTCATTGTTAGCCTTACATAGCAAATCAAACCTTCTTTTAATCTCTTTTATGTCCATAATTCAGTCCTCCTTTATTCTTTCCTTCAATTCGGAAATATGGTTTGCAATCTCATTCATGGCTTCATTCCATGGAATCTCCCCAAGGTATTTCAAGCATGCGTCCCAACCTGCTTCAAATCCTTCCGAAAACTCCTCAGCATAACATTCATAGTCACAATCGTGTGCAGTGTTCGTCCCTTCGCAGAAACGGCAATAAGCACGCTCACTGCAGGCGTATTTCCCGTTACACAGGTATTCCTTTTGTACTGCTTCTTTCAGTAGCTCTTCTTTTCTTGTCATAATCATTCCTCCGTATTAGGTATTAAGTCCTTAATGTATGCCCATTTTAGAAATCCTCCATCCGCTATTACGGATTCTTTATAGTACATCATATTAGGACCATATATTAGCATAATTCCATATTTTCCCAATAGCACTATGATTCTACCATCTTCAGGAATCTCATTTATATCATGCCATACACTGTTGATACGCCATTCAGCACCATTTTCAAAAGCTCTCTCCAAATCGTCTTGACCGATATGTCCTCCACCACTATAAGCGACATTGCTTATTTTCTCTGCATTCTCTGATGCAGCTTTTCTAACTTCGTTTATTTTCATTACTACCTTTTTTTAGACATTTGAATAATTTATTTCCGTACTTTCCAGCGAGTTGAGCATCCTTTGTATATTCGTCATCGTACGCACCACTCGTAGCTTCTAAAGTGTATAAAAGATTCATTATTTTTTCAGCTTCTTTCAATGTGAGAATGATAGCGTTATTTTTACGTTTCATTATTCATACCCTTTCTTTTTTAAGAGTCTTTCATCGAAATGTGGTAGTGGCTTCCATGCTATCACTTCATCTTTGTTGTTCGTAAGTGACCAATGCCATTTTTTGTTGTCCGGATTTGAAGAATCATGAGGAATACGCTTCATGATGCAAATACTTATCCGGTTTATTCCACGCTGAGCAACCAATACACGTACGTTCAGTTCAGGAATCCGTTCATCAACACTTATCCACGATGACTGATTTTTATACCATTCTGCTCCTTCCATGAAATCGGCCATACAGACTTGTTCGTTACCAGCTCTCCAAAGTGGACGACAAGCTTCTTTGGCATATTCTTCTGCCGCATTTTTAATGTCCTCTTTTGTCATATTTATCTTCTTTTCTTGATTTTAATTTGTCCGTGTTCTCTATACAAAGGATTAAATTCCTCATCACAAAGAATCGTATCATATACCTGTTCATACGAATATCCAGTGAAATGTTCTGATATTTCAGGAATAGTATAGTCTTTCAATATCAGTTCACGACATTTATCACGGTTAAGCTCAACAACTTTGTAAGGCTCATCCTTGTAACGTCGTGACTGCTCACGACGAATTTCTCTCTCATTCTTGAACCATTCCTTAGTTTCTATTACTCCCCAACGACCTAATGTACGTGACAAAGTATTTCGGTCAACATTAAAGTTCTTTGCCAATCTCCGCAAAGGAACACCCCAGTTATATTGCTCGATTACACGTTCTTTAACAGGATCAAGTTTCACAGAGTCTGACAAACGCCCTATAGGTCGGCCTACCAATATACCAAGTTTCATCCTTAGTCTAAGACCTTCCTTTGTTCTCTGCCTTATCATCTGCCTTTCTATTTCGGCTGATAAGCCAAAAGCAAATGCAAGCACCTTACTCTGAATATCGTCCCCCAAAACAAACTTATCTTTTACAGTATAAATAATGCAGCCCTGCTCCATGCAGAAGTGAAGAATATCCATCACCATGTACAGGTCACGACCGAGACGACTTATCTCGCTACATATTATCACATCTTCCTTTTTTACCTTCTTCAAAAGTGGACCAAGGTTACGCTTATCCGGATCTTTTCCTCCGCTTACCCCTTCATCGGTAATGTAGCTGTCTATGTTCCATCCTCTTTCTGATGCAAACAGTTCAACTCCTTGCCTCTGCGAATTAACGTCCTGCTCATCAGACGATACTCTCAAATATCCGTATATCATATTATTGCGTTTAGAAAATCATCGGCTTCCTTGCCGTAATGCTTGGTTACTATCTCTGTTATTGACATGACGTTCCATTCATCAGGATAAGTCTTCTCTATCTGCTTGCCAAATAGTGTGATGTCTATCGTAATATATCCATTTATTAGCGTTAACAAGCAGTCCCTCATGTCCTCCATGCGTATATCCGGGAAAAAGCGGTGGAAATCCTCATGAAAACTGAACGTCTCGTTTATCTTGTATCTTTTCCTTCCCATACTTACTCAATTAAGTCAAACCATGTATTGTCATCCTCCCAAAACCATCGGAAACCACCAGCATGATGACATTTCCCATCGCAACAACGCCTAATATTGCGGCTGCATACTTCAGTCTTGCGTCCAGCCTCATTTGACGATGGATATATACCCGCAATTTTACCATCAAGAATGGCAACTACAGGTTTTGCATTCCACCCAGCAATCACATATCCTCGTTTTAGATTCTTCATTCCAATGCGTTTTACTCTCTTTGCTTTACGCATATCCATGTAGTCACTCCATTTTTTTCCCTTGTTGAAAGGAACATGTCCTTTCATGAAACGCCCGTTTACAGCATTGCGCGTAAGACGTTGTGGTGGTATATATAGTTCTCCTCTTCCCATGCTTTCTCCTTTCCACCTATCCCAGCAGCCACCACATGACTGCCAGGAATAGGTAATACAATTTCGTTTTCATTTATTATTCAAATCAGATTTAATGCTTCAAACACTCCTGCGCTGAGTGCTTCTTCGTAGCTATTATATTTTACATTCTTTCTGTCAGAAAGTCCTATCAAATTGTGATTTGGGATTGTCAGTATTTCGTACAGCCAGTAATTTTCACTCATATAAATCACTTCAACATGAAGACCTTTGACTGACCTTAGCCACTTCTGTGCTTCATATAAAGTTGGCCGTGAATATGCCGTAAGCCTGTTGAAGTTATCAGCAATACTTCTGAACTTTATAAACCCTTCTAACGTGTAGAACGAGTCACATGGCAAACAATAACCTTTTTCTTTTAGTAACTTTGCCACTTCAAGGCTAACGTAATCTTCTGTATTCATACTTTTTTGTTTTTAAATGTTTTCTGTATTTCACTGGTATAAATCGTTTGAGTTCCGGAAGCGAAGTAGAAACAATGTGCATCCATGCGTTCCACCTTTGTCCGTCATGGTCTCTGGATGGAATTGAACAATTCTGCCCTTGACAAGTTCCGCTTTTATTCTCAGCCTTGCATTTCACACAGCATCCTTCGCACTCAGAGGATAAATGACAAAGGATGCAAGCCTGTTCTTTACTAATTCCATAATCCAAGTTTAAGGACAGTTGAGTTTCTTTCATTGATTATTTCTCCTTCTTTCAACTAATAATTCCAATCGTTTCTCACACTCTGCACATTCGAGTTTCTTTCGCTCCAGTTTCTCCTTAAATTTAACCAGTTCCTCGTCCGTATTCTCATCAAAGAACATGTTGTTCTGACGGTTGTGCTCGATGTACTCATTCATCTTGCGTTCTTCTTTTGTTATCTGGGCTTTGGCCGAAATCAGCTTAGACAGGCAAGAACTCACTTCAAGCGACTCTCCTGAACGCTTGTAGTAGAAGTACAGGCTTGTAGATACAATCTGTTTGGGGTATTGGCACTGTAATTTCGCCATCCTCCATCTGATTACCCATTGGTACCGGAAATACATCTCACGGGGAAGATTGTAGTGATATAAGCTTACTTGTTTTTCTGCATATCCGTAGTAAATAGTTACTTCAACCCATTGCTCAATCTTCAGTTCCCTTTCAGCTTTGGCCAAATCCTTAGCCATCTGGAACCAGTCATCCATACTTTCCTGCTTTCCCATATCATTCAAATTTCAATTCAAGTTGTTGCCAACCTGGTTCTCTGTATTTGCGATTCGTCTGCATAAAAGCTTTCCGTAAGGCTTCAGCAATCTTATCACGCATTTCTTTAGATACATGTTTCTTATCGGCATCACTGTTCATTTGGAGTATCTTGTTAAGGCTTCCGTTTATTGGCTTTTCGTCAAGGAATAGGCTGTATTCAGTAAATATCCGGTTGCAATCCTTTGCAGCTTTCTCTTCTTCCGCATCCTGGTATCGCTCTATTACTGTTTCCTGGGCTGCTCTCAAAATTCTTTGTCCGCGTTCGCTCCTGCAACCATGCCATTCATTCTCGAAAATGACAGATATTACACGCTTCTTGCGAATCTTACCCAGCTTTGCCCATCCATAATAGACTTTTAACTTTCCCATCTCACTTATTAATTACTATTGCTATAGTTTTAGTTCCAGTTCCGCTTTCCTTGAAAGTGCCTTCTTCAATCTCGAATTTCTTCCCTCCATTATCCTCCAGCCATTGTCTAAAATCCTTACACTCAGATTCACTTCCAAATTCCCAGTGAGGACCAGTTATTGCAGCCAGGACACCGCCGGGATTTAAACACTCATACATACGCCTTACATGCCGAATGTCCTGATTTTTACTGAATGGTGGATTTGCTATAATCTTATCATACTGTGCAACATCACACTTCGTGAAGTCATCTCCAAGAATACGTATATTATCCTTTTTAGATAGAATCTCCTTATTCTCAGGCATAAGTTCATAGCAATCTACAATTACGTCCGGACAGCTTCGATGAATCGCATCTATGATAGCACCAGTACCAGCACTTGGTTCCAGCACCTTTTCATCTTCATGTACGCCACCGGCCAACATAACAAGCCAGTCTGCCACTTCTGCTGGTGTAGCAAAAAACTGGAATTCTTGCTGTAAATTGCACCGCTTACCTTCATGAAGAATAGAGAATACACGATCGGCATTGAATGGAAACGTGAATCCCTGAACCTTACCGCCTTGCCAGCTTCCACCAGCTTCTTCAATCCATTTCTTTGCTTCAGCATAGGATTTTTTGTTGAATTGCACCCGAGGTAACTTCAACACATTATCCTCGAGAGTACAATGTTTAAGAATATCCTCAACACACCATTTACTACCATAATCATCCTTTTTCTCTTTTTCTTCAACTACATTAGGAGCAAGTAGCGAAGATATTGTATTTACTACAAGGTTACTCGCTGTCATAAATTCATTAACGCAAATAAGTGCATCCATAAGGAAATCTGTATCTACATGTCCTGTTTCAGTATATATATCAATGCCGTCTACAGCAGTTGTTATATCTTTCAGCTGAGCTACACTACCACGTAACTGAGCGATTAAATTCTTTTTTTTGTTCGTCATACGATTTCTGTAAATAAATTCTTGTTGTATCAATACTTCCGTGTCCCAACAGGTCTGCCAACTGTACCACGTCATTGTTCTTTTTCAGATACATTTTAGCGAAGAAATGCCGGAAAGCATGAGGATGCATCTTGCTTCTATCTATTCCGCACTTACCGCCCCAGTCTTTCATTGACTGGCACAAGCTTCTCTGTGTCAGCCTTCCGCACTTACCTACTGCGACATATCCAGTCTTGTGACTCTCCTTTACGTATGCTTTTACTTCCGCCTGTAACTGCCTGCTGAAAAAGAACCTCCGGTACTTGTTTCCCTTTCCCTTTAGAGTGACTTCACCGGAAATGATGTCATCCCACTTGAATTGGAAGAACTCGCTTACCCTCGCCCCGGTTGTAGCCAGTATCTTGATGAAGAAGTACCTGTCCCTGTTAGGACAAGTTTTCAAATACTCAAGCAGCCGGTTGTATTCGGCTTCTGTCGGAACATTCTCCGTATTCAACTCCTTCTTGAACTTTGGGCGCTTCAACTCTATCGGCTTCTTCATCCATTTGCTGAAACGTTCAAGTGCGGTAATACGTAGGCGTATTGTTCTGGGAGACAATCCCTCATCCTCTAGCATCCGTACAAAACGCTTATAATTGTCAACATTTACTTCGTTTGCGTATTCGAAATATTTTTTTATCGAAAATGAATATATCTCCAGTGTATGTGGAGAGTAATCTTCATCCTGTGTAAGGTAATACACAAATTCATTCATCAGTTTCATGTTCTTTTCTGAAATCTTGCTAAGCTTCTCCAGAGGTTTAACTGATTTCTCTTTTCGTGTGCGTGAATATCCAATACCAAGATAATTAAGGAACCCACATAGAGCGTCTTTAATGTATGGCTTGTCAGATAATTCAACGGCATTCTCTCTGATATAAGCCTTGTATCCTTTACGGCTTACCTGATAATCGCTTTCAAGGAATAACTTTACCGCTTTGATGTCTCGGCCAATAACCTCATAGCTTTTATCGGTGCTATACAAGTGGGATACGTATTCTATAAATATTTTTTTATTCACTTCTTCCATATCAGTTCCATCTTTGAGGCCGGCTATTGATTCTTTCCAAGTACGATGCTATCTTCTTTTCCGCATCCTCACCGTTGAGGACGAAAATCCTTGTGTGGGTCTTGTCCCCTGGGACAGCCACATACTTTCCATGCTTCTCCATCTCCCGCTGGTGAGCAACTTTAAGTTCTGTTCCTTTTGGATTTTTTTCAAGGTCAACTTTCTTTGAACCCTCTTCAACACAGCCATTAAGATTCTCTTGGCCATAAACATCTTTTTCCATAATTCTAATTTTTTCGGTTTGACTTTTAGTAATATATGCCACGACAATGCGTGGCATATTATCATACAACACCATCAAAAAGGCCCCTTTCGCGAGGATTAAGTGCTTCGTATTCTTCACGGAAGAATTCCTCTTTGGTTCGTCCCATCTTTTTTCCTCTTCTGGTATGCACATCGAATGTATATGTAGGAATGGGAATAGGATTTCTCCTTACATCTTCCAGCCATTCGTCTGCATTAATCATATTCTTATCGTAAATGAAGTTCTGAAGGTGATCTGCGTCCCTGCATTTACGACAATAGCACAGAAGTATTACTGCCTTGCTGACAAATATTCTACCTTTTGGCTCCTTTGAGGACTTGTTGACAAGTTCGTGTCCTTGCCACAATGCTTCAATTTCAGACGTAATAAGTCCATAGCAATCTTCAGCGGAAATCGTATATAAACGCTTCCAGACATAATCCCTGTAACCGCTTGTCCACAACTCAAGAGCAAAATATCCGGCAACTGCAGTGTCAGCCCGTCTTATAGCCTTCTGCATCGCTGACGACACCTCAAAAAAATCATATCCTCTAACAGTTCTGATAATCATAAATCATTGACATTTATTATCTTACATCAGTAAAATTAATACAGAATGACAAGTTTTGCAAACAGAAACTTCGCCATTTTTACGCCATTTATCAATACTTGAACTTACACGTTATATTGTACTGAACAAGCTGCTTGGTCTTGTCTTTACCGTTATTGGTAGTTCCCTTGAGATTGATGCTGTCGCCGAAATGTTTCTTTATAAGCATTATCGACCTCTGTTCCTCAGCCTGATTCCTGAAGGCTGCCAGTCCTCCGGAGTTGACGAATGTGGATTTCTGCTCGAAGTTGTATCTTAGGTCAGTAAGTATTCTTCTTTCCTTGTACTTCATGTAACAGGAAATCCAAAAATCCTCCTTAAGCCTGAGCTCTTCATTCCACCATGTGTTCTTGTTGTAAAACACGCCATAAGAACATCCGGTTATCATCTTTGACAACGATAGAAATGCAGTTTCATCGTACATGACCGGAGATATTCGTGCAGTAAATCCGAACAGATGCACATCCAGCATCTGAGCAATCTCGGCAAGATTGAATATTATACGCGTTATCTCGTTCTTATCCTTAATCCTCGACGGTTCTCCTTTTTCTACACATATAGATTTGCAGGCGTGGACATCATCGTCAAGCATGAACAGGTTTCCGAAATGCTTAGCCATCCAGTTACGTTTGGGGATGAGTCCTACAACATCGTCCGGATGAGTGACTATCTCACAATCTGGATTGAACTGTCTGTATAGGTCCGCCTGGCTCTCTGCCACACAGATTATCGGGTCGTTCACCAGCTTTTTAGCGAACACCCTGTCATGTCGCTTATGACTTGGTATTACGATTCTCAATTGCATGGCGTACATCCTTAATATCAACTACATTGCTTTTGCTCACTTTTCCGGTCTTGTAACTCTGCATGTGCTGCATGTCAAGTGCTTCACGTAACCAGTTGCTATCCACTTCACTAGCCGACATAATGATGAATAGCTCATATTTTTCATCATACTTGGGTATAAGTGGATAAACAGCAGTTTCATCCGTTATGGCTTCGAAACGCTCCTTGAATTCGTCCTTTTCAGGTTCCGGAGCAAACTCAATACCCCAGTCCTGAAGTTCAGACTTGTCCCAGTCGTTCATCATCACGTCCATATCATTCTCACCGAATGACACGTTATCCTTTGTCGCATATTCACGCAGCTTCTTTACAGGAGTCTCATGATTTAGAACCTTGCAAGGAAGTTCCTTGTACCCAAGTTCCTTGCAGGCCCTAAGTCTTAAATTACCGCACACTACAATGTATCTTTCTCCTACAGGATAGACAATTAGTTCACGAAGATTAAGCATCTCAGGACTGTCCTCTATGCTTTTCTTCATTGCATCATAACGGTAATCCCTGAAGAACCGGGGATTTTTCGGAAGGCCATCAAGCTGGCCCTTGTTGAAATCCAGCAAACTGATCTGGATTGTTTTGAAATCAAATTCTGTTGTCATATACCAACTATTTAAATCAACAACACTAATAATCAACATCACACAATAGCCGGAACATCACTTAGTCAACGCGGTATGAATTAAACTCAACCTTATCCTTCAATAGTTGTTCGATGTCATTGCATCCTATCTTCTCAAGATAGGTAAGCGTAGCTATTATGACATCTGCGGCTTCTTCCTCACGTTCACTCCAGGATGGTATATGATTGCTTCGCTCCTTACCAGCTTCAGCAAGTTCCCTCCATTCTGACGATATGGCCAGCACTACGGCTTTAGGAGAAGTAGTTTCTGTCATTTTTTTTCGCTTCAACGCTATATCAAAACATCTTTTTGCAAGTCTGTTTAACGTAATCATAATTATCTAAGTTATTGTTATCGGACTATATATCAATTAAGCAAATGATTCAGGGCGAATGAATTTTCTCCATAATGGTTGTTAAGGTTAAACAAAAGAGGAGTCTAAATGACTCCTCCGTATTCTAATTTACTGCTCACTTTCAAGTTCCTTAAGTCTCTCATTCATCTTCTCTTCCTTCTTGGAGTATGCACTTTTGAGTTTTGAAGTCATCTCATTGTACTTTTCAGGATATTGCTCGCTGAAAAGCATATTCTGCAATTCCTTCAACTGACTGTCATACATTACAGAAGCTTCAGATAATTTTGTACGAATAAATTCTCTGTACCATCTGTTTCTATCCTTAGCATTATCTGTAACATATTTCACCATATCCATCTGACCTGTTTTCAGTCCTATTGAATTAAGGAACTGATACCCACAATTCTTCAACACCAACACATCCAAAATTGTCTGCTCGTTCAATGTCATTACATCGGATTTGCTTGTATAGTCAGTCATATCATCTGCCCATTTACGCATGGTTTCAGTTGACTTCTCAACCATGAGTTCCTTATTGCGCTTAATCTTCTGTCTGATATTCTCTGCCTCAATCTGCTTTGATACAGTACAAGCACCTTTAACAGATGAAGATTTCTTGAGATAATAAAAAGAAACCTTGAATTCAGGTCTTCTATAATTAAGTACCTCAATACATCTATACAACTCATTATTTTCGAGCTTCTCTGCAATCCTTTCATCACCCTCATTATACCAGCATTGATGGTCGAATACGTTATCATACACTACCTCAAAGCCCATATCATTGTACATCCTAACTGCATCTTCCTTTCTCTTCTTCTCATTTTCATTATCCCATGATTTTGGAGATTCAATTAGAATGACTGATTTTCCGAATGTCAGCGGCTCTCCCTTTTTAACAAGATTGTCAGCCTCCTTCATGACACGGTATTTGACATATTCCTGCTGCTTCTTCTCGAAACATTCACGATTAATGCACTTCTGTTCCTTTCCTTTCATTTCATAGAAAAGGCACCCATGATTTGCCGTATTATTGATGCATCCGGAACATGATGGAATCGAATCACTGAAATTATCCTCAGAAAAGAACTGTGCCTTATCAATAACACAGAACAAGTCATCAATATATTCCTTTATATCAGATATGCTTGCAGCACTCTCACCATTCACGTTCTCATTATAGAATTCTTTCTGCGCATCTATATCGAGTTTAGCCAGCAACATTGCTCCTGATATTGGGATAAGTTCCTGTCTTAACATATCAATAAGCTCAGGAATAAGCCCTTTCAGCTTAACTCTGTCCTGAATGAATCTGATTGACTTACCGAATCGGACAGCAATGTCCTCAACAGCATTTCCATTTTCAAGAAGCAAGGAAAATGCTATCGCTTCCTCAACAGGATCTACATCCTGTCGCTGCAAATTCTCTGTTATCATAGCGTCGAAAGCCTGTTCGTCAGTCATTTCCCTTACTATGCAAGGTATTTCATTGTACTTGTCAGATTTTTTAGCCAGCATATTCCATGCTCGGAAACGTCTTTCACCGCATACAATCTCGTACCTCGGTTCTACAGATACAACCTCGCCGGTTTCTTCATCAATATGTGTTTCTTCATCGCTGATTTTCCTGACTGTGATAGGCTGTAACAAGCCCTGTTCTTCAATATTCTGAGCGAGTTCCTCAATCTTCGCTTCATCAAAAGTTTTACGAGGATTCATAGGTGACGTCTGTATTAGCATCACCGGTAGTTTTTGAATTTCTGCCATAATTTTATATTTATTGGTTTGACTTTTAGTTTATTACATCAGTAAAGATAGTTCAGAATGACAAGTTTTGCAAACAGAAACTTCGCCATTTTATAGCCTTTTAATCACTGAAATAAATTCACGTTCAACAGTCTTTTCAAACGCATTCATCTTATCCATGCTAACACGTACAATACAATGTCCGTTAACTGTAAGATGGACATTGTACCATTCAAAATGACTACATATCTCATCCTTTTTCCTAAGCCCTTTTTTGTTGAACTTTATTTCATACACCCTTATGTTTGCAGTCATACTCTTCAAGCTGTTTTTTCAGTCTTTCAAGTTTCTTCTCTTTCATGAAGGAAAGTATATCATCAGATCTACGGAGCGCTTCCTGTGCACTCTTGTCTCCATGTGATGCCAGAACCTTCAATTGTTTGCGGTAATCATCATAATACAACCCAGATTCCTCCTGAACTCTTACCTTATGCTCATTGTACGATATTACGTCAGCCTTAGCGCATCTCTCACGATTGTATTGATTCAGCCATCCCATGATAACAGAGCCATCCAGACGATTATATATCTCTCCGTATCTACCCTTCATAGCATTTCGGAAAGCCAACTTCAAATCATCAATCTTGAAATACGGATATTCCTCGATAATTAAATCAGTTGTAATGGCTACCTGTGAATCATTCATTGTATTTGACGCATTGAAGAAATCCACAACCTCCGACAGCAATATCACAACAATTGCACGTGCATGATTTTCTCCGAATTCCATGGCAACTTTTACAAGTGCCGGCACTGATGATGCAAAAACATCATCGATACTCTTAGGTTTCAGAATCTGTAAGTATTGCTTCGGCGAGGCCTTTAAGACGGCTAACTGATTCCTTTCTGCCTCCTGCCGTATTGTTATTTCGTTTTTCGTCATAATTACCCTCCAATATCTTAGTGAAGTTTCCAGCCTTGAATATCCAGTCAAAATCGCACTTCCAGTTTCTGTCGTTACACCCTAAAAGAAATGGACTGGCAGCCACCTTCTTCAATACGGTGAATACAGTTTCCTTGTCGTACTGGGCTATTCTTGCCTTGACAGCCTTGCGCCTTGCTTCGGTAATGTTCACGACCATTGACAATTTACCGTTGAAAGTAGTATTGAAGTATTCCTGCAATCTGACAAAATCAACATGCTCTATTTGCGGATGAGGATTCAAAGAAAGCTCGTCTTTCTTTGTATCTCCTGAAGGAGATATTTCTTTATTATTTTTTTTACTTTTCTTTTCTTTCCTTTCCTTTACTTTACTTTGTGTACTTTTTGAGGAAGAAATCATCATTTCTTCGGAAGAAAAAGCTATATCTTCGGAAGAAATGATGTTATATTCGTGAATTTCATTATTTCTTCTACATAAATCGCATATCTTCTGGTACCTTTCTTGTATTCCTTTTGACGTCAATATTTTTTCAGAATCATACAATTCCTTAGAAAATAACCCGATTACCAAGCTGCATTTAATGACCTCACGTATATACGCCTCTTCAAAGCCCGTTTGTTCCGATACAAAGAAAGGCAACTCTTCATCCCACCTCATGTAATACCCTTGTTTGTAGATATTACATAGCAGGAGAGCATATACTGTAACAGCCTTACCACCCTGGTATTTGATTAGTTTTCTAATTCTCAAATCTTGAAAAAAATCAATATCAAAAGGGAAATAATCAAGACCAATCTTCTTATTTCTTCCCATATTAATGTTTTTGATACGTTACAAAGCTAAGTTACATTCAGAACTCAATCGGAGTTACCTCATATTCGATACGTGGTTCCTTCTTGTCGATGAACTTCTGAATGTCTATTTGAACACAATATCTGTCATTATCAATCGTCTTGGTCTGCTGCAGGCAATCAAGAAGAATCTTAAGAGAATTGTCCAGATCCGGTCGGTTACTTGAATAATATATCTTTGCTTTCAGCTTGAAATATCCCTTTACCATCCTACCACGTTCCGGACACTGGATATAGAAATTCTTTTCATATTCAGTAAGAACCTTCTGTTTGGCCAGCTTTGCATGACCACCGACATTTACTATCTTATAACAGTTACTCTTACTTGGTATCTGTCCTCTTATCACATACATAAGCTATAGTATTACATTGGTTAATTGTTTTCCGTTTGTTTTTATCATCCATTTACCTTTTTCCGGCTGCTCAATCCTCAAATCCTCTACCTTACCGAATGTTTTAATGTTTCCACACAGGTCAACCACCCAACCTTCCTTCCCTGGGTATGGCCGGATAACACGACCTATCATCTGATAGTATAAAGCAAGTGACATCGTAGGCCGGCAAAGAACGATTGTATCCAACTCTGGGTAGTCAAATCCAGTAGTGAGGACACCGCAATTAGCGACAACCCTTATCTTTCCGGACTTGAAGTCTGACAAAATCCGTTCACGTTCTTTCTTAGGAGTCGTTCCACTGACCACTGCACTGTCTGGTATCTCATGGGTTAGCATTTCAGCCTCCTTTACAAACCTCGTGAACACCAGTATTCCACGTCTCGGTATTCCACTCTTAGGAGCCAGCAGCCTTCTTACCATGCTAATCAGATAGCCATACAGGTCAACACGTTCAAATTCCTTTGAAAGACTCGCTTCATCGAAGTCAGCACCAGTTGAATTCCTTCTGACATTCACAAGTTCTATTTTTGTCAAGTCGTAATACTTCAGTTTGGTAAGGAATCCTCTTGCAAGCAGTTCGCTCACTTGACAATAATAGATTACGTCCGAAAAAACTCTCGGTCTTGTACGCGTAAGGAATTTTAGCATCGAACCGTTCATCGTGCTGCACAATCTATAAGGAGTAGCAGTAAGTCCGATAATACGTCTTTCAGCAGCTGCGAAGAAATCAGCATACATTCCTTCTGTCGGGTTAACCAAATGGCATTCATCAATAAGAATATACCTGAAATGCTTGAAATCTTCCATGTGATTATATACGCTACCGATAGTGGCGAAGGTAATTCTGTTTATATCCTTTCTCTTGACAGAGGCAGAATAGCATCCGGCATCAAAGATTCCGTATGTCTGCAACTTTGCGAAGTTCTGTTCCAGGATTTCCTTGTTAGGCTGGAACACCAGCAACGGTTCATTCAGCCTTGCTGCTATGTCAGCTATGATGAGGCTTTTTCCACTGTTATGATGAATGAAAAACTGACCATCACAATATAAATGGTTTCCATCTATGGTAAATCCGTAATATTCACCATTACCTATGTAATGAACGGAAAATCCTGTAACAAGAACACTCTTCTTTTGTAAGCGAGGTTTCCCTTTCCTGATTTTAACTTTTGTCGGGATAATATCAAGCTCTCCTGTTATCGTCATTCGGTAATATGTTTCACCGTTTACTATCTTAATTGATTTATCTCCGCAGTAAAAACCAAGCGAACGACAGAGGAATGCAATATCGTCAGCAAGCCTTTCGGATTTAGTGCAATATTCATACATGTTTCTATCCTTATCGTAGTAAGAATCTGTATCAAGCAACCCTGCAAGGAGTTCTAATCTGTCAGATTCGGAAGCTGTCTTGTAGTCCATCGGTATAAACTTAAAAGCAGATGTCAATCCTGATAGACCAAGACTTTCCAAAACCAATTTTATAGGATTGGGTGTCATCCTGCTCACTCTAATATTAGAAAAGCAATAAGACGACGCAAGGTTGTCAGGCTTTGTCGCTTTCCTTACCTTTACATTATGCTTTGCTGCAAATGAGTACAAATATTCCTCAACTTCCTTACGTTGTGACGTAATGCTTATTCCATTTGTCGAAGTGCCGTCACCAAGATACAATCCAAGAAAGTAAGGTTCAAAAACCTTTATTTCCTCATTCCCAAAATCTACGAATTTCACTCTTCTCAGTTTATGGAGATGTTTATAATTATTACTCTTCGTGATGTATTCTTCTACTGATATTTCATCTATTCTTGACATACAAGAAGGATGATTCTTCCCTTCATTCGTTTTGTAAAGGGACAGTATATGACCTCCATTTACAATAAATGTCTTACCCTTTATTGGCTTAATCTCATAAAGTTTGTCAATACCTCTATGAAGCTCAAGCACAGTACGTTTTTTTCCGTCATCTCCTACAAGGCAATCTCCTACCTTTATGTCCTCAACATTCTTCATAGAACCGTCATACATAAGAATTTTAGTTCCTTTTGCATGACAGCCGGTGGGCAACACCATAAGATAGTTCTTTCCACCTTTCAACCTATAATGTGATATAGCTGCATTACTGGCATTCTGCTGATAATCTCTTAATTGAAACTTCATATTCTGATTATTCCTTTATGAACTTTTTCATGACAGGAAGCGCACAGAGTGACAAGGCAGTCAAGGTATTCAAGTTCCTTTCCTACGATTGATACACCATTTACCTTATATCGTTTGTGATGCACTTCCAAAGGATAGCGTGAACCGCAAATCCTGCACTTATGCCCATCCCTTAACCTCACATTCCTTGCAACCTTTTCCCAATATGGATTGTTAAGCGAACGTGCATAATTGGATTTGCGGCCACGCTTATGCTGCAATCTACTCATCACCTACAGCGTCATTGAATTCTTCTTCACCCATAACTTCACCATCATTATCTGGAAGCATGTCATGTTCCTTGTCAAACTCTTCATCAGAAGGTTTCTCAGGAGCAGGGAAGTCAAGACCGAACAGCTCCATCATTGCAACCCTGTTCTTATCTTCCTGAGCCCACAATGATGATTTATCGTAGGATGGAATCTTTTCAGATTTGGCCAGTACGACCTTACCGTTAAGAATGGAATAATACAGGAAATACCCATTCAAAGCGATACGGAATGTCTTTGTAGCCGGAAGTTTCTTTTCATCCGTTCCTTCCTGTACTTTTGCAGCGTAATCCTTAATCTGCTTGCTCAATGAATTCAACCTTTCCTCAGCATCCGTCTTGATGCGTTTGGCTTCCTCCTTAGCGTTCAACAAAGCATTCTCAGCTTCAGGAAGCTCCTGCTCTACAAGCTTGCAGTATTTCCCACGAAGGTCCGATTTCTCCACATCATCCATGTAACGCAGCGCCATCTCGTTCTCAGGGAACAAAGCATTGAAGTGTTCATTCACTGCCTTAAGGATGTCTTTCTCACTCTCAGCGTTCTCAAAATGCAGTTCCAATGGAAACTGTTCCCGAACTGCTTCCGGAAGAACAAATTTCAGTTCTTCCGGTTCGTAATCTTTAATTATTGCCATATTTAATATTTGGTTTCGTACTCGGCGGCAAACGCCGAATAATATTGGTCTGTAGGTAACGGTAGCTGTATTCCGTATTCAGTCATTATATCAGTCTTGACGGAATCCAGGAAATGTGACATCTCCATTGTGCTAAGTCCCTTTGTGCCCCTTGCAAGTTCCGTCCTCTCACCTTTCGGGGTGATAACCATCTTCGTAAGGAATTTCTTACAATACAGGTCATGTATCGTTTCCACCCCTTCCTTTGTACTCCAGTACGCTTCACCGGTGAACTCACGTAAGGCACCACCCACGCATCTGAACCACATCCACATGAGCGCGTTCTGGTCAAGCGTCCTGGGCTTAGTCTTTCTCTTGATGGTAAGAGTATATTCACCATTACGGAGAAGGCTTAGCATGAAGTTGAAATCCTTGTCCATGGTAGCCTTCCCGTCTTTCTTAATAATTGTAGCCTCCATAACAATCAGAACGGTAAATCATCACTTGGAGTCCCTTATGGTAATGGAGCGTTCGAAGAATTATTCCGTGAACTACTATCCTGTGAACCACTCTTAGATGTTGAAAGAATCTCCATGTTATCTGCGAATATCTCTGTAATATATCTCTTCACCTTACTGTTATCCTCATAACTTCTGGATCTGATTTTACCTTCGATAAAAACCTTGTCTCCCTTGTGTAGATATTTACCTGCAACCTCAGCAAGCCCCTTCCATAGTACAATATTGTGCCACTCTGTCCTGTCCGGTACCTGAGTACCATTCTGCAACGTGTATCCCTTTTCCGTCGTTGCCAGTGTGAACTGGCAGACTTTTGTTCCGGAATCAAGCGTTCTTACATCAGGGTCCTTTCCAAGATGCCCTATCAGCATTACCTTATTAAGCATTTTCTTCCTCCTTTCTTAATGTGATTCTTATAGATGCAGCAGTTTCAGTCTCCTTGATGTACTGTTTATACAACTCGGGATGCTCAGATTGAAACCTCTTAGTGTCGAAAGATTTTTTGATTCCTGCAGGTGTTATGGTAGCTTTCAATACACCTGTGTCCCACGACTTGACATCGTGTTCAACCATTGCGCGTTTCAACGAATCCTTGAAACCGTCAATGAACGGCTGTATTCTCTCAACTTCCGCTACAGCTTCAAGATATTTGTTTATCACGTCCTTTGGCAATAGCTGTACTTCATCCTGCTTGTGTTCAAGTGCAGTTTCAGTATCAAGGTAACGTGTTCCCTCAATCTCACACTGCAACAGCCTTTTGACCTCCACGTCAGATTTCCGGACAAGTGGAATAAGCTCTGACTTTTCATTGTAAAGCCATACACCGTACAGTTTAGAAACCTTCAGCTCAGGATTCTGCTTTTCGAACAGGTACGCATATATTGACAACTGCCATTCGAGGTATTCAATATCCGGCTTATACGTTGTCTTGATGTCGGCAAGTGCTATAGTGCCATCCTTCTCCCAGACACAATCAATGTTTGAAGCGAAATGCTCTTCATCTGATACAGTGTATTCATTGTCAAGTGCAGAATAACCGGCACCAGTACGTATCATAATATAACTGACTGCCTCCTGGCTTTCAGGCTCAAATCCTGTAACGTCTGCAAACTGGCAGTCATGATGAACCTTTGTTCCCCTTTCTGCAGCCCTTTCTAAGACGAACTGAGGAACATCCTTATACTTATCCGGGAACAACTGTCTCTTAATCATTCCCGTTATTCCTGAAAGCTGCTTGTCGCCCAGGAAATAGGTGTGGTTCTCTTCATTGAAAACCACACCTGACTTAACTAACTCTATCATTTTGGAAATCTTTTACACATTGTTTGAATCTCATTCTTAAACTCAAGATTGTTTTGCATAGCAGCGTATTTTTTCCATACAGCATTAACTCGGCTCGACTCTTACATACCCTTACTTCATCAATCGCTTCCTTTAGCTGTTTACCGGAAAATACGCTTGAATTTTGTTGAGGCTGCTCAGATTTCTGTTCCTTTGGCTTTGGGAACTGGTATCTTATAGCACCATTGTGGTCCACAATGATACATTTACTAACCTCTCTGTTCTCGTCATACTCAATCTCGCTTACAGAGAACTTAGTATAAGTAGAACATCTACCCGAAGTGCTCTTACTGATTTCGCTTGGCTCAAGTTTCACCCAAATAAAAGGTGCCGAGTAAAGTTCTCGACCAATCCCCCAGTTGAATCCGGCACGCTTGAATGCATCGGAAGCCTGACCTTTCTCCTTTTCCGTATTGGATTCAGTTCCGACATCCTGCTTGCTCACCCATTCCTTTTTCTTTTCATCGTAGATTGATATGGTGCAGAATAGGTTTCCGTTCACAACTTCGTGGTCTCTCTTCCAGTTCATTGGTCCGAACACCTCATCAAGAAGTCTCATATCCACACGGGCATCCTTGTACAGCAACAATGTGCATCCTTTCTCATTGATTGTACCTATTCGGCATTCAATCTCGTTTGCTCTCAGGGTTCTTATGTTCACAATTTTGTCAGAAAGTGTCTGTTGCACTTCTTTTTCTTCCTGATTATCTTTTTCAGGAACGTCTGTTTTAGCTTTTCTTTCTGCCATAATTTTATATTTATTGGTTTGACTTTTAGTTATTTACATCTGTAAAGGTAGTTCAGATAGTCAAGTTTTGCAATCTGAAACTTCGCCATTTTTACGCCTTAACCTTTGTTCTCATTATGATAAATAAAACCCTGGGGAATACGCCCCAGGGCACATCACACACAATCAATCCTTTCCGATTTCGCGTTACCTTTCAGATAGAGTCAACGGCTAACCGATGCCGTGCGGATAAAACCTGCGCTATCTTCGCCCTACTCTCGGATTTAACGGATTTCTCTCAATGGTTTGTGGTATCGGCAGGAGTCGAACCTGCAAGGACTTACAAAGGCTTTAACATGGCCACTCTCAACCTTATGCCATCTCATTTTGAGACGCGTCTACCAATTCCGCCACGATACCGTTTAGTCCGCAGTTCCGACACGGTGCCATTGGCGTAACCCCGAATAGGCTTGCGGACTGAGGTTTCATGCTACAATCAATAACATGATTGCGGGCAATACGGGATTCGAACCCGTACCTTCGACAAAGCAAGACAATTAAAAAAAACACTAATACATGGAAACTGTCGATATTCTACAATTAAACTAATTGCCCAGTGTGTGTACGGACGGCTTTCGCAAGAAGTCCGTACAGGAATGAAATTAAAACGAATAAATTAACATTTATGTAGAAAATAATCACCTTCACAGGCTTCTTGATTTCTTCCTTTTCTTGTGTCTCTTCTTGTACGAACAATACCTTAACACGTCAGCACCGTTGCAGAACCATTTTCCGTTCTGACAATCTGCCTTCTTCTCAGCACGTATCTTACCGCTCTCAACAAGCTTTTCCAACCGGTTCTCGGAACCGACTATTCCTGATGCCTGAGACTTGCTGAACTTTATTCCTTCCATTGCAAGAAGTATGTTCTCAAGAATCATTCCTGCTGTATTATCTGACAATATTGTAGTCATAAACTTCCCATTTAATTCGAACACCATCAGCTAACACGTTTAACCGTTACAATTCCGGCTTCACGGTCTGTCTTGCATTTCCATGACATACCTGAAGCACGTTCAACATCCAACCTATTGGCTATTGTACCCATAAGAGAAATTCTCTGATGAATACCAAAAATAACCTCTTCATCTATTTTCATGGATCGTAATGTCGATACAATAGGTCTTTTGCCCATAACTTCTACCTTTCTTTCCATATTACAACACAAGCATATACCGATGCAATTACAATGATTATACAGGAGCATATCCATATACCCTGCACCGGACTTGGTATTGTGATTGCTCCATACAACATGCCAACAGCACATATAGCTACCATCAGCATCCATATACGACTAAATACTTTCATAACTAATAAGTTTAAGTTCCGAGAGACGGATTCGAACCGCCACCTGCACCAAAAATCCTTATGCCCTCAGACTGGTGCCGTTCTGCCATTAAACAACCTCGGAATGTTCCCTCCGAGATTTTGTAATCATGGGATTTTTCCGGAGGGATTTCTTAATTTTACGCTGTCAAACTAAAAAATTAAGAATAATGAAAAAGTTTATTACTATTGCAGACACCAACGGCAAATCGTGGTGTATTAACACTGATGCAATTATCAGCGTAGAAGATTTAAGAGGTCAAACCGCTTTTTATCTCAAAGAAGGCAAAGCACCAATTATCACTAACCTGAAGTTTGAGTCTGTTGTTGCGTTGCTTGACGCTCGTTAAAAATCCGTATATTGCGGTAAATAGGAATGGATAGAAACCTTATTATAAGTGTCGTTCTGTCTGTTCCTATACAGTCCTTCAAAACCTTGTCTCCACACTTTATATCGCCGACAACCTTATCGACGATATATTCTTTCTCAATAATCGCTTTCATTTTCAAGTGAGTTAATCAGGGCTGGAGAAGGGAGTCGAACCCTTACATCAACGATAATCATTATTGCATTCATCTATTTTTTATAACCCAGTGTTGCGCTCTACCGTTAAGCTACTCCAGCTATATCATATCGTAAAACCTATTACAATAGGCCGAATTGCTACAATTCTACACTCTGTCGGACCGCCCGTTATCCACGGTGAATTACTATACCATACCAGTATGTCCGTCAGCCAAAAGATGTCAAGGAACTCTTCTCTATTGTTCCCGGATAGGCGGTCAGGCCACACCGGGATTTGATTTGTCAATCACCGAAAACACTCATTCTCAACTCTTCCTTTGAAGGAAAAAGTTCATTCTCGGAATAGGATGCAAATGCTTCACTGGAGTATTCCTTTTCTTTTGGGACCAACATGTAATAGTAGTTCTTCTGTACTCCATCGGAATCCACACTGATGTTGATACCTTTGATTGTTTTCTCTTCAGCCTTCATTCCTATAAGTGTCCAGACTTTCTGTCCTGGCTGATACTTGGTTGGTTTAATTTCCATAATGGTTTTGACTTTTAGTGAGGTTTTTATTACGCAAATTTGTATCTCAAATAATCGGCTTCACTTGCAAAGCCGGGGTCAACGCTGCTGAAATCATCATCATTTTCAACAATGTGGCTTTCAGCAACTTTGAGTTCATCTTCAAGAAAACTTATGAAATCTTCCTTGCTGTCGTCTGTATTGAAGTAAGATTGCATCTCTGCTTCTGTCATAGACTTTGCTTTTTCGATGTCAGCTTTAAGACTTTCAGCTTCATTTTCGTAGAAAAATTCATCAGTTTTCATTTTCAATTATTCGTTTTAATTTCTATTTTTGTATGTGTGTATGTTTGTATTGCAAAGGTATCGCAATATTGCGATATATAGAAATATTTTCTTATAAAAATATCGCAATATAGCTATTTTTAACATTTATGTAGGATATATGGATAAGCAGGAAATTAATAATGGACTTATTGAACGCTTAGAACAACTAATGGAATACAAGTCTTTAAATCAACGTTCATTATCTAAAGAAATTGGATTTAGTTATTCAACGCTCAATAAATATTGTAATAAAAAAAGTAACACTATTGATTTTGAATTAATCTATAGACTTGCATCGCATTTTAGCGATATTGATACTAACTGGTTAATACAAGGTACAGGAGAAATGCTTCTGACATCTGAACAGCCAACTGCTTCAAACGAAAACGACAGATTAAGCAAGCTGATTGACACAATAGCCTTCCAGCAGGACACCATCAACAACCTGCAGAGAAGAATCAAGGAACTGGAAACTATAGAAAAAAAGAGTATAATATTTTAATCAATCAAAAACATGGCAACGGATACAGAATGCACAGAAAAAAACTGTGCACATTTTATCAACAAATCAAAAACAGGTTTTTACAAATCTAAGTTCCTTATTTCAATAATAATTTGTACAATTGTCACTATATGTCTATTCTGTTTTTTCAGCATCAGCTATAGAAATAGCCAAAATGAAATCATAAAAATACATTCGAATTTTTGTAAAGAAACAGAATTGTATTTAAAATCTTTATCAACTCAAAATGATTCTATTAAACTTATAAATGAAAGCGTTATCTATAAAATAAATGAAAGAAATAATGCTATATCCGCAATGATGGAAATGCAATATAACAAAATTCAAAATGATTTCTCATTGCTTTCATTGTGGGCAGGACTCTTAACTATCGTTTTTCTTATATTTTCTATATACTCAATATTTAAGGTAGATGAGATGCAGAAACAAGGTAGAGAATATTTAAACCAAATCGGTGATATTTCGACAAAAGCAAAAGACACATCTCATCAAATCGAAAAATTATACGATGAAAAAGTTACCGATATGAATAAAAAAACAAATGAAGAGCTGAATAAACTAAAACAAGAGGCTGAAAAAAGTTTATCAGAAATCAATAAAAAAATAAATGAAATTAGTAACTCTTTCCAGAATGAAGTTAATAGTAAAACCAGTGAATTTAATAAAACAGCTGAGGAAACTGTAAAAAAAATAAATGATGCTGCAAACGAAAATCAAAATCTTTTTATTAAATTGATCCAATTAATAAATCCTGCCAATAATAAAGAAGATAAATAAGAATCAAAGAATATGTGTTCTAATAATACATTAAATTATATACTCAGAATTTATTCATTATTAATGGATATAAACGTTGAGAAATTAAGGCTTCTAAACCATAACAATGCAAAACTTTTAAGATATGTAAGTTTCGCAAAAGAAGAAGATGGCAAAGAAGAAAATGATGATGTAGAAGAAAAACTAATTTCAGATATAAGCGATAAAATGAATGAAGTTTTTCATTCAATAATAGGTCTCATCTTATCTACGGAAGGAAATGATGATAAGGCTTTTGACGAAGCATTGTATTCAATTGTCCAATTAACAAAATCTATAAAAGAAATAAATGGGCTCAAAAGAATAAGGATTGACAACAATCTACAAGATTTAGTAAATAGAGCTATAGATAAGCTTATTCAACGCAGTAACAAACATTATGATCTAATTTCAAATATAATAAATTGTAAGAATATTTTATATAAGAGTTAGTATGAAAACGTATATATTTTCATATAATAATCATTCTGAATACACTAATGCAGAACTTGATAATATATTAAGAATTTTATTATCAAAATTTGGTGATTTCAAAAAAGATATGGAGTTCTCATTTATTATAGCTAGTAACAGAAATGCCCAATTCATCGCAGATGCAATAATTAATGACGTTCCAAAACTTAGGTTTCTTATTACTGAGATAGCAAGCAATAGACAGGGATGGCTTCCAAAAGAAACTTGGGATTTTATTAAAGAAAATAGTGACTAAAATAGTTACTATTTTTTCTTCTTCCATGGCGGAGGTTCAGGAATATAATCAACTTTTATACCTAAATCAGAAAGAATGTTTTTCAAATGCCAAACAAGCATTTCATCACTTGCATTCTTTTCACTGATAAGGTATCTCATTTGATATATGATTCCTCTAATTGCAGTTTCAGATATTTTCAGATTCTTAAACATATCGCTTTTTGTTGCAAACATACAAATATTTTTCATGCAGAAAGCTAAATTGCAATATTGAGAAATATCATATTAAAAATATATTCCACTTTTATTCCAGTCGGCTAAAAGTCAACATCTATAATTAATTGAATTTCAGCAAGAAGTATCACATTCACAAGATTAAGTCTAGTTTAGTTTTTGTGTTGTGATACTCCTGCTGAAAGTGTTCAGCAGGAGTATCTTTTTTTCATCTGTTTCAAACAAAAAATATGTTTATTAACAAAAACGGAGAAGAAGGATGTTAAAAAACAACAACTCCCGCAAAATGCATATTCTTACAAATTGTATGACAGAATTCAGGGAATATCAATCAGTTTATGGGTCTGCAGACTCAGTCGCCACTGAGGATGAAACTTGATGTATTCTACGACCTCTGCCGTATTCCGACAAGAACAGGGCTGCAAAAAATAAGAAGAAGCCTTTAATTGAAGATAAGGGGATACATCCTGCCCTAAAAAAACCACCTTCACCTCATCCATACGACGGACACGTAACGAAGCATCTAATTTTGGAGAACAGGTAACCCAGTCAATCGACTCAGGAAGTACACATGTGCCATTCGTTTCAATGCAAACGTATTTTCCAGCCTTATGCAAGGCAGCAACTAAATCTTCATCCACCCACAGTCCCGGCTCACCACCTGTCAAAATAACTGTCTTGCAGGGATACTGACAGACTTGTTCCAGTATCTCTTCATCCGACATCATGACTCCTTCTTCATGACGCGTGTCACAAAACTCACACTTTAAGTTACATCCTGAGAAACGGACAAAGACAGCAGGCGTACCCACATGGAAGCCTTCCCCCTGAAAGCTATAGAATATCTCATTAATCTTTTTCATAAATCACCCGATTACCTTCAGACTCACACACTTCCACCTTCACACAATGGGGTACCTGCTCACAAATCCACCGGGCAATATTTTCGGCCGTAGGATTACAAGGAAGCACATCGTTCAGGTTCTTATGGTCAAGCTGTCCTTTTACCACTTCCTTTATATGCGTAAAATCTACCACCATACCATCTTCATTCAATTGCTCTGCCTGGCAATATACGGTGATAATCCAATTGTGACCATGCAGGTTTTCACACTTGCTCTCATAAGAAAGTTTCAACTTATGTGAAGCTGAAATTTCCATGCGTTTAATTACTGTATACATAACTTTTTGATTTTTAAAAGATTAAAAAACACTGCATTTAATGTCACCTCAATGCAACGACAAAGGTAAAAAGAATTATCTGATAGAAAAAATCCATCCGTAAAGATTTGACACCCACGAAATCTCACAAATTTTAATAAAATCCACAACAAATATTTTTGATTTTCCAACCAATACAGTATATTTGTATACACATTTTTGATATACGAATGACGGAAGAGGACAAAAAACTGTTACATACTTTCGAAGGCAAACTCAGACAATTGCTGTTTCTTTATGAAGAGTTGAAAAAAGAAAACCTCTCATTGAGAAATGAAATTGACAGAAAGAGTGCAGAAATAGCCCAATTGGAATGTAATAATAAAGAATTGGAAGCCAAGTATATCAACTTGAAAAACGCCCGCATACTCAGTATCAACGACAATGACCTCCGCGATACGAAACAAAGACTGGCGAAACTTGTGCGTGAAGTCGATAAATGCATCGCTTTGCTGAATGAATAACAATGCGGTAAAGTATATACTTTTATGGACGAAAAAAAGAGATTTAATCTACTAATTGACAACGAACGGTATCCTGTGTCCATACTCCCTGCGGAAGAGGAAGCTTACCGGGAAGCTGCCAAACAGATTAACTATAAACTGAATAAATATCGCAGTGCTTTTCCTGAATTCAACAGCATACAACACTGGAAGATGGTGGCACTTGATTTAGCGTATGAAAATATATCCATGAAAGGAAGAAATGACACCCGACCTTATATGGAAAAACTTAAAGAACTGGAAGAGGACATTGAAAGATGTATCCAACCTGACCGGGGCGAAGGTTTATAGAAAGATATTATAACAGGAAATTCACGCATAAGCTTTATTCGAAGGGATTTTCCCAACGGATGAGTTTATGCGTTTTTTATTTATATACTTAAATTAATTATAATGTTGACGACAGTAATACTAACAATTGTGGCCTTCCTGGTGGGAGGGGCATTGTCGTATGGATTCTTTAAGTACGGCTTAAAGACAAAATATGACACAATTATCAAAGAAGCCGAAACTGAAGCTGAAGTAATCAAGAAGAACAAGCTTCTGGAAGTAAAGGAAAAATTCTTGAATAAAAAAGCGGATTTGGAAAAAGAGGTTGCCCAGCGTAATCAGAAAATCCAGCAAGCTGAGAATAAGTTAAAGCAACGCGAAATGGTGCTCAACCAGAAGAACGAAGAACTTCAGCGTAAACGCAATGAAACAGAAGCTATCAAAGAAAATCTGGATGCTCAGCTGGTAATTATTGAAAAGAAGAAAGAGGAATTAGATAACCTTCAGGCACAGGAAAGAGAGAAACTGGAAACAATCTCAGGCTTGTCGGCTGAAGAAGCAAAAGAACGCTTGGTGGAATCACTGAAGGAAGAAGCGAAGACACAAGCGCAGTCTTACATCAATGACATCATGGACGATGCCAAGCTTACCGCAAACCGTGAAGCGAAACGTATCGTAATTCAGTCTATTCAGAGAGTGGCTACTGAAACTGCCATTGAAAACTCTGTCACTGTATTCCACATTGAATCGGATGAAATCAAAGGACGCATCATCGGACGTGAAGGACGTAATATCCGTGCACTGGAAGCCGCTACAGGTGTAGAAATTGTAGTGGATGACACACCGGAAGCAATCGTACTTTCAGCCTTTGACCCGGTACGCCGCGAAATAGCACGTCTGGCTTTGCATCAGCTGGTAACTGACGGTCGTATTCACCCGGCACGTATTGAAGAAGTGGTTGCAAAAGTACGCAAGCAAGTGGAAGACGAAATCATCGAAACGGGTAAACGTACCACAATCGACTTAGGTATCCATGGATTGCATCCTGAACTGATCCGTATCATCGGTAAGATGAAATACCGTTCTTCATACGGACAGAATCTATTGCAGCATGCACGTGAAACAGCCAACTTGTGTGCGGTAATGGCTTCTGAATTAGGTCTGAACCCGAAAAAAGCAAAACGTGCCGGACTGCTGCATGATATTGGTAAGGTGCCCGATGAAGAACCGGAATTGCCACACGCACTGTTGGGTATGAAATTGGCTGAAAAGTACAAAGAAAAAGCAGATATCTGCAATGCCATTGGTGCACACCACGACGAAGTGGAAATGACCAGCCTTCTGGCTCCTATCGTACAAGTATGCGACGCTATCTCTGGTGCACGTCCGGGAGCACGCCGGGAAATTGTAGAGGCTTACATCAAACGTCTGAATGACCTCGAACAATTGGCCATGTCTTATCCGGGTGTAACCAAGACTTACGCTATCCAGGCCGGTCGTGAGTTGCGTGTCATTGTAGGTGCCGACAAGATTGACGATAAACAGACAGAAAGCTTGTCAACTGAAATCGCCAAGAAGATTCAGGACGAAATGACTTATCCGGGACAAGTTAAGATTACGGTTATCCGCGAAACCCGCGCAGTCAGCTTCGCAAAATAAATAATAAAAAAATCCGGAAGTTCATTCCGGATTTTTTTTATGTCCTATACTTTCAAATAGGGTGTCAACACTTTCTCCGCACAGGCATATCCTTCTTCATATAATTCGGTCAGTTTCTTAATATCCTTCTCGATACGATTCACCACCACTTTCTTTTCCGGCCGAATCGCTATAATACGTCCTTCATCTTCTAACTTCTCGACCATCTCCAACTGCTCATTGTACACCGCACAGCGTCGGCTAAGCACTAACCTCAGCCGAGGATAACGGCGATAAATGAACCGGGGAACCCGAATATCTTTTTCAGTCTTACGATAGCCTCTGTTACGAGTGAGGACTACTACATTCTTTTCATAGCCCTGACTCATAGCCCGCAAGACAGGTATAGAATCGACAATACCTCCATCGAGCATAGGACGCCCATCTACATACGTAATCGGACAGACATACGGAAGACTGCTTGAAGCTTTGGCAATATCCACCAGTCTCCAGCCATCCCGGTTTTCTTTCTCTTCCAGATAACAAGCCCTTCCCGTCACGCAATTGGTCGTTACCATCTCAAAACGGGCAGGATTATTAAAATAGGCTTGAAAATCGTAGGGAAGAATCTTGGTGGGAAACAAGTCATAAAGCAAATGCTGATCCAGAATACTATGCTGATACCAGAGATATTTCAACCCGATATAATGATATTCTGCCAGCATATCAATGTTGCTAAACTTTGCCCGCCCTCGCTGATGAGACATATACGACAATCCGTTACAAGCTCCTGCTGACACACCTATCACATAAGGGAACTGCATGTGGTGATCCATCATAAAATCCAAGACTCCACAAGTAAACACCCCTCGCATACCTCCTCCTTCGAGAACCAACCCTGTTTTTTGCAAATCCAGATTCATACGACCTCAGTTTTTAAAGTAATCTTGGTAATTGCAAATATATGTTTTTCCATTACAACGCAGCCATTTTTTCTATTTTATTTACTACATTTGCAACATTATTTTCACAAACATTACATCAAAAAGAAATAACTATGTTTGATTCTCTTACTTATCAAAAACGTCGGAAAGCGCTGCGGGAAAAGATGAGCAACGGCATCATTCTTATTTTAGGAAATAATGAAGCACCGGCCAACTATCCCGACAACACATACAAGTTCAGACAGGACAGTTCTTTTGTCTATTTCTTCGGACATTCACACCCGGGGTATGCCGGCATCATCGACATAGATAATGACAAAGATTATTTCTTTGGCAACGACGTCGACATGGACGACATCATCTGGATGGGTCCGCAGCCCAGTGTAAAAGAACTGGCGGCACAGGTGGGAGTCGAGAAAAGCTATCCCTTCGACATGTTGAAGGAATTTGTGGGAAAAGCCATCGCCCAGCGAAGAAAAATCCACTTCCTCCCTCCCTATCGTTATGACAACATGATGCTACTGGAAGATTTGACAGGTATCCGGGCATCCATGACCAAGAAACATGCTTCTCTTGAACTGATTAAGGCAGTCGTATCGCTGCGTTCAGTAAAAGAAGAATGTGAAATCGCAGAAATCGACAAGGCCTGCAACGTAGGATATGAAATGCATACGGCAGCCATGCGTCTGTGCAAACCGGGAGTATCCGAACAATACATAGCCGGAGTGCTTGACGGTATCGCTTCCTCTTACGGACGAATGGTTTCATTTGCCACTATCCTTACACAGAACGGACAAACCCTGCACAACCACGACCACAGCCACATCCTGCAAGAAGGCAGACTGATGCTGACGGATGCAGGAGCCGAACTGATGAATTATTACTGTTCAGACCATACCCGTACAATTCCTGTAGGAGGAAAATTCACCAGTCGCCAGCGTGACATCTACGGCATCGTACTTGCCTGCCATGACAAGGCACTGGAACTGGCACGTCCGGGAGTGACATACAAGTCGGTACACCTGGAAGTATGCAAGGTACTTACAGAAGGGCTGAAAGGACTGGGCTTGATGAAAGGAAATACCGATGAAGCTGTAGCTGCAGGTGCTCACGCCTTATTCCTGCCGCACGGATTGGGACACATGATGGGACTGGACGTACACGATATGGAAGACTTAGGCCAGTGCTACGTGGGTTATGACGAAGAAGTGCAACCATCCACTCAGTTCGGACTGGCTTCGCTCCGTATGGGAAGAAAGCTCCAGAAGGGTTTTGTCATTACCGATGAACCGGGATGCTACTTTATTCCGGCCCTGATTGACAAATGGAAGGCAGAAAAACTGCACACCGATTTCTTGAATTTCGACGAAATCGAAAAATACAAGGACTTCGGAGGTATCCGTCTGGAAGATGACATCCTGATTACCGAAAACGGTTCCAGATTCCTGGGCGAAAAACGTATCCCCATCACATTTGATGAGGTAGAAGCCATCATGAATGAATAATCACGTATTTATTAACCCTATAACCATAAAGATCAAAACAATGAACAAACTGATTTTAGTAGCTGTTGCAGGACTCTGCTTTGGTAACATCTATGCAAAAAATCCGAAGAAAGACAAAGCTGAAGAAGGATTCGTATTTACTACCGTAAAAGAAAACCCTATTACTTCCATAAAGAACCAGAACCGTTCAAGCACATGCTGGTCATTCTCCAGCCTTGGATTCCTGGAATCAGAATTGCTCCGTGAAGGAAAAGGAGAATTCGACCTTTCTGAAATGTTTGTAGTTCACAAAACCATGGAAGACCGTGCGGTAAACTATGTACGCTATCACGGAGATGCTTCGTTCTCACCGGGTGGAAGCTTTGAAGACATCGTTTTCTGCTACAAGAACTACGGTATGGTTCCTCAGGACGTAATGCCGGGTATCGAATACGGTGACTCACTGCCTAACCACAATGAACTGGATGCGGTAGCTGGAGCATACGTACAGGCTATCGGAAAAGGAAAACAAAGTAAGTTGAGTCCGGTATGGAAAAAAGGCGTCACAGCCATTTACGATACTTACCTGGGAGAATGTCCGAAAGAATTCACTTACAAAGGAAAGACTTACACTCCGAGAACATTTGCAGATGAAGTGCTTGGACTGAATATGAACGACTATGTATCACTGACTTCTTACACACATCATCCTTTCTATCAGACTTTCAGCATCGAGGTACAGGACAACTGGCGCAACGCTTTGTCTTACAACTTGCCTATCGATGAATTGATGGAGGTAATGGACAACGCCATCAACAACGGATATACCTTCGCATGGGGAGCTGACGTCAGCGAAGAAGGATTTACCCGCGACGGTATTGCCGTATGTCCGAATGCAGAAAAAGGAGCCGAGCTGACTGGTTCAGATATGGCACACTGGCTGGGTCTGAGCAAAGCGGACAAGCGCAAGGAACTGACCAGCAAACCGCTTCCTGAAATTGAAGTGACTCAGGAAATGCGCCAGGTAGCATTCGACAACTGGGAAACTACCGATGACCACGGAATGCTTATCTACGGTATCGCTAAAGACCAGAACGGCAAAGAATACTACATGGTGAAAAACTCATGGGGATTAAGCGGCAAGTACAAAGGTATCTGGTATGCATCTAAAGCTTTTGCCAAATACAAAACCATGAACATCCTGGTTAACAAGAAAGCAATCCCTGCACACATCGCAAAAAAATTAGGATTCTAAGGTCCTATTATATAGACTAATTATAAATAAAAAGCGGCTCGTTCCATAAATTTAAGATGGAATGAGCCGCTTTTTTCTTTCTTTTTACTAATTTTACGGATTGAAGTGGATAAGAAGATTTTATCCAATTACAGGTTTTGCCGATTTGATTACTGCAACAAAGTCGTGCAGACTCACAACTGGCAGACTGGCAAGGCCTCACCCGAAAAGAGAAAAAAAAGAAAAAACATATATAAATGAACTACAAATGGAACTATCAACCTCCAACACTTCAAGAAAGAGAAGCTGCCAGAGCCCTCTCCAGAGAGATTGGCATCAGTCCTATTTTATGTAAGCTACTGCAGGAAAGAGGTATCCATTCTGCCGCAGAGGCCAAACGGTTTTTCCGACCTCAGCTTAATGACCTCCATGACCCGTTCCTGATGAACGACATGGACGTGGCAGTGGAACGCCTAAACCTGGCCATGGGACGAAAAGAGCGTATCCTGGTGTATGGAGATTATGACGTGGACGGCACTACGGCTGTCGCCCTTGTTTTCAAATTTCTTCAACAGTTCTACTCGAACATCGATTATTATATCCCCGACCGATATAATGAAGGGTATGGTGTATCGAAAAAGGGAGTCGACTATGCTTACTCTACCGGAGTAAAACTGGTCATCGTACTGGACTGTGGTATCAAAGCAGTAGAAGAAATCAGCTATGCCAAAGAAAAAGGCATCGATTTCATTATCTGCGACCATCATGTGCCCGATGAGGTACTTCCTCCTGCCGCCGCCATTCTGAATGCCAAGCGTCCGGATTCTACGTATCCATACGAACACTTGTCTGGTTGCGGAGTAGGATTCAAGTTTATGCAAGCTTTTGCCCAGAACAACGGCATCGAGTTTCATCAGCTCACTCCCCTGCTCGATTTGGTAGCAGTCAGCATCGCATCCGACATTGTACCTATTATGGGGGAAAACCGTATTTTGGCCTATCACGGACTGCGTCAGCTCAATGCTAACCCCAGCATCGGCCTGAAAGCCATTATTGATGTATGCGGGCTGGCAGAGAAAGAAATTACGATGAGTGACATCGTATTCAAGATAGGTCCCCGCATCAATGCTTCAGGAAGAATACAAAACGGAAAGGAAGCGGTCGACTTGCTGATTGAAAAGGATTTTGCGTCTGCATTGAAAAAGAGCAACCGCATCAACAGCTACAACGAAACGCGTAAGGACCTCGACAAGAACATGACAGAAGAGGCCAATAAAATCGTGGATAACCTGTCCGACTTGTCTGAAAGAAGATCTATCGTGATTTTCAATGAGGACTGGCACAAGGGAGTCATCGGAATTGTCGCTTCGCGTCTGACGGAAATCTACTACCGCCCTGCCGTGGTATTGACACGTACCGAGAACCTGGCTACGGGATCGGCACGTTCTGTTTCCGGTTTCGATGTGTACAAGGCTATAGAACATTGCCGTGACCTGCTGGAGAATTTTGGCGGGCATACCTATGCGGCCGGTTTATCCATGAAGGTGGAAAATGTGCCGGAATTTACCAGACGGTTTGAAGAATACGTGACCAACCACATTCTTCCGGAACAGACCAACGCTACCATCCAGATTGATGCACAGCTGGACTTCAGAGACATCACTCCGAAATTTTTCTTCGACCTGAAGAAGTTCAACCCATTTGGTCCGGAGAACCACAAACCTGTTTTCGCAACCTTGAATGTGTACGATTATGGTACCAGCAAGGTGGTAGGAAGAGACCAGGAACACATCAAACTGGAACTGGTGGACAACAAGTCGAACAACGTCATGAACGGTATCGCTTTCGGACAAAGTTCACAGGTGCGTTACATCAAGACCAAACAGTCGTTCAACATCTGCTATACCATTGAGGAAAATACCCACAAGCGGGGAGAAATCCAACTACAGATAGAAGATATCAAGCCCAGTCGAAGTTAGCGACTCATGACTGACTACCGAAAAATCCTGAAACAATACTGGGGATATGACAATTTCCGAGGTATACAGGAAGACATTATCCGCAGCATAGGCGAAGGCCGGGACACATTGGGACTCATGCCCACAGGAGGTGGTAAATCCATCACCTTTCAAGTGCCCGCCCTCGCCCAAGAAGGGTTATGCCTGGTCATTACCCCTCTGATTGCCCTGATGAAAGACCAGGTGAGAAACTTGCGCGAACGGGGCATCAAAGCAACCGCCATCTACTCCGGCATGACGCGCGAAGAGATTGTCATCGCATTGGAGAACTGTATCTTTGGCAACTACAAATTCCTTTATGTATCTCCGGAAAGACTGGACACCGAAATCTTTCAAATCAAACTCCGCAGTATGCACGTCAGCCTCATCACCGTGGATGAGTCACACTGCATTTCACAATGGGGATACGACTTCCGCCCTGCTTACCTGAAAATAGCGGATATACGTCAGCTGCTCCCGGGAGTTCCCGTCATTGCACTGACGGCCACTGCCACTCCGGAAGTGGTCAGCGACATCCAGCAACGCCTTCAGTTCCGCCAGGAAAATGTGTTCCGCATGAGCTTTGAACGGAAGAACCTGGCCTACGTGGTACGTCATACGGAAGACAAGGAAAGTGAACTACTCCACATCCTGCAACGCGTCAACGGGTCGGGAATTGTCTATACCCGCAACCGGAAAAAGACGAAAGAGATTTCTCTGTTCCTGAACCGAAACCACATCACGGCCACTTTTTATCATGCCGGACTCAATGATGAGACCAAAGATTCCCGACAAAAAGCCTGGCTGAAAGGAGAATTCCGTGTAATGGTAGCCACCAATGCCTTTGGTATGGGAATTGACAAACCGGACGTGCGCGTGGTTATCCACGCCGATGTGCCCGACTCGCCCGAAGCCTACTTTCAGGAAGCCGGACGAGCAGGAAGAGACGGTATGAAAGCCTATGCCGTACTGCTGTTCTGTGCCCGCGATAAAATCACACTTAAACAGCGGGTAAGCGATACCTTTCCTGAAAAAAGTTACATCCGCAAGATTTACGAAGATATCAACTTCTATTACCAAATGGCGATGGGAGACGGAAGAGGCTGCACTTTCGCGTTCAACATCGATGAGTTCTGCCGTAACTTCAAGCATTTTCCCGTACAGACCGACAGTGCTTTAAAAATCCTGACTCGCGCAGGCTATCTGGAGTACACTGATGAACAGGACAATGCCTCGCGCATCATGTTTACCATCACCAAGGAAGAACTGTACCGCATCCGCGAACAAAGCGAAGACACCGAAAAACTGATTCGTATCCTACTGAGAAGCTACACCGGACTTTTCACTGACTATGCTTATATCAGTGAAGACAATCTGTCGACCCGTTCGGGACTGAGCAAACAGCAAATCTATGAAACTCTGATCTCGCTGAGCCGGCAGCATATCCTGCATTATATTCCCGCAAAAAAGACACCTTACATTATCTATACGCGTGAAAGACAAGAAACGGAACGCGTTTATTTAAGTAAGGAAGTCTACGAAGACAGAAAAGAAAGCTATGTGCAGCGTATCAACGCCATGATAGAATATGCAGAAAGCGAAAACCGCTGCCGAAGCCGGATGCTGTTACGCTATTTCGGTGAAAAGAACGAGCACAATTGCGGGCAGTGTGACGTATGCCTGCAGCAACATCAGTCCGGCCTAAAGTCGGGAGAATTTGAATCCATCAGTCAGCAATTGCAAGCGTTACTGAAAGAAAATCCGCTTTCGCTGCAAGAGATAAAGGACAAAATGCAAGTGCCTGAAAACCATCTGATGAAAGTGGTATCCTACTTGGTTTCCGAGGAAATCATCCGGCAAGAGAACGGTTACCTGAAATTCTAACCTACTCATTATAAACCTCTTGTTACTTCTCAGTACTTCCTAGGCAGTACTGAAGTACTTCCCCGAAAGTATTCGAGTACTTCCTTGAAAGTACTGGAGTACTCCTTCGGAAGTACTGAGAATTGACTTTTCCGCTTTCAAATGAAAGCACAGGTTTCTCTCGCACAAAATAGTCAAATATTTTACTACCTCAAAAAAAGGAGCTATATTTGTAGCCGGATAACTAAAAAATCACCTCATAAAATGAAAGAAGGAAACGAGTTCCGGGAACTCATGATACAAATTTTCCGCACTCGCATGGCCTTTCGACGTGCCATGCAACGCACCCTAAAAGATAATAATGCCGGCATCACTTTCGAAATGCTTCAAGTTTTAAGCAGTCTCTGGCATGAACAAGGTATTACCCAACAGGCCCTGGCAGAGCGTACTGCCAAGGACAAAGCCTGCCTGACCAACCTGATGAACAACCTGGAAAAGAAGGGATATGTCTACCGGAAAGAGGATACGAATGACCGACGCAACAAGCTGGTGTACCTCACTCCTGAAGGAGAAGCACTTAAAGTTCAGATTCGCCCGATTCTTAATCTGGTATACGCCAATGCAGAAGAAATATTGTCTACCGAACGAACGGCAAAGATATTATCTGAATTAAAAACAGTACAAAATGTCCTTGAAGGTTTCTAACATCATCCGAAAACTGATTTTTACAGGTAGTCTGTTTGGGGCTGTCTCCGCACAGGCACAGCAGGACTCTTTATTTCTCTCGGTCGAACAACTGTTCGAATCGGGCATCAAAAGCAGCCTGCAATTGCAGAATGACAGCCTGAAAGAAAGAATGGCTCATGAACGGAAATTGTATGCCAAGACCGGCCTGCTTCCTGACCTGGAAATAGGGCTGAAAGGAGGCATCATCGGTCAGCCCGTGGTCTTTCAGAACGGACTTTCCAACCCCACCTACCCTGATACTCCGGACTGGTCGCAGAATTACACGGTCGACTTTAACCAGCCGCTTTATCAGGGAGGAAAAATCCGCCGTTCCATCCAGAAGGCAGACATTGAAACCGAAATAGCCAGACTGCAGCGGATGACGAATCAGGCCGACATCAAATTGGGATTACTCAACCAGTACCTGACGCTTTTTACCTTATTCAAACAGCATCTTGTACTTACCCGTAACATCGAAGAATCCGAACGTCGCCTGCAAGATATACGTCAAATGAAGAAAGAGGGACTTATCACCAACAATGACGTATTGCGCAGCGAAATGCAACTGACCAATGACCGGTTGTCTCTGCAGGAAACAGAAAACAGCATTCACATCGTGTCGCAGCAACTGAACCTGTTGTTAGGAAACGATCGTAACCCGATTATTACGCCCGACACGACACTGCTTCATCGTGCCACTCCGCTGGACAGCTACGACGACTACCTCCTGTCAGCCTACGAGCAGGCACCAGACATGCAGCTGCTACGCAAGGAAACTGAACTGGCCCGGAACCAGATAGAGATAGACCGTGCCTCACGCAGGCCGAACATCAACCTGTATGCGTCGAACACCCTGGCCCGCCCCATCACGCGGACCATGACCGACTTATACAACAACAACTGGAACATCGGACTTTCCGTGTCGTATCCGCTCTCTTCCTTATTCAAGAACGGACACAAAATCAAAGAAAGCCAGCTTCAGGTTGCCGCACAGAAAAAAGAAGAAGAGCTGAAAAAACAACAGTTGCAGATGGATATTTACAACGCCATCCTGCGCCACAAGGAAGCCTTGCAGGAAGAAGAAGCCTGGGAATTGTCGGTCCGCCAGGCACAGGAAAACTACCGCATCATGCAAAACCGTTACATGAACCAACTGGCCATACTCACCGACCTGCTGGATGCCAACTCCGTGTTGCTTAATGCCGAACTACAGTTGACTTCTTCGCGCACCAGAATCATTTACACCTACTACCAGCTGCAAAAAGCTTGCGGAAGATTATAACTTCACTAAACTATAAAGAATATGACACTACAAGATACACACAAGAAACTCCGGAAAAGAAGACTGCAGAACATCCTGCTCAACTTTCTATGCATTCTGATTGCCGGCTCCGGACTGATATGGGTGGCCAATTACTTTTGGAAATACATCCATTATGAAATTACGAACGACGCCTTTATTGACCAGTACGTAAGTCCGCTGAACATCCGTGCCTCCGGCTACATCAAGGAAGTACGCTTCAAAGAACATCAGTATGTACATCAGGGAGATACACTGCTGATACTGGACAACCGTGAGTATCAGATAAAGGTGAAAGAGGCGGAAGCTGCCTTGCTGGATGTGAAAGGCTCCAAAGAGGTACTTCATTCCGGCATAGAGACTTCACAAACCAACATCGCCGTGCAAGACGCCAACATTGCTGAAGCGAAAGCCAAACTATGGCAGCTGGAGCAGGACTACCGCCGTTTTGCCAGACTGCTCAAAGAGGAATCTGTGCCCGAACAGCAGTACGAGCAGGCCAAAGCGTCTTACGAAGCAGCCCAGGCCCGCTATCAGGCATTGTTAGAGCAGCGAAAAGCGGCTCAGTCGCAGTTCACTGAAACGACCCGACGAACCACCAGCGCAGAAGCAGCCATCTTGAGCAAGGAAGCCAGCCTGGATTTGGCCCGACTTAATTTGTCATATACCGTACTGACAGCTCCGTATGACGGTTATATGGGACGCCGAACCCTGGAACCCGGTCAATATGTACAGGCAGGACAAACCATCTCGTATCTGGTTCGGAATACGGATAAATGGGTGACAGCCAATTACAAGGAAACACAGATTATCCATATTTACATCGGACAAGAAGTGCGCATCAAGGTAGACGCCCTCCCTGGAAAAGTCTTTCACGGCACTGTAACGGCCATTTCGGAAGCCACCGGTTCCAAATATTCGCTGGTTCCTACCGACAATTCTGCCGGAAACTTTGTCAAAGTACAGCAACGTATCCCCGTAAGAATTGACCTGAAAGATATAACTCCGGAAGAAATGAGCAGTCTGAGAGCCGGAATGATGGTAGAAACTGAAGCCTTACGCAAATGATGACCATGAAACAACTCGACGTCCCCGTACGTCAATGGGTTCCCGACTGGCTGGGGATGATATGTATCTTCTTTATCATCCTTCCCGTAACCATGCTGAACGGTTCCTACACCGGCAGTATGCTCGAAGTATCCAGTACACTGGGAACCAATACAGAAGACATCACCATGGGATACTATGCTGCTTCGGCCGGGATGGCCATAGCCTACCCCATCGTACCCAAGGTACTTGATGTCCTTTCATCCAAGTTTCTGTTACTGACTGACCTGAGCATACAGTTCCTGCTCAGCTGGGTATGTGCCCGTTCGCAAAATATTGACCTGGTCATCATCTGCAGTTTCTTCATCGGCTTCCTGAAAGGATTTCTCATGCTTTGGTTCATCCGAAGAGCGACCAAGATTTTCAGTCCGAAAAATGTACGAAGTGAGTTCTATTCCTATTTCTACCCGTTAGTATTTGCCGGAGGACAAGTGTCCATGATCGTTACTGCCGAACTGGCCTATCACTACAACTGGCAATACATGTATTACTTCATGATGATGATGCTCATGGCATCCATTCTGATTGTCATCGTCTGTTTCCGTCACAACCGACCGCTTAAACCCATCCGGCTTTCGGAACTGCACATTCGGGAAATGCTTGTCATTGCCACCGGATTGCTGATGCTGATGTACGTCATCAACTATGGGAAAGTACTCGACTGGATGTCTTCTTTTAAAATCCGGCTCTATCTGGTCATTGCTCCCATCTTAATTGCATTCTTCATCTGGAAACAATATCACTCCAAACAGCCGTATGTAAACCTGGCCCCATTGTACCAGCCAAAAGCCATCGTAGGTTACCTCTACATGATGCTGGTCATGTTTTTCAGTACCTCTACCACCCTGCTGACCAATTATATGACCAGCATTCTGAAGGTAGACAGTACGCACACGTACCAGCTTTACATCTATCTGTTGCCGGGATATGTATTGGGGGCTTTCATCTGTTTCTGGTGGTTCCGCTGGCAACGCTGGCGTTTCCGTTTTCTGATAGCCGGCGGCATGAGTTGTTTTGCAGCCTTTTTCGGCATATTGTATTTCACGGTTTCTCCTGAAAGCACATACGAGATGCTTTTTCTTCCCGTATTCTTAAGAGGATTAGGCATGCTGGTACTCATCATAGCCTTTGCTCTGTTCGCTGTAGAAGAGCTGAATCCCAAGTTCCTGCTGGCCAATGCCTTTTTCCTGATTTGCTTCCGTTCGGTACTGGCCCCCATTCTGGCGACCTCTTTTTACAGCAATACCCTCTACCGGCTGGAACAAAAATACATGTACTCCCTGTCCGAGACAATCAGTCAGACCGACCCGTTGGCTGCCAGCCAGTTCAATCAGTCCCTCACACAGCATCTGGCACAAGGGCACGAATATACCGAAGCTACACAAATGGCTACTCAGACACTCTATGCCACTCTACAACAGCAAAGCCTTCTGCTTTCGCTCAAGCACATATTAGGCTATCTGTTTGTCATCTCACTGGTCATAGCCATTGTTTCACGTTTCATACCGTTCCATAAGACAATTCGCGTGAAATACACCAAAGCTGGAGACGATATGGTATAAAAATAAGGAGACTGTCCGATTCAGCATCACGACAGTCTCCTTATTTATAAACATTTCTCAGAATTCAATAATCAATGATTTACGAGGAGAAATTACCAGATTCTTTGTCAAGTCAATCTTTTTCCCGCTCGAAACATCTCTACCTTCTTTAGAATCCTTAGTTAAGATAGTATAGCACTCACTATCCAGAATTTGTTCTGAGCCAGTGCTATTCAGCACAATCATTTCAGTTTTTCCTTCGTGTACATGAGAATACATATATATCCCTCTGTGAGGAATATGATACTTCACTGTTTTGTTTTCTGCCATTTATGTTTAGTTTAATTTTGCGAGCGCAAATATATGTATTTAAAACATATTTCTAAAACATAACAATGAAGTTTTTCGTTTATTTATGCAATTTTCATGACATAAATCAATTCTCAATATACTTCTACCTTGGCAGCCAGTGACTTACACTTATCACGCAATGCATCCAAATCACCGTCATTCTTGTCATAGCAAACCACCACTCCCATACGACGGTTCAAGCGGGTAGCAGGTTTTCCGAAAATACGGAGATAAGTATTAGGCTGAGAGCAAACAAGTTCCTCTCCTCTATACTGCGGTGCCTTTTGGCTGGAAACAGGAGAAAGAATTACAGCACTGGCTCCGATATGTTCCTGTGTAATACCTGGAATCGGGAGTCCCAACACTGCATATAAATGCAGCTCAAACTCGTTCAGGTTTTGTGTATTGGCCAGTGTAACCATTCCTGTATCATGCGGACGAGGAGACAATTCAGAGAAATAAACTCCGTTTTCGTGGCTCAGGAAGAATTCTACTCCCCACAAGCCATAACCCGTCAAAGCACGAGTCACCTTCTCTGCCATTTGCTGAGCCTCAGCCAAGTGTTCCGGTGCAATATGAGCCGGCTGGAAACTTTCACGGTAGTCACCACCTTTCTGCACGTGTCCGATAGGAGGACAGAACAAGGTAGGACCATCCTTCTGTGTCACGGTCAGCAGGGTAATTTCACTGTCAAAGTGGATGAACTCTTCTACAATGAGTTCCTTAATATCCCCACGGCTTCCGCTACATCCGTATTCCCAAGAATACTTCAAGTCTTCCTCACTCTTGGCGACAGACTGTCCCTTACCTGAAGAAGACATCAACGGCTTGATGACACAAGGATAGCCGATCTTTCCGGCAGCTTCCTTCAGTTCTTCATAAGAAGAAGCGTAAAAATACTTTGCCGTCTTCAGTCCCAGTTCCTTCGCTGCCAAATCACGGATAGCCTTACGGTTCATCGTAAAATTCACCGCACGGGCACTTGGTACAACCTGTATACCTTCTTTTTCCAGGTGATAAAGCCGTTCAGTACGAATTGCTTCTATTTCAGGAACAATTATATCCGGACGATACTTTTCTACCACACGGTCCAAAGCTTCTCCATCCAACATACTGAATACCTCGCATGCATCTGCCACTTGCATAGCCGGTGCACCAGCATAAGAGTCACACGCAATTACATACTGTCCCAAACGCTGGGCAGCAATGGTAAATTCCTTTCCGAGTTCCCCGGAACCCAACAAAAGTATTTTTTTAGTCATATTATTATAAGGTTTATGCTTCTTTCTGCAAAGATAATATTTTTCCTCGGACCTTATACTACAGCCGGCAGATTTATCAAGCTTCAGCTTCTGTTTCGGCCAGCTTCTTCAATGACAGCACTTCTGTTCCGTCTGCTCCCAAAAGGCTTACGATTCCGTCTGACTTGATTTCAAAGCTACGTACTTCATCCAAAGCTTTCAAGATAGAAGACTCCACATCCATGTTCGGGCATGCCATCATGGTAGAAATCATCTGACTGAAACGGAGGGAAGCAGCCTGTCCTTCTTCCTGTGTGAAAGATCCGTTTATCGTATTGCAGCTGGCATTACCGTGTACTCTTTTTTCTGCTACATTGAAAACCAATTGCGGCTGTTTTTCCACTTCTCCTACAGGATTGCCTTTTACAGATACAATTTCCCAGGCACCATTCAGGTCGTTTACAGAAACCTCTGCCATTTCACGCTTCTGCAACAATATTACCGGTTTACCTTCCGCATCGTTCAGTGCCACATCTTCACCTACTGTTTCATATCCAGCCACTTTGTTCAATGCTTCCAGCACATTCTGCTCCAACGTCATATCCGGACACATCATCCGGGTAGCAGCCACCTGACCAAATTTCACTTTTCCGGCATTCAGGGTATCCAACTCAAAGCTTCCCATCAGGCGATTGCATCCAGCATTGCCATACAAACGGTGTCCGTCCTTGTCAAAGCCCAAGAATGGTGCATTTTCCGCACTCACCTTTTCTCCGTTCACTTCTACAATATTCCATTCCCCTGTAAAGTCTACTACTGCTACCGAATTCTTTCCGGTTCCACAACTCATCAGTGCGCAAGCCAAAGCTGCGGCTGCAAAATACTTCTTATTCATAACTTGTTTTTCCTTTTTAATCTTAATCACAAATTCACAAACAATCCATTTTTAAGAATTGTTCATTTACAAAAATACGTATATCCCCAGAATACTGCACCATATTTTGAATTATTTTCTATCTTTGCATACTGAACGGTAACGTTTACCGGGCATTTAAAGTTTCAAAGTAATAAATGAGTAAAGTATTGATTATCGGTGCAGGCGGTGTAGGTACCGTTGTTGCACACAAAGTGGCTCAGCATCCGGAAGTCTTTTCTGAAATCATGATTGCCAGCCGCACACAGTCAAAATGCGACGCAATTGTCAAAGCAATTGGTAACCCCAACATCAAGACCGCTAAGGTAGATGCCGACAATGTGGATGAACTTGTGTCTTTATTCAACAGTTTTAAACCCGAAATCGTTATTAACGTAGCACTTCCCTACCAGGATTTAACGATTATGGAAGCGTGTCTTCAGGCGGGAGTGAACTACCTGGATACAGCAAACTACGAGCCTAAAGACGAGGCACACTTTGAATACAGCTGGCAGTGGGCATACAAAAAACGCTTTGAAGATGCCGGACTGACTGCCATTCTGGGTTGCGGATTCGACCCGGGAGTAAGTGGAGTATACACCGCATACGCAGCAAAACATCATTTCGATGAAATCCACTACCTGGACATCGTAGACTGCAATGCCGGAAATCACCACAAGGCTTTCGCTACCAACTTCAATCCGGAAATCAACATCCGCGAAATCACACAGAACGGACGTTATTACGAAAACGGACAATGGGTTACTACCCAGCCGCTGGAATTCCACAAAGACCTGACTTATCCTAACATCGGTCCGCGTGATTCTTATCTTCTGTACCACGAAGAACTGGAATCACTGGTCAAGAATTTCCCGACCATCAAGCGTGCCCGTTTCTGGATGACTTTCGGACAGGAATACCTGACTCACTTGCGTGTAATCCAGAACATCGGTATGGCCAGCATCGAACCTATCAACTACAACGGTATGGAAATCGTTCCTTTGCAGTTTCTGAAAGCCGTGCTGCCTAATCCGCAAGACCTTGGTGAAAACTACGAAGGCGAAACTTCAATCGGTTGCCGTATCCGTGGTATCAAAGACGGAAAAGAACATACTTATTATGTATACAACAACTGCTCTCACCAGGCTGCTTATCAGGAAACAGGCATGCAGGGCGTAAGCTACACCACCGGTGTACCGGCCATGATTGGTGCCATGATGTTCCTGAAAGGCTTGTGGAAGCGTCCGGGCGTATGGAACGTAGAAGAGTTCGATCCGGATCCATTCATGGAAGCGTTGAACAAATACGGATTGCCTTGGCATGAAGTATTCGACGGTGACCTGGAACTGTAATCACATTACCTTAACCATAAAAAGAATCAAGAATGAAGAAGGAGTACTCATTCTTCGTTCCTGATTCTTTTTTTCTAAAAATTTCCCTTACGATATGAATATTGGAGACAAAGCTCCCGAAATACTGGGAATCAACGAAAAAGGTGAAGAAATCCGCCTGAGCAATTATGCAGGCAAAAAAATCGTACTCTATTTTTACCCTAAAGACATGACTTCCGGCTGTACGGCACAGGCTTGTAACCTTCGCGACAACTATGCCGAACTCAAGCAAGCGGGTTACGAAGTAATTGGCGTCAGCATCAACGACGAGAAATCACACCAGAAATTCATCGAAAAGAACCAGCTTCCGTTCACACTGATTGCCGATACGGAACACAAGCTGGTAGAGACTTTCGGTGTATGGGGAGAAAAAAGCATGTACGGACGCAAATACATGGGTACCTTCCGTACCACTTTCATCATTAACGAAGAAGGCATTATCGAACGGATTATTTCTCCTAAAGAAGTAAAGACCAAAGACCATGCCTCACAAATCTTACAGTAATTTATGGCAAAAAAAGACGAATTAGAGTTTGAAGGTGGCATTGAAAATGCCCCGAAACCCAATAACAGCGAAAAGCTGAAAGCCCTGCAGGCCGCCATGGACAAGATTGAAAAGAGCTTTGGAAAAGGTTCTATCATGAAAATGGGTGACGACCACGTGCAGGAAGTAGAAGTCATCCCGACAGGTTCTATCGCCTTGAACGCCGCACTCGGTGTAGGTGGTTATCCGAAAGGACGTATCATCGAAATCTACGGTCCGGAATCATCTGGTAAGACCACACTGGCCATTCATGCCATTGCCGAAGCACAGAGAGCAGGTGGTATCGCCGCTTTCATCGATGCTGAGCATGCATTCGACCGTTTCTATGCTGCCAAGTTAGGAGTGGACATCGACAACTTGTGGATTTCACAGCCTGACAATGGTGAACAGGCACTGGAAATTGCCGAACAGCTGATTCGTTCATCAGCTATCGACATCATTGTCATCGACTCTGTAGCTGCCCTTACCCCGAAAGCTGAAATCGAAGGCGACATGGGCGACAACAAGGTAGGTTTGCAAGCCCGCCTGATGTCACAGGCACTGCGTAAACTGACTTCTGCCATCAGCAAGACCAACACCACCTGTATCTTCATCAACCAGTTGCGTGAGAAGATCGGTGTGATGTTCGGTAACCCCGAAACTACCACCGGTGGTAACGCCCTGAAGTTCTATGCTTCTGTCCGTCTGGACATCCGTCGCGCTACTCAGTTGAAAGACGGTGAAGAAGTTATCGGTAACCAGGTACGTGTCAAAGTTGTAAAGAACAAAGTAGCTCCTCCTTTCCGCAAAGCCGAATTCGACATCATGTTTGGTGAAGGTATCTCTCGCAGCGGTGAAATCATCGACTTGGGAGCTGAGCTAGGCATCATCAAGAAGAGTGGTTCATGGTACAGCTACAACGACACCAAATTAGGTCAAGGACGTGATGCTGCCAAACAGTGCATCCAGGATAATCCGGAACTGGCCGACGAACTGGAAAAACTGATTTTTGATGCATTGAAAGACAAGGAATAAATTGATTCTTTATCTATATAGAAAACGGATTCACCGTGCTGGAGTTCAGCGGGTGAATCCGTTTTTTATGACATCAATATCGGCCTCAATGGCCACATTCATTTCTATATTATTAGTGATATCCACTTATCTTGCAAGTCTTTGCTATCAGTTAGATAAAGCAATAGCAAATTATCCAGTTCTCGGCTAGACAATTTGCATAGTTCCATCTACACAAATCAAGATTTTAACTATCCTCTCATATTCTTGCACCTTATATATTATACAATTTCTCCAAATCGCTGATTATATCATCATTTAAAAGCGGTCTAAACAACTTATTAAACATTCCCTTATTTCCTTTCAACCCCTTTTGTTGTTCAGGCTCAGGCTTTAAACTTTGCTTTTTCAACAATATTTGTACTAAAGGGAATGTCCATTCTATCCTCGGGTTCAAATCCAGCACATCCCAATTCAGTTTATCTTGATATTCTAAAACAAAAGATTCTTGAAGAGGTAAATACGAATATAATTCATAGATATTTTGTGAATACATTTCTATATAATTATTTACTTCTTTATCTGACATATAACCAGCATCCTTCTCTATACGACTTTTATTATTCAAAACCTGAAGATGACGAAGAGTTTTTTCTATGCAATCTATTCCCTGCCAAGCAATATACCCCCAATTATTTAAAAGTGGCCTCAAACTTATAGTTACTTCCTCCAAATCATGCAAAAGACTAATATTACTCCAATCCAGAAAATTATTTTTAAACAAAAAAGGCCATCTTTTTCCACCATCAGTTCCATACAATGCTGCATCAGGATTCCATTCATAAGAAGCAAGACTAAAAAAACTATTACGAAGCAGGTCTTCATACACAAAACTTTCCCCTGAAGGGGATTTTAGATTACTCGCACAATAACGGGACCCTAAATTAACGAAATTGCTTCCTTTACGATAAAGAACCATAGCATTTGTTACATAATACCCACCCGAAGGTCTAGTATATTTTTCATATCTTTTTATTTGCTCATCGTTCAAATCATAATACTGACGAATCAAATTCCGCATCAACAGTTTTCCAGATTTTTCCCTCATAACGTATTTTCTCAAAATAGTTAAAGCTATTCCGTTATGCTCAATTTGGGCCAAATCTTTCATTTCTTGAAGTTCATCTATTTTAGCCTGAAAATTATTCAGAGCCTTCATGTTTTCTTCTAAATCAAAAAGATTGTTTATCTGATTATTCAAATAACAATCTACCATTTTATTAAAAGCTAAACAATGTTCTTTATTCATAGAATACAATTTTTTTTAAAGTCAATCTCTCAAATAAAATTAGGAATAGACTGCGTTATTAATCTCAGATTCATTTATAAGTATTTTTCTAAATACGGCTCCCAATTATCACCATTTTGACGATAACGAGTTACATAATAGTATGGCGCAAAATTACCCATCATTACTCTATCCACAAAAGATTTTGAAATATCCACTTTATCTGACACAGACAAACGTATCCCCTTCTGTAGTGATAAATCACATATTACAAGCATGAATTCACTTATAATACGAAACAAATCTGTATCTATAATTCTATGAAACTCCTTAACATGGCGTTTAACAAACTTATCAAATGCATCATATAAGAAATCTTCACCTTTAGATGTCTTTTCAAAAATTTTCAATATGTTCTTTACATCATCGACAAAATCTTTTACACCATATACTAAATCAACAAACTTTCCTAAACGAGGAACAAAACAAGACAAAACAACCTGTTCTGTAGAAGAAGTTATATCACACACTATTTTAATACGATAATTAGGTGCCAAAAAACAGAACTCAATTTGTTTCTGAGGTAAAGCATTCAAATACCGTATCCCACATTTTACACTTGAAAAATTAAATAGTCCCATAATTATTACAACGTTCAGTTCCCCAAAGCAAATTAGTTAACAAAAGAAGCGTGGAACTGCGTGCTATTCCACCTTTCTGAAGGCCCTGAGAAAGCCCAACACACAATAGAATAGACAACAGCCCCACGCTGAAAACAGCGTAGGAACCGACTATGTCATTCTTGTGTGTTTTGAAAATTTCTCAGGTTTTCAGAAACAAGAATGAAGCATGACGCTTCTTACAATTTTTTCCCACAAAAAGCAAGGTGGCAAACTCCTTTACACATCCTTTTTACAAAAGTAAGGAATCTGAACAAATAAAACAAATTATCAATCAATTGAAGAACAGATTTATATTACAACTACTCCTTGCATGTAATAACTCGCTTCAATTTATGCAGTTTTTGGCTGCACAAATTCAGAGACCTTGATGCTATTATACTGAATGTATTTCCGATGAAAATGCAAAGCCACCCATAGGTTTATCAGCAAGCCCTCGCACACATTCTACGTTGCGCGCAGCAAAAACCTACGTTTCACGATAGGAAAACGTACGTTTCCGCCAAGGAAAACATAGGTTTCCCGTTCGAGAAACATAAAAAAGACAAAAGGAAATAAACATATAAACTACGGTATTCAGCGCTTATCAAATGAAGATTCCCTTACCTGTTTCCTCTTTTCTCAGGCAAGCAATACTCCCAGCGATTTGTCTTATTTTTTCTTTTTCTTTCTTTTTCTTGATAAAAAGCGAGGAAAAATACAGAAAAATACGTTATATTTACCACTGAGAATAAAATAACAGGTAACTAAAAACAAAACTATGACACTAAAACACTCGCTTTCTTTCATATTTTGCCTGGCTTTTACCACCATCGCAGCTTGGGCGCAGAGTAACAAGTTTTCAAACTCCATCTTCCGCTTTGCCACTCGTGCCGAAGGACAAATGCTGATTACGGAACTGGATGACTATACCCGCAACTGGAACCAGTTTGACATTGACGTACGTCTTCAAAAACCGCAAGGACGCAAATCACAGCTGTTGCAGTTTGCCATGGAACAGACACTCAACTGGAGTGACGCAGAAAAAGAGCGTATCAGTAAGGCAATGAAAAGCCTGGATGCAGAAATCAAGAAACAAAGTTACAACCTCGATTTCCCGAAAGAAATCATCTTTGTAAAAACTACCCAGAAAGAAGAAGGTAATGCAGAGGCCTACACTCGCGTAAACTGGATTGCCATCGGCGAGCATGCGTTGAAGGAAGCTTCGGATGCTGATTTGAAATACCTTGTAGCCCATGAGTTGTTTCACCTGCTGACACGACAGAATTCCAACTTCAAGAAAGACATTTACAAGGTCATCGGATTTACAGTGATTGAAAAAGAAATTATCTTCCCGTCCGATTTGGCGGAAATTCGTATTTCCAATCCGGACATCAGCCGATATGACAGTTACGGCACGTTTACCATCGGCGGACAGAAGCAATATTGCACCATGGTGATTTATACAGACAGACCTTATGACGGAAAAACGCTCTTCGACTACCTGAAAGTGGGACTTGTACCTTTGAACGGTGATTTTGTTCCTATTCAGAAGGCTGGAAAGACAATCATTTATGCACTGGATGAAGCGGAAGATTTCTACACACAAGTAGGAAAGAACACCAACTATCTTATTCATCCGGAAGAAATCATGGCAGACAACTTTGCTTTCACGCTGACTGGCAAGAAGGACCTTGCTAATCCGGAAATAATCCAGAATGTACAGAAAGTGCTGAAGGCCAAAAACCGATAAACAATCTGCTTTCACAGATATAAAAAAAGTCAGGCAACCACTGAAGTGCCTGACTTTTTTTATGACTTATGAGATTATCTTTTCCGGTAATCCTTCTCGATGGCTAAGGTTATCCAGTTGGCTAAAGCCTGACGATTGTCGGCAATAACCAGACGTTTCTGATCCTGCGCATTCTGGATATTTCCTACTTCCAGGAAAACAGCTACCGGAGTCGTGTTGCGAAGTACGAACAGATTACGTTCGCTCACCGTACCATCGAATCCGCGGTTGGGCTGATGGCGGTCATACTTGGAACGGAAAGTCCGCTGGATTTCTCTCGCCAGCCGTTTTCCTTTCGAACTGCCCGGTGCATGATAGAAATACACATCTGTCTGGTTGTTCCGGGCCCGACTGTCTACATGGATAAATACGGCACGCTTGTAGCTGCTCTTATCCTTCCGGTACATGCGGTTCACCGCATCACAACGCTGTTGCAGACGGGCTACCTGATTCAACGGAATAGCTTTTCCCATGCAAGTTTCCCGCTTGCTGTTATTCAGTATAGCCTGGTCACGAATCCCATCCTTTGCATCCTGAATGATAAAATGTACTTTTGCCCCACGTTTCATCAACTCGCGTCCCAAGCGGAGAATAATGTCGTAAGCATACTCATCTTCATGCAACTCTTTTCCGCGGTATTTGCCAATGCAGCCAGGATCCGGTCCCCCATGTCCGCTGACAAGATAGAAAGTGGCTCCTTTCAAGGAACTGGAAGTTACCGCATACGACGCGTATTTCTTTCCAAACAGCGGTTCGTAATGTCCCTTCTTTTTTCCTGTCATTCCCGAAGGAAAGCACAGCAAGCCACACAAAATCAAACATAAGAACTTCTTCATCACTTCAGCAGTTCATCTATTTTCTTACAAAGAGAAGCAAACTCCTCTTCATTATACAAGCGAGTCATCATCACGATTTTACCCTCTTTATCTATCAGCACGTTACGGGTGATTCCGGCATTGCGTTCCGCATATTTGGCAAAGATATCTGCTCCCGGGTCAAGTCCTAACGGATAAGTCACTCCTGTCTGCTTGGCAAAGGCTTTCACTCGTTCCAGCGGCTCGTCACGGTCAATTCCATAAAGCGCAAAGGAAGCATTGTCCTTATGTTTCTGCCAGATGTCTTTTTCAATAAAGGGCATTTCCTTACGGCAGACTCCACACCAGCTTGCGGTAAACTGCAACATGACTACCTTTCCCTTAAGTTCTGACAATTTCACTTTGCGTCCGTCCGTCAGCTTCATTTCAAAGTCGGGAGCCGTATCGCCTACCTTGACAATATATCCGGCAGCATCAGGAACCGGCTGAGAGGCTGTAAGTGGTGCATGGCCGCCTAAAAGTCCCATCAATGTCAATGCAAAAATAAGCTTCTTCATACTCATTCTAAATTATATTTCGGCTCAAAGATAGTACAAAAAATTAAAATACAGACACATTCGGCAAGAAACCTGCCTGCAAAAAGACTATCAGAAAGTGCGAAAAGGGCCGAAAGAAAATGCTTTTTATTACTTTTCGGTATGTTTATACAGAAACTTTATTAACTTTGCGAATTATGAAGAACAAAGCGTACACCCTTGCGCTTTTATTGTAAATCAACATAAAAGAGAAGAACTATGGATTGCACAAACATCATCGGAGAAAAAATAAAATCGCTCCGAACCAATCAAGAAATAAGTATACAAGAACTGGCAGAACGCGCAGGGCTGACCGTGGAACAGGTAAGTCGCATTGAGGAAAACATTGACATTCCTTCGCTGGCTCCGCTGATTAAAATAGCACGTGCATTGGGAGTACGTCTGGGCACTTTCCTGGACGACCAGACCAGTGAAGCCGGACCGGTTATCTGCCGCAAAGGTGAGGCGGACGATACCATCGGATTTTCAAACAACGCTACGCACGCCCGCCAGCACATGCATTATCATTCATTGTCAAAAAGCAAGGTGGACCGTCACATGGAACCGTTCATCATCGACATCGACGCCAACGACGAAAAAGACTTCTTTCTGTCGGCACATGAAGGAGAAGAGTTTATCATGGTACTGAAAGGGGAACTGGAAATCAGTTATGGAAAAAATAACTATCGCCTGAAAGAGGGAGATACCATTTATTATGATTCCATCGTACCGCACCATGTACACACAGCCGAAGGACAGGCTGCACAAATTTTAGCCGTGGTCTACACTCCGGCATAAGTCTCACGCAAATCTTCAACGACATGTTACAACTTTCTGAAAGAACATTAGGCGACTGGCTGGAGCATTGGGCGGAAGTGACTCCGGACAAAGAATACATTGTATATTCCGACCGCAACCTGCGTTTTACCTGGAAACAGTTTAACGAGCGTGTGGACCACATGGCCAAAGGTTTGCTGGCCATCGGCGTGAAAAAAGATACTCACGTGGGCATCTGGGCCCGCAATGTGCCCGACTGGCTGACATTCCTGTATGCCTGTGCCAAAATAGGTGCCGTGGCCGTTACGGTCAACACGAACTACAAGCAGGCAGAACTGGAGTACCTCTGCGAAAACTCCGATATGCATACTCTGTGTATCGTAGACGGAGAAAAGGACAGCAACTTCGTGGAGATGACCTACACCATGCTGCCCGAACTGAAGCTCTTCGAACGAGGCCACATGAAGAGCAAGCGTTTTCCTCACATGCGCAATGTGGTGTACATCGGTCAGGAGAAATACCGAGGTATGTATAACACGGCAGAGATTCTGCTGTTAGGAAGCAACATTGACGATGAGGAACTGATTAACGCCAAGAAACTGGTAAGCTGCCATGATACGGTGAACATGCAGTATACTTCCGGTACTACGGGATTCCCGAAAGGGGTCATGCTTACCCATTATAATATTGCCAACAACGGATTTCTAACCGGGGAGCACATGAAGTTCACGGCCGATGACAAGCTGTGCGTATGTGTTCCGCTGTTCCATTGCTTCGGCGTGGTACTGGCCACCATGAACTGCCTGACACATGGCTGCACACAGGTCATGATAGAACGCTTTGACCCGTTGCTCGTACTGGCTTCCATACACAAGGAACGCTGTACGGCTCTCTACGGCGTACCGACCATGTTCATTGCCGAACTGCATCACCCCATGTTCCTCATGTTCGACTTGTCGAGCCTGCGCACGGGTATCATGGCCGGCTCTCTCTGTCCTGTGGAACTGATGAAACAGGTGGAAGAAAAAATGTTTATGCGCGTCACCAGTGTATACGGACTGACAGAGGCTTCACCGGGTATGACCCACAGCCGCATTGACGATGATCCGGAAGTACGTTACACCACCGTAGGCCATGACTTTGAGTTCACGGAAGTGAAAGTAATCGACCCGAATACCGGAGAAGAATGTCCGGTGGGCGTACAAGGTGAAATGTGCAACCGGGGTTACAACAACATGAAAGGTTACTACAAAAATCCGGAAGCTACAGCCGAGGTAATCGACGCCAACGGATTCCTGCATTCCGGCGACTTAGGAGTAAAGGATGAAAACGGAAACTATCGTATCACAGGCCGCATCAAGGACATGATTATCCGCGGAGGAGAAAATATTTACCCGCGTGAAATCGAAGAATTCCTCTACAAGATGCCGGGCATCAAAGATGTACAGGTGGCCGGAGTGCCTTCCCAAAAATACGGTGAGGCAGTGGGAGCTTTCATCATTCTGCACGAAGGATACACCATGAATGAATTTGATGTACGTGAGTTTTGTCAGGGAAAAATAGCCCGCTACAAAATTCCCAAATACATTTTCTTTGTAAAGGAATTCCCCATGACAGGAAGCGGAAAAATCCAGAAATTCAAGCTGAAAGATTTAAGTCTGAAACTGTGTGCCGAACAAGGCATCGAAATCATATAAAAAACGGCCCGGAATCCTTCTTTCTCAAGAACAGATTTCGGACCGGAATTTTATCGACAAATTGCTTGCTTTATTTCTTTACAATCTTCACCAGCAACGTCTTGCTGTCCAGTTTTCCTTTCGTGTCGTATGCTTCCGATTTCACCAGTCCCACTCCTTTGGCATACCATTCGGTCACGCGCAATGTAGTGGTTTTCAGCACAATCTTTGTACGCTGCAGGTAAGAAATCTTCACGCAGTCAAACTTTCCGGCTGTAGTGCTGATGGTTTCATTTCCCATGTAAGCTGCACCAGACACATTCACTTCATTCTTCAACATATTGCGAACTACCTGATAAGAGCGGTCAGGAATACTTTCCCCACCTTTGGCACCGTCTTTGATAGTAAATGAATTGTCGCCTTTAAACTTAAGTTTCTCCAGCAAACCCAAACGGGCAGCCTCGTTGTATTTATCAGGGTCGGAATCAGAATCTACATACGGACCGTACATCAAATCTTCCGTACATACCGTATTAGCTCCATCGTAGCTCCAGTTGAACAAGGTATAGCTGGTATTGTTCTTTGCCTTTGTAGTGACAATCTTATCATAGTAGGCAGCCTGAAGCTTTCCGTCCACTTTCTCTACCTTACTTACGGTCATGGTTTCATCAGACAGACTCTGACCGATTTCATCGTAATTCACATAGTGCAGTTCTGTACCCTCTGTCGTGCAGAAATATTGTGCCTGCATGGAATGGCAAGCCAAAACCGCTGCCACCAAAAACATTAGCCTCTTCATAGTTTCATCTTTTAAAGTAAAATACGGTGCAAACATACAAATTTCTTTCTTTTTTCTGCCTATCTTTGCCACAGAAAAAACATTAAATCAGTTTATCATGGGATTATTATCATCTTTATTCGGAAAAAGTAAATCCGATGCAAACGAACAAGAGAAGCAAGACAAGAAGAATTTTGACATCCTGAAATATGACGGCATACGTGCCCGCAACATGGGCAAACTGCCCTACGCCATCAAATGTTTTGAAGAAGCAGTGGCACTTCAAGAAGAAAAGGAAACGCTGGGTTTACTGGCCAGTGCATATCTTCAGGCCAACCGCACGGAGGATGCGCGCATTACCCTTGACCGGCTGATTGCCAAAGATGAAACAAACGTACAGGCCTTGCTGTCTCTGGCCAGCGTATGCTATATACAAGAAGACTATGAAGGTATGGAGAAAGCCAGCCAGAAAGCTATCGCCCTGGATGAAAAGAATGCCCAGGCTTATTACTTAGCCGCTCGTGCAGCACGTGGCTTGAAAAATGACTTGCAAGCCATTGTCATGCTGACCAAAGCCATCGTACAAAACGAGAGTTTCACAGAAGCCTATCTTCTACGTGCCGAAGTGCTGTGGGAAATGCGTCAGGCGAAAGATGCGCTCAACGACCTGGAACAGGTGCTGAAACTCAATCCGGAAGAAGAGGAAGCACTTCTCCTGAAAGCTACCATCCACATCGGTATGGGAGAAAATCAGGAAGGAGAAGCATGCGTGGAACAAGTTATAGCTTTGAACCCGTTCAACGTGAAAGCGTATTTGCTGAAAGGTGGCTTGCTGATAGAGGAAAAACAACTGGACAAGGCACTCGAGAATTATCAGGAAGCTATTGAACTGATTCCACAGGAAGCGCAGCTGTATCAGGAAAGAGGACGCGTTCACCTGCTGATGGGCGACAAGGACGGTGCGGCAGAAGACATGAAAAAGGCCATCGAGCTGGCGCCTGAAAAAGAAAACCTGATTTCCGGCAATTTCAATAACTTTGAAAAGAGCAATCTGCAAACCGGAATCTACTAAACGATACTCTTCATAAAGAACGGGTGCGGAACATTCATTCGATGAAATTCCGTACCCGTTCTTTTATGTATAGATTAAAGTGCTTCATAAGCTGCTTTCAACTGCTGCAAGGCTTTTTCAAGTGTCACACGCGGACAGCCTACATTCATTCGCATAAAGCCTGCTCCTTCCTTACCGAACATCTCTCCATCGTTCAGCGCCAGTCCGGCTTTCTCGACAAAGAAAGCATTCAATGCCTCGTGCGACAATCCCAGTTCGCGACAATCCAGCCAAATCAGGTAAGAAGCCTGCGGACGCATCACCTTAATCTTAGGAGTATGTGCTTTTGTATAGGCATCTGCATAGTCAATATTTCCCTGAATATAAGCCAGACACTGTTGTAGCCACTCCTCTCCTTCAGTGTAAGCAGCAGTTACGGCAGGCCAGGCAAATACATGTCCCGCATTCAGTTCTCCGGCATCCAAGTAAGTCACAAAACGTGAACGAAGTCCTTCATTGTAAATAATGGTATGCGAAGCGGCTACTCCCGGCATATTGAAAGTCTTGCTGGGTGCCATGAAAGTAACAGAATTATTGCGGGCTTTTTCTGACACCATGGCAAAAGGCAGATGCTGATAAGGCGGTAAAGTCAGGTCGGCATGAATTTCATCCGAAAAGACAATCACATTGTCATCAGCACAGATTTCGGCCAGTCCCTGCAATTCTTCTTTCTTCCAAACCACTCCTCCCGGGTTGTGAGGATTACACAGAATCAATACCCGTACTCCCTTTATGGAACGGCGAATCAAATCCAAATCCATACGATAATGTCCGTCCACTTCTTTCAGCGGGCATTCCACCAGGCGACGGTTGTTGCGTGTCACCAACCAGGCAAAAGGATGGTACACCGGAGGCATAATCATAATCTTGTCACCCGGATTCGTGAAACAGTTGATGGCCATACCCAAACCCGGTACAATGCCCGGTACAAAATTGATTTCTTCCTTCTCTACCGACATGCCATAACGTTTCTTTACCCATCCGATAATAGACTGATAGTAATCGTCCGAACGGAAGGTATATCCTAACACCGGATGTTCGCAACGCTTGCGAATGGCTTCCAAAATAAACGGAGGTGTGGCAAAATCCATATCGGCCACCCACATCGGAATCAAATCAGACTTTCCCCATACGTTTACCATACCGTCTACTTTCTCGCAACACGTGCCGTGACGGTCAATCACTTCATCAAAATTATAGTTCATGTTCTTATTTGTTTTGGCTGTTTTACAAATGAAATATCTCTGTACAACAAAGGTAAGAAAATACATTCATATCCGCCATTCTGAGGCTATTTTTTAAAAATAAGAAGAAAAAGTTTGTCGGAACATTTGTTTTTTAAAGAAAAGTATTACATTTGCAGCAGAAATAACAACAAAATAACAAACAAATGAGAACATTTGCATCATACTTCTTCTTTTACTTTTATTTCTTTTACTTTAGCAATGAAGTGAAGCGGGAGTTTGCATGCATACGTTAATAGAGAAAACAAGAATGAAATGATAATACAAAGTCCCGCTTCGATGGAGCGGGACTTTTTTTATAGTTACACAAAAGATGAAGAAGATAGCCATACAAGGAGTTCCGGGCTCGTATCACGACATTGCAGCCCATAAGTTTTTCAAGGATGAAGAAATCGAACTGATTTGCTGCAACACATTCGAAGAGGTGTTCGATAACCTGAAAAAAGACAGCAGCATCATCGGAATGATTGCCATTGAGAATACGATTGCCGGAAGCCTCCTTCACAATTACGAATTGCTCAGAGACAGTGGAGCTACGATTATTGGAGAACATAAATTACGAATCAGCCACAGCATCATGTGTCTGCCCGGAGAAGACTGGAGTACACTGACAGAAGTAAACTCCCATCCGGTAGCACTAGCACAATGCCGGGATTTCCTACAACACCACCCTCAGCTGAAAGTGGTAGAAACGGAAGATACCGCAGGCAGTGCACGCGACATCAAGGAAAAGGGATTGAAAGGACATGCTGCCATCTGCTCCAAATATGCAGCCGAGCTTTACGGCATGAAAATCTTGCAGGAAGGCATTGAAACCAACAAGCATAATTTCACCCGCTTTCTGGTGATATGCGATCCCTGGATGGCCGACGAACTGAAAGACCGTTCCAAAATCAACAAGGCCAACATTGTTTTTTCCCTGCCTCATAATGAAGGAAGCTTGTCACAAGTGTTATCCATCTTTTCGTTCTATCACATTAACTTGACAAAAATACAGTCGTTGCCCATCATCGGGCGGGAATGGGAATACCTGTTCTACGTAGACGTGATGTTCAACGACTATTTGAGATACAAACAATCTATTGATGCAGTAATGCCATTAACCAAAGCACTTAAAATTTTAGGAGAATATGCAGAAGGAGAATCAACCTTATAAGATAGAGCCGGCCAGCCGACTGAGCCACGTCAGCGAATACTACTTCAGCCGGAAACTGAAGGAAGTGGCACGGATGAATGCCGAAGGAAAGAATGTCATCAGCTTAGGAATCGGAAGCCCGGACATGCCGCCTTCAGAAGAGACCATCAACGTGTTGTGTGAGAATGCCCGCAAGCCGGATGCACACGGCTACCAGCCTACGGTAGGAATACCGGAACTGCGCAAGGCCATGGCCGACTGGTATAAAAGATGGTATGACGTAGATCTGGACCCAGCTACGGAAATCCAGCCGCTTATCGGTTCAAAGGAAGGTATCCTCCACGTCACACTGGCACTGGTGAACCCCGGCGACCAGGTACTGGTTCCCAACCCGGGATACCCTACCTACACTTCACTGAACAAGATTTTGGGAAGTGAAATCGTGAACTACAACCTACGGGAAGACAATCACTGGCAACCGGATTTCGAAGAACTGGAAAAGATGGATTTAAGTCGGGTAAAAATCATGTGGACCAACTATCCCAACATGCCGACCGGTGCCAATGCCACCATGGAGCTTTACGAAAAACTGGTGGATTTTGCACGCCGCCACCAGATTGTCATCGTCAACGACAACCCGTACAGTTTCATTCTGAACCGCAAACCTATCAGTATCCTGAACGTGCCGGGAGCCAAAGAATGCTGTATCGAGTTCAACTCCATGAGCAAGAGTCACAACATGCCGGGATGGCGCGTAGGTATGCTGGCGACCAATGCCACTTTCGTACAGTGGATTCTGAAAATCAAGAGCAACATTGATTCTGGTACTTTCCGCCCCTTGCAGCTGGCTGCCGCACAGGCTTATCACAACAGCGCAGAATGGCATGAAGAAGCCAATATCCAGACTTACGCACGCCGCCGGAAACTGGCTGAAGAAATCATGCATACCTTGGGATGTACCTTCGACCCGGAACAAGTGGGTATGTTCTTGTGGGGACGCATTCCAGACCACTATGCCGACGTGGAAGAACTGACCGAGAAAGTCTTACACGAAGCCCGCGTGTTCATCACTCCGGGATTCATTTTCGGCAGCAACGGAAAACGGTATATCCGCATTTCCCTCTGTGCCAAAGAGCCTCAACTGGAAGAGGCGTTAAAACGAATCCAGGCCATCATGAATAAATAACATTACAAAAAATCAAATACTACCATGGAACAGTTAGATTTACTCCCTATTGAACTGGAAGGTGTTTCTCAGGAACGCCCGTTGATCATTGCAGGCCCTTGCAGTGCCGAAACAGAAGAACAAGTTATGACTACAGCCAAGTCACTGTCTGACAAAGGTATCAAGATATTCCGTGCCGGAATCTGGAAACCCCGCACCAAACCGGGAGGTTTCGAAGGTATCGGCGTGGAAGGACTTTCCTGGCTGAAAGAAGTGAAGAAGGAAACCGGCATGTACGTAGCCACGGAAGTAGCTACCGCCAAGCATGTGTACGAATGCCTGAAAGCTGATGTAGACATCGTATGGATTGGTGCCCGTACTACTGCCAACCCGTTTGCCGTACAGGAAATTGCCGATGCCCTGAAAGGGGTGGACATTCCCGTCTATGTGAAGAATCCGGTAAACCCTGATCTGGAATTGTGGATTGGTGCATTGGAACGCATCAACAATGCCGGACTGAAACGTATCGGTGCCATTCATCGCGGATTCTCTTCATACGACAAGAAAATATACCGCAACCTGCCGCAGTGGCACATCCCTATCGAATTGCGCCGCCGTATCCCGAACCTGCCTATTATCTGCGACCCGAGCCATATCGGCGGAAAACGTGAACTGATTGCTCCGCTGTGCCAGCAGGCCATGGACTTAGGTTTCGACGGACTCATCATCGAATCACACTGCAATCCGGAATGCGCATGGAGCGATGCCGCACAGCAGGTTACTCCCGATATCCTTGACTACATCCTGAACCTGCTCGTCATCCGTTCTGAGCATCAGACTACAGAAAACCTGAACGAGCTCCGCCGACAGATTGACGAATGTGACAACGACCTGATGGACATACTCGCCAAACGTATGCGTGTGTGCCGTGAAATCGGTACCTTCAAAAAGGAACATAACATGACCATCCTGCAGACCGGACGTTACAACGAAATTCTGGACAAGCGTGGCGCACAAGGCTCACTTTGCGGCATGGATTCCGATTTCGTCAAACAAGTATTCGAGCTGATTCACGAAGAAAGCGTGCGCCAGCAAATGGAAATCATCAACAAATAATAGAAACAAAGCATGAAAATATTGATTTTAGGAGCCGGAAAAATGGGCTCCTTCTTTACCGATGTATTGAGTTTTGAACATGAAGTCGCCGTATACGATGTGAATCCCCAACGCCTGCGCTTTATGTACAACTGCTACCGCTTCACCAAGCTGGAAGAAATCAGCGAATTCAAGCCGGAGCTGGTCATCAATGCTGCCACGGTAAAATACACACTCGATGCTTTCCATCAGGTCCTTCCAGTATTGCCGAAGGACTGTATCATCAGCGACATCGCTTCCGTGAAAACCGGATTAAAGGAGTTTTATGAAAACTGCGGTTTCCGCTATGTGTCTACCCACCCGATGTTCGGTCCCACATTTGCCAACCTCGACAAACTGAGTACGGAAAATGCCATCATCATTAAGGAAGGTGACCACCTGGGAAAGATTTTCTTCAAGGACCTTTATCAGCACCTGAAGCTGAACATCTTTGAATACACCTTCGAGGAACACGACGAAACTGTGGCTTACTCCTTGTCTATCCCGTTCGTATCTACCTTTGTGTTTGCAGCCGTCATGAAACACCAGGATGCACCGGGTACTACCTTCAAGCGCCACATGGCCATTGCGCAAGGTGTGCTGAGCGAAGATGATTTTCTGCTACAGGAAATCTTGTTCAATCCACGCACTCCGGCTCAGGTAGAAAATATCCGTACGGAGCTAAACGAGCTGTTAGATATTATCAGCCGGAAAGATGCAGAAGGCATGCATGCCTATCTTAGCAAGATTCGAAAAAATATCAAATAACTTATAGGGAAATCCATAAAAAAGGGCAGGAAGAAAACCACAAACCTTTCTTCCTGCCCTTTCTATTTTCTATCAGACTGATATTTACAGCTTAATCTTCTTTGATACCGATTTCGACTCATTGTGCAGACGGTCGAGTGCAGTCACTACGTAACGATACTTCGTTTTTCCGTCTTCATACGGCAACTTATAGAATTCATCGTGCGTAATCGCTACAATGTGTGAAGGATCGTTCAGGTTCACCTTCTCCTTGCTTCCGAAGCGGTACACCACATAATGATAAGCCTTGTCCATCTCGGTCTTTGCCTTCGGTGCCGTCCAGAACAAGATGTATCCGTCTGCGGTCCATACCGGTTTCAGCTTACGCACTTTGCCCGGAGCCTTGTCGTCCATAAACGGAGAAGCCGGAAGCAATGCCGGATACTTGTGATATTCTTTCACCAGCATATCCCGGTAATTTCCCTTGTTCTCTACCACTGCCGCCGCATACCACTGACAGCTTCCCTGTACGGTAGGCAATGAACGCTGCAAATTATACTTTGCCGGAATCTGGCTCTGGTTCGGATTCATCAAATCCGCTTTCGATACAGTGCGTATCACATCCTGACCGATATACAGCGGACGAGCTGCCGAATGGCGTGCCCACCAGCGAATCAGTGTATCATAATCGGCTGCCGGATGTCCGATTTCCCAATAAATCTGCGGGATATTGTAATCTACCCAGCCATTGTTTACCCACAAAAGCACATCGGCATACAAGTCATCGTAGTTCTGCAATCCGTTTGTCTCACTTCCGTTCGGGTCATTCTTCTTGTTACGATAAATACCGAACGGTGATACACCAAACTTCACCCACGGTTTACATTCGCGTACGGTTTCATGAATTTCCTTAATCAACACGTTCACATTATCCCGACGCCAGTCTGCCCGACGCGTAAATCCGCGACCGTATGCTGCAAAGCTGACATTATCCGGAAACTCCTCTCCCGGATTCGGATAAGGATAGAAATAGTCGTCCATGTGAATGGCATCCACATCATAGCGGGTCACAATGTCGCGTACAATCTTGCAGATGTATTTTCTGGATTCCGGCAGTCCCGGATCAAAATACAGCTGGCCGGCATACTGCACAAACAGTTCCGGATTCTTGCTGTAGGGATGCATGGGCGACAAAGCACCTGTTCCTTTCGTCTTGGCACGATACGGATTAATCCACGCATGAAGTTCCATGTTCCGCTTGTGGCATTCCTCAATCATAAACTGCAAAGGGTCCCACATAGGCGAAGGAGCTTTTCCCTGCACACCGGTCAAGAAACGGCTCCATGGTTCGTAAGGAGATTTATACAAGGCATCCGCCTCTGCCCTCACCTGAAAAATAATGGCATTGATACCAGCCTTCTGCAAGTTGTCCAACTGGCTCACCAGCACCTTCTTCATTTTCTCCGTAGGCATCCCCTGGAACTGTCCGTTTACACACTGTATCCAGGCTCCGCGAAACTCCCGTTTGGGATAACGTGTCTGAGCATACAAGTTGCTCGTCCACAGGCTTCCCAAAAGGACAAGCAACATCAATAGTTTAGTCTTCATATCCGTAAATTTTATCATATCCTTTTCACTTTCCGGACAAATGTCCGATTAAGCCGCAAAGATAGTGAAAGGTGAGTGCAATACCAAGCCAAAAGCCTGCTTTTGAGCACAAGTATTGCCGAACCGCATCCTATATTCAAGAAATCAAAATTTCCTTTACTTGGCAATCTTATGCAACTCCACTCCCACCACATAATAATGTGGTACGTTCGACAAAATCATTCCGGTCTTATCATTCCCGTCAATTTCCCTTTCCCCACAGAAACGCATAAATCCGTATTGTTCATCTACCCAACCAGAGCCGTATAAGACTAAAGGTATGTTCAGGCTGTCTGCATTCGGATTATTCCGTAAGATATAAGATATAAAAGAGAAACTCCTATTCAAAAATACCTTGACACGTAGCTGTCAATATCTCGACACGAACGTGACGAGACATCAGCACGTACGTGTCAAGACCTCGTCACGTACGTGTCGAGGTAAATTTAACTCTATTTTAAGGAATATACGGAAGAAAACTGAAGAATCTATAAAACTGTCTATCAGACTCCAGGACATTCCTTCACCCAAAAGATGCTTGTACTCCACCATATATTGTTGGAAAGTGTACATTCAGCAAGCTTTACTGATTGTCCATATTCAATCGTGACATTTCCGTCTCAGCTGCACTCTGATTATTCATTTTCTTTTCGGTGCGGAAACGATAAGTAATCGTAAAACCGACTTTTCGGGTTTCCTCTTTTCCGATACTGTGCATGATAATATCATTCAGACGAGCTGAAGCACGCGTATTGTTCTTATTGAAAATGTCATAAGCATCCAGTGAAAGTTGAAGCTTGTCTTTCAGGAACGATTTCTTCAGACTCAGGTTGAAGGAGGTGTAACTCTTCGCCTCGTACAACTGATAATATCCTCTGGAACCATAATTAAAGTCAGCAGACAACAGGAATCCGGATGGAAGTATGAAACTGTTGTTGAAGTTCAGCATCACCAGCGGACGTCCGGCTTTTAAGATACTCTCATTCGGCCCCGGATAATTGAAGAAGGTCTTCAAACAGGTAAGCGTAAGTGAGGGTAGCCACCACTTCACCGGATATTGCACGTTTACCATCCCCGTCAGATTATGCATTCTATCAAAATTATCCATGTAGCTAACCGTAACCGCTGAATTTCCCGGCATACTGTAGAAAGCTGTTATCAGCGGATTATGGGTATGAGTATAATTCAGGTTAAAGAACAGAAACTTATAAAACAGCATATAGTTTAAGTCATGAGTCAAAGCCTGTTTCAGGTAAAGATTTCCTCTCTGATAGGTAAACCGGTCTGTGTACACCGCATTGTCGTTCATGACACCAAAAGGCGGACGCTCCGTATGAACGGAATATGTAAGTGACTGTTGCAGGTTCTCGGTATTGTAGCTTAACGAAACAGAGGGCAGGAAGTTATGATAAGTCTGGTTCTGATTCTTGTGGCTACTGTTTTCCTTCAAATCGCTCCGTATGTGTTCGTAACGCAATCCGGCTCCCAGTGACAGATTATTCCATGTGTAATCGTACGACAGGTAGAGCGAATTTTTCATTTCCGTATTACTTGTACTACCATTATTCAACGCACGGACATACTCTATATAGTCCGTGCCGGTTGTGTGGCTGAAATCATAACCGAAGCTGAAAGTTCCGGCTTTCCCGGTTTCATACGATAAACTCAATTTGGCTGCAAACAAATCCCAGTCCGCCTTACGGTAATAATCCATAGACGTTTCCATACCGTCGCTTTCCCATTCACGGATATTGCCACGGCTTCGGTCGGTCTTATGAAGATAATCACCGAATGCGTTCATCTTCCAGCCATTCTTCCAGTCGTTTGTATAATACAGATTCAAATGGTTGCTGACGGACTTGTCGGACACATCGCTGAGATTCCTGATAAAGGTTGAAGTCCCTTTGTCCGGTATCATGGAAAGCGTATCCTTAGAGAACGTATTACCTTCATTGTATTTACCTTCATATTTCAGGCCGATTTCCGACTCCGGAGAAAAATGATAAGAAACCCCTCCCGTATAGGCATGGCTTTCGTTGAAGATTTGTTTCCGGGTCAAATCGGTCAGATTCCAGATTGTGTCACTTTGAGTCTGCTGGTAAACGTCAAGATTTGAATCCTTCTTTCCACGGTCATAATTATAAGAGAGAAAGAAGTCCCAGTTCTTGTAATTGTAACTTCCGTTCATCTTGTAATTCTGACTAAGAAAATTCCCCTGCAGCAGATTACCGCTGACATTAAAAGCAAGTCCTTCGCCCAGGCGTTTGGTCTTGATTTCAATCACCGCACGCTGCTCTGAGTGATAACGTACTCCCGTATTCATCACCAGTCTGACAGACTGAATCTGGTCGATAGCCAGATTGTCCAGTTCGGTACGGTCCGTCACTTCTCTACCATTGATATAATAGGTAGGGAGACCTCTACCAATCACTTCAATGTCTTCACCACGTTTCTGAATGCCGGGTATTTTGCAAAGCAAATCATCCAGTGTAGTCTGTTTGGCAAGAATCGTATTAGGCACATCAGCCGTAATACCTTCCCTATCCAATTTGAAAGGCTTTCGGTAGGCAGTAACCTCCACTCCTTCAAGCTCGGTCTGTGCCAGTTCCATTTTAACTACCGGCAGTGTGAGATTCGCATTGACTTGTATATTCCGATACAATGTCTCATAACCCAGATAAGAATAACGGATGATATAGTTACCCCCAGCAAGCGATGTGCCATATACCCCGCAAGAGTCGGATACCGCTCCGGTGACGAGTGTACTGTCTGCCTGATTCAAAAAGGCGACATTCACCATCGGCATCACCGCATTTTCCGAATCGATGATTGTTCCTTTAATCAAATGCTGACTGTAAACAGGCAGTATGATTAAGCTGCCTATAACATATAAAAATAGCTTTTTCATAGAGTTAAGTCAATGCTAAATATTTCATCATGTTTGTGTATTATCTTCCGAAACGTGAAGAATCTACTTCTTTCTTCTCCTTACTGATGCTGCCACCAAAACGATAGACAAATTTCACTGAAACGGTACGGCTGTACTGCCCCATATTCAAGTCGATGTGCTGTCCTGCATAGCGGTTTCTCACCTTCATACGCATGGTATCGAACAAGTCAGCACAGTTCAGACTCAGACTGGCCTTATCCTTCAGGAAGTTCCACTGCGCTCCTACATTGACCGTAAAGACAGGCTTTGTATCGCTGATACCGGAAATCATGCTTGAACGGTACATCGCATCCAGGTCAAATCCGAGGTTCTATCACCACTTCGTCCAGATTGTAGTCCTTCGATTCCAAAGTAATGACACCAGCATCACGTGCCTGGCCCTTCACCTGCCTGCTCTGATAAAGCAGATGCTGGACGATGAGCTGATAATTCTCCGGCTCCGGTTCAAGCATGAATGTACCGTCGGCCGCAGATATAGTTGCGTCTAAATAGGTTGAATCCGGTAGCTGCATGACGATGGTAGCACCTTCAACCGGCTGCTGATTGGTATCTACGACCTTTCCTGTTGTCTGACTGAATACAGATGATGCAAAACCTGCATATATGAAGAGACCTGCAATAATTCTTTTACATTCCATTCTATCTATCCATTATAGGCTTTAAATGAAATCTTTACTATTTCCTTCCCTGCAAAACACATATCTCCTACTGGATTCAACGTGTCATTTACTAAGAGATATACAATTATAAGATATTATTTTTAAGAATAGCCCTCAAAAGTAGATATTATACCCGAAACTCCACCCCACCCTTCTCATAAATTATCCTTTCAGCAATCTATAATTGTTTAATTAAGAATAAAAAGACACTTATCGTTCAATCGCACTTCTCACTGCTTCATAAAACAGGCCTCCCACATCTATGCCTAGTTTAAACTTACGAAATTTATAGGATGGAACGACCATCGGCACAGTCCTCCATCCTTGTCGCACATCATAATACCTTTGTACACCAACGTCCACTCCAAAACGGTTTGTAAAATCGTAACCAACGGTGGCTCCATAATACGTACGATTGAGATTATACCTGTTATCCGGACTATAAGCACCAAACACGGTAAGATGAAAATCATCTGCCGGATGAAGTGTCATGCCTCCTGACACACCAAACGACTGACCGACACTATAGGGGAAAGTATATTTTGCCGCATTCACTCCTGCATATATATCCAAGAAATCATTGATTTCCCTTTGGTATATAAACATCATCTGGTTCACCCGACCGATGCCTGGAATGGTAGTCTGCATTCCCCTACCATAAAAATAGGGAGAAAACTGCCCGAATGCATTATAGTCACCCATAAACATGGGAGAAGGATTCACATAATAGGTTGGAATATAAAAAGGCCTTTCCTGCCTAAAATCAAAATCTACGGGTGAATCAGATTGTATATCTTGATCTACTTCATGGTCTTTTATCTTCACTCTATCCGTGGATGGGGTAATCGACAAGAATTTCCCACCCACATCTTTTTTCAACCCTGTACCAAGCTTTATCGTATCTTTTTTGATACTTTCTTGTCCAAAGATCTGCATACAGGATAGTCCCAAAACCATAAGAAAAACCACTACCGATTTCATAACTTAAAGATTAAAAAGCAATCACCTCAAAGTTAGTTTATTTTTCATTCTGACTAAAAATAATACGTTAATGAAGCTACAAAAGTCCGGAACTTAGTATCGGGATTATGCTGATAAGTTTTGGTCATACCCCAGTCGTATCCTATGGCAATCTGTACATGACGGGCTATCTCTACCCCAGCACGAAAGCCTACTCCCCAGTCAAAGCGCGGCATCACTCCCTCCTTAAACATATTATGTGAGGCCACTGTGACAATATCCTGTTTTCCCGGAAGACTGGCAATTTGCTTCATTTGACCAAACAAACCGACATTGAAATAAGGTCCGGCATCCAGAAACAAACTGACATTTCTCCCGACTTTCAACTTATAGCCTAAGTGAATGGGAATATGAAGATAATAAGGCGTACTTTCATATTCGTAGGTTCTCTCATTCATTACATAATAAGGAACACTTTTCCAACCGTATGAGGAAATCATCAGTCCCATATCTGCATACAGCCCTTTTGCAGCCTCACGGAAGGCATATTCCCCTTTCAGTCCGGCATGAAAACCAGATCTGGAAATACTTTCTTTCGTGGAATTATAGTTATACCCTCCTGAAAGTCCATATCTGAACTCTTGCGCTTGTACACCTACACACAATGATACCGCCATTACCAGCGTAAATAAAAAATTTTTCTTCATAAGTCTATATTTTAGTTTGTAAATAAAATTCTTCTCACTCTTTCGGATTGCTTATCCATTCACTTTCATACACATTACATCCTCCTAAAAGACCGATTCCGTTTTCCACATTGGTATAGTGGCTACGGATGGGAGCAAGCCCGTATCCTCCCAAGTCATTATTATTTATACGATTGAGCGACCTCAGGTAAGTGTACATTTCTTTCGACAATTTGTACAAATAGATTTTAAACTCAATGGTTTCTTTCCGTTCTTCATCTTCATACCCGGCATCATAATAGGTATCTACCTTCAACGTATAGCTTTTCCCGTTTATCTTATTGTCATCCCAGATATACAGATTACGGTAATATTCTTTCGATATATCGAAAATGTCATCAAATCCTGTCTTTTCCGAAAATAAAGGTTCGTTATTCAAGTTAAGGTCTACAGAAGTATATTTTATGGTATCCGAATCTGAGTTTTCAGGTTGTAAAAACACTGTTCTGGCCTTTTTTATGACTCTCATTCCATAATAGTCCTCTGCTCCGGCAGGGTCTGTAAAAGCAATACGGAACTGTATTTTCCTGCCGTATTCCCCATCCGTCAATACAACTTCCGACTTATCCAGTGGAAACGCCTGCGGTATCACCGTTTGCGACTTGGCAACCGGCAGATCGGGATAAGACACTTCCATACTTATCTGGTCGTCTTCTTCCAGTTTTCCCACTACATAATACGATCGGGCCGGAAGCAAACCGGTAGAAACTTCCGTGTAGTAAATCTCTTTCTCTTCTCCGTTCAACCTAAATACAAGGAAAGGCTTGCTGTCTGTGTTTGTTCCCTGGTTGTGAATCACCCTGCTTCGTGCCACCTGTATCAGCGTCGTATCGCCTAATGTAGAAGGCATACAGAAAAGCACAATTTTACGCTCGGCATCCACCTCAGTCAGGCTGAACTCATGCGTACAAGATGGTAGCACAGAAATTAATAAGGCTATAAATAAAAGTCGGTATATCATACGGATTTAAAATTTTAGTGTATAACTGAAAGAGGGTATGATAGGAAACACTCCATGAGCTTTTCCCACAAACGTACCGTCCGGATTTTGCTGGACAGTGGCATAGAATGGATTCTTCCTGCAATAGGCATTATACAGACTGATATTCCAGATACGCTCGAAACCTCTTTTCGTAGTTTTGCGGAAATTAATCCCCAAATCCAGTCTGTGATAGGCCGGAAGGGAAACATTGTTGGGCATTTCATAAATCATCATCCCTTCATTTGCCTTCTCTACTCCCGGAATAACGGGAGCATCTACCTGCTGTGTCGGAATGGTCATGCGGTTCCCGCTATGATAATTCCATGAGGCGTATACGTCAATTCTTTCATTAAACTTATGACTGATATTGACAGAAAACCGATGCCGGTTGTCAAACTTATCCGGATACCATGAAGAATGGAAGTCAGGGAAAAACCTCTTGCTCCACGAAAGTGTATAGGACGCATTGACCGAAGTCTTTCCGTTACTATAACAGATGTCGGTTTCCATCCCGTAAGCTTTTCCTTTCCCTGTACGTACCTCTTCCTCCCATCGGTCTGCCATCGGATTCAGCATGCCACTATTGCCATCATATTCTATCAGGTTGTCCATGGTTTTATAAAACCCCTCCACACTCCATCGGATGTTATACGGCAATTGGGTATATACTCCCACTGCATATTGGCGTGCTTTCATGGGAGTGATGCGGGCTGTGGAAGGTACCCAATAGTCAGTCGGCAAATTCAAATAGGTGGCCGAAAGCTGATGCATGAACTGACTCATTTCGGTGTACGAGACTTTCAGGCTGGCTTTATCACACAACCTGAAATTGATTGCCGCACGTGGTTCTATCGAATGATATTTTGTACCCGATATACCAAACAACGTGTAATGCAAACCTCCATTCAGTTTCACACTTTTACATAGCGTCATTTCGTCCTCTGCATAAAGCGTAAACTCATTGCTTTTGTACCGGCTGTCCACTTTTTCGGTCAACTCATCTTGAGAAGTATTGTCATATTTCGAATAATAATTCTGAGGCACAAACAAATGGCGTATATAATTGGAGCCAAAACGGATGTGATTCCAGGAGTTTGGACGATAGTCAAACTCCATCCGATAACCGAAGTCATTGATGGTGGAATGATTGTTCTGCTCTTTTACAATTCCACCCTTCGTTCCTTCGATATATCCCAATCGTTCTTCACTCAAATAATCGAACCTGGAACGATTATGAGTATAAACTCCTGTAATATTGACGAACATGTTGTGCGAGAAAATGTATTTCCAATTGGCAGAAGCGGTAAAATTACCCCATTGCAGATTGAACTTGTCTATATTGGTAGGTTCTGGGTCAAACAGATATTCTTTATGTCTGAACTTAAAAAGGTCATTCCCTGAATAAAGACTGATATCCGCACGACTCTTTTCGGAGAATACATGAGTCACTTTCGCATTGATGTCATGAAAAGCATATCTCACATTTTGCTTGTTCCGGCGACTGGTATTCATAATGGCAATAGCCGGGGCGGTAAGCAAGTCCATCCACGTGCGGCGCATGGCGACATTGAACGACGTACGGTCCTTCACTATCGGTCCTTCAAACTGTATCCTGCCCTCTAAAAGTCCAAGCGTAAAACTGCCATGATATTCCTTCATGTTTCCGTCGTTAGTACGTACATCAACCACCGAAGAGAGCCGTCCGCCATAACGGGCAGGAAAACCACTTTTATAAAAATCTATATTCTTGATAATGTCTGTATTGAATGCTGAAAACAACCCTCCGGCATGATTCACCTGATACAAGGAAGTACCATCCAGAAGAAACAAATTCTCATCATTGTTCCCACCATGTACGTACAATCCGGAGATAAGCTCCGTCCCGCCGGCCACTCCCGACAAGCCTTGAAGTTTCTTTACCACATCGGGCGAACTCATAAAGTTATTCCCATTTACAAAGTCCTTCGCCGTAAGCGAGACTTTTCCTGTCTGAGTGGTATGAAGAGGCGAGTTCAAATCAGCCGTCACCACCACTTCATTTAACTGGTAATCAGACTTCAGAGTTATATTCTTTGATTTGTTTCCGCCTAGCGTAACATCTTCCAGATGTTCTCCACTACCAATATGCGAAAACCGGATTTTATGCCTTCCCTCACTTAACGTAAGGCTATAAAACCCATGCTCGTTAGTCAGCGTACCCACATTCGAAGTCATGTCCCATACGGTTGCATTTACCACAGTTTCTCCATTGTCCTGATAGACGTATCCGCTTAACGTATAAGTCAACAACTTTTTAAGGATGACATGACTACCATCTATTTCCCACTTGATATTCGTATGATGAAAGAGGGTTTCAAGAGCACTTTCCAGACTGACCATATCAGGTCTCTTGCCAGTATACGGAATGTCAAGCCTGATAGACGCATCATACACAAAGCTGACAGGGTACACCTGTTTCACCTGCTCCATCATGTCTTCCAGGGTAACCCGATGCTGCGCATATAGGAAAGAAGCATCCATCAAGAAAGCTAAAATTAATAAGGATATGATTCTTTTCATCACTCTTTCTGTATTATTCTTATATCCAGTGTCTTTTCAATCAATGCGATGATTTCGCCCAAGTTGTCCGTCTTGAATTCACCGGTAATTGTCCTCTCATGTTCCGACGCATACAACAGTGTGCCATAATAGAAAGAAAGCTCTTTCAACACTTCATCAATGGGCGTATTCCTGTAAATGAATTTTCCAGTAGCCCAAGCCGAAGGATTTGGAGAAACAGCATGCACCGCTACAGGCATCTCATCACCATGTGTCAGCATGCCACACATGTCTTTTGTAAGGACAATTCCATTTTTTCCATACCTTCCTTTAAACACAACTTTACCAGATTTTACATACACACGGGTAGCCGTATCCTTTCTGCATTCAGTCATTTCAAACTCGGTTCCAAGTACTTTCACCTGAGCGTATTCAGTGGTGGCAATAAAAGGAGACAGCGCATTTCTTCGGACACTAAAATAAATTTTTCCCGACATGTTGACTTCCCGGTTAGCCTTTCCATACTTATCGGTGTCATATTCCAAAGTCGCCCCTTTAGAAAGTATAGCCAGCGTGCTGTCTGGCAGGAAATACCTTGTCACCATCGCATCTGCCGTAATTGACACAGTATGATGCTCCTTCCGGCTTAACAAGGTATAGCTCACCACACAGATAAGGATAGCCGCAGCGATTCCTGAAAAATAAGCCCAAAATCCGCTTACTTTATTTTGATGCGCTATCCCTGTTATTTTCTTCAGAGCCTTTTTTGTATCCAGCTTCCCATCTTCGTAATACCGAAGGACAAACTGGAGTTTTCTTTCTTCTTTATCTTTCATGACTGAATGTGTTTTTAGCTAAGACTGAATGAACCATAAAAACTACTATACCGAAACCAAAAAATTATCCGAAAAAGAACAGGTACACCTTCCTCACACCTTCCTTCAACGTTTTAAGTGCTTTGCTCACCTGGTTCTTTACTGTATTGACGGAGATATGCAGCCTTACGGCTATTTCTTCATATTTCATACCATCCCTCTTGGCCAGCAAGAACACCTCCTTGCATTTTTCTGGTAAGGCCTCTATAGCAGTCCAAATACGAGCCTCATCATAAGACCATTCTTCACACTCCTCGTCCGACAGGATTTCCTCAAGGTCTGATGGCTGCACATTGCCATCAATAAGTGAATCCTTCTTCAAGATGTCTATACAACGGTTTCTCACCATAGAGTACAGATAAGATTTAAGAGCACTCACTTCAAATCCTTTCTCTTTCCGTTTCCACAATTCCATAAAACAGTCCTGTACCGCATCTTCTGCATCATCTATATCTTTCAGATAATGAAGCGCAAACAAGCAAAGCGGACGATAATATTGAAGGAAATTATCTCTGAATATTTTTGTATTGATGTCCATGTACAAGTGTGATTGATAGATTCGCATTTTTAAGAAAACTCAGAATATCAGATTTACCACTATGAGCGGACTTGTTTTTATTATATTTAAACACAACAGATTTACTTTATACATTCTTTAAATATCACAGATTCTACTAGAGTTTATAGTGAAGACTATATTTCGCACGATTTCTTCCCACCAATCAAAGCCTATCTATAAAGAAAAACTTATATTTGCATTATCTGAATCACACAATCATAGAACCATGAGCAAGATTTATCCGGTAGGCATACAAAGTTTTGAAGAGATACGCAAAAATCATTACTGCTATGTAGACAAAACTGAATTAATTTACCAGCTGGTAAACAGTGGTAAATATTATTTTCTGAGCCGTCCCAGACGATTCGGAAAAAGCCTGCTCATCTCCACACTTGAAGCCTATTTCTCCGGTAAAAAAGAACTGTTTCAGGGCCTTGCCATGGAACAACTGGAAAAAGAATGGACAGCATATCCTGTGCTGCATCTTGACCTGAATGCACGGAGATACGAGGATGAAGCTTCTCTTTATGCCATACTCAACCAACATCTGGAAAGTTGGGAAATAATCTATGGAGATGAGAAAAAGAATCGGGCACCGGAAGAACGTTTTGCCTACCTGATAGAAAAAATCAGCCGTACCACCGGAAAGAATGTGGTCGTATTAGTCGATGAATACGACAAACCGATGTTGCAGGCCATCGGTAACGAGACTCTTCTCCGCAATTACCGCAACACACTGAAAGCTTTCTACGGAGTATTGAAGACCTGCGACAAGTACCTCCGGTTCGCTCTGCTGACAGGTGTGACCAAATTCAGTAAGGTCAGTGTATTCAGCGACCTGAACAACCTGGAAGACATTTCCTTACAGTCCATGTATAACAATCTATGCGGAATCACAGAAAAGGAATTATCGGAAGTCTTTGCAGAAGACATCCAGCTATTGGCCGACAACAACGCACTGACCTATATGGAAACTTGCAGCCAACTGAAAGATTGGTATGACGGATACCATTTTGCCTACCGGTCGGAAGACATCTACAATCCTTTCAGTCTGCTCAATGCTATGAAAAGCCGTGAATTTGGAAGCTATTGGTTTGAGACCGGTACGCCGACTTTCCTCGTAGAATTAATAAAGCATAGTAAATATAATTTGCAGCGGCTTACCGAAGAAATAGCCACCGCCGATTCATTGGGCAGTATTGACACAATGGAAACTAATCCCGTACCCATCCTCTACCAAAGCGGATACCTTACGATTAAAGGGTATGACAAAGAATTTAAAGTATACAAACTGGGATTCCCCAACAAGGAAGTGGCAGAAGGATTTACCCGCTTCTTGCTGCCTTGTTATGCCTATATGCCTTCCGGCAATCCGTCCTTTGAACTCATGTGTTTCGTAAAAGAGGTTCGAAACGGAGACATAGATGCTTTTATGAAACGTCTGCAAAGTTTCTTTACAGACACTCCTTATGAACTGATACGAGATTTGGAATTACATTATCAGAATGTGCTGTTTATTGTTTTCAAACTGTTAGGCTTTTATACCCAGGCAGAATACCATACCTCGGAAGGACGCATTGACCTGGTAGTGAAAACAGAGCAGTATATCTATGTCATGGAGTTCAAACTGGACGGAAGTGCGGAAGAAGCCCTGAAACAAATCAATGACAAACAATATGCACTGCCTTTTGCCACGGATACGAGAAAAGTATATAAACTGGGAGTAAACTTCAGCCATCATACACGCAACATCGAAAAATGGGTAATGGAGGAAGCCCATTCATAGCTTCTCCCCATCCTTAAACTCTTCCCACTTCCTGACCACCGTATCAATAGAAATATCCAGCAATTTCATCTGACTGAACAGTTCCGGCAAGTTTTCTGTCATAAACTTCAGGCTTCGGGTCTGTTTTATCTTCTCCAGGGCATCAACAGTCACAAAATACCCCAGCCCTCGCCGGGTATAGATAATCCCCCACTGCAACAGCAGATCGTAAGTCTTCACTACGGTATTGGTGTTGACTTCGAACATAACAGCCTGCTCCCGCACACTGGGTATGCGGTCATCTGGATGATACTTTCCTGCCAGTATCTCATCACAGATTCGTTCTGCCATCTGCAGATAAATAGCTCGGTCTTGCTTGAAATCTACCATCTTACTATCTAAACTCCAACTTTCTAAAACCTTTATAGGCCATAACAACAGCTACCATGCTCCAAACCACGGAAACTATCGACCATGTGTATTTGATGATACTTTTGGGAGCACCTAATCCATACATACACAATACCGGCAACACATAAGAAAAAATACATAAAACAACTATCAGCCAAAACTGGGTTTTGCTGTATTGTTTCCTCAACATAACCACTACAGTCCACAGGGCTACATAAAAAGCAATCACCATCTGAACTATGAGTTGTTTAAAATCATAGCCTCCTCCCAAAAAGAGAAAAACTGGTTCGTCCGTTTCCTCTGTAAAAAACAATGGAATAGCCAGTTGCATGAAGATATTCGATAATATCGCACATCCCAACAACATCACCGTACCTATCAAAAAAGTACTGACAAACAAACTTACATATTTTTCTGCCAATGTGACCGGAAGCATGAACTTATTTATCAAACCTCTGTCATTCCGCATATCTTCCACCAGGCTCCAGAACGTAAAATAATAAGATAGGAGTATCAGCAATTGCTCTATGAGTGACAAGCATTCTTTCAAACTATCTCCTGACACCAAGGCACAAAACACACAGATACTAAAAGAGCGTAAAAACAAAAGCTGGATAAACGCTTTCTTTTTTCCATAGCCAAACATTTCCTTTAACTGAAACTGACTAAACTTCCACATTTCTTTCATTGCAAAACTTTTCATATCCTTCCTCCTCCCTTGATTAATGCATTAAACAGCAGTTCCAAAGATACTTCCGTATCCATGTTTTCCTGCTTATGAGTGACTACATGGTAACCTTCGGCACAAGCTTCTGCATATAGCACTCCTTCTTCATTATTTTGGATTCCGAACGAATACCGACTAGCGATTTCCTCCAAAGAAGCCGCATACACAGGAGCATCCTTTCTTAACACAATCACATCGGTCAACAGATTTTCAATGTCCTGCACAATGTGTGTAGACAAAACCACTATCTGATCTTCACGAACATGCTTCATCAGTAACTTACGAAACATCTTTCGTGCCGGAATATCCATTCCGTTAGCAGCCTCATCCAGTAATAGAACTTTCGTTCCTAACGATAAGGCAATACTGAATGCCACTTTGTGCTTCTCTCCCAACGACAATTTATCCAAATGTTCAATATCCCGCCGTATTTCAAAATTGACCAGACAGTCATCCAGCACTTCTGCACGAAATTTGGGATAGAATTTGGAATAAATGGTAAGAAAGTGCTCCAGCCTCATATCCGGAAAAATAAAATCAGCTGGTAACATAAATACTTCCCTCAAAGTTTCTACCTTCCTTTTCCGGGAGTTACGACCGTCCACATAAATCTCACCGCCGTGAGCAAAAAGCTTACCAGCAATCAGTTTCAAGAGTGTGGTCTTGCCTGAGCCGTTCATTCCCAACAGACCATAGAATCTCCCTTCCTTCAAACGGAGATTCAAATTGTCCAATACATTTTTATCGGACTGATACCCAAATGAAACACCTCTCAATTCTACCATAACCTTTAAATTAAAAATCGTTATACTGTACCATTAAAGTAGTACAGCAAAAATAACTTTTTTTCTTGAACAAACAAATGGTTTTACGGAAATTATGATGCAATATCCGACAAACCTCAGCATACTTTCTACGTTTCCATTCCGTGAACCCTACGTTTCCCGATGCAGAACCGTACGTTTCGCATAAGGAAAACATACGGTTCCGCGCAGGGAAACGTAAAAGACTTCTTTCCCTCCGAAAGTATTCGCTTTGATAATTCCAGCTATTTTTCGTAACTTCGCATGTTCATCTAACAAGAAAAGATACATGTCAGAAAATGATTTTATTACCATAAAGGGTGCCCGGGTGAATAACCTGAAAAACATCGATGTACGTATTCCACGCAACAAGCTGGTAGTCATTACCGGACTGTCTGGTTCGGGAAAGTCGTCGCTGGCATTCGATACGCTGTATGCCGAAGGGCAAAGACGCTATGTAGAAAGTCTGTCTTCTTACGCCCGCCAGTTTCTCGGACGTATGAGCAAACCGGAATGTGACTTTATCAAAGGGATTCCACCTGCCATCGCCATTGAACAGAAAGTGACGAGCCGCAACCCGCGTTCTACCGTGGGCACATCGACGGAGATTTATGAGTACCTGCGCCTGCTTTTCGCACGGGTAGGAAAAACGTATTCTCCCGTAAGCGGACAACTGGTCAAGAAGGACAGTGTGGAAGACATCGTGAACTGCATGCTGTCTTACCCAAAGGGCACACGCTACACCGTGCTGACACCTATCCTTCCCCGTGACGGAAGAAGTGTGGCAGAACAGCTGGACATGGATATGAAGCAGGGCTTTACCAGACTGGAGGTGGACGGCGAGATGGTACGCATTGAAGATTATACCTACGATGAGAACGACAAGGTATATCTGTTAGTGGACCGCATGAGCTGCGATGACAGCAAGGATGCCATCAGCCGACTGACGGATTCTGCCGAGACGGCCATGTACGAAGGCGACGGCACGTGTATGCTCCGTTTCTATTTGTCGGATGACACCCGCCTGCATGTATTCAGCACGAAGTTTGAAGCCGACGGCATCAAGTTTGAAGAACCGAACGACCAGATGTTCTCATTCAACTCTCCGCTGGGAGCCTGCCCTACGTGCGAAGGCTTCGGAAAGATTATCGGTATCGATGAACACCTGGTGGTGCCCAACCGTGCGCTGAGCGTGTACGATGGTGCCGTGCTTTGCTGGAGAGGTGAGAAAATGGGAGAATGGCTGAATGAGTTCCTTCGGGAAGCTCCGGCTCATGATTTCCCCATCTTTGCTCCCTATTATGAGCTGACACAAGAACAGAAAGATTACCTCTGGCACGGGCCAAGGGAGAAGGTCTGCATCGACTCTTTCTTCAAGATGCTGGAGGAAAACCAATATAAGATACAGTATCGCGTGATGCTGGCCCGCTACCGGGGAAAAACGACTTGCCCTACCTGTCACGGAAGCCGACTGAAAAAGGAGGCCAGCTACGTACGAGTGGGTGGAAAGAATATCTCGGAACTGGTAGAAATGCCGATTACCCAGTTGCAGGAGTTTTTCCGTACGCTCACACTGGATGCGCACGACACTCTCGTGGCACAACGCCTACTGAGTGAAATCAAGAACCGTCTGACATTCCTGTCGGATGTGGGACTGGGTTACTTGACGCTGAACCGGTTGAGCAACTCGCTTTCGGGAGGTGAAAGTCAGCGAATCAACCTGGCCACCTCGTTAGGAAGCAGTCTGGTAGGCTCATTGTATATTCTTGACGAACCAAGTATCGGTCTGCACAGCCGTGACACTACCCGCCTTATCAAGGTGCTGCGCCAGTTACAGCAATTGGGAAACACAGTAGTGGTAGTGGAACACGACGAAGAAATCATCCGTGCAGCAGATTATATCATCGACATCGGCCCGAAAGCCGGACGACTGGGTGGACAAGTGGTGTATGAGGGCGACATGAAAGACTTACAGAAGGGAAGCGACAGCTATACCGTGAAATACCTGTTAGGAGAAGAGACCATCGACCTGCCTGCCAGCCATCGTCCATGGAACAACTACATCGAAATCAAGGGAGCACGTGAGAATAACCTGAAAGGCATCGACGTGCGCTTCCCGCTTAACGTGATGACGGTAGTGACAGGTGTCAGCGGTTCCGGAAAGAGTACGCTGGTACGCGACATTTTCTACAAGGCTCTGAAGCGGGAATACAGTGAATCGAGTGAACGTCCGGGCGAATTCATCTCATTGGAAGGAGACATCCGTCAGGTGAACGACATCGAGTTTGTAGACCAGAACCCTATCGGAAAGTCTTCCCGAAGTAATCCGGTAACTTACGTCAAGGCCTATGACGAAATCCGCAAACTGTTTGCCGACCAGCCGCTGGCCAAGCAGATGGGATACAGCGCAGGCTATTTCTCATTCAACACGGAAGGCGGACGTTGCGAAGAATGCAAGGGAGAAGGTACGGTAACGGTAGAAATGCAGTTCATGGCCGACTTAGTGCTGGAATGTGAGTCGTGCCACGGCAAACGCTTCAAGAACGACACGCTGGAAGTGAAGTTCGAAGGAAAAAACATTTACGACATACTGGAAATGACGGTCAACCAGGCCATCGAGTTCTTTACAGAACACAACCAGAAGAAGATTGTCAAGAAGTTGCGCCCGCTACAGGATGTGGGACTGGGTTATATCAAGTTAGGACAGTCTTCGTCTACCCTCTCGGGAGGAGAAAACCAGCGCGTGAAACTGGCGTACTTTCTCAGTATCGAAAAGGCACAGCCTACCATCTTCGTGTTCGATGAACCGACCACAGGCTTGCATTTCCATGACATCAAGAAACTGCTGGAAGCTTTCGATGCCCTCATCAGTCGGGGACATACGCTGGTCATCATCGAACACAACATGGATGTCATCAAATGCGCCGACCATGTGATTGACCTCGGTCCGGAAGGTGGTGACATGGGAGGAAATCTCGTGGCAGCCGGCACACCGGAGGAAGTAGCTAAATGTGCGGCTTCCTATACAGGACAATACCTGGCAGAAAAACTCAATCAGTAATCTTAACAAACAGACACATGACTCAAACTCTTGAAACCCTATACAGCCAGTTCACCGGCCATGCTCCGGAAAGCGTGGAAGCATTGCCGGGAGCCGGTTCCAACAGAAGCTACTACCGCCTGAAGGGTACTCCGACTCTTATCGGGGTATGCGGTACTTCACGCGAAGAAAACGAGGCCTTCATCTACCTGTCACGCCATTTTCAGGCACAGCATCTTCCGGTACCGGCGGTGCATGCCGTTTCCAATGACGGACTCTGTTACCTGCAGGATGATTTAGGAACAGATTCCCTGTTTCAGCTTATCGCACACGGAAGAGAAACCGGAGAGTTTGGCTCAACGAAAAAGGACTTGCTGAAAAAAGTCATCCGGTTACTGCCCCGTATACAGTTTGAAGGGGCACAAGGACTGGATTTCGGGAAATGCTATCCGGCGGTAGAGTTCAATCACAGAAGCATTCTGTGGGACTTGAACTACTTTAAATACTGTTTTCTGAAAGCTACAGGAGTGGAATTCAGAGAGGATTTGTTAGAAGACGATTTCGAAGCCCTTTGCCAGACACTGATAAAGAGCATGGAACCCCAACCGGTATTCATGTATCGCGACTTCCAGAGCCGTAATATCATGGTGAAGGACGGAGAGCCTTACCTGATTGATTTCCAGGGAGGACGGAAAGGACCACTGTATTACGACGTGGCTTCTTTCCTCTGGCAAGCCAAGGCCAACTATCCGGACAGCCTGCGCCAGGAACTGATTGACGAGTACCTGGAAGCCCTACGCCCCTACAAACAGATAGAAAAGGAAGTGTTCCTGTCCCATCTGCGTCATGTCGTATTGTTCCGGACGCTACAAGTACTGGGAGCTTACGGTTTCCGCGGTTACTTCGAGAAAAAGGCTCATTTCATTGAGAGTATTCCTTTTGCCATTGAAAATCTGCGCCAGTTATTGCAGGAGGGTTTTCCGGAATATCCTTATCTCTGCGAGGTATTGCAGCGCATGACAGAGCTGAAACAGTTTGCCGCTGCACGCAACCGCCGTAACCTGACGGTCACGGTGATGAGTTTCTCTTACCGGAAAGGAATTCCGGCAGACGAAAGCGGAAATGGTGGAGGATACGTGTTCGACTGCCGCGCCGTACACAACCCTGGACGCTACGAACAGTACAAATCGCTTATAGGACTGGACACACCGGTCATAGAATTTTTAGAGAAAGACGGAGAAATTACAGAGTTCCTTCGCCATACCGACGCTCTGGTGGATGCCCACGTGCAGCGTTTCCTGGAACGTGGATTCTCGCACCTGATGATTTGCTTCGGATGTACCGGAGGGCAGCACCGCTCTGTGTACTCTGCCCAACACACAGCAGTGCACTTGCATGAAAAATTTAAAATTAATGTACACCTGATTCATCGGGAACAACAAATAGACCAATTACTGAAAGCCAAATGAAAGCCATGATATTTGCTGCCGGACTGGGTACCCGGCTCAAACCGCTGACCGACCACATGCCCAAGGCCTTAGTTCCGGTGGCCGGACGTCCCATGCTGGAACATGTGATTCTCAAACTGAAAGAAGCAGGATTTACCGAACTGGTCATCAACATTCACCATTTCGGAGAACAGATTATCGATTTTCTGAAAGCTAACCAGAATTTTGGACTGACCACTCATATCAGCGACGAACGTGACATGTTGCTGGACACAGGGGGAGGTATCAAAAAGGCGGCAACTTTCTTTACAGGCACGGAACCGTTCTTGGTACACAATGTGGACATCTTGTCGAATGCCGACCTGAAAGAGGTTTATGATTTTCATCGGAAAAGTCAGAATCTGGCTACACTGCTGGTCAGCCCGCGCAAGACCTCGCGCTACCTGCTGTTCGATGCGGACAACCGCCTGCAGGGCTGGATTCACAAAGATACCCTTCAAACCAAGCCGGAAGGATTTGTGTACGAACCGGGCCAATACCGCGAATATGCGTTCAGCGGCATCCATGTAATTTCACCGGAACTGTTTCGCTACATGGAAGGAGAGGCATGGAACGGTAAATTTCCCATCATGGATTTTTATCTGCACACCTGCCGGCAACTCCACCTCGGAGGATGCATCAAAGAAGACCTGCAACTGATTGACATCGGCAAACCGGACACGCTGGCCCGGGCCGAAGAATTCCTGAAAGATTAATACCAGGTAACTGCACTACCCGTATTGCTTCGCTGATCCCACTTCAGGGCATCGGTCAGCATGCTGGAGTTGGCACGGATAGAGAAGTTATAAGAAGTAAACGGGCCGAACACCAATCCGCAACTCATATTAAAGCAGTGCAAGTCACGGGTAATATTCAAGGTTGTCATAGACATCTCCTTAGACGTAAAGTCGTAACCGGTAGAATAGGTCATATTCCAACGGCTACCAATCTTGAAGTTACCCGACACGTTCAATGAATGCGTCAATGAATACGGATAACGCATGGTCTTGATGTTAATATCCTTCGAACGGTCTTCACGAATACTATAGCTATAGCTCAAGCTGACACTCCAAGGCAATTTGAAAGCCAGGTAACCGTCTGAATCGACAGAAGCTTTCTCCGTCTTTCGCATGTTGGAGTTGTTATTCTGTTCTTCCGTTTCTTCCTCTGTCTCCTCGTCTTCACCACCTTCTTTTCCTTCTTTATCCTTATTCTTTTCATCCTCATCTTTCTTTCCGAAGAGTTTCTTGAAGGTATCGTTATTCAAGGTATAAGAGAATGAGCCACTGTATCCCTGGAAACGTCCGAAACGTCCGTAAGACCATTCTGTACGGTCGCCCACCACTACATTACCATTTTCATCGAACTGGTATGCATACGTAGCGAATGAGGCATTCATATTAAATGTATAGCTCTTGGTCAGCTTCAAACGAAGGTTCATGCTCAAGTCACTCCATCGCTTGTTGGCCACATCGTAAGAAAGAGAAGCACCCAACTGGTCTATCAAGCTGATTTTCTTATAGCCAGTAGTATCCTTATCCGACTTCATCTTCATCTCAATGTTGTTATCAATTGAGAAGCTGATGTTCTGTGACATATTCTTTCCCGGATAGCCATATACAGCTCCTTCATAAGGAGAATACTCTACGGTACGCACCTCACCGTCTTCATCCGTATAAGTATAGGTGTCGTAATAGCCGTAACGTGATTTTCCGAAGTCCGGCGTATAAGTATAGCTAACGGTCGGTGTAAAGACGTGACGAATCTGAAGCTCCTTGCTCTTCATGAACAAAGGCTTGTACATACCATACAACTTGGTATTCATCTGTAAAGACAAGTTGTAATCGTACAAACGGTTGAAGCCGTTGATGGTATCTCGCTTTACATGATCACGCGAGGTAGGACTCGGGTCATAGCTCTGCTTTACTTTCCGCAAATACCAGCGTTCCGTGTAATTGAACGAAGGAACGATATTGATGTACTTGAACAAGTTGAAAGTAGCCGAGACCGGAATTTTGTGCTGCATACCGTTCTGCCACTGTGTCAAAGGTGTCTTGAACAACAGATTATCCTTTGTGCTGATGGAGTTGGTGATACTTCCGGTGTACTGCAATGAAATCTTTTCGTACCAGCGCTCATCTCCTGCCGATTTTTTACGCTTGAACGGATAAATACGGTTCAATGAGATATTTACATCTGGAAGCGTCATGCTCAAAGAAGAGTCACGCGTGTTCTGTGTGATATTGAATGCTCCAGAGATGTTCAATCCGATTTCCGGAAAGTTACGTGAGTAACTCACACTGGAAGCCTTGGTATTCTGAGAATACTGCTGCGGGTTATACAAACTGCTCAAGCTGGAACGGTCGTAACTACTGGTGGCAAAGTTCACACTGGCCGAGAACGAACTGTTCGGATTGGCCTTGGCATCCTGCCGGTGACTCCACTGAATACGGAAGTCTTTCGACACAGAATAGTCGGGCATGTTCTTCTCACCCGTTTTTGTCACCAAATAACTGGCATTGAACGAGCCACTGAATTTATAACGCTTGTTATAGTTAGATGCAGCCGATAATCCCCAAGAACCCTTCGTAAAGATTTCTCCCAATACTTTCAAGTCCATCTGGTCGCTGATGGCAAAATAATAACCACCGTCGCGCAGATAAAAACCACGGTTCATTTCATCACCATACGTCGGCATGATAAAACCGGAAGAATAGCTACTATTGAACGGGAAGAAACCAAAAGGTACGGCAATAGGAAGAGGCACATCCTCTACCACGAGCTGTGCAGGTCCGAATACTACGTTTTTCTTCGGACGTACCTTTGCCATGGAAAGTTTCAAATAAAAATGAGGATGTTCGTGATTGTCGCAAGTAGTATATTTACCATGACGCATGTAAATTTCATCGTTTGCCCCTTTCTTTCCTTCCTCACTGGTGACATATCCTTCACCCTGCTGTGTGACAATGCTATTGATGAAACCCTTCTTGGTCTTGAAGTTATAGCGCATGATTTTAGATTCATACGGTGTTTCTCCATCCTTGAAAATCGGTGAACCCGTTTCCACTCCTGCCGTATCGGTCACTCCCGTGGCATAGACGGTACTGCTGTCCATATTCATTGTAATTACTGCAGAGGTCAGCTCAATGTTCTGGTAATTCACTTTACCTTCCCCATAAAGATGTGCATAGCCCTCTTTTGTAAAGACAATCGAATCGCTTGCTTCATAAATAACCGGTGCATCCAGCGGTTCTTTTTTCTTTGTGGTATCTGCGGCCAGCGAGTCCATTCCCAGCGAATCCAACGCCAATGAGTCCCGATGAAGGGAATCGGTCTTCTCTCCTCCCCGCATACGTTTTCCTCTCACACGCTGTGCTTCGGCATAGAATGAGCAGAAAAAGCCAAAAACAAACAGAGATAGCAGTAAATATGTAGTTCTTCTAAATGATGTCATCACCGTCTTTTTACGCAATATGCGGTGCAAAAGTAAGCATTATCCTACAAATAAACGTCAACGCTTTCCTTTTTAATGTATTTTTAGTTCTACAAAAAGAGTTTACACCACGCATCAAAACGCGCCAGCCCCTCTTCCCCATGCTTTTCAATACTCTTTCGGGCTTTCTCTACGCTCTTTTCCTTATCCAATTTGGTCTTTGAATAAAACTTATCAGCAAAACAGATAATCTGCTCTTCCAAGCTGACTGGAATCATTTCACGGTGAGGCACCGGAAGGTCACGTTCCAGAATCGCCTTGAGGGAAAGTCCGGCACCTGTATGACGCTCACACACCAGCGCATGACGCGGATAACCCTCACGAGCCACCAATTCCGAACCTAAATATCCATGACAGATATAGGGATATTTGCCAAAGCAAAAAATACCATCTGCGTCCGTCATAAAAATACCAATGTCATGAAGCATGGCTGCCTCTTCTATAAAAGTCAAGTCCAAATTCAGTTCCGGATGCTTGCGTGCCATTTCCAGGGCCTTGTCTGCTACCGAACGGCTGTGCACCAGCAAAATATGTTTTAACTCATTATCTTCCGGATAATATTTGTCAATCAATGCAAGTGGATTCATAAATAAATGTGGCTATATTTGTAAAAAGTATCACAAATCTACAAAAATTCCATGAGTTACACGAAAAGAATCTTTTTGAAATACATTTTGGGTGCATGTATAAGCTGTTTTATGGCCCTGCAAGGACATGCCACCGTGCGCAACGGAGCTGACCAGCTAGAAAAACTGCTTCCCTTACTTGAAGGAAAACGGGTTTCTCTGGTAGTAAACCATACTTCTCTTTGTGGGAAAACCCACTTACTGGATACCTTGGTCAGTCTAGTAAAAATCGTACGGGTATTTGCTCCTGAACATGGATTCCGAGGGGATGCAGATGCCGGAGAATACATTCAAAACGGAAAAGATACCCGCACGGGGGTGCCCATCCTTTCACTTTATGGAAAAAACAAGAAACCGCTACCGTCACAACTGACTGGCACGGATGTGGTAGTGTTCGACATACAAGACGTAGGTGCCCGCTTCTACACTTACATCAGTACGCTTTATTACGTGATGCAGGCTTGTGCCGAGAACCAGAAAGAACTGATTGTGCTGGACCGCCCTAATCCTTGTGACTACGTAGACGGTCCGGTACGAGAAAAAGCATACAAAAGTTTTGTGGGCATGCTTCCCATCCCCCTGCTTCATGGATGTACCTTAGGCGAAATGGCCGGAATGATTAATGGAGAAGGCTGGTTAGGTAAAGGCCTGCAATGTCGTTTGCAAGTAATTCGAGTGGAAGGATGGAAACACGGACAGCCTTACTCGCTTCCGGTAAAACCTTCTCCCAATTTGCCAAACGATCTTTCCATTGCGCTCTACCCCTCACTCTGTCCTTTTGAAGGAACTTCCGTAAGCATCGGCAGAGGAACTACTTATCCTTTCCAAGTCATCGGTTCTCCGGCACTAAAGGATTTTTTCCAGTTTCAGTTTACCCCACGCTCTTTAAAAGGGTTCGACAAGCATCCGCTTCATCAGAATCAGACCTGCTTCGGCCTCGACTTGCGCACAGAGAAAGAACTGCCTCAAGGCTTTTCCCTAAAATACCTCCTGCAGTTTTATCAGCTCTATCAGAAGCAATATCCGGATGCCGAAAAGCGTTTCTTCAGCCGTTCCCAATGGTTTGACCTGCTAATGGGGACCTCACAGGTACGCAAGGACATACTTCAGGGAAAAACGGAATCCGAAATACGCCAGGCATGGGAGAAGGACTTGCAAGCTTACCGTTCCTTACGTGAAAAATATTTATTGTATGAATAAAAAACAAGCGGACAGCAGGTAGTTCCTTTAAAGACTCCTGATGTCCGCTTCTTACTATCTTAATCTGCACGATTATTTCTTTTTCATCTTCTGCATCATACCAGCCATCTTGCTGCCAGTTACCATCTTCATCATCTTACGAGTCTGGTCAAACTGCTTCAACAGGCGGTTTACTTCCTGAATGCTGGTTCCACTACCTTTAGCGATACGTGTACGACGTGTTCCATTCAGAATTTCAGGATGAGTACGTTCTTCCGGAGTCATTGAATAAATAATAGCCTCAATGCTCTTGAATGCATTGTCGTCGATATCAATATCCTTAATAGCCTTTCCTACACCCGGAATCATGGAAGCCAGTTCCTTCAAGTTACCCATCTTCTTAATCTGGTGAATCTGAGTCAGGAAGTCATTGAAATCGAACTGGTTTTTCTGAATCTTCTTCTGGAGGCGTTTCGCTTCTTCTTCATCGTACTGTTCCTGTGCACGTTCTACCAATGACACGATATCACCCATACCCAGGATACGGTCAGCCATACGGGCCGGGTGGAACTGATCTACGGCATCCAGTTTCTCACCGGTACCCACGAACATAATCGGCTTGTTTACTACCGTACGGATAGACAACGCCGCACCACCACGTGTATCACCATCCAACTTGGTCAATACTACACCGGTGAAATCCAGACGTTCATTAAATTCACGAGCTGTATTTACCGCGTCCTGTCCGGTCATGGCATCTACCACAAACAATGTAGCATCCGGATTGATAGCTTTCTTGATGGCTTCAATCTCGTTCATCATCTGCTCATCTACTGCCAAACGACCAGCTGTATCGACAATCACAAGGTCATACCCTTTTGCTTTCGCTTCCTGAATGGCATTCAAGGCAATCTGTACAGGGTCTTTGCTGTCCAGTTCACTATATACAGGAACTTCTACCTGCTGGCCGAGCACTTTCAACTGCTCAATTGCTGCCGGACGATACACGTCACACGCTACCAGCAAAGGTTTACGGTTCTTCTTTGATTTCATCATGCGGGCCAGCTTGCCAGAGAAGGTAGTCTTACCAGAACCCTGCAAACCTGACATCAAGATAACGGCCGGACGACCTTTCAATTCGATTTCGGCAGTATCTCCTCCCATCAAGGTAGTCAGCTCATCGTGTACAATCTTCACCATCAACTGACTGGGCTTGACAGCCGTCAATACATTCTGTCCCAGTGCTTTTTCCTTTACCGTATCTGTAAAGTTCTTTGCTACTTTATAATTCACGTCCGCATCCAGCAATGCACGACGTACATCCTTCAAGGTTTCGGCCACATTGATTTCGGTGATTTTACCTTCACCTTTCAATATCTTAAACGACCGTTCTAGTCTTTCACTTAAATTATCGAACATATATGTTGCTTTTTTTATTTATTATCAAAAATTTCCAGCGTGCAAAATTACAAAAAAATCAGTATGCTCAAATCTTTTTGTTCTGCCATTTTGCTTTTTTCAGATAAATGAGACTGGAACCTAACATCAACACATAATAAATCACTTCCGTGGTGAAGCATACGTCCACCGGCGCCTGGATAACCATGCCCACCACAATGATATAAAGTGCATAAAAAACTTGTACAAACACTTCCAATACCAACGCCGCCTGCGTATTGCCCGTTCCTGATATGCCATTGAAGTACACATTGGCCAGCGAAGCAATCAGCATAGCCCCGCATACCACGTACAAAGCCGATACAGACTCCACCAGCAAAGCTTCTTCATTTGTATATACCGACAAGATACTTCCGGGAAACGCCACGCACAAGCCTACGCACACTACCATAATCAAAAACGACATCCGGGATATTTTATGCAATAACGTGACTACTCCTGATGAACCGCCGGCACCAATCAGATTACTCACCAACGTATTGGCAGTAGTGGAAAGTGCCTGTACAGGAATCAGCAACACTACATACACACTTCGCACGATATTGGCCACCGCCAGTTGCCGCTGTCCGAGTCGTTCAAGAGCCACAAAAAAGACAAACCAGATGGCCATGGCCAGAAAATACTGGACCATCGTGAAACAAGATATGCGAAGGATGCGCAGCACCATACTTAAATCGAACTGTCCAAAACGATTCAGTCCGTATTTTTTCAGGTCTACCTTATAATAAGTATAAAGCAAAAAGAAGAGCAGTGAAGAAGCTTCGGCGATGACAGAAGCCAAGGCAGCACCACGTACCCCCATTTCCGGCAGACCTAATTCTCCGAATACCAAGGCGTAATCAAGCACCACATTCACCAAAGCCATTACGACTGCATTCATGGTCAACACTTTGGTACGCGTAATACCTATATAAAGCCCACGAAACATCACATTCACAAAAGCAAAAAGAAATCCCCAGATACGCCAGGTGAAAAATTCATAGGTAGCCCCATAAATAGAATCCGAAGTAATCAGCAACCGAATCAACGGAGCAGCAGAAAAATACATCAGTATCAGCAAACAAACCGCCATCCCGAAACTGAAAGCCGTTCCCTGCCACATAATAGGGCCTACTGCCCGATAGTTTCCTTCTCCATTACGACGAGCTATCAGAATCTGCGAACCGACACTAAAACCAAAAGCAATGGTATAAACACAAATGTAGAGCAAACCGCCCATGGCAGCTGCTCCCAAAGCGACTTCACCCACACGCCCTAAAAAGGCCGTATCAGTCACATTTATCACATTCTGCGCCAACAAGCCCAGAAAAATAGGATAAGTCACACGCCAGATTTCCTTATTGGTGTACATACATCAAAAGAATAAAAATGATTGGAAATTGCATACTTTTGCAAAGATACACTTTTAAAACCAGAACTACATAAAAAGCATTTAAATACCCCCTCATGCTACTTAGTTTCAAATAAAACAATTTCAAATAAAATAATTTTTACTCATTTCGTTGGTTTGTGTGCAATTTAGCACTATTTTTGCAGCCGATTTTTAACAAACAACCTAAAAACGAATGAAAAAATTTCTTTTCATCAGTGCAGCGACACTGTGTATCTCTTTCCCGACTTTCGCGGGAGATTATCTGACCAACACCAATCAAAACGCCGCTTTCCTTCGAATGATAGCCCGAGGAGCTTCTATTGATATAGACGGTGTGTATAGTAACCCTGCAGGACTTTCTTTCCTTTCGCACGAGGGATTCTACCTGTCACTGACCGGACAAAGTGCTTATCAGACCCGTGAAATTGACGCTAATTTCCCACTCTTTCAGCAAGCTGACGGAACCAACGGCAGCCGATTGTATAAAGGAACTGCCTCTGCTCCCTTCATTCCGAGCTTTCAAGGATTATATAAAAAGGATAATTGGGTAATCTCTGCCAGCTTTGCCATTACGGGCGGTGGAGGAAAAGCCTCATTCAGCAACGGTCTTCCAATGTTCGATGCATTAGCTATGGGAATGATTCATCAGCAAACTGACGGACAAGTAACTCCCCAGATGTACGACATTAATACTTCTATGGATGGAAAACAATACATTTACGGAGTACAGTTGGGATTGAGCTACAAAATCAATGACTGGCTGAGTGTGTTTGCCGGCGGCCGAATGAACTACGTAAAAAGTGGCTATGAAGGTTACCTGAAAGCCTACATGAAAGAGAATTTAGGTGGAACCCAATTGGCCAACCTTGAACTGGACTGCGACCAGAGCGGATGGGGACTGACTCCCATCATTGGCGTGGATGCTAAATTAGGACGCTGGAACTTGGCTGCAAAGTATGAATTCAAGACAAACCTGAATATTGAAAACCAGACCCACACACTGGAAGTTCCTACAGGTACCCCAGAAGCTGTCATAAAACCTTACGCAGATGGAGAACAAACCCCCAGCGATATTCCTGCCTACCTAAGTGTAGCTGCCGGATATGAAATTTTGCCTAACCTTCGTGCCTCTGTAGAATATCACTTCTACGATGACAAACATGCAGGCATGCTGAACGACCGACAGAAAACCCTGAAGCACGGTACTCACGAATACCTTGCCGGTATGGAATGGGACATTACCAAACGACTGACTATCAGTGGTGGTTTCCAAAAGACAAACTATGGCCTGAGCAATGATTTCCAGACTGACACCAGTTTCTCATGCGACTCTTACTCATTAGGATTTGGTGCCAGAGTCAACCTTACACAAGCATGGAGCATTGATGTGGCCTATTTCTGGACACATTACAACAAATACATCAAAGAAACAGACAGCTACAACGGTACAGGCCTGAAAGGAACCGACATTTACAACCGAACAAACAAAGTATTCGGATTAAGTCTGAACTATAAATTCTAATTTCCACACTTCTGGCTTCTCACCTGCCCAACACATGAGAAGCCAGAAGTTTACCTTAAAAAATCCTTACTTCCCCTTCTTATTAGAAAGGGAACTGATAGTTTTTGTTATTTTTGTCAAGTAAAACCTTGTACTAATTCTCAAAAATTAAACTATGAACAAAAAACTATCATGGCTATTGCTCTCCACTCTATTGGGAGGAGCCGCACTGACGGGATGCTCGGAAGAAAATCCCAAACCTACAAACGGAGAAGGTGATCAGAATCCTACATCGAAGCCCCCCACAGAACTCTATTATGCCAACATGTTCGGCAAGGAGGCTATGAGTACCTACTATTACTGGAATAAGGAAATCAGTAGCGACCTGGACAACTGGAACATCGAGACCAACAATGACCCGATCGGCACCGTTGACCGAATAAGGTACCACCAAGGAGATAAATACATTGACAAATGGTCCATGCTCACCGACGACATGGCTTCCTTCAACAGCAATGTGGAAGGGGTTTCTACTACATTTGGCTGGAATCTGACTTTCTATCCGGTAAACAAAGAAAAGAATCAATATGTAGCAGTCGTAAACTTTGTCCATGAAGGGACTCCTGCTGCAAAAGCGGAATTTAAACGAGGAGATATTATCCTTTCTATAAATGATGAAAAAATCACCCCTGACAACTATGAGGATTTATACTACAAACCTACCTTAAAGGTTTCCCTCGGAGAACTGCAAGAAGATATCATTGTCAGCCGGAACAAGTCAATAGAGCTGACAGCCGTCAACATGTACGAAAATCCTATCATTTGCGACTCCGTATATGAATTCAACGGAAAGAAAGTGGGCTATCTGGCCTATACCGGCTTTGACCTGAAATCCATCAATCCACTGATTGAAATTGGGAAAAAGTTTAAAGCAGAAGGTATTGAAGAACTGGTTTTAGACCTCCGGTACAACGGAGGAGGTTATGTTATTACTGAAAACGTGTTAGCCTCTATGTTTGCTCCGCAAGAAGCTGTCAGCAGCAAGAAAGTATTCGAAAAGGAAATCTACAACAGCTATTTGAGCGAAAGCTACCAGAAACAAGGAGAAAGTCTGGAAACCCGTTTCACCACCGAATTCAATTACCCGGAAGTGGAAGTCAATGCAAGCACTAAAGATGCCAACATCGGATTGAAAAAAATCTACGGATTAATCGGTTCTGGATCGGCATCGGCATCCGAAGCACTGCTTGGTGGATTAATGCCTTATACGAACGTTCGACTCATCGGTACACAGACACACGGCAAGTACTGCACCGGGTGGATGCTTAGCGCAGAAGAGATGTACGAGAAATGCCCACAAGAACTGAAGAACTGGGGAATCTATGTAATGGTCAGCATTTACCAGAATGCCGATGGAAAAACGCCCTGTATGCCTGATGGACTCATCCCAGACATACAGATTGAGGATGACCCGATACAGGCTTATCAAATAGGGGACGTCAACGAGCCTCTCTTGAAACAGGCACTCACGGAAGCCGGACGTTCATACGAAACTGACGGTGTACGCAGCCGTAGTGCGGCTTCCCCACACTTCAAAGCACTCCCGCCTGTAAAAACACCACTCTTTGGAAAACGTATCCAGCTGACTCCATCATTCGTTTCTTCACACTCCAAATAATGATTCAATAAAAAGTTCGCCAGACTCCGCAAAAGAATCTGGCGAACTTTTTTATACAATCATCTATGATTCAAACACATTCTTATTCTTCCCATACCAGATAAGCAGACACCAGCCAATGGTTCAACTCATCCTTATTTACAGGCTGGGCTTCAGGTATGCTGACAGTGAATGTATGCTTTCCTGCTTGCAAACCTGGAAGTTCAACTACCTCCGGCAATACATCCGATCCGGGACACCAGTTAGAACGCGATAAATCAGAAGATGCCAATGGTTCCTCTACCTCCTTGGTCTTATAACCATCTTCACTAATATAGGACGCCAGGCGTTTGATAAGCCAGACACCTGTAGCCGGATTGAAACGACGGAAAGAAGCACAGTCATCTCTCCAAGGAACAAAGCTATAAACCTCTTTTCCATCCACGGAAAGAATATTGCGCTTCTGCACAAATTCATCACCACCAGAATGACCTCCATGACCGGTTACAATGTATTTCAAACGCACATTTTTCGCGTTCTTCGGAAGCACAAAATCAGTAGAAACAGATTTACGGGCAAAAATGTCCGGATAAGACTGACCGATATAATATACCGTGTTCATCAGCGGTTCCACGTGACGGCGGACAAGCTTTTCACATGTTACCGGAGTTTCCTTGATTTTCAGTTCCATACTGGCCACATACCCTTCTTTTGTCCACGTGTCAATAAAGATACCGACATACACTTCACCTTTAAGGGCCGAATATAAATCCGTAATGTCCTGTTCCCATTGCACACATTTCTCCCACTTAGGAATATAAACCGGACGACGCTTGCTGGACAAAGAATCATCTTCTGCGCTGAAATGTCCTACTCCGAAAGGTGTCATGAAACGCATCAGCTCTATTGTAGGCAAATAGTCCTTTCCTGGTACAATTCCAATCATATTTTCCAGTTTCAAGCTGTCAATTGCCGGAAACTGTTTCTTTCCCTGTGCAATACTCAGCAGATTCACAGCCGAATTCTTGGGAAGCACAAAACAAGAACCGGATTTATCCCAGCGGTCACCATTAGAGGCTACGGTCACCTTCAAGCTGACCGTCACATCCCGCTGGTAATCGGGAATCTGAATCTTCTTTAAAATAATACGACCGTTCACCAGATGAATGACTCCATCCGCACCCGCTGCAGAATACCCTGCATACGTATCTGGTACAAAATGAATATTCTCCTTGTCAAATACCGTCAAATTCAAATCTCCTTTTGCAGGAAGTTCCTTATGTCCTGCCGCACATACGTTCAACGCCACGAATAAGGAAACAAACATACTAACTATCTTCATATACTCATTTTATTATTCAGCAACTTCAAAACCTCTTTTATCCAAATAAGCCTTAAACTTATGCAGATACTCTTCGTCCGGCCCGTCAAAGAAGGAAACCCCTGAAGTTCCATTGTTGAAAGCCTCATCCAATGCCTGCTCAAAAGTTTTCTTAATATCAGGGAACATCAATCCGGCATAAATTTTAGCCCGGCCATTAATCGTCTGTACACTTTCCTTCACCGAACGTCCAATCCACTCCGGTCCTTCATAATAGAAACCATTGTAAATCATCGGGAAGTATGCATCGAGCGACCACTGTCCCCAATCCTGACGCACCATTTTGCGAGCCATAGAAGGTCCCGGGAATACCGCGGCAGAGATACGTTTGCCATCTGCCTTGATGGTCTGCGTAATCTTATTGACCACACGTGTAATGGCATCCAGACGGAAATTTATCCATGACTGGTCTTCCATCGGATACTTCAATTCCAGCGGGTCTTTACCGGTCTGCTCCTTAAACATCTTCCGGCATACCTCACAGTAACAATAGTCATATTCCGGTAATTCAGAAGTCTGCTCAATTCCGTAATTTTTCCACAAGCTCACTGGTAACACTACATCCGGGAAACGCACATAATCCAGATGCACTCCATCCACATAAGGCAGATTGGCCTCTTTCAGGTAATCAGCTGCCAGATATTCAGCCACACCTTCATGATTCGGACACAAGAAGCGGTAATAATCCACATAAGCGGGCTTGTCATAGCATGACTCCCCTTTACGGTTCACGGCAAACCAGTCAGGATGTGTCTCACGCACTTCTCTGCGGTTCATAGTCCACTTCCAATAATGCGCCTCCAGACCCGCTTCCTTACACATCCGGTAAGTAGCCTCATCATACCCTTCAAACATCACTCCACTGATGCCGCACTCTTTCATCAGAGCAAAGTATTTCTTATAATACGCATCTCCCTTTTCCTTATTAATGCGCATCCATACCCAGTTCTTTACCTGACGGGGAGTAATGGCTTCACGAGTAAACCTACCGTTATGGTCTACCACATAACGCACTTTTTCTTCAGGCACGCTCACTGACATACAGAATGTACGCTGTGTAGCCTCTACCATGATTTCAGCACCAGCAGGCAAGTCCTTCAATTCCGCCTCAGTCAGGAAGAAATTCTCTTTGGAACGAATGTAGTTTTTCTCTTTGGCATAATTATCCAATTGTGCATAGAACATGGCCCAAAGCAACTTATAGGCAGCCATATTGTAAGGATACTTGAAGGAATCAGTCCCCGTTCCTACCACCTTATCCGAAAGATACAAGAATCCCCATCTGTCAGGCATGTGCATATCGATGCGTCCGGTAGGCATCCATACCCAGTTCTCTTCACGCTGTCCGGGCTTCAGCCACTGCACACGTGAGAAATTGATACGCCAGCAATTGCCAGCCTGAGCCGGATTGGAGAAGTTCACCGTCAACGCCTTATGAGGAATAGCCATTTCTACACTCCACTGTTTGTCCTTATCTTTCGACTTGTTCAAGGTTCCTTCACGATGAATAGCCAGCTGAAGTCCCGGACAATCCCACTGAATCATAAAATTACCTCCCGAACGGTAAGGTTTGTCCAGCATCAAATCAAAAATAACTCCCTTCGCATTGGTTTCTATTTCAAAGTAATTCTGCCCGTCCCCATCCGGATCCAGAAAAACCTCAAAGTCATTGTCATAATAGATAATCGTATCCCGCTGACTGAGTTTTGCCTTGATATCATCCTCCTGCAACACGGCTCCTACATAGAGATAATTATCATCCCACAACATTTTGGCAGAAGTATCATAACAAGGTTTAGCAAATCCTTCCCCACTTATATCTACAAAAGAAGAAGTGGACTGCGCCTTTTGCCAGTCTGCCTCATTCAGTTTTCCATCTACTTTAATTTTTCCATCCACACGATAGCATACATAACCTTCGGGAAGCGTCAGCATACGTTCATACTTTTCATATAGCCCCTGCCCCCAGAGCTGTCCTGCCATTGCAAGTGCAAACAAACTACCTATCAATTGTTTTCTCATAATCGATTTTTTTCATTAATTACTTTCAATAACCTGTCCCGCTCCCCGATACAATTTGACCGGTCCGTCCAGCAATACGGCAATTACCGTAATTTGTGAATCAAGCACATGATTGGGCACATCAATATAAAGATTACCAGGCACTTCACTCCAATAGTTCTTATTATACACCTTATAAGACAACATAGAGCCATTGCCTACCACCCATACCCGGTTGACTTTATTCATCAGCCCTTTCACTTCAATAGGGCCATTAGGCTTATAAGGCAAATACAGATACAAAATATCTCCCCCTTTATTCAGGGTTGTATATCCCTGGAAGTGTTCTGTCGGAATGCCGGCACGCGTATCATAAATCGCCTCCTTATGCTTTTTCGTCCAACGCCCGAACTCTTTCAAGATAGCTACCTGCTCTTCCGGAATCGTACCGTCCTCTTTCGGACCGATGTCCAGCAACAGATTTCCGCCCATACTCAAGCAATCCACAAAAGTCCGCAATAAGATATAAGGAGACTTATAGTTGGTATCCGTATGCTGATAGCCCCACGAATCATTCATCGTCATGCACAACTCCCAATATTTATCTTCCGGACGTACAATAGGTACTCCCTGCTCCGGCGTAGCATAATCTCCATATCCCTGGATACGCGAGTTGATAATTACATTCTTATTGTCCGAGCGCAACAAATCCACAATTCCTTTAGAGTTCCATGCCTCCGCAGTCTGCTCCCAGTCACCATCAAACCAATACAAGTCCGGCTTCCAAGTCTTGTTCAACTCCGCCAATTGTGCCATATTAAAATTCACGAAACGTTTCCAGCGCACGGAGTCATTCGTATAACGCACTTCCGTACGTGTCATGTTCGGATAATCAGGATGCGACCAGTCCAGCAAAGAATAATAGAATCCCAACTTCAGTCCCTGCTTGCGGACTTCTTTTACAAAAGGACTGATTAAATCCCTCTTGGCTGGCGTACACTTTACCGTACTCAGCTCACCCGCCTTTGTATCCCATAAAGCCATTCCATCATGGTGCTTCGTCGTAATCACCGTATAACGGGCCCCACTGTCTTTAATCAAGTCCACCCAGGCCTTAGGATCATACTTTGAGGCAGTAAATCCATCCTTCTGGCTCATATATTCCTCATACGGAAGGTATTTATTGAAGAAAGACCAGCTTTCGGAAACCCCCTTCACCGAATAAATGCCCCAATGAATAAAAATACCCAACTTGGCATTTGAGAACCACTCCATCCTTTTTTCTTTCTTAGCATCCTGCTGTGATTTTTCCGGTGTCTGACTCATGACAGGCACAACCGCACAACAAAAAGCCATACACAAAGCTATAATCTGCTTGTTTAGCATGTAGATAAACTTTAGATGATTAATTTCAATATTAGACAAATACAACTTATTAACAAACCCAAAAAGGCCTATAACCTTTTAAAGATTACAGGCCTTCTCGAATTCATTCTTAAAAATCAATTATTTATTGTTTTTAAAAGCCGACCACCACAATGGAGTAATAATCACATCACTACCTCCTAACAATTCTACAGCCTTCTGATAATTATCAGGATCTGCATTATCAAGAGTTGTAGGATATCTCATGCGCTGAGGATAAAAATCCCACTTCTGACCATCTTTCCAAGAATCCTTTTTCAGCACATTCACCATATCAGAACCAATCAAATCACTTTCATTGGCAGGAATTTCAAAGAATGGCAATCCTAAACGACGATGATCATTCCAAATTTCGAGCACTTGATAAGGCATCTGGGCAATATACTTTTGGGTTATAATCTTAGTTATATGGTCATTCAAAGCTTTACCATATAGAGTCTTAGATGCTACAGGATATTGGTATTGTATCTCCTTTGTTTCTTTTGTATAGCCATCCACATAAGTTGCTTTAAATGAAGACGGTTCAGTAGTATGATCAAATGCAACACTTGTTCCTACTCGATTATAGTTTCTAGAATTAATATATTGCTCAACATACTCACTCACTCCAAAATATTCAAAGCTTGAACGAATACCAGCTTCATAAGCTTCTTTTGCTGAGATATTTGAAATCCAACCATACTCAGCAGCTTCAGCCAACAAGAAATAGCTTTCCCATGGAGCAAAATAAATACGAGCTTTTCCATTGCAATAATCGCTTCCTAACATCGGAAGAGTACAACCAGGACCGTAACCATTACTTACTAATTCATTATAAGAAACTGTTGAAGACCATGTAGCACGAGTTCCTGCCGGATAACCATTCCAACATTTAGTAGCATCAATCTCTATTCTCTTCTGCTGTTTTTTATCATCCAATATCGGCTTTCCTTCAGCGTCAACAGCCAATAAAGCAAAGTCTTTTGCAGATTTATCCAAATATTTATCTATGTAATTTTCAGCTTCCGTATCATCAGGCAGACAGAAAATCTTTAACGCACGAGGATCAAGATTCTCCGGAATACCATCCAACCAATATTGTTTAGTAGGATTATCCGTATTAGCAACGTAATGACGATTATAATAAATACCTAAATAATTAGCATCTTTCACATTAGAGGCCAAACGAGGATACATATCAGCAACTTCCACATCACCAAGATTTGCCAATAAATTAGCCACTGTAGACGACAAAACCTGATCATCAAACGAACGCGTAAACACACCTGTCAGATTATCCCAGCCATTATTTTCTGGCACAGCAAAAATCTCATCTTGTGCCTTGATTACATTCAGCCCTTCCGAAGCTTCACGAAATTCTTTTTCTGCTGTAACAGGATCTACCACAGATAAACGCATCGCATAACGCATTCTCAATGAATTAGCCAATTTTTGCCATTTATTAGGGTTAAATCCTTGACCAAAAGTATCACATGATCCCTCATCTCCTTCAGCTTCAACAGATGTATCTATTGCTTCTGAAGCCTCTTTTAATTCTTTTAAGATAAAAGCATATACATCCTTTTCTGAATCAAATTCTGGATTTTCACCTAAGAAACCATCAATAGCATAAGGACCAAAATTATCTGTAAATTCACTAATCAAATAAGCACGCCAAATACGAGCAAATTGTTTTACATTCGGAAAAAACTTTTTCTCATGCACTGTAGCGGTACCTGAAGCAACTTGCTGTTCTGCTGTATTAATCGCTAATGTAGCATTTTTTATGCTATTAGAAATACAGGGATAATAATAACTACTAGTATAGTCATCAGAATAACGTCCTACATTCAAGAAGCTCATTTCACCAATTACACGAGCAGCACTTCCCCAATTATACACAACAATACGCTCAGATACCCCTGGATCCATTTTAGCTTGTGCTATAGCATTATTTAAAGCAAATTGAGGTTTCACATATTCTATAGTAGCTGTGATAGGACTTGTATTAACCTCATCAAAATCAGAGCATGAAAACAAAACAGTACAAGCTCCAAGTCCTAATATTATAGTCTTTATATCTTTCATAATTTTATTTCCTTTAATTTCTTAGAAACCAAGAGTTACATTAAACAAATAAGTACGTGATGTAGGTGCAGAAGCATTTTCCATACCCGTAGCATTTGTACTGGTTGCATAAACCGATTCTGGATCAATTCCATTTAAGTTACTCTTTATCATCCATACATTATTAACAGAAACACCTAATTTCAGACGCTGAATTGGAGTTTTCTTTAACAAAGAAGATGGGAAGGAATAAGTTAAAGACACATTACGCAAACGAATATTTGTTGCATCATAAATGTATGCTTCTGAAATTCCCGCACGACCTGTACCCAAAGCTTGATAATACTTTTGCAAAGAGACAGGTGTCTGGTTCTGAGCATAACTGCCATCCGATTGTCTAATGACACCAGGTACAACAATATCATCACGTTTTCCACCAGGAGCTGTCACTTCTGCAATACCTGAGCTCTGTAATTCCAAATTTGTAAACGAGAAGATATCACCGCCAAAACGTCCATCAATCAAGAAACTAAAGCCAAAATTTTTATAAGTAAAGCTATTAGTCCATCCCGCCATCATATCCGGCTGCTGTTCACCAATTTTATAACGTTCACTCGTAGCCTGAGGCAAACCAGAATCACTTAATAATAATTGTCCATAATAAGGGCTATTCACATCTTCTACACGCTGATACTTCGTTCCCCAGATTTCTCCATATACACCACCTGCAACTGCATAAATTTGTAGCGCATCAGAACCACCTAAAGAATATCTCATACCCGGCTGTCCAGGTAAAAGTTCAATAATCTTACTCTTATTTCTTGAAATATTTAATTGTGTATCCCAACTAAAATCTTTTGTTTCTACCGGACGTGCATTCAACATTAACTCAATACCAGTATTCTGTATATTACCCGCATTAATTTTCATGCTTTCATATCCAGAAAGATTATTCATCGGAATATTCATCAACTGACGTTTTGCATTCGTTTTATACCACGCAAAGTCAATACCAAAACGATTATTAAAGAATTTCAATTCTGTACCAGCCTCCCATGAAGTAATAAGTTCACTCCGCACATCTGCATCATATTTAATTTTTCCTTGATCTGCAGTAGGTTGACCACCAATAGAAGAAATTGTATAAGTATCATATAACTGATATGGATCCATATCATTACCAACCTGAGCAAATGAAGCACGAACTTTAGCATAAGTAAACCATTCAGGCATAGTTTTACCAATCTTATTGACCATGTCACTAATTACCCATGACACAGAAACAGAAGGATAAAAGAATGAACGATTCTTCTTTGACAATGCCGAAGACCAATCATTACGGAATGTAGCATCCAAGAATGCCCAACCATCATAGTTTATACCCAATGTTCCATATAATGAATTAATTTTTTTATGAGAATAAAATTCAGTTATTCCCAACTGATCTTTCGGACCATTATTTAAAGAAAACAAATCAGGAGCAGTTAATTTACCCATACTTACTTCTACACCTGTTGATTTACGTTCCATAAGGTTACCTCCGAAAGAGAAGTTACCACCCCAGTTACCAAAGATATGATCTTTATGTCCACTAATTAAGAAGCTAAAGTTATTTTCATAAAACTTTTGTTCCCCCATCGTATAACGGCTATCACCATCGTTTATTGTACTTCCTGCATATAGTTTATCATCACGTTCAGTAAAGTACATATCACTACCAGCTCTAATTTCTGCATCCAACCATTCTGTAATTTTGTATTTTAAAGACCCATTCATCAAAAAACGATTACGAGAGTCTTTATTAGGGTTGTATTCTTTCAACCAATAAGGATTGACCCCGCTTCTATTCCACCAAGTCATATTACCATATTCATCCTTTAACGGATTGGAAAAATCACGTATATCAATAGTGGTCGGAAGATTAAACACTGTATAAAAAGCGTTAGCATCACGTGAACCACCTTGTGGACGATTATTTGCTAATGAATTAATATACTGTACTTTTGCATCCACACTCCAACGGTCATCTTTTCCAAAAGAAGAAGAAGCACGCAAAGTTAAATTTGTACGATGTAATTCAGAGCCTGGAATTTTACTTGCATCATCCATACGATTCAAAGATGTATAAATTGCTGTTTTTCCAAACATCTGTGAGAATGATATGCTTTCAGTAAAGTTAATACCTGTATCAAAATAATTCTTTACATTATCATAAGCCTGCATTATCCCAGTACTTCCATCCCATTTGGTATACTCTTGTCCTGTAATAGCAGGTCCCCAGCTATTTCCATTTGTTGCATCATAAATACCATTTTCACCTTGTCCAAAACTTGTCTGACGCTTAGGCAACATAAATAATGTTTCAGCAGATACAGACGCGGAAATGGTAACTCCTAAACCAGGATTTTCTTTACCTTTCTTTGTTGTAATCAAAATAACACCATTACCTGCACGAGAGCCATAAAGTGCGGCAGCAGAAGCACCTTTCAATACGGACATAGACTCAATATCTTCCGGATTAATATCTGAAAGGCCATTACCCATATCCATTGAGGGATTATCAATATCATTATTGCTCGCTCCTGTAAAGTTATCCATAGGAACGCCATCAACCACAATCAACGGCTGATTTGTACCTGTCACAGAGTTTGCACCACGTAACTGAATTTTTGAAGATCCACCAGGTCCATTACTAGAACGAATAATTTGCACACCTGAAATCTTTCCAGACAAAGCATTGGCAAGATTTGTTTCACGAGCCTCAACCAAAGACTCTCCTTTTACTTCCTGCATTGCATAACCCAAAGCTTTCTTTTCACGCTTGATACCCAAAGCAGTCACCACCACTTCCTGAAGAACCTCGGTATCATCAGACATTTGAATCGTTCCAAGATCTGATACAGCTTTTAACTGTTGTGTCTTATAACCTATATAAGACAATTCAAGTGTAGCTCCAGAAGTTACTTGCAAAGTGAACTTACCATCAATATCCGTAATCGTACCATTTGTAGTACCAACTTCAAGAATACTTACACCTATCAAAGGTTCACCTTGAGCGTCAATAACTGTACCTTGAGTGGTAATTTTAGCAGACTGTTGTAGTATAGATGCATCCACTGACTTTTCAGGAGCAGCCCATACAGTTCCCCATCCGGAAACAACCAACAATAAAAACATTTGTGAAAACCTACCAATTCTCATAAATTAATTAGATTAATGATATAACTTAGAATTAGAATTTATTATTCAAGAAAGACGAGAAGTCAACAAGCGCCAATTAAATATTTTAAAAATATCCATGGCTAATTTTCATAGATATCACATTAAGGTTTACATTTATAAAATTATTCATAGTGCAAATATAGATATATTTTAATTAATCCACTCTTTATGTATAGAAAAATGAATAAAATTAAATATTATTAATACTATATAGGTTAAAAAACAAGCAAGTAATCTGAAAAGTTTCACATAGACACACACATTCCAACAATGAAATAAAGAAGCTACAGTTTAAAAGTAGGATAACATCCGTTACATCCAAGTTTTTCTGAAAAAGATTCTTTTTCTATTAAAAGTGCGCCAATACAACAAAATAGAATCAAAAGAGCACACAAAAGGACACAAAAAAACTCCGCCAATTAGCGGAGTTCTATAACAAAAGCGGAAGCTGGGGGATTCGAACCCCCGGTACGGTTACCCGTACGGCAGTTTAGCAAACTGCTGGTTTCAGCCACTCACCCAAACTTCCAGTAGCTGATGTAGCGCATACGGGAATCGAACCCGTGTTTCAGCCGTGAGAGGGCCGCGTCCTAGGCCACTAGACGAAAGCGCCATTCTCTTTCCTTATATAGAAGCGGAAGCTGGGGGATTCGAACCCCCGGTACGGTTACCCGTACGGCAGTTTAGCAAACTGCTGGTTTCAGCCACTCACCCAAACTTCCAATCTTCTTTGGGAACGCATCTTCTCTCAAATGCGGTGCAAATATAGAGCGACTTTTTGAGTTGTGCAAACTTTTGCAAAGATTTTTTCGCAAACACACCTTTCCCTTAACCTGTTTCTATAGCCTGTACTACTTTGTAATTAATGCAAAATAATAATATACCACAAAATAGGTATTGTACAACACAAGGTTTTTCACTACCTTTGCACTCGGTTTAGAGAACCACATTTACATAACTTTTTAATATTTCAAATTTATGGCAATGAATTTTAAAGAAGGCCGTTGGAACCATGAAATCAACGTCACCGATTTCGTAAAGACAAACATTACGCCTTACGAGGGCGACGCTTCATTCCTGTCCGGTCCTACTGAACGTACAAAAGCTGTTTGGAACAAATGTTTGGAAGCTTTGGCTGAAGAACGCGCAAACAATGGTGTACGCTCGCTCGATCCGTCCACAGTATCAACCATCACTTCTTTCGCACCGGGATATATTGATAAGGAAAATGAAGTCATTGTCGGCTTGCAGACTGACGAAGTGTTGCGCCGCGCAATCAAACCTTTTGGAGGTATCAAGGTAGTAGAAAAAGCTTGCCGTGAAAACGGAGTAGAAGTTGACCCGAAGGTTAAAGATATTTTCACTCATTATCGCAAAACTCATAACGACGGGGTCTTCGATGCATACACAGAAGAAATCCGTTCTTTCCGCTCACTTGGTTTCTTGACAGGACTTCCTGACAACTATGCACGCGGACGAATCATCGGTGATTACCGTCGTCTGGCATTGTATGGTCTGGACAGACTGATTGAAGCTAAACAGAATGATTTGCGTCACCTGACTGGTCCGATGACTGATGCCCGCATCCGTCTTCGTGAAGAAGTGGCTGAGCAGATTAAGGCCCTGAAGGAAATCAAGATCATGGGAGAACAATACGGTCTTGAACTGGGACGTCCGGCTCACAATGCACAGGAAGCTGTTCAGTGGGTATACATGGCTTACCTGGCTGCCGTAAAAGAACAGGATGGTGCTGCCATGTCATTGGGTAACGTATCGTCTTTCCTGGATATCTATATTGAATATGATATGGCTCATGGCCTGCTCGACGAAGCACATGCACAGGAGTTGATTGACCAGTTTGTCATCAAACTGCGTATGGTACGCCACTTGCGTATGCAGGCTTATACCGACATCTTTGCCGGCGACCCGACATGGGTTACAGAATCTATCGGCGGACGCTTCAACGACGGACGTACAAAAGTAACCAAGACTTCATTCCGCTTCTTGCAGACATTGTACAACCTCGGTCCTTCACCAGAACCGAATTTGACCGTGCTGTGGAGCCCGGAACTGCCGGAAGGTTTCAAGAACTTCTGTGCACAGGTTTCTATCGATACATCTTCTATCCAGTACGAGAACGACGACCTGATGCGTGAAGTACGTAACTCTGACGACTACGGTATCGCTTGCTGTGTATCTTATCAGGACATCGGCCGTCACATCCAGTTCTTCGGCGCACGCTGTAACCTGGCTAAGGCATTGCTGCTGGCTATCAACGGCGGACGCTGTGAAAATACCGGTACACTGATGGTGAAGGATATTCCGGCATTGAGCGGTGATGTATTGAACTTTGAAGAAGTGCTTGCCAACTATAAGAAAGTACTGAAAGAAATGGCACGCGTGTACAACGAAGCTATGAACATCATCCACTACATGCACGACAAGTATTATTACGAAAAAGCTCAGATGGCTTTCGTAGATACTGATCCGGTTATCAACCTGGCTTACGGTGTGGCAGGTATGTCTATCGCTGTGGATTCACTTTCTGCCATCAAGTATGCGAAGGTAACAGCTCGTCGTAACGACATCGGACTGACAGAAGGATTCGACATCGAAGGTGAATTCCCTTGCTTCGGAAATGACGATGACCGTGTAGACCACCTGGCTGTAGACTTGATTTACTACTTCGACGAAGAATTGAAGAAATTGCCGGTTTACAAGAATGCCAAACCGACCTTGTCTATCCTGACCATTACTTCAAATGTGATGTATGGTAAGAAAACAGGTGCCACTCCAGACGGCCGTGCCAAAGGTGTAGCATTCGCTCCTGGAGCTAACCCGATGCACGGGCGCGACAAGAACGGTGCCATTGCTTCTCTGAGTTCTGTAGCTAAATTGCGCTACCGTGACTCACAGGACGGTATCAGCAACACCTTCTCTATCGTACCGAAATCTTTGGGAGTAGATATGGAAAACCGTATCGAGAACCTGGTAACGATGATGGACGGTTACTTCGTGAAAGGTGCACACCACCTGAACGTAAACGTATTGAACCGGGAAATGCTGGAAGATGCCATGGAGCATCCGGAAAAATATCCTCAGCTGACAATTCGTGTATCTGGTTATGCGGTGAACTTCATCAAACTGAGCCGTGAGCATCAGCTGGAAGTAATTTCACGCAGCTTCCACGAACGCATGTAATTCTTGCATAAAGAGTATATAATTTTAACTGGACACAAGCTACCCGGATTTTCAGTCCGGTAGTTTGTGTCTATTATTTTTTATCCTATCATGATTAGAGTACATTCATACGAATCATTAGGCACATACGACGGTCCGGGAATACGTCTCGTTGTTTTCCTGCAAGGCTGTAATTTCCGATGCCTTTATTGTGCCAATCCCGATACTATTGATGCCAAAGGTGAAAGTAAAGAAACTGCTCCTGAAGAGATTCTCAAGATGGCTGTGAGCCAGAAACCTTTTTTCGGGAAGAAAGGAGGCATTACTTTCAGTGGAGGAGAACCGACCTTTCAGGCAAAAGCCTTGGTTCCTTTATTCCGCATGCTGAAAGAAGCTGGCATTCATATCTGCGTGGATACAAATGGCGGTATCTGGAACGAAGATGTAAAAGAGCTGCTTTCGCTGGCAGACCTCGTTTTGCTCGACGTAAAAGAGTTCAATGAAGAGCGTCATAAAGCACTCACCTCCAGAAGTAATGCACAAACCCTGAAAACTGCAGCCTGGCTTGAAGAAAACCAGAAACCGTTCTGGCTGCGTTATGTACTGGTACAGAAGTACAGCTACTTTAAAGAAGACATAGAAGCACTCGGCGAGCATTTCAAAGACTATCGCATGATTGAACGGGTTGAGATACTCCCCTATCACACCCTGGGTGTACATAAATATGAAGCCATGAAAATGGACTACCAGCTGAAGGATGTACAACTCAACACACAAGCGCAATTAGATGAAGCGAAAGAGTTGTTTGAAAAGTACTTCAAGACGGTTTACGTAAACTAATCAATTAGTTTACAACAAATTACTTAATCTCAGTACTCCTTAAGAAGTACTGTAGTACTTCCAAGCAAGTACTGGAGTACTTCCGCGACAGTACTACGATACTTTTTAGGAAGTACTGACCGACTCCAACTTAAAATAAAAAACTGCAACTTTTTCTGAAAAAATTTATCACCCTCATGCAGTATTTACATATATGCGTCATTTATTAGTCAGACAACAGGAAATAATAAGACTATAATTACTATATGGAGAAAAGAAGGTTAGTGAATAAAACCGAGATGGGAAAAGAAAATTTTAAAAGAATTTCCAGCAAACAACTGGAAGCCAGGATTACGGCCTTCACTGTCATACTGGCAGTAATTGTCATGAACATATTGTGGTGGACAGGTACACAGTTCTTGGAGTTGAACAATAACCACAATATCACAGAAACTGCAAGACCTTTCCATCAGCAGGTTATGCAGCACAAATAACCCTTTTCGGGGGAAAAGGTAAAAAAGAAGTCCTGGCATCTCAACTCAAAATGCCAGGACTTCTTTTTTGTATTCTATTTGCATCTACAGTAACAAGACTGTCAGTTCACGAGCTCCATGTGCTCCCATTACCAACGCCTGTTCAATATCTGCAGTTTTTGAAGGACCTGAAATGAAAACGCCGTAACCATACTCTCCTGTATCTATCTTCTGATAAGCTTCGTGCATGTTATTTACCAAATTTTTCCGGTCAAGCAGAAGAATTAAAGCTTCAGAAATAAAATACACCGCACGCTGTTCCACATCCTGCTGCACCCAGACAGCACCGTTTTCACACACTCCGATGCGTCCGTCTACTACAGCCAGGTCTGTGCCATCCAAATCAGCAGAAGCCTCCACATCGTCAGGATGAAAAGTGGCACAGGTAATATTCTTCAAATTGGAAGCAATACGTTTGGCATCCGGATACAATTTACGGACCAGCGCATCGACATCTTCTCCCTCATTGACCGTCACCACACGTCCGCCGACCTCTTCCACAACCTTACAGAATTGTGCTACCTGATCAGCGTACGTAATTGCTCCCTGTTCCAATGCAGACAAGTCCGGCTTTTCATAGCGTACTCGCGTATTACGACGTATGTTCTGCAATATATCTTCTCTACTACTCATAGCTTACCTATTTTACTTTACCCTTTTTCCACATTTCATTAAAACTTTCCTTGGCAAACTGTGGCATTTCATGTTCTTTTCCCCAGTCATTCAATCCATTGTACACCAGTGAACGAGGGAAAGAATTCACCCACGAAGCCCGTGCCAGAGCCAAATTAAATAAAGACGGATGTTCCATCAGTACCTTCATACCGCCCGACATGAGACGCTTGGACGAGCTGGCTACTCCCAGGCCATCCAGTTTCTGTCGCCAACGATAAATCTGGTCTGCCAGGTCTACTTTCGCCGGACACACATTCTGGCAAGAGTAACACAAAGAGCACGCCGACACATTATCATAATAGTGCAAAGGTGCTTTCAGCATTCCCAGGTTGATACCAATCGGGCCCGGAATAAAATAGGTATAAGAATATCCACCAGAACGACGATACACCGGGCACGTATTCATGCAAGCTCCGCAGCGCAGGCAGTTCAGCGTCTTCACATGCTCCTGATCGGCCAGAATATTACTACGTCCGTTATCTACGATAATGATGTGCAGTTCACCTCCTTTGCGGGGTTTGCGATAATGTGAAGTATAGGTAGTGATGGGTTGTCCGGTACCAGAACGTGCCAGCAAGCGGGTAAATACACCCAGTGCTTCACGGTCGGGCACAATCTTTTCCAATCCGAAAGCAGCAATCTGCAATTTAGGCTGTGAGGTACCCATATCCGCATTACCTTCATTGGTACACACCACAAACTCACCCGTAGAAGCCACGGCAAAATTAGCACCTGTCATGGCTGCTTCTGCTTCAATAAACTTATGACGCAGATTCTTACGTGCCGCATGCGTCAAATAAGTCTGGTCATTGTTGCCCGGCTCCGTGCCCATCTCTTTCACAAACAGTTCACCGATTTCTTCCTTCTTGATATGGATGGCCGGCACCACGATGTGACTGGGTTTCTTATGCATCAGCTGAAGAATTCTTTCTCCTAAATCACTTTCTACCACATCAATCCCTTTCTGAATCAGATATTCATTCAGTCCGCATTCTTCGGCTAACATTGATTTACTCTTGATAAAGCGATGTACATTGTGTCCGTGCAGAATATTATAGATTATAGAACAATACTCATCGGCATCTTTCGCCCAATACACATGGGATCCGTTTGCCTGTGCGTTCTTTTCGAACTCCTGCAAAAGCAAATCCAGGTGACTGTTACTGTACATCTTGATGGCAGAAGCCATGTCGCGCAACTGTTCCCATTCCGGTACCTCCCGGCTAATCTTATCTCGTTTGGCACGCATCATCCACAAGGTCTGGTCATGCCATCCCGCCAGTTCCTTATTTTCCTGAAACTTTTCGGCGGCTTTTGAATGTTTCGTACTCATAGTCCTGCAGCTAAAACTTCTACAATATGAATGGTTTTGATAGGCAACTTCTCTCTGGCAATTATCCCGTTCTGATGCATCAGACAGGAGCCATCGGCACCTACGATATATTCTGCCCCCGTATCTATATGACGTTTCACTTTGTCACGTCCCATCTGTCCGGATACAGCGTGTTCTTCCACCGCAAACATACCTCCAAATCCACAACACTCATCCGGTCTTTCCGGCTCTACCACTTCAATGTCTTTCACCAAGGAAAGCAAATCACGAAGCTTATTATAATACGGAATATTCAGTTCGCTCGGTGAAGAAAGGTGCATCAGGCGCACTCCATGACAACTGTTCTGGATACTGACCTTGTGAGGGAAAGAAGCCTGCAAGGAAGTGGGTTTCACCACGTCATGAATAAATTCGCAGATGTCATAAATTTTGCCCTCACTGGCACAACGATGAGGTTCCTTGGCTAATAACTGTCCATAATGATCACGCACAAATACCACACAGCTGGCCGACGGGCCTACAATGTAATCATACTGTTCAAAAAGACGGTCAAAACGTTTGGCCAACTCTACTGACTCTTCTTCAAATCCTGCATTCGCCATCGGTTGTCCGCAGCAAGTCTGGTCCAGCGGATAATCTACATCCACCCCCAGGCTTTTCAGTAACTTAAAAGAAGCCACTCCCACCTGCGGATAAACGGCATTGATATAACAGGGAATAAATAATCCTACTTTCATATACTTAAAATCTGTTATTCGTTTTCTTTCGAGCAAAAGTAAAAGGTTTTCTCGGGAAATGAAAACTTTATTTCAGATTTTGAAAACGATTTAAACCACCATAACAAAATGTAAAAAATGCGTGCGCCCCGCGAATCACTTCGCAGGGCGCACCCAACTAATAACTAACTTCTTTTACTTTTGTGGTTTACGTAATTTCTATATGACTAACACTGCAAAGATAGGTGTTAAAGGCTGTACCCGCAATACCTAAATGTAGGTATTTTAGAATTAATCCAAATAACAACCTTTCTAAAGATTCATTTTCACTTCACTCAACTCTACCAACTTATTTACGATGGCATAAATAGTCAGTCCGGCGGCCGAGTGAATCTGCAATTTTCGCGTAATGTTCCGGCGGTGCGTAATGACCGTATGCACGGAAATATAGAGTTTTTCGGCAATTTCCTTATTGGTCATTCCTCTTACCACACAACCTACGATTTCTTTTTCCCGCTGGCTCAATGAGTCCTGGTCGCTTTCTTCCTCATCCGGCACATTCATCAGCATCGACACCTTATGCGACAAAGAATCCACGTCGTCAAATAAATTGACCGAATCATCGTAGCCTTTGAGCTGGTTGGCATCCACCATCGTGTAAATCAGCGACACAAATTTCATGGCAGCTTCCGGATATTCCTGCTTGAAAGCGGCCACATCGAACCATCCTCCAAATTGAGGGTTTATAATCAGAATTTGTGGAGTATGTGCCTCCATACAATGCTTCAGGCCCTCTTCTGAAGAAACCTCGATTACCTGTACCGGCAAATCAGGCAGACGCCTCAACACAGACACGAGTCCGCTGCGAATAATCATTGACGTATCTGCCACAGCAATGTATATTGTTTCCTGCGGTTTCATTTTATCTCCTTTTCCAACTCCATGATTGCGGGCACGAAGATAAAGTCTTCCACCCGGTTGTGCGAAGCCAAATCCTCCTCACAACTAAATATATCGAACAAGGTAGCATTCAGCAGCTGGTTGTCCCCGCCCGACGGATAATATTTGATAATGATATTTTTCAGCTCGGTCAGCTTGGCATTAATCTGGTCATGGTGACGGGCGAAAACTCCGATGCTATAATCTTTCAGCCGTTCTCCCTTCAGCAAATGTTCCACATAAGTAAATACCTTTTCATTCTCATATTCCATGTGCTTGCGTACCTCGTGCACGTATGCATCGAAAAACTTCACAATCAGAAAAGCGACTTCATTCTCCGATGAACAGTCGATTGCCTCTATCAGCTTCCGACGGATAGTAGGCAACTGGAAATCCAGGAAATAGGAATGAGCCTTTTTAAGGTATTCTACCAGTGCAGGAATGGAAAGTCCCTGCAAATGGTCGTGAATATGATTGCTTTCCTCACCCAGGAAATTGACCACTATCAGGAATGTACTGCAATCCACCTGATTCATGTCGCACACTTCCTGCACGGACTTGTCACCAAATCCTAATGAGATGCCAAAACGGCTCATCACCTGCAGAAGAGCGTAATTCTCACAAATCAAGTCGCCCATCTTGTCGGTGGGTTTATACATTCGCGTAGTATTGTTACACATAAATATCGTATTCATAAATTCACATTGCAAAATAAGAGAATCCTTTCAAGACCCGCAATCACCATTTATAGGTATATTGTCTGAAACGTATCTGTCAGGCAAAGATAAGACAGGCACCGCGTATTTACCAGCCGAAAATACACAAAAATCCCTAAAGAAAAGAGAGAAAACGAGCCATCGTATCTAGAAAAAAAATACCTTTGTTACATAAACTTTAAAATTATCATATTATGTATACCATACAGACCAACGCTTCCGGCACACGCAGCATGGAAATTTCTGAAAAGCATCTGGAAACCATTGAAAAATATTCGCTCTTCCAACAGCTTATTGACAGCAACGGAATTGTGGACGAAACCGTGCTCGACAAACTGAAACTGAACATTCGTTCGCTCATCGCATCCATGGAAGAAAACAGCAAGGACTTGCTCGATTTGTGCATTGACGTGATTTATCACAACAACATGAAAGCGTTCGGCTTACACCAGCTCATCCTTCTTTATATCAAATGGGAAAGAGAAAAAGAAGAGAAAGAGGAACAAGAAGAAACTGAAGAAAACCACAATTAAAGAAACGCCTTGAAAGAATACAAGCTGACCGACTGGTTGCCTACTACCAAGAAAGAGGCCGAACTGAGGGGATGGAACGAACTTGACGTCATCATCTTCAGTGGAGATGCGTATGTGGACCATCCTTCTTTCGGTGCTGCCGTCATCGGACGAATGCTCGAAGCCAAAGGACTGAAAGTGGCCATCATCCCCCAGCCCAACTGGCGCGATGACCTGCGCGACTTCAAGAAACTGGGAAGACCAAGACTGTTCTTCGGCGTATCTGCCGGATGTATGGACAGCATGGTCAACAAATACACGGCCAACCGACGGCTGAGAAGCGAAGATGCCTATACGCCCGACGGGCGCCATGACATGCGCCCGGAATATCCCAGCATTGTCTATACGCAGATTCTGAAAAAACTGTACCCCGACGTACCAGTGGTTTTAGGCGGTATCGAAGCCTCTCTTCGACGCCTGACGCACTATGACTATTGGGAAGAGAAATTACGTCCTTCCATCTTGGTGGAATCAGGAGCTGACCTGCTTATTTACGGAATGGGAGAAAAACCCATTACGGAACTGAGCGAGCGCTTGCTTGAAGTAGAAGGAGAAGTTCATGCTGGAGACTTGCCGCACGACATTCCACAAACAGCCTACCTGATTTCACAGAAAGAGGTAGCCACTCTGCCGGAAAATCCGAACGGGCAAGGCGACCTGACACTCTATTCGCATGAGGAATGCCTGAAGGATAAGAGAAAACAAGCACAGAACTTCCGGCATATCGAGGAAGAATCCAACCGCTATGCGGCAGCCCGCATCCTTCAGCAGGTAGGAAAGCAGACGGTGGTAACCAATCCGCCTTATCCTCCCATGACGCAAGGAGAGCTGGACATGTCGTTCGACCTGCCTTACACCCGTCTTCCGCATCCTAAATACAAAAACAAGCGGATTCCGGCTTATGAAATGATCAAGTTCTCTGTCAACATCCACCGGGGATGCTTTGGTGGATGTGCTTTCTGTACCATCTCGGCTCATCAGGGAAAGTTCATTGTCAGCCGAAGCAAGGAAAGTATTCTCAAGGAAGTAAAAGCCATCGCTGAAATGCCTGACTTCAAAGGGTATCTGAGTGATTTGGGAGGCCCCTCGGCCAATATGTATCAGATGGGAGGAAAAGATACGGCTCTTTGCCGTCGCTGCAAACGTCCGTCGTGCATCCATCCTAAAGTCTGCCCGAACCTGAATACCGACCACCAGCCGTTATTAGAGATATACCATGCGGTAGACAGCTTGCCGGGCATCAAGAAAAGCTTTATCGGCAGTGGAGTGCGCTACGACCTGCTTCTGCACCAGAGCAAAGATGCAAAAACCAACCAAAGTACCAAGGAATATACCCGTGAACTGATTACACGCCACGTAAGCGGACGACTGAAAGTGGCTCCGGAACATACCAGTGACAAAGTGCTGTACCTGATGCGCAAGCCTCCGTTCGAGCAGTTCTACGAGTTCAAGCGTATCTTTGACAAAATCAACAAGGAAGCGGGATTAAGGCAACAGATTATCCCCTACTTCATCAGCAGTCACCCTGGCTGCACGGAAGAGGATATGGCCGAACTGGCGGTCATCACCAAGAAACTGGATTTCCACCTGGAGCAAGTACAAGACTTTACGCCTACCCCCATGACCGTCTCTACGGAAGCATGGTACACAGGCCTACATCCCTACACACTGGAACCGGTATTCTCGGCCAAGACCCCTCGTGAAAAACTGGCCCAGCGCATGTTCTTCTTCTGGTATAAACCTGAGGAACGGAAGGCCATTATCAACGAATTACGGAAAATCGGTCGAAACGACCTTATCAACAAACTATACGGGAAATCGTGATTTTCCCACCGCAAGGTTCGTCCGTGTCAAGCATGACGCGGACGAATTTTGCGTACTACCGTCGACAAACTTTTCTGGATGGTCCGGGTCAGCACAATTAAGGTAACAGCCACCAAGATAAGGAATATTCCCCAGCCTTCCTGCATGGTAAACTCTTCCCCAAAAATCAAGGCACCGATACATACGGCCGTCACTGGTTCCATGGCTCCCAATACCGAAGTCATTGTTCCGCCACTATTCTGTACGGCCAAGACCAAAGTAATATTGGAAATGACAGTAGGCACCACTGCCAGCAAGAACAGATTACCGATTGAAACCGCATCCGGTACCGGCTGTATTCCCTGATTAGTCAACGCCTTTATGGCAAACAGCACCGTACTTACGATAAATACGTAAAAAGCTAATTTCCGTCCGCTCATATCACGCAATCTTGATTTATTGACTGCCACAATGTATCCGGCATAACATACAGCCGAAAGCAGGACAATAATCACTCCCGTCGCATCGGCCGACAACTCATCTCCCTTCAAAGAAAGTTCAGATACGCCATATATTGCCAGCAGAATAGCTACCCACGTTACCCAGGAAGCTTTCTCACGGAACAATACCAACATCAGCAAGGTCACAAATACGGGATAGGTAAAATGAAGTGTCGTGGCTACCCCGGCTCCCATAAATCCATATCCCCAGAACAGAAACATGGCTGAACCTGTGTACAGCAGTCCCAACAAAAGAAACATCGGAATATCACGGCTCTCTATACGAAATGACTCCTTCTTTATTTTCATCATGGCACCCAATGCAAAGGTGGCAAAGAGAAAACGATAAAAAAGAATCGAATCAAACATCATCCCTTTCTGCATCAAAGGCAGCGTAAACAAGGGTATCAAACCAAACGTTACCGAAGTGGCAATCCCATAGAAAAAACCTTTCAAACTATTCATATTTTCTGATTTTACGATAAAAACGCCGCAAAGGTACACAATTTGGCCGACATTCCTAAAAAGAAAAGAAGCGGCAGATACCTCATTATCGGGTTTCTGTCGCTTCCTCCATATAAAATCACTTGAACTTTTATCGTTCTCCTATCGGCTTGTAGTCCACTTCCTCCAGCACATTCTTATATGCCGGACGGATAATGCGACGACCTTCGAAGTTCAGTTCCTCAATACGGTGTGCCGTCCATCCCACAATACGGGCCATGGCAAACAGCGGCGTATAGATTTCATGCGGCAAGCCCATCAGTTCGTAGATAAAGCCTGAATAGAAATCCACATTCGAGCAAACCTGCTTCTTGGTTCCTTTCACTTTCTTGAAGCATTCGATGGCACGCTGTTCCAGGAGTTCAAGGAAGGCAAATTCTTTCTCACATCCCTTTTCTGCCACCAGTTCACCAGCCAGTTCTTTCAGCAATACGGCACGCGGATCGGAAATCGTGTATACCGCATGACCGATACCGTAAATCAATCCACTGCCATCGTAGGCTTCCTTGTTCAGCATGCGGGTCAGATAAGTATCGATTTCGTCTACATTCGTCCAGTCAGAAATCACCTCTTTCAAGTGATGGAACATCTTGACCACCTGAATGTTGGCACCTCCATGTAAAGGACCTTTCAACGAACCGATTCCGGCTGCAATGCTGGAATACGTATCCGTGCGAGTAGAACTGGTGACACGTACGGTAAATGTTGAGTTGTTACCACCTCCATGCTCTGCCTGAAGCACCAACAGCAAGTCGAGCATACGCGCTTCCAGCGGAGTGTATTCTTTCTTAATCATGTAAAGGAAGTTTTCGGCCAGCGACAGATTCTCATGCGGATGACGAATGTGCAGCGAACGTCCGTGTATGCTGTGACGGTAGATGCTGTACGCATACGCAATGATAGTCGGGAACTTTGAAATCAGTTCGATGGACTGACGCATCAGGTTGTCGCGTGAAATATCATCCGGATTCGGGTCGAACGTGTACATTTCGAGCACGCTACGTGCCAGGATGTTCATGATGTTCTGCCCTTCCAAATCGATAATGTTCATGGTCGTTTTCTTGTCCAGCGGCATGTTGTCATTGATGAGTTCCTTGAACGAAGCCAGTTGTTCACTGTCCGGAAGTTCACCCGACAACAACAGGTAAGCCACTTCCTCAAAGCCGAAACGTTTCTCGCGCAGCAAGGCATGAGCAATGTCGTCCAAATCGTATCCGCGATAAAACAACTTACCCGGAATAGCCTTCAATCCCTGGTCAGTACGTTCATAGCCCACCACATTACCAATCTTTGTCAGTCCCACGAGTACACCCGTACCATCTTCGTTACGCAGACCTCGCTTTACATTGTATTTCGTGAACAGTTCGTTGTCGATGCGGCATGCCTGCTTGGCACACTCGGAAAGTTTGTAAACTATATATTCTTTCTTCATAAACTTCTCTTTTTATCCATTAAAAACACTCCGACAAAAAAATCCTCCGACTATTACAGCAAAGAAATGATCTCCTGTCCAAATTCATTCGTGCCCAACGCGTGGCCATTCGGCATGAAACGCGCCAAATCATGAGTAGCCTCCCCTTTCGAGAAAGCTTTCTCCAAGGCATTCACAATCAGTTCAGCAGCTTCTTTCCAGCCCATGTACTCCAGCATCATGACAGAAGAGAGCAGCAAGGAACACGGATTCACCACATTCTTTCCGGCAATGTTCGGTGCCGTGCCGTGAGTAGCTTCAAAGATGGCATGTCCGCTCTTATAATTGATGTTGGCTCCCGGTGCGATACCGATACCGCCCACCATGGCTGCCAGCTGGTCGGACACATAATCACCGTTCAGGTTCAGCGTAGCAATGACCGAATATTCTTCTGGAATGAGCAGGGTATTTTGCAGGAAAGCATCTGCAATGCAATCCTTCACCACCACTTTTCCATCGTTGATGGCTTTGGCTACGGCAGCCTTGGCAGACTCTTCGCCCAGCTCTTTCTTCAGGCGGTCATATTCGTTCATGGTGAAAGTCTGGTCCTTGAACTCGGTTTCGGCCACTTCGTATCCCCAGCGCTTGAAACCTCCTTCCGTAAACTTCATGATATTTCCTTTGTGCACCAGTGTCACAGACGGCAAGCCATGTTGCAATGCGTATTCAATGGCTGCACGCACCAGTCGCTGGGTACCTTCCTTTGACACGGGTTTCACACCAAATGAAGAGGTTTCCGGGAAACGTACCTTGGTCACGCCCATCTCATCACGAAGGAAAGCATAGAATTTCTGTGCTTCCGGTGTACCTTGTTCCCATTCGATACCCGCATAAATGTCTTCCGTATTTTCGCGGAAAATGTGCATGTTCACCTTGTGCGGCTCTTTCACCGGAGAAACGACTCCTTTGAACCAGCGTACCGGACGCAGGCAGACATATAAATCGAGTGTCTGACGCAATGCCACGTTCAGCGAACGGATACCACCGCCCACCGGAGTGGTCAACGGACCTTTAATACCTACCAGATATTCCTTGAATGCTTCCAGCGTAGCTTCCGGCAACCATTCACCAGTCTGCTCAAAAGCCTTTCCGCCGGCCAGCACCTCTTTCCATTCAATGCGGCGCTTGCCTACGTAGGCCAATTCTACCGCTGTATTGACAATTTTCTGACAAACCGGAGTGATTTCTGCTCCTACTCCATCCCCTTCGATAAAAGGAATCACTACGTGATCGGGAACCACCAGTTTCCCGTCCTGCATATACATCTTATTGCTCATTTCTCTCATTTTTTAAAGGTGTTCAAGGCTGAACCGGCCTTAAACCAGTTAATTTGCATTTCATTATAGGTATGAAGCACTTCGAATGTTTCTGTCGTGCCGTCTTCGTGCGTCAATACGGCATGCAACGGTTTACCCGGAGCAAAGCGTTGCAACCCCAAGATAGAAATCCGGTCGTGCTCACGTACCTTGTCGTAATCGTTCTTGTCGGCAAAAGTCAATGCCAGCATACCCTGTTTCTTCAAGTTTGTTTCATGAATACGGGCAAAGCTCTTGGCCAGGATTACCCGCACGTTCAGGAAGCGAGGTTCCATGGCAGCATGTTCGCGGCTGGAACCTTCCCCATAGTTTTCTTCAGCCACAACGATAGAGCCCATGCCTTTTGCCTTGTACTGCTTGGCTACTGCTGAAACGGCTTCATACTCGCCTGTGAGCTGATTCCATACACTGTTCGTCTTACCGTTAAATGCATTGACAGCTCCCATCAGCATATTATCAGAAATATTCTCCAGGTGTCCGCGGAAACGCAACCAAGGTCCGGCCATAGAGATGTGGTCGGTAGTACATTTTCCCTGCGTCTTAATCAACAGCGGAAGTTCCATGAAGTCTTCTCCATTCCATGCAGCAAACGGTTCCAGTTTCTGCAAGCGCTGTGAATCCGGCTGAATGGTCACTTCCACCTTTCCTCCGTCGGCCGAAGGAGCCACATAGCCATTGTCATCTACTGTAAATCCTTTCAACGGCAGTGTTTCCCCTGTCGGCGGATCAAGTCTGACCTCTTCTCCCTTCTCATTCTTCAGGGTATCCGTCAGCGGATTAAAGCACAGGTCGCCTGCAATGGCAAACGCCACAGCCATTTCCGGTGAAGCAATGAACGCATGTGTGTTCGGATTGCCATCGGCACGCTTGGCAAAGTTACGGTTGAACGAAGTCACAATAGAATTGACCCGAAGCGGATCATCGGTCACACGCTTCCACTGTCCGATACAAGGACCGCAGGCATTGGTCATCACCACACCGCCGATACTCTTCAAGTCCTCAATCATGCCGTCGCGCTGAGCCGTGCAATACACCTGTTCCGAACCCGGATTGATAATCAACGAAGCCTGCATCTTCAAACCTTTTGCCTTTACCTGACGGGCTACCGAAGCTGCACGACTCAAATCCTGATAAGAAGAGTTGGTACAAGAACCAATCAATCCCACTTCCATCTTCTGCGGGAACCCTTCCTTCTTCACACGGGCAGCAAATTCCGATACCGGACAAGCTGCATCGGGCGTAAACGGTCCGTTCACATACGGTTCCAGTGCAGAAAGGTCAATTTCAATCAAACGGTCGTAATATTTCTCCGGCTGCTGTGCCACTTCCGCATCTGCCCGCAAATCGGCCGCATTAGCCTCAGCCAGTTCGGCAATATCCTCACGTCCGGTAGCACAGAGGTAGCGCTTCATCTCCTCATCGTAAGGGAAAACAGAAGTCGTAGCTCCCACCTCAGCTCCCATGTTACAGATAGTAGCCTTGCCGGTAGCAGACAACGAGCGGGTTCCCTCTCCGAAATATTCAATAATGGCATTCGTTCCTCCCTTCACAGTGAGAATACCTGCCAGTTTCAAAATCACATCTTTTGGCGAAGCCCATCCGTTCAACGCACCGGTCAGCTTCACCCCAATCAGTTTCGGCATCTTCAATTCCCATTCCATACCGGTCATTACGTCCACTGCGTCGGCACCGCCCACGCCAATGGCAATCATACCCAATCCACCGGCATTCGGGGTGTGTGAGTCGGTTCCCACCATCATGCCACCCGGAAACGCATAGTTCTCGAGTACAACCTGATGAATGATACCTGCTCCCGGTTTCCAGAAACCGATGCCGTACTTCGAAGCCACACTTCTCAGAAAATCGTATACCTCTTTATTAGTAGTGCAAGCAGAAGGCAAATCCTCTTCCACTCCTTTATATGCTTGAATCAAATGGTCACAATGTACGGTAGCAGGAACAGCTGAAACGGATTTTCCCGCATTCATAAACTGCAACAGCGCCATCTGGGCCGTCGCATCCTGCATGGCTACGCGGTCCGGACGGAAGTTAACATACTCTTCCCCCCGACGGAAAGCTGCCACCGTGTTTTCGTCGTATAAATGTGCATACAATATTTTTTCAGCCAAAGTCATGGCACGCCCCAGTTTCTTACGGGCCTTTTCTACTTTTTCTGCATACGACGCATAGAACGTCTTCTGCATTTCCATGTCGTAAATCATCTGAACAATCTTTTATAACTTCGTGCGCAAATATATTGAAAATATCTCACAATATCACACTTATATCAAATAAAAAACAACAATCTGCCACAAAACCTTATTTCTTTATAACAGGGCTGGTTTTTACCGCATTCCGGAAAGCTTTTTGACACGTCATTATCCTTAAATTGAAAATTCCCTGCATATTCTTGCTATTTCCCTTGTTCGTTTTCTACGTTTTCCTACCGCAAACCCTATGTTTCCCGTCGCAGAAACGTAGGATTCCCGAACGGAAAACATACGGTTCCGCGACGGGAAACATAAAAAAACCTGATAAGTTTCCGAATAAACTCACCGAATTTAGAAAAAAGCAGAGCCTTCACATAAAAGCCAAATTATCTGCCTTTTCTGCCAGTAGAATCTCAGGCATTTTATTCGTTTTCTTCGGGATTTTTTGTAAGTTTGGAGAAACTCTTATTCAACTGTATTATGGAAACATATCTATTCTGGCTGGTCCCGGCGGCATCGCTGCTGGCATTGGCACTTGCCGGATACTTCTACCGGCAAATGAAGCAGGAAAGTGAAGGTACACCTACCATGGCACGCATAGCATCGTATGTCCGGAAAGGAGCCATGTCTTACCTGAAACAGCAATATAAAATAGTTACCCTTGTATTTATCGGACTGGCTGCCTTGTTCGCCATCATGGCCTATGGATTCAACTTGCAAAACCATTGGGTACCCGTGGCATTCCTCACAGGAGGTTTCTTCTCCGGTCTGTCGGGGTATTTAGGTATGAAAACCGCTACGTATGCCTCCGCACGTACGGCAAATGCCGCACGCAACTCACTGAACAAAGGATTGAAAGTGGCATTTCGCAGTGGAGCGGTTATGGGACTTGTGGTCGTAGGACTGGGATTGTTTGATATTTCTTTCTGGTACCTGCTGTTGGATTTCTGCATTCCGGAAGATGCACTAAATCCCACCGCAAAGTTATGCGTCATCACCACCACGATGCTGACTTTTGGAATGGGCGCCTCCACCCAGGCTTTGTTTGCCCGTGTAGGAGGAGGTATTTATACCAAGGCGGCCGATGTGGGAGCTGACCTGGTGGGAAAAGTAGAAGCGGGCATTCCGGAAGACGACCCACGTAACCCGGCTACGATTGCCGACAATGTAGGCGATAACGTAGGTGATGTGGCCGGAATGGGAGCCGACCTCTACGAATCCTACTGCGGTTCGATTCTGGCTACCGCTGCCCTGGGAGCTGCTGCCTATATCGGCACGGGAGATACCGCCATGCAATTTAAAGCCGTCATCGCCCCGATGCTGATTGCAGCCGTAGGTATCATCTTGTCCATCATCGGTATTTTTGCTGTTCGCACCAAAGAAAATGCAGGCATGAGGGAATTGCTCAAAGCTTTGTCTACAGGCATCAACCTCAGTGCGGGATTGATTGTCATCGCTACCTTTAGCATTCTTTGGGTACTGCAAATTGATAACTGGCTGTATATTTCACTGGCTGTAGTCATCGGACTGATTGTGGGTATCGTCATCGGACAGTCTACTGAATTCTACACTTCCCAATCCTACAAGCCTACTCAAAAACTGGCGGAAAGCGGAAAAACAGGTCCGGCTACCGTCATCATTTCGGGCATCGGATTAGGAATGGTATCCACTACGATTCCGGTCATTGCAGTTGTAGCCGGCATCATCCTGTCCTACTGGCTGGCTTCCGGTTTCGATTTTACCAACATCAGCATGGGACTTTATGGCATCGGTATCGCTGCCGTAGGTATGCTGTCCACTTTGGGCATCACATTAGCCACGGATGCCTACGGGCCGATTGCCGACAATGCCGGCGGTAATGCGGAAATGAGTGGTTTGGGAGCAGAAGTCCGCAAACGCACGGATGCACTGGATTCACTGGGCAACACTACAGCCGCTACGGGTAAAGGTTTCGCCATCGGCTCTGCTGCCCTGACCGGACTGGCACTACTGGCTTCTTACATTGAAGAAATACGCATCGGACTGGAACGTATCGGTACCACCGTACTGGAACTTCCCAACGGACTGGAAGTAATAATTCACGAAGCCGGATTCACGGACTTCATGATGTTCTACGATGTCACGCTTATGAATCCCAAGGTACTTTCGGGAATGTTCATCGGTAGCATGATGGCTTTCCTGTTCTGCGGACTGACCATGAATGCAGTAGGAAGAGCAGCTGCCCACATGGTAGAGGAAGTACGCCGGCAGTTCCGTGAAATCAAAGGTATTCTGGAAGGAAAGACTGAACCTGACTACGCACGCTGTGTACAGATTTCCACCCTTGGCGCACAGAAAGAAATGGTATTTCCGTCGCTGCTGGCCATCATCGCCCCCATTGTGACAGGTCTGCTGTTTGGTGTGCCGGGTGTCATAGGGCTGCTGATAGGAGGACTTTCCTCAGGTTTCATTTTAGCGATTTTCATGGCTAATTCCGGAGGTGCCTGGGACAATGCCAAGAAATACGTGGAAGAAGGAAACTTTGGCGGGAAAGGCAGTGAAGTACACCGGGCCACAGTCGTAGGCGATACGGTAGGTGACCCGTTTAAAGATACCTCCGGTCCCAGCCTGAACATCCTGATTAAACTGATGAGCATGGTAGCCATCGTCATGGCAGGTCTGACCGTTTCATGGAGCTTATTCTGATAAACTAGAATAAAAGCAAAATACCTCGAATCCGTAAGCTAATCAAGCTGTCAGATTCGGGGTATTTTCATGTCATAACAAGAGGCATGATTTATTCAATACCTAAATATTGCTTCCAGTATCTCTCACCTAAATCAAGAAATACTAAGCGATTGATTACAATAGGTCTATCGTAAGGAATATATCCTTCTTTATAGCAAGTATAGGTGGACCCTTCAGGATTTATTTCATAACTGACCTGATACCTGAAACATCCTACTCCTTTATAAAATTCATAAGTATCCCGGTCATTATTATCCGCTACATAAATATGAGACACATCACCGTTTTCATCAAACTCCGCTCCCCACATGGTTATCACATGCCCCTCTGTTATGAGACCTACAGAAAGTCCTATGGCTTTCTTGGTACTCAAGACATCTTTTATCACTTCATTGAAACGTTCCTTACCAAGCCCTCCTACATTGGTTCCCAAACGCACCCCTTCCGGAAAACATCCTTAAAATATCCAGCAGGATTTAAGGGCTTATTATGAGGAGATGAAGGAGCTATTCCATGTATGAACCAATTAGCACCTTCATCTCCTTTTCCAGCCTTATTGGGAAAAGCATCTAAAAAGCACTGAAAAATATTACTTTCCTGTTTATTACCAGATGGGTATGTATAATCCGGTCCTGTATATTTATCCCCATACATGTCGATATAACGTTTGTTCTGGTCAATCCACCATTGCAACATATTTGAAGCTGTAGCAGCCCAACACATATACCCATCAGGCACTCCATTCGGCCTCGCAGTAGGATTTAGCTTGTTACAATCGTACCAGCCGTACTCTTTCTTCCACACCAAGGCGGTAGAGGAATACAAAGAAGATAGCGATTTCCATTCTTTATCATCGGGGGCAGTAATTCCATGGACCCAGACTTTTTTATTCGCCCACCGAGCATCACTTTCCTTAAGTGACAAACGAATGGTCACTTGTTTTCCGGCTTCAAAGTCAGACAACACGGTTCCACCTGACACAATCTCAGGAGCTTTAAAAAAAGATTCCTTACCTTGGGAAATGATTTTCAATAAACCATCTCCTTCCCGATAAGGAGCTGCCTCCTGCGGATATATAACAGCTTCCAAACTTCCATCCGTATTTTTCTGTGGAGTAATCCACTGATATTCATCAGTACATAAGGAAGTTTCTCCCGTCAGCAGATTCACCTTTCCATCTACCTTACTGCGCACAAAGACCTCCACATCTTCCACATCATTTTGAAGTTGTATTTTCAAACGGTGTAAAACATGGTTAAACGTCAATGTTGATTGATAATTTCCTTCTTCCAATACGGTTTGAGCAAACAGTAAATCGGAAGCATCCTTTCCAGTTCCCGACTGTACGGAAGCTACCGAGAATGAAGAAGATTCAGGAGATATTCTTGAAGATTCCGGTAAAACGGGATAATGCGCCGATAAAGTCAAACGTCCTTTTCCAAATTCAGAACGCTTCAAACGAGGATACCACTCACCTCCCGTCAAGGTTAGTTCCCGATAAGAGATGTTTCCTTCACATGCTACATAAAGCCCAATACAGTCTCCTTCACTGAAACTTCCGGCACCCTCTTGCGACAAATCAGCACGAGAAAGTGTTTGCGTAAAAGTCAAAGACAAATACTCATCACCCGATGGAGTAAGGTCATCCTCCACTGTACAAGATGAAAACAGGAAAACCCATACCATCATACACATCCACCACACATTTTTTCGTAAATTCAATGTTTCAATACTCATAACGCTTTATTAGAGAATCTATATTGGTTATATAAAAACGCTTGCAAAGTAAATAAACACCCTTTGTCACAATAAGGTTTAGGCAAAATCAACAACAATTACAAAAAATACCCAATGAAACCAAAAGGATTCCTTCCTCAGACAGCAACTTTAAAGGCACAAAAAAGGCCGTCTCACCACCCAAATGAAACGGCCCTTCTTACTTATGTATAAATGGATTACAATTCTTCTTTTGCCAACACATGACAATGATGTGCCTCAAGCACTTTCAGACATTGCGACATGTCATTCGGCTTAATAACCACATGAGCCTGATCGGCCTGTGCAAAAGCATACATATACTCAATGAAAATCTGCTCCTCGGCCAGGTATTCCAATACCACAGCCAACGAGCCGGGCACATTGGCACACGAAAGACAAACCACATCGGTCGACATCACGGCAAAGTTCTTTTCACGCAATACTTCCACTGCCTTGTCCACATCGGACACAATCAGTCGCAGAATACCGAAATCGGCTGTCTCAGCCATACTGAAAGCATGCATATTAATACCGTTTGCTCCCAAAGTATGCACTACATCATTGATTCTTCCGGTCTTGTTTTCCAAGAAAACAGACAATTGCTTAATTATCATAGTTTTTTGCTTTAGTTATACCAATACTCGTTTATCTATCACACGCTTGGACTTCCCTTCGCTACGGGTAATGCTGTTCGGTTCTACCAGTTTCACATCGGCACTGATGGACAATACACTCTTCAAGCGGTCGGACAGTGTTTTCTTCAACTTCAACATGGAACCGATGTCGTCACTGAAAAAGTCACGACGCACTTCTACCTGCACTTCCAGAGTATCCAGGTTATTCTTGCGGTCTACCACCAACATATATTGCGGCTCAAATTCCTTCATGCCCAGGATAACACTTTCTACCTGCGACGGGAAGACATTGATACCACGGATAATCAGCATGTCATCGCTTCGGCCCATAATCGGTGTCATACGCACGCTGGTACGGCCGCACGGACACGCATCGGCAATCAGTGAAGTCAGGTCCTTCGTACGGTAACGCAACAACGGCATACCCTCTTTGGTCAATGTGGTAAACACCAGTTCTCCCTGTGTACCGTAGGGAAGAGTCTCAAGCGTAACCGGATCGATAATTTCCGGATAGAAATGGTCTTCGTTGATATGAGAGCCAAACTGTTCCTGACATTCGTAAGATACACCAGGGCCCATAATCTCACTTAGCCCATAAATATTGTATCCCTTCAAACCCAAACGGTTCTGTATTTCCTGACGCATGTTTTCCGTCCAGGGTTCTGCTCCAAACGCACCAATGCGCAGTCCTAATTCCTCTTTACGGATACCCATCTTTTCTACCACTTCTGCCAGATACAAGGCATACGAAGGGGTGCAGGCAATACCCGTGATGTGCAAATCACGAATCAAACGTACATGCTTTTCCGTATTTCCTGTAGAGGCCGGAATAACAGTAGCTCCTAAATTCTCTACTCCATAGTGCGCACCCAGTCCTCCGGTAAACAATCCATAGCCATAGCTTACGGAGAAAGTATCGTCACGGGTCACTCCGTATGCCGACAGACAGCGTGACATCACTTCCGACCAGATGGACAAGTCGCGACGTGTATAGCCCACAATCGTCGGATTACCCGTTGTACCGGAAGAAGCATGTACGCGCACCACCTCTGAAGAAGGAGCCGCCATCAGCCCGTAAGGATAATTGTCACGTAAATCCTGTTTGGTAGTAAAAGGCAATTTGGTAATATCGTCTATGCTCCGGATATCATCTGGAGTCAGGTCCATTTCCTGCATTTTATGACGATAGAAAGGTACATTATGGTACACATACTGCACCAGTTTGCATAAGCGTTTTCCTTGCAGCTCGCGCATCTGTTCACGCGGCATACACTCTTTGTTCGGATTCCAAATCATAAGCTGTGTTTTTCTTTATTTAGTAGTAGTTTTGTGATTTCTTATTTCAGCGGATGGTCGGCCTGAAACGCTTTCATACGTTCCTCCAGCACCGGATAAAGTTCTTCACGCATGCGCGACGTACAGGCTCTCACTCCTTGCTGTTCGCTTCCGGTGGTAGACAAGGAAATACTGCTCACCCCATACATCATCAGTTCCCGCAGCAATTCGCCTCCTGTCAGTCCAGGGTATCCCAAGGTAAAGAAGAAGCCATCGCCCACCTGCTGGGTGACATCCTTATCATACACAATCGAGAAACCGTGGTCGGTGAAAATCTGCTTCATCCGGCGTGCCCGACGTTCGTACTCGCGCACATCTTCTACAAAGTTGATTTCTCCCGAAATGGATTTCTCCAACATCTCGGCCATGGCATACTGGGTAGTAGCCGTACAACCGGAGGTAATCATATACATGATAGAAGCGATGAAAGTCGGTCCGAATACGCCTGAATCTTCATAACGGGCTGCCAGGGCCGGATACTGCGTATCAAACAATTTATCAGACACACAGGCTAAAGCTATACGCTGGCCGGCATAGCTGAAAATCTTGGATGCCGACAGCATCAGAATATAATTATCGGTATAACGTGCGACCGTAGGTACAAAAGGCGGCTGGCAAGGACGGCCGAACGCATGACGGAAGTCCATGCAGAAATAAGCCTGGTCTTCCAGCACAATCACATCGTACTGCGTAGCCAGTTCTCCGATAATCTTCAATTCACTTTCTTCCAGACAAATCCATGCCGGATTATTAGGGTTAGAATATACCACAGCGGCAATATCTCCCTTCGACAGGAAACTTTCCAGTTTGGCACGCAGCGGTTCACCACGGAAATCATGAATATCGAACAACTCCCACTCAATGCCTAAAATGCGCAACTGAGATTTTTGTATCGGGAAACCCGGATCGATGAACAAGACCTTGTTCTTTCCCGGGATTCGCTGAGTACAGGCGATAAAAGCACCGAAAGAAGCTGCCACAGAACCGGTAGTGGGCAAACATGCCCGTGGAGAAATATCAATATCGATAAAGGCTTTCACGAAACGTGAAGCAGCCTGTTTCAGTTCTGCCACTCCGGCAGCTGCCGGATATTGCGAACCGACTCCTCTATCGAGAGCTTTCTTCTCTGCCTCAATACCTATTTTATTGGCCGGAAGACCAGGAGACCCCTGGTCCATCCGGATAAAAGGAATACCTGTCAGTTCTTCCAGGCGGGAAGCTACCAGCAACACATCCCCTATGGTGGCATTGGCCAAGTCGGCCACTTTCATTTCCTTCGCTACGGAATTTACCAGCTCTTCACTAAACACGCGACTCATAGGCACTCAGAATTTCAACTGTTTGACATATTCATGACCTATATCGAAGGCACAATAGTTCATCTGCACCACTTCTTCGCCTTTTGACGCAAAAATACGGCCTACACTTTCGCGCAGGACTTCTGCATCCAGGATTTTCAGGAAAGGAGCGGCAGCCCCTAACAGAATGACATTGGCCGACTTAGGCATGTGGTTTTCTTTCGCCAAATTTTCCACATCCAGCACCACCACATGAGGCTGTGACTTCAATTCCTGCATCAGCTTTTCTTCGTCCGGATAGTTCGGAATGTTTTTGAAAGGAGCAGCCGAAGTGATAATCCATCCGTCTTTTGACAGATACGGCAGGTAGCGCAAAGCTTCCATCGGCTCCAGTGAGATAATCATATCTGCCGTTCCCAAGGCAATCAGGTCAGAAGCAATCGGGGTATCCGACAAGCGAAGGTTAGACTGCACATCCCCTCCGCGCTGACTCATTCCGTGTACTTCGGCTTGTTTCAAGTTCAACCCTAAATGAAGGGCAGCTTCTCCGATAATCGTAGCGATGGACAAGATTCCCTGTCCGCCAACTCCTGAAAGTATAATATCTGTTTTCATTGTTTCTGTGCTTTTTGCTGTTTCAGTTTCCGGTTCAAAGTCTGCATACATTCCCTACGCGGAATGATGACAGATACACCGTTGTATTCTATTTCCTCACGAATGACACGGGTAATTTCTTCCATGTTCTTAGGAAGCGGCACAACTACCCGCACGTGTTCCGGTTCTACTCCCAAACCTAAACAAATGGCTTCAAACTTATTGGTTCCGGCTGAATCCTGGCCACCAGTCATAGCAGTAGTCAGGTTATCGGAAATAACCACCGTGATATTGGACTTGTCATTCACGGCATCCAGCAGGCCGGTCATTCCAGAGTGAGTGAATGTAGAGTCACCAATCACTGCTATAGATGGGAATAAGCCTGCATCTGCCGCCCCTTTCGCCATAGTAATGGAAGCTCCCATATCCACGCAACTGCTCAACGTACGAAACGGAGGAAGTGCACCCAGTGTATAGCATCCGATGTCACCGAAAATCTTGGCATCCGGATATTCGGCAGCCACTTTATTCAGTGCATCGTACACATCACGGTGTCCGCACCCCTTACACAAGGCAGGAGGACGGGGAACTACATTCTGAGCGGCAGCATAAACCGGTTCACAAGAAAGTCCCAAAGCCTGACGCACATTATCCGGTGTCAGTTCTCCCGTACGGGGCAACTCACCACTTAAACGACCTTTCACCACATATTTAGAAGGAAGAATGCCTTTCAGCTGTTCCTCTACAAAAGGCTGTCCGTCTTCCACTACCAGAATCTCTTTGCAAGAGTCGGCTAGACGAGTCAAGGCTTCCACCGGTAAAGGATACTGTGAAATCTTCAGCAAAGGATACGGACATCCCTCCGGATAGGTTTCCATCACGTAATTGTAGCCAATTCCACAAGCCACGATTCCCTTCTCAGCCACACCTTCCTGACCAGCCAACCGATTAAATGCAGACTGTTCAGCCTCATCACGCAACTTTTCCTGAGTGGCGATGGCTTCCACATAACGACGCCGGGCATTGCCGGGCAAGAGTACCCAATCAGAAGGAACCGACGGACGCCCCGTGCAAGTCACTTCCTTTCCAGACTCCTGCACTTCGACTGCCGCACGAGAATGTGCCATGCGGGTAGTAATGCGCATCAGTACCGGCGTACGCATTTGTTCCGAAAGGTCGTATGCATACGACATCATGTCGTAAGCTTCCTGCTGGGAAGACGGTTCCAGAATCGGAATCAGGGCAAACTTGCCGTAAAAACGGGAATCCTGCTCATTCTGAGAAGAGTGCATGGACGGGTCATCGGCAGCCAGTACCACTACACCTCCGTTCACGCCTGTAATGGCAGAATTGACAAATGCATCGGCACACACGTTCATTCCCACGTGTTTCATGCAGACCAAGGCGCGTTTTCCTACATAAGAAACACCCAATGCAGCCTCCATGGCTGTCTTTTCATTGGTGCACCAGCTGCTGTGCAAACCACGTTCTTTTGCTATCGGAGAGTTTTGAATATATTCCGTAATTTCAGTAGAGGGAGTTCCCGGATAAGCATACACTCCCGAAATCCCCGCGTGAATGGCTCCCAGCGCAATAGCCTGGTCGCCCAACAATAAGCGTTTATTTTTCATATAATATAGAAATTAATTCAGTGTAAAAGAGTCGGCATCGTTCAATACTGGGAATTTTTTCCGGAACGATTGCAGTTCCTCCATATCAATCATGACTTCTGCAAAGCCTTCTTCCCCATCCGCACAGGCAGAAAGTGTTTTGCCATACGGGTCAATGCCCGCCGTTCCACCGCTATATTCACAATAGGGGTCCTTCCCTACCCGGTTTACCCCGAGTACATAGCACTGGTTCTCGATGGCACGGGCACGCAACAAAGCCTTCCAGGCTTCCACTCTTGGCGAAGGCCAGCTGGCTACATAAACCGCCGCATCATAGTCGCCCCGGTTGCGTGACCATACCGGGAAACGCAGGTCATAGCAGACTTCCAGCAGGAAACGCACGCCACGGAAATCCACAATCACCCGTTCCTGTCCGGCCGTATAGTGTTTGTCTTCTCCTCCATACGTAAACAGATGCTTTTTATTGTACCACTGCACGTTTCCGTCAGGATGCACAAAATAGAAGCGGTTATAGAACTTTCCGTTTTCCTCGACCGAAACACTTCCGGCAATCGCACAATTATGTTCGGCTGCTTTTTGCTTCATCCACTGAAGGGTAGCACTATCGGATGATTCTGCAATGCCTTCCGGCGAAGTACAAAACCCGGTGGAAAACATCTCCGGAAGAACAAACAAGTCTGTTCCTTGTGCGTGGGCACTGATAAGTTTATCCATGTAAGCCACATTGGCTGCTGGGTCGGCCCAACGAATATCTGTCTGTAGTAAAATAACTTTCATGCTTTTCATTCATTAGAAACGCCCAAAGGTAACAAATTAATCATAGAAACCAAAAATTAGCATCAAAATACTTTAAAGACATGGGCAATTGTATATTTTTGCAAGGTTCCTTATCTAAATATCACAAACGCTTATACAAAATACCTCGACACGTAGCTGTCAATATCTCGACACGAACGTGACGAGACATCAGCACGTACGTGTCAAGACCTCGTCACGTACGTGTCGAGGTAAATTTAACTCTATTTTTAGGAAAATGTAAAGAATTATTTGACCAACAAGCAAAAGCCCCTGACCATTTTTAAGAAAAAAAGCCATGGGTTTTTATTCTAAAAGAACCTTATAAATAGGGATTATTTGCAAAATGTTTTCTATTTTTGTAACCAAAATGAGTTAATATACGAACAAATGAACGTATTAGAATTAAGCGAACAGGAAATAATCAGACGCAACAGTCTGAATGAGTTGAGAGCAATGGGGATTGAACCATACCCTGCTGCCGAGTATGTAACCAACGCTTTTTCGACTGACATAAAAGCCGAATTCAAAGATGATGCTGAACCTCGCAAAGTATCCGTTGCAGGACGTATCATGTCTCGTCGTGTAATGGGAAAAGCGTCTTTCATTGAATTACAGGATTCTAAAGGCCGTATACAAGTATATATAACCCGCGATGATATTTGTCCGGATGAAAACAAAGATTTATATAATGTAGTTTTCAAACGCTTGCTGGATTTGGGCGATTTCATAGGAATCGAAGGTTTTGTATTCCGTACCCAGATGGGCGAAATCTCTATCCATGCACAGAAACTGACTGTATTGTCGAAATCAATCCGTCCGCTCCCGATTGTAAAATACAAAGATGGAGTGGCTTACGATAAATTTGAAGACCCTGAACTCCGTTACCGTCAGCGCTATGTAGACTTGGTAGTAAACGACGGAGTTAAAGAAATCTTCCTGAAACGGAACAAGGTCTACAACTCTATGAGAGAGTATTTCAACTCGAAAGGATATATCGAAGTTGAAACTCCGATTCTTCAGTCTATTGCCGGAGGTGCTGCGGCACGTCCGTTTATCACTCACCACAACGCATTGGATATTCCATTGTACATGCGTATTGCCAGTGAGCTGTACCTGAAGAGACTGATTGTGGGTGGTTTCGAAGGTGTGTATGAAATCGGTAAGAACTTCCGTAACGAAGGTATGGACCGTACACACAATCCGGAATTTACCTGTATGGAAATCTACGTAGCTTACAAGGATTACAACTGGATGATGAAGTTTACAGAAAACATGATTGAAAAAATCTGTCTGGATGTAAACGGTACAACAGAAGTACAGGTAGGCGACAACGTAATCAACTTCAAAGCTCCGTTCAAACGTGTAACCATGCTGGATTCTATCAAGGAATTCACGGGCTATGACCTGACTGGTATGAACGAAGAGCAGATTCGTGAAGTTTGCAAGAAACTCAACATGGAAATTGACGACACCATGGGTAAAGGCAAGCTGATTGACGAAATCTTCGGCGAATTCTGCGAAGGCAACTACATTCAGCCGACTTTCATCACTGACTATCCTATCGAAATGTCTCCGCTGACAAAGAAACACCGCAGCAATCCGGATCTGACAGAACGCTTTGAGCTGATGGTGAACGGTAAAGAGTTGTGCAACGCATACTCTGAATTGAACGACCCGATTGACCAGCTGGAACGCTTCGAAGAGCAGATGAGACTGAGCGAAAAGGGAGACGACGAAGCAATGATTATCGACAAGGACTTCGTTCGTGCATTGGAATACGGTATGCCTCCTACTTCAGGTATGGGTATCGGTATGGACCGTCTGGTAATGCTGATGACCGGTCAGAGTACCATTCAGGAAGTGTTGTTCTTCCCGCAGATGCGTCCGGAAAAAGTAATCCCGAAAGATGCGCCTGCTAAATTCATGGAATTAGGAATTGCAGAAGACTGGGTTCCGGTAATTCAGAAAGCCGGATACAACCTCGTAACTGACATGAAGGACGTGAATCCGCAGAAACTTCATCAGGACATTTGTGGCATCAACAAGAAATACAAACTGGAACTTGCCAACCCCACAGTAGACGAAGTAGCTGGCTGGATAGAAAAGATTAAATAAATGAATGAAAGTGTATGAAGGACAAAGCACATGTCTTGTCCTTCATATCTGTTTTTCATTAAATATAAGAGTATGAAATTACCCGGGAAAATAGCGATTATGGGGGGAGGCAGCTGGGCCACTGCTATAGCTAAAATCATTTTAACCCAGGCTGAATCCATAAACTGGTATATGCGCCGTGACGACCGAATTGAAGAATTCAAGCGTCTGGGTCACAATCCAGCCTATCTGACAAGTGTGCGTTTCGACATGAAATGCATCAACTTTTCATCAGACATCAACAAGGTAGTGAAAGAGTCGGATACCCTGATTTTTGTCACCCCTTCACCGTATCTGAAAAGTCACCTCAAAAAGCTAAAAACCAAGCTGAAGGATAAATTCATCGTTACTGCCATCAAGGGTATCGTACCCGACGAAAACCTTATCGTATCCGATTATTTCCATAAGATTTATGACGTTCCAGAAAACAACATAGCCGTACTGGCAGGTCCCTGTCATGCGGAAGAAGTGGCATTGGAACGGCTTTCTTATCTTACCGTGGGATGCAAAGACATTGAAAAAGCCAAGATGTTTGCACGGCAACTGGCCGGTCACTACATCAAGACTTCAGTCAATACGGACGTAGCCGGCATTGAATATGCTTCTGTGTTGAAGAATGTATATGCCATTGCAGCCGGAATCTGCAGCGGTCTGAAATATGGAGACAACTTCCAGGCCGTACTGGTTTCCAATGCCTTACAGGAAATGAACCGGTTCTTAGATACCGTACATCCCGTAAACCGCTGTACAAACGATTCAGCCTATTTGGGCGACCTTCTCGTGACTTCTTATTCCAATTTCAGTCGTAACCGCGTGTTCGGTACCATGATTGGTAAGGGATATTCCGTAAAAAGTGCCCAGATTGAAATGGAAATGATTGCCGAAGGATATTATGGCACCAAATGTATCAAGGAGCTGAACAAGCACCTGCATGTAAATATGCCTATTGTGGATGCCGTCTATAATATTCTTTACGAACGTATATCACCAATGATAGAAATCAAATTATTAACTGACTCATTTAGATAAAATCAGAAAACAGTTATGGAAAACATTAAACTGAACATTGAAAAGACTTTAGATTTTATATCTAAGGAAAAATTGGCTTCTTATGAACCAAAGGTAAAAGCTTGTATGGAAACGCTGGAAAAAGGCACAGGCTTAGGAAACGACTTCTTGGGTTGGTTGCATTTACCTTCTTCCATCACAAAGGAACACTTGGATGACCTGAAAGCTACCGCACAGACACTTCGCGAAAACTGCGACGTAGTAATCGTAGCTGGTATCGGAGGAAGTTACCTGGGCGCACGTGCAGTCATCGAAGCCATGTCAAACAGCTTTGCCTGGTTGCAGGAGAAAAAAGCCGGACAACCTACTATTATTTTTGCCGGACACAACATCAGCGAAGACTACCTGTTCGAACTGACTGAATTCCTGAAAGACAAAAAATTCGGTGTAATCAACATATCTAAATCTGGAACAACTACTGAAACCGCTCTTGCTTTCCGTCTGCTGAAAAAGCAGTGTGAAGACCAGAGAGGTAAGGAAATGGCTCGCAAGGTTATCGTAGCTGTTACAGATGCCAAGAAAGGTGCAGCCCGTACAACAGCCGACAAGGAAGGTTACAAATCATTCATCATTCCTGACAATGTAGGCGGACGTTTTTCTGTATTGACTCCTGTAGGCTTGCTTCCTATTGCAGTAGCTGGAATCGACATTGACCAGCTGGTTGCCGGCGCTTGCGAAATGGAAAAAGTTTGTGCCAACGAAAATATGTACGAAAACCCGGCTGCTTTGTATGCTGCTACTCGTAACGAACTGTATCAGAGCGGAAAGAAAATTGAAATCTTAGTAAACTTCCAGCCGAAACTTCACTACTTCATGGAATGGTGGAAACAGCTGTACGGTGAATCTGAAGGCAAGGACCTGAAAGGTATCTATCCTAGCTCTGTAGACTTCTCTACTGACCTGCACTCTATGGGACAGTGGATTCAGCAGGGTGAACGCAGCATCTTCGAGACAGTGGTTTCTGTAGAAACTCCAAGCCACGAACTTCACTTCCCGAGCGATGAAGAAAACCTGGATGGACTGAACTTCCTGGCAGGCAAACGCATCGACGAAGTAAACAAGATGGCCGAACTCGGTACACAGCTTGCACACGTAGACGGTGGAGTTCCTAACCTGCGTGTAAGCGTTCCTTCATTGAACGAATACTACCTGGGACAGCTTATCTATTTCTTCGAAAAGGCTTGCGGAATCAGCGGATACCTGCTCGAAGTAAATCCGTTCAACCAGCCGGGCGTAGAAGCTTACAAGAAAAACATGTTTGCTCTTCTGAACAAGCCGGGATACGAAAAAGAATCTGAAGCAATCCGGGCTCGTCTGAAAAAATAAATAAACGAGAGTCTATCACTCCGTTTTTAATTGACAGGCACGAATTACATGAAAAGCACTCTTTCTTCTACAAGGAAAGTGCATTCATGTAATGCGTGCCTGAATATTATAAACCATATCATCATGTTCCAACAAGAAATCAACCAATATCTTACCACCCATCATTACGCACGCATCGACTTAAAGGCCGTATTGTTCGATATGGACGGGGTATTGTTCGACTCCATGAAGAACCATGCCACCGCCTGGCATGAGGCAATGAAGCAATACGGAATGAGCCTGAGCAAAGAGGAAGCCTACCTCCACGAAGGACGTACCGGTGCGGCAACCATCAACATTGTCAGCCAGCGAGAAAGAGGCTATGAGGCCGATGAAGAAGAAATCAAACGAATCTACCAGACCAAGAGCGATATATTCAATCAGTTACCTAAAGCCGACCCTATGCCTGGTGCTTTCGAGGTCCTGAAAAAGATAAAAGCCGCCGGACTGACTCCAATGGTGGTTACCGGTTCCGGACAACTTTCCTTATTAGACAAACTGAACCATTATTTCCCAGGCATTTTCCAGCGGGAACTGATGGTGACTGCTTTCGATGTAAAATACGGAAAACCCAATCCTGAACCTTACCTGATGGCTTTGCAGAAAGCCGGCATACAAGCCAACGAAGCGGTAGTCATTGAGAATGCGCCGTTAGGAGTCAGAGCGGGAGTAGCTGCCGGTATCTTCACCATTGCACTGAACACCGGCCCGCTTCCAGACGACGTGCTTCTGCAAGAAGGTGCCAACATTTTGTTCCCCTCCATGGCCGCCTTCAACGAAAACTGGGAGACATGTCGTCAAAGTTTACAAGATACATCCCTATAAAGAAAAATCCCCGGAAAACCGAAGTACGACTTCACTTTCCGGGGATTTTTTATCTCAACTAAAGTTCTTTATTCCAATGCAAACAGCTTGCTTCTTGACAACAGAGAAGCTCCGATGACATTTGCCTTTTCTTTCAGTTCCGACAATACAATATCCGAATCCTTATACATTAAATTCAGCGTATATTTACGGACTGCTGAAATAACCGGCGGCAACAAATACTCTCCTACCTTCGAGAATTCTCCTCCAATAATTACCTGTTCCGGATTGAACACATTAATCAGGTCACCAATGTGACGTCCCAGTTTTGCACCAATTTCTTCTACCAGCTCAATGGCCAGCACATCTTCACGGCGAACAGCAGAAATAATATCTGCCAAAGTTATTTCATCGATGGATTTTTCTTTCAGCAACACAGAGTTTTCTCCCTGACGCAGACGCGCAATAAACTTACGATACAAAGCAGAGCAAGACACTTCCGTTTCAATACATCCTTTTTTACCGCAATAACAAATCTGCTGGTTATCATATCCGTAATTATGTCCAAACTCACCCGCAAAACCAGACATTCCCGAATACAGTTTACCGTCAATGATGATAGCGAGTCCCAGCCCCCAGTTTACATTCACATAAATCAGGTTCTTCGGACATTTCTCTGAGCGCATGATATATTCTCCGTAAGCCATTGCACGGCTATCGTTATCAATGCACACATTAATACCCAATCTTTCGGAGAACATCTCTGCCAAAGGTTTCTCACCAAAAGTCAGATGCGTATAGCTGCAGCCTGTTTCCGGATTTACTCGCCCAGTCATACCAATACAAATATTCAGAATCTTTGATTTGTCGCACGGAAGTTCATCGATAAATGTTTCTATTTCCTGACAGATATGTTCCAAACATTCCGGAGTGTTTTCCAGCTTGAACGGAATTTCCATCTTGGTCTGAAGCACATCCCCCTTAAAGTTGATTGCCCCCAGGCTTAACGACTGCACCGCCATCGCTACCCCGATAAAATAGGCAGAATCCGCATTCAGTCCATACAAACTTGGATGACGACCTCCACTGGTTTCCAGTTTTCCACAATCGTTCACATATCCCTCCTTGCACATTTCATCCACAAACTTTGTCACGGTAGGCACACTTAGTCCCATCGATTTGGACAAATCTGTGATTGTAGTGCTTCCCGCATAAATCAGGTGCGTAATGATACGCTGCTTTACCAATGCACTTTTTACGCCTTTCTGTATATTCTTCAATAGAGTCTGACCCATATTTGTTATTTTTTATAGAAACATTTACAAATGTAGAATTTTTCTTTAAAAACTCATGCATAAAAAAACTATTTTTTTATTTGCCTTTCTGAGTAAGCTTTGATATATTTGCATGGGGTAAGAAAATTCTTATCACAAAGGAGAAAGAAACAAGTTAATTTAATTTCAATATTCAAAATTCTAACCACCATGAGATTAATCATTGAACCCGATTACAGTTCTCTGTCCAACTGGGCAGCAAACTATGTTGCAAAAAAAATCAACGCAGCTAATCCTACTAAAGAAAAACCGTTTGTATTAGGACTTCCCACAGGTTCATCTCCTCTGGGTATGTATAAGGCCCTGATTGAATTAAACAAGAAGGGAGTGGTATCATTCAAGAATGTAGTGACTTTCAATATGGACGAATACGTAGGCTTGCCGGAATCTCATCCTGAAAGCTACCATTCATTCATGTTCAATAACTTCTTTAATCATATTGACATCTGCAAGGAAAACATTCACATCCTGAACGGTAACGCAGCCGACCTGGAAGCTGAATGTGCCAACTATGAAAAAGAAATTGAAAAGTTCGGCGGCATCGACCTGTTCTTAGGAGGTATCGGTCCTGACGGTCACATTGCTTTCAACGAACCGGGCTCTTCACTGACTTCACGCACACGTGTGAAAACACTGACTACTGATACCATCATCGCTAACTCACGTTTCTTCGACAACGACGTGAACAAAGTGCCTAAGACAGCATTGACCGTAGGTGTGGGTACTGTACTTTCTGCTAAAGAAGTGCTGATTATCTGTAACGGACACAACAAGGCACGTGCGTTGCAGCATGCAGTAGAAGGCGGCATCACACAGATGTGGACTATCAGCGCATTGCAGATGCACCAGCACGGTATCATCGTATGTGATGAAGCTGCTACTGACGAACTGAAAGTCGGTACCTACAAGTACTTCAAAGATATTGAAAAGAACAACCTCTAATTCGCTGAATCATGAGAACCAATCTTAGCTCTCAAATTTCACTGAATCGCGTTTCCCCACGTTACTATCGTCCGGGAAACGCAGTAGAACGTTCTGTCCTGACGCGACTGGAAAAAATCCCGACCAACATCTTCGAAACAAGCGAAGAAGGTGTGGTACAGATTGCCAATGAAATTGTTGCAAAGATACAGGACAGACAGCGTGAAGGAAAATTCTGTACCATTGCCATAGGCACAGGCGCTTCCCTGCGTCCGCTGTTCACCGAACTGATTCGGAAACACAAGGATGAAGGCGTAAGTTTCCGTAACGTGGTATTCTTCAACCTGTATGAATATTATCCGCTGACCGAAGGTGCTGGAAGCAGTTTCAGCCACCTGAACAAGCTTTTCCTTTCACAGATAGACATTGACCGCCAGAATATCTTTACAATGGACGGTAGCATCCCTCAGGAAGCCATCATCGAACACTGCCGTTTGTACGAACAGCGTATACAGACCTTTGGAGGTCTTGATATGGTTATCATGGGAATCGGACGTGAAGGAAACATCGGTATGAACGAACCTGGTTCACATGCCAGCTCTACTACCCGCCTGATTTTGATTGATGCAACTTCTCGTTCTGAAGCTGCACATAATATCGGTGTAGACAATCTTCCTCCCTGCTCCATCACCATGGGTATCAATACCATTATGGGAGCCAGAAAAGTTTATATGCTGGCCTGGGGTGAAGACAAAGCTGACATCATCCGAAGTGCAGTGGAAGACAAGGTAAGTGATACACTGCCGGCATCTTACCTGCAGCTTCATGCCAACACTTCTGTTTGCGTAGACCTGGCTGCGGCAGCTCATCTGACTCGTATTCAGCGTCCATGGCTGGTAACCAGCTGCGAATGGAACGACAAACTGGTAAGAAGTGCCATCGTATGGTTGTGTACTACACTGAACAAGCCTATTCTGAAACTGACCAACAAGGACTATAATGAAAACGGCTTGAGCGAACTGCTGGCTCTTTACGGCTCTGCCTACAATGCCAACATCAAGGTATTCAACGACCTGCAGCACACCATTACCGGATGGCCGGGTGGTAAACCGAATGCCGACGACACCTATCGTCCGGAACGTGCCAAACCGTTCCCGAAACGTGTGGTGGTATTTTCTCCGCATCCGGATGACGATGTAATCTCCATGGGAGGTACACTGCGCCGCCTCGTTCAGCAGGGACATGAAGTACATGTGGCTTACGAAACTTCTGGAAACATTGCTGTAGGCGATGAAGAAGTGGTACGTTTCATGCATTTCATCAACGGCTTTAACCAGTTGTTCGAAAATAGTGAGGACAAGGTTATCAGCGACAAATATGCTGAAATCAAACAGTTCTTCTCTACCAAGAAAGAAGGCGACATGGATACACGCGACATCCTGACCATCAAAGGTCTGATTCGTCGTGGTGAAGCTCGTACCGCTTGTACGTTCAACCGTATTCCGCTCAGCCGCTGTCACTTCCTTGACCTTCCGTTCTATGAAACCGGAAAGATTGAAAAGAACCCGATCAGCGAGGCCGACGTAGAAATCGTGCTCAACCTGCTCCGCGAAGTGAAACCTCATCAGATTTACGTAGCCGGCGACCTGGCCGATCCGCACGGTACTCACCGCGTATGTACGGACGCTGTTTTTGCCGCTATCGACGAAGAAAAGAATGCCGGTGCGGAATGGCTGAACGACTGCCGCATCTGGATGTACCGTGGCGCATGGGCAGAATGGGAAATCGAAAACATCGAAATGGCCGTACCTTTGAGTCCGGAAGAACTTCGTGCAAAACGTAACTCTATCCTGAAACACCAGTCTCAGATGGAAAGCGCACCGTTCCTGGGCAATGACGAACGTCTGTTCTGGCAGAGAAGCGAAGACCGCAACCGCGGAACTGCTTCACTTTACGACCAATTAGGTCTGGCTTGCTATGAAGCTATGGAAGCATTTGTAGAATATAAACCTATTTAAGTGCATATCACATTTTAAGCCAAAAGACACAGAAACGCAGAAGTTCACCCCGAAAGGAAGAACTTCTCGTTTCCGTGTCTTTTTTATTTCTGTATTTACCAAATCTTTTTACCTGCATGAAAAAACTACTCATTCCCGCATTTGCATTTTGGCTCAGTTGCCTCTTCCCCTCGTGTACCTCGACTTCTCCCAACCATTTTCTGAAAGAGGCCGACTACCGTAACAAAGTGGAAGCTGATTTCGGACAGAAGAAGGAGATTCTCAACCGGGGAAATCTTTTTGACATCTTCAATGAAGACATGTCGCTGGAGGAACGGGAAGCCATGATGTTCCTGTATGCCTACATGACTCCGGGCGATATTTCGGATTACTCCGGAGAGTTCTATCTGAAAAATGTACGTCTGGCACTTCAGAACCGCAAAGAAACTTCATGGGGAGCCGGAATTCCCGACATGATATTTCGTCACTTTGTACTCCCTGTCAGAGTGAACAACGAAAACCTGGATAATGCACGCGAAGTGTTCCGCCAGGAACTGATGCCGCGTGTGGAAAAACTATCCATGTACGATGCCGTGCTGGAAGTAAACCACTGGTGCCATGAAAAAGTAATTTATACCCCGACCGACATCCGCACCAGTGCTCCGATGGCTACTGTAAAAACGGCTTACGGACGTTGCGGTGAAGAATCTACCTTCCTGGTAGCCGCTCTCCGTGCCGTAGGTATCCCTGCCCGTCAGGTGTACACTCCGCGCTGGGCACACACCGACGACAACCATGCCTGGGTAGAAGCCTGGGTGGACGGCAAATGGTACTTCCTCGGTGCCTGCGAACCGGAACCGGTACTGAACTTAGGATGGTTCAACGCCCCTGCCAGCAGAGGTATGCTGATGCACACCAAAGTATTCGGTGCATACGACGGACCGGAAGAAGTGATGAAAACCACTGCTAACTATACGGAAATCAACATCATCGACAACTACGGACAGAGTGCACCCGTCACTGTTACGGTGGTAGATGCTCAGGGTAAAGCTGTAGAAGGCGCACACGTAGAGTTCAAGATTTACAATTACGCTGAATTCTTCACCGTAGCCAACAAAACGACCGACGCACAAGGAAAAGCATCACTTTCTGCCGGATTGGGTGACATGGTAGTCTACGCTTCGGCAAATGACCACTTCGGCTTGCAGAAAGTTTCTTTCGGAAAAGATAAAGAAATCACATTAACGCTTTCTCACCGTCCGGGAGATGTATTTACCGATACCTTGCACATTGTGCCACCGGCTGAAAAAGCCAACTTCCCGGAAGTGACCGATGCACAGCGTAAGGAAAACACACTTCGCATGGCTCAGGAAGATTCTATCCGCAACGCCTACGTAGCCAGCTTCCCGACCGAAGAAAAGGCCAAAGCTTTTGCAGAAGGACTGAAACTGGATGTGAACCAGACAAGCACATACATTCTGAAATCCAGAGGAAACCATGCGGACATCATGCAATTCCTGTCGAATGCTGCGGAAAAGGGACAGGGTGCCCGTGCATTGGAATTGCTCAGCACACTGGCTGATAAAGACCTGCGCGACACACCTTGCAGTATTCTGGAAGACCATTTGTATGCTACCGATGCGAAAGCTGACGTAAAAGAAGTGCTTGCACCGCGTATTGCGACTGAAATGCTGACTCCTTACCGTACCTACCTGCAGAAAGCCTTGTCTGCCGAACTGGCCGCACAAATCAAAGCCGACCCACAGGTGCTCGTGAAATGGTGTAAGGACAGCCTGTCTATCCGCAACGACCTGAGTACGATATTCACCATTACTTCACCCGAGGGCGTATGGCGCAGTCGTGTGACCGACTCACAGTCCAGAGACATTTTCTTTGTAGCTGCTGCCCGTAGCTTAGGTATCCCTGCCTGGAAGGATGAAGTAAACGGCAATATCTGCTACCGCCTCAACGGAAAACCGGTATTGGTGGACTTTGAAAGTTCGGAAGGTGGAAGTCTGTCGGAAGGTGTATTGAAGGCTACTTACCAGGCTATTCCGCGACTGGACAATCCGAAATATTACACTCACTTCACCCTGTCGAAGTATGACAACGGCACATTCCAGTTGCAGAACCATCCGGAAGATGCCAGCTGGGCTTCTCTGCTGAAAAACGGAAGCAGCATGTCGACCGGTTATTATATGATGGTAACGGGTAGCCGTATGGCCAACGGAGGTGTATTGAGCCAGATTTCATTCTTCTCTGTCGACAAAGGAAAAACCACAGTGACTCCTCTCTGCATGCGCAACAATACGGAAGAAGTACGTGTCATCGGCAGCTTTAATTCCGAAGCACTCTACACCCGTCCGGGCACAGACGAACAAGTATCTGTACTCAACACCACAGGAAGAGGATATTACATTGTCGGCGTATTGGGCGTAGGTCAGGAACCGACCAACCATGCCCTGAAAGACATCGAAGTAAAGAAAGCGGAATTTGAGAAATGGGGACGTACGATTGTACTGCTCTTCACTGACGAAGCGGCCTATAAGAAATTCGACCGCAAGGAATTCCCCAACCTTCCGTCGAACGTAGTGTTCGGTATAGACAAAGACGGAAGCATTCTGAAAATGATTGCTGAAAATATGAAGCTGGGCAGCAAACCCACCCTGCCGGTGATTATCCTGGGCGATACGTTCAACCGTGTTGTCTTCGAATCACACGGATACACCATCGGCATGGGCGAGCAACTGCTCCATGTTATCCACGGACTGTAAGCGCCTCAATGGTGCGACGCACCTTTTCGGGAGTCGTGACCGGATGAGCATATTCATCCATATCCGTACCTCCCATCGACAAAGCCGGATTGCGAAGAAGCATCCGGCTTTCTTTTTGTTCGCGCGCCGAAAAATGGAACTCACCGGCTCCCGTCGCACGGGCCAGTTCCGCAATGTTATGTTCGTTCACTCCGCAGCCCGGCATGATGATAATGCGGTCGCCCGCCTGCTTCACCAGTTCAGCCAGCAAGGGTGCCCCTTCCATGGCCGTAGGCATCTGGCCGGAAGTCAGCACACGGTTCACCCCCATGCCTATCAGTTCTTCAAGTGCCTCACGGGGTGACTTGACATAATCAAACGCACGGTGGAAAGTCACCGAAAGTCCTTTAGAAGCTTCCATCAGACGCTGCATGGCCGGCTTGTCCAGCTCGCCTTCCGGTGTAAGGCAACCGAACACCACTCCATCGGCTCCCGCCTGACGGGCAGCCCGAATATCTTCTTCCATAATCTCCAGTTCAGAAGGCGTGTACAGAAAATCTCCTCCACGCGGACGGATAATGACATGCAGACGGATGTCAATCAACTTACGGGCCACTTTTATCTCGCCCAACGACGGAGTAGTTCCACCTTCCGGCATGCCGGCACACAATTCTACCCGATGAGCACCTCCCTGCTGGGCAGCCACGCAACTCTCTGCAGAGTTCGCACAAATTTCAAACATGTAGTTTTTCATCTCTCAGTCAACTTTAAACAGTGATTTTTTTCACCTTCTGAAAACGCCTTTACATTCACCGGAAAACGCTTTGACGTTTTAATCAAAACGCAAGTGCGTTTTACTCGAAACACAAGTGCGTTTTACATGAAACGCAAGTACGTTTTATATCAAACGCAAAGGCGTTTTAGCACAAACGTAGGAGCGTTTTTTCCGAAAGTACAAATCGCGATGTCCGAAGGCTGGTATCTATAAACAAAAAAGCTTATTAAACCGTTCTTTTTCAGTCTAATAAGCTTTATGTACGCCCGTGGGGAGTCGAACCCCAATCGAAGGAACCGGAATCCTTTATTCTATCCATTGAACTACGGGCGCAAATATCAATAAGCACACTTTCCAACGTCCTTTTTAGAGAAAGGATATTTCGAAAGCGTGACAAAAATACAATTATTCAGTCTTTTCTCCTAATTTTTTCCTGAAAAAATAGGGAGTGAAAACTAAAATAGTTGTACCCTTACACGCCTATACAACCACACGTATCAGAACTGGAAGTAGATAAACGGCTGAATATCGCTGCTTTTCACCTGAATGACCAGATAAATCAATGCAATCATTATCAGTGCCTGGGCTATGAGCGGCATGCGTACCATGCCCCGGCTGCATGCATTCTGCCAGCTGTCGGGACAGAAATGAAGCAAGAAGCCAACTCCCATCAGTGCAAACACTTTCCAGTAGCCCGTCAAGAGCTGTTCCAGCAACTCTGGATGGAAGGCTGTAAATATCTGGCGAATCATGGTCACCGAAGCTTCGAACGTGGAATTCCGGAAGAATATCCAACAGAAACACACAAAATGGAAGGTCAGCACCACAGCAAAGAATTTACGTATTCCCCGGCTGCGATATTGCTTGGGCCGGCCCAACAGGTTACGGAAGAACTTATGCAAGGCCAGTGCCACTCCGTGCAATCCGCCCCACACCACAAAGTTCCACGAAGCACCGTGCCACAAACCACCTAAAAGCATGGTCAGTATCAGGTTGATGTAGGTACGGATTTTTCCTTTCCGGTTACCGCCCAGAGAGATATAAAGATAGTCGCGCAACCAGGACGACAGGGAAATGTGCCAGCGGTGCCAGAAGTCGGTCACACTATCCGACTTATAAGGGGAATCGAAGTTGAGTGGGAAACGGAATCCCAGCAACAAAGCAATACCGATGGCCATGTCACTGTAACCCGAAAAGTCACAGTATATCTGTAAGGCATATCCGTAGACACCAAACAGGTTTTCCAGTCCGGAATACAATCCCGGATTATCGAATATACGTTCTACAAAGTTCACGCTGATATAGTCTGAAATCACCGCTTTCTTGAACAAACCGCTCACAATGAAGAAAACGCCCTGGCCGAACATTTCAGACGACACAAACAAGGGCTGACGGATTTGCGGGGTAAAGTCGCGTGCACGCACGATGGGTCCTGCCACCAACTGCGGAAAGAAGGACACATAAAACGCATAATCCAGCAAGTTAGTCAGTGATTTCAGGTCACGACGATACACGTCGATGGTATAACTCAGCGACTGGAAGGTAAAGAAGGAAATTCCCACCGGAAGGAATATGTCCAGCGGTTCAAACTGCCCATGCCACAACGGAGCCAACATCTCATAAAAGAAATTGGTGTACTTGAAATAACAAAGCAATCCGAGGTTGATGCACAAACTGCATACCACCAGCAGCTTCCGTTTCCAAGGCTGTACAGTCTGCTCCATCCTGCGAGCTAACAGAAAGTCGGACACCGTGACAATACCCAGTAGAAAGAAATAAAACCCACTGCTCTTATAATAGAAATAATAAGAAAACAAGGTAACAAACAGCAGACGTGCCGTAGTCTTTTTCTGCAAAATCAGGTAAATCAGGCTGAATCCGAGAAAAAGCAGCAAGAAAAAGCCACTGCTGAAAATCATCGGTTGCGACGCATCGTACGTCAGCACATCCTTAAGTCTGTCCCAGTCAATTCCAAGTTCCGTCCAGTTGAGTTTCCACATAATTGTTGTATGATTTGATAATCGCTTCGTGCAATAATAATCCCTGTAAAATATATCCGTCCTGTGTAAAATGAATCTTGTCGCGCTGGAAATAGTTTCCGTTACTCCAGTTCAGACAAGCATAACGTTCACCTCCTACCACGTGATACATATCCCATATAGCAAGTTTCCGCGAAGCCGCATAATCCAGTTCTGTCTTTACCACTAATTTCGTGCGAGGATTGATTACTCTTGCGCCCCGTCGGCCATTACGGACATACGCTCCGGGAGGAGTAGTCAGCAGATACACCGCCTGCGGACATCCTTTCTTTAATTCTTCCAACAGGTTATCCATCTGTGCCAAGTGCTCCGCCGAAGAATAACGGCGGCCATGCGCTTCATTGGTGCCGAACGAAAGAATAACCAGGTCCGGATTCAGTTCGATAATCTGACGAATATTCTCAGGGGTAGCAAAAGAAGCACAAGTCACTCCGTTTACTCCTACGATGTGGTATACAATCCCTGCGGATCCCGTTTCCTGCGCCAGTCCCGAAGTACGGTAACTCACCTGCATATCGAGCACGGCCTCCCGTCCGAAATCGTCTTCCAGCTGACGTCGTACAATATAAGGATACACATGCCCCCGCACATGGGAGTCGCCTATGTGCACGATACGCAACGGACGGTCGAGCACGGAAAGCTTCTGCCAGAAAGGCTCCAGTTCATGCGTTGGGTCTATAATCGTATTTTCAGTTGTTCCCTTAAATCCGGCAGGCATCGGATTGCTGACTTCCACAAAACGCATCAGCTGCTGCATGGCCTCGCTGTCGGACACATGTCCGGAATGACGGTCAGGACGCGATTTCTCCGGCAAAGCATCCTGTGCTAAAAGCGGCAATGCCCCCAAAAGGAACCCGAAGAATATCCCCCAAAAACGTATCTCACTCCATTTCATAAGCTTTTCGTTTTTCGTACTGTTCCTTGCCGTACATCAACGTTTCAAACAAAAGTCCGGCAATGTGCTTTCCTCCCCTGAAATTGATGTGAGTATAATCATAATTGGCCATCTGAGGCTTGTGGTTCACCATCTCTACCATACTACCTTCGCCTCCCATGGCTTCGAACATATTCCAGAATGCCACACCCGTTTCGGCCGCAAGTGCCTGCTGGTAACGAATCAGACGCTTCACACCCGGCATGGTACGCAATTCGCCGTTTTCATCCTTGTTTTCTCTATCTCCCACCCCGACAATCAGGACAGAAGCCTCTGGAAAGGCCGTCTTCAAACGTTCCACTATCGGTTTCATCGCATCCTTGTAATAGGTATAGTTCATTACCTTGTCTGAAGCTACATTCAACCCATACTGCAACACAATCAAATCGTATGTACGCAGACGGTTATACTGACGAAGTATCGACATCGGAATATTACCCAACTGCTGTCCGCTGCTTCCACGGGTACTGAAATTATCGACTACCACACCTTGACGCGGATCCATCGTCACGGCATAGAACAAAGCTGCAGAGTCCAGCTGCTCCACTTTCCAGCGCACAGAGCCGATACGTCCGTTCACAGACACAGACTGCAACTCTTCTTTTCCACCCACAGAAAATGGCTGTGCCTCTCCTCCATTGACAGATGCAGCCAACCGCAAAGAATCGGAAGTCAGGAAATAACAGGTAGACACTTCGCAAGTGTCAATATGCGACAAGAAGCGTTTCTCACCTTTCAGGCTAACATAAGCTCCCGAAGAAGGAATAAAATAATGATTGGAAATGTCCTGACGGGAACGGTCGAAATACGTGGAATCTGTAATGGAGTGACTGCCCCATCCACCAAACGAATGGTGTACCGTAGGGCGGAAACCGGCTATTTTCGTTGTGATGGGCACATATCCCACCCCACATCCGCCAAAACGCTTCTGCAACATTTCGCGCAAATCACCGGTCAGAATATCGGCCTCAATAAATGAATCTCCAAAATAGGCAATACGTACCGGGCGGTCCAAAGAAGAAACTTTTCCCAAAGCTTCATAAAAATACTCCATTCCACGCCCTGCAGAATCAGCATATTCTTCAATGCAAACCATACCACTCTTGCAGGTATCCACAAAAGCAGGCTTTACTGGAGGCGGCAACACCAAGGTATCAGAATCCATAGGTTCTGCTATTTCCTTCTTTATACGAATGTCTGAAAGCAAATCAACCCTTCTCAAAGGTTCGCCACGAAAAGAAACAGACGGCAAAAAATGCATGGCAAACAGACCTGCCACCACCAGAAGGGTGAACAGAAAAGTGTATAACAATTTATTCTTCATGAACTTTCCTCTAAAACTGGGTGCAAAGATAGTGAAAGGTGAGAGCAATACCAAGCCAAAAGCTTGCTTTTGAGCGCAAGCATTGCCGAACCGTATCCTATCTTCGAGAAATCAAAGATAGTGAAAGGTGAGAGCAATACCAAGCCAAAAGCTTGCTTTTGAGCGCAAGTATTGCCGAACCGCATCCTATCTTCGATGCGGTCAAAGGCAGAAGAGTTTAAGTACAAAGATTATCTGGTATGTTTCTCTCGAATATTCTTCAAGAAATCATCGACCATGCGGTAACCTTTTTCCGTGGTAATTCCCCGCATGTGCAGAATAGTGATTTCACTATAGATTTCGGCCAGCGGATAATGGTCTGTAATGTCTGAATAAATCAACAAGTCCATCTGCATGGCCATGGCCTGATTAATAATCTGGAAATTAATGTCGCTGCGAAAAATACCTTGCTCTACCCCCTTTTGAAAATAGGCCAGTGCATCAGCATCTCCCCTGCGACGGTCATCGTGTATATAGTCCAACACCTTGGAATATTTGCGCAAGTCACGAAAGAACAGAGGGTTTACCGAACACAACTCATTGAACTTACGCTCATAAAATGTAAGGATTACTTCCAGCACATTATTCGCGCTGGAAGCAATCTCTTGCATATACTCATTCATACAATGACGATAAAAACGGAAAACTTCCAGCAGAAGTTCTTCTTTATCTCCAAACAGTTCATAAAGCGTACGCTTGGATATAGAAAGCGAACTTGCTATATCGTCCATGTGGACAGCCTTAATCCCCAAAGTCATAAAAGATTTGGAGGCTGTTTCCACCACACGCAACTTTAACTCTTCACGGTCGTTTTCCTTTCTTCGCCCTGCCATTATCTACATCAATGAATAATTCCTAATTTTGAAGTTTCCACAAACTGGATAATGTTTTCAATTTCCGGTCCGTTAGGAATCTGTTCACGAATACGTCCCAATGCATCATGCAATGAAGTATTTGCCTTATAAAGGATACGATATGCCTGTGCAATGTGTTTGATAATGGTTTCAGAAAAACCGGTATGCTCCAGCACCTTTGTATTGATGCTATAGAATGCAATCGGTTCATGGGCTGCTACAATATATGGAGGAATGTCCTTGATGAAACGGCATCCGCCTTGCACTACTGAGAAGCTTCCCAGACGTGTATTTCCCTGCATCAACACATTGGAAGTAAGGATAGCATTGTCATAGATAATACAGTTGCCCGAAACCTGTGAACCGTTACCGATAATGCAACGGTTACCCACTTCCACGTCATGAGAAAGACGGGCTCCACTCATGATGAAGTTGCCATCACCCACTTTTGTAGCATGTGAAGCATGTGTACCGCGAATAATCACGGCATTTTCACGAATCACATTATTATTGCCGATAATAGCCAGTGTTTCTTCACCTGTAAAGGCAAAATCCTGGGGAACTGCTGCCACAACAGCTCCCTGATAAACTGTATTTCCATTTCCCATACGTGTGCCGCTCATCAGACTGGCATAGGGCATAATCACGTTGTCATCGCCTATCTCTACATTCTTGTCGATATAGGCAAATGGATGAACCGTCACGTTCTTACCCAATTTGGCTGACGGATCTACATAAGCTAAAGGACTTATCATAGTTTTCTCATTTTAAGGTTAATCAATTTCTTCCTCCTCCCAACGCACTGTACAAGTTGATGACAGCTTGCATACGCTGGAAATTATCAGCTACCTCTGACAACTGCGCACTCAGCAGATTCTGCTGTGCGGTCAGGATTTCCAGATAAGTGGCATCTCCGCTCTGGAACAAGGCCTTGGTATAAGTCACTGCCTTATCCAACTGCTCTACCTGTCCACGGTCTTCCACCAGTTTCTTATTCTGCGTATCGAACAGATACAAAGCATCGCTCACTTCCTTTCCTGCTTCCAGAATAGTCTGCTGATAATTCATCTGAGCAATCTTTTCTTCTGCCTTTGAAACCTTCAGGTTGGCAATCAGCTTACCGTTATTGAAAATAGGCTGAGCCAATGAAGCCAAAGCCTGCAGCATAAATTCGCCCGGATTAGACACAGTAATACCTGATCCGTTCGTCCATCCTGCCATACCTGTAATGTTCAAGCCCGGATAGAAAGCTGCACGTGCGGAATTAGTTGTATAATAAGCAGCCGCAAGCGTCATTTCAGCCATCTTCACGTCCGGACGGTTTTCCAATAACTGCATCGGTACACCCGCTGCCAGTTCTTCCGGCATAACCTGTTCATCCAATGTACTGCGTTCGATGGTCTGAGGAGCCTTAGCCAACAGTACAGCAAGTGAATTTTCTGTTTCACGCACCTGACGTTTCAAATCCATCAATGAAGCCTCTACCTGATGACTGGCAGCACGCATCTGTGCTACAGCAGCTTCGGTTGTCATACCGGCAATTTTCATGGCTTCCATTACTCGTACGTTTTCTTTATAGATAGCAGCCGTTTCGGTCGTAATTTCTACCTGACGGTCGAGCATCAGCAAAGAATAGTACACGTTAGCTATACCACAAATAATCTGTGAACGTACAGCCTGTTCTGCATACTGACTCTGTTCGTAGGCAACTTTCTGACCACGTTTGGTGTTCAGAATCTTTCCAAACAAGTCAATTTCCCAACTGGCTGCAACCGGAAGCTGGTATGCCTTTACATAGTTTCCACCTCCCATACTGGTCGTAGTACCTTGTGGAGCCAGATTAATGGAAGGCAAATAAGACAATTTGGCGGCAGTCAGCATTACTTTCGCTTCCTGTACACGGAGAGCGGCAGCCTGCATATCTACATTGTTAGCCAGTCCTTCTTCAATCAGTGCCTGCAACTTGGCATCGCGGAACACCTCCCGCCAAGGCAAGTTTCCCATGTTCGCCGTATCGGAAACAGCCAACGTATCCGTAGGCGAAGCCGGGTCACGATAGATGCCTGAAGCATCTATCGTTTCCGGACGGTCATACGATTTATAGATGTGGCAGCTGCTCATCATAGCAGCTACACACACAATTCCTATTATTTGTTTCTTCATTATCATCTTATCATTTAGTAGGAGTATACTGTTCAATTTCTGATTCCACTTCACTTTCGTCCAGGCTATCCCATTCTATCGGTTTCACTTTTTCTTGCAACCACTGGAACACCACGAACAGAATCGGAACGATGAAAATCTGGAAAATCATACCAATCAACATACCACCGATAGCGGAAGCACCCAATGTACGGTTACCGTGAGCACCTACACCAAAGGCAAACATCAACGGAAGCAAACCGATAATCATTGCCAGAGAGGTCATCAAAATCGGTCGCAGACGGGCAGAAGCACCCAGCACAGCTGCCCAAGATATACTCATACCCTGCTTACGGCGGTCGAGCGCAAACTCTACAATCAAGATGGCATTCTTAGCCAACAGACCCATCAACATAATCAACGCAATCTGCATATAGATGTCGTTCGACATGGTTCCCAATACCATCTTCAATGCCGGGATGCTGCCCAATGCCGAGAATCCGTTGACGAACAGGAAGCTACCCAACAGACCGCAAGGAATAGAGAGCAATACAGCCAACGGCAACAGGTAGCTTTCGTATTGCGCACTCAGCAACAGATAAACGAATACCAAGCAGAGCACGAAGATGATTCCGGTTGTATTGGTTGTCTGAGCCTCTTCACGTGCCATACCTCCCAACTCGTAACCGAAACCGGCAGGCAGGTTATCGTTAGCCACTTCGGCAATCGCCTGCAAAGCCTGACCGGAAGAATAACCGGCAGCCGGAGAAACCATCACCTGAATAGCTGTGTAAAGGTTGAAACGGCTGATGACATCCGGGCCGTAAATCTTCTTCAGTGATACAAACTGTGTAATCGGCGCCATTTCGCCGTCGCTGCCACGCACCTTGATGCCGTTCAACGATTCCAGGTTCTTCGTAGCATCGGGTTCTGCCTGAATCATGACACGGTACATCTTACCGAAGCTGTTGAAGTTGGAAGCGTAAATACCGCCGAAGTAACCTTGCATCGTGGTCAAGATGTCGCTCGGACTGATACCCGCTTTCTTACAAGCAGCCGCATCGATATCCAACTGATATTGCGGGAAGCTCGGGTTGAAGTTGGTCGAAGCCGAATTGATTTCCGGACGCTTCTGCAAAGCGGCAATGTAATCATTCACCACCTGGAAGAAGTGATCCAGGCTACCACCGGTCTTATCCTGCATGTTCAACTCGATGTCGGTTGAAATAGAATATCCCGGAATCATCGGAGGGGCGAAGAACAATACCTGCGCATCCTTGAAGAGTTTCTGTGAACGCATGAACAACGTAGCGACCACAATATCCGAACTCTGCTGCGTGGTTCGTTCTTCCCAGTCTTTCAGCTTAATGATGATAGAACCGTAAGATGGTCCCTGACCGCTACCGATGAAGCTGAAACCCGAAATCACCGTACGTGACTGAACGGCAGGTTCGGCTGCAATCAGGCTGTCTACCTGTGCCAACACTTCACGTGCACGTTCCTGAGAAGTTCCGGGAGGCAAAGTTACCGAACCCATAATCGTACCCGTATCTTCGTTCGGAATCATACCGGTCGGCGTAATGCTCATAAAGGCAATCAGTAACGCAATCGTACCGCCGACCAGTCCCATAGAAAGCCAACGTTTGTGGATAAAGAATACAACTTGTTTTTTATATCTGCCCAACAAGGAATTGTATGATCTGTTGAATGAAGCTTTAAACTTATCAGTCGTCATACCGGCAAAAGCCAGGATACTGATAATAATCATCAGCACACAAATCACCGGATGTTCTTCGAAACTGAAGAAACCGAAAATCATACCCAGAATAGCAACTACCGTGAAAAGAATGACAATCTTCGGGTTCATCCACTTGCCAAGCGCATCGGTATAGCGTGCCACCATAATCTTGCGCGATTCCTTATAGGCTGTGCCCATGCGTTCTTTCAGTGTAGCCTCTGAATTGTGCGGCTTCAGGAACAAGGCACACAACGCCGGAGAAAGCGTCAAGGCGTTCAGAGCTGAGAAACCGATGGCAATCGCCATGGTCAAACCGAACTGCTGGTAGAACGTACCTGCCGTACCGCTCATGAAACTTACCGGGATAAACACGGACATCATCACCAACGTAATGGAAACGATGGCACCGCCCAGTTCGCTCATGGCATCAATGGAAGCCTCACGGGTCGACTTATACCCCTGGTCCAGCTTGGCATGGACACCCTCGACGACGACTATGGCATCGTCGACGACTATGGCAATCGCAAGCACCATTGCAGACAGGGTCAGCAAGTTGATACTAAAGCCGATTAACTTCAAGGCGAAGAAGGTAGCAATCAACGCTACCGGAATAGCAATCGCCGGAATCAGCGTAGAACGCATATCCTGCAAGAAGATATATACCACGATGAACACCAGGATGAAAGCTTCAATCAAGGTCTTGACAACCTCATGGATAGAAGCGAACAAGAAGTCGTTGGCACTCTGCGCGATGTTGATACCCAATCCTTCCGGAAGATTCTTTTCATATTCGGCAAGCACCTTCTCCAGGTTGGCGATAGTTTCCGTCGCATTGGTTCCTGCCATCTGGTAAATAATACAAGAAACCGCCTTATGCCCGTTTACCGTATTGTTGAAGTTATAGGTCAGACGGCCCAGTTCCATTTCGGCTACATCCTTCAGGCGAAGCAGTTCACCGCCTGGCAAAGACTTGATAACGATGTCGCCGAACTCAGTTTCACTTGACAAACGTCCCTTGTAACGGATAGTATACTGGAACGACTGGTTACCACGTTCACCGAACTGACCCGGAGCGGCTTCCACGTTCTGTTCTGCCAATACTCCTGTAATGTCGCTCGGCACCAATTTATACTGCGCCATCACATCCGGTTTCAACCAAATACGCATAGAGTAGTCGGTACCCATCACATTGGCATCACCCACACCGCTTACACGCTTGATTTCCGGAATCAAGTTGATACTTGCGTAGTTTTCGAGGAACTCGATGTTGTATTTGTCTTCCTTATCATAGATAGAGAAAATCATCAACATAGAGGTCTGACGCTTCATGGTGGTCACACCGACCTGTGTTACTTCAGCAGGCAACAGACCTTGAGCCTGAGTCACACGGTTCTGTACGTTGACCTGCGCCATATCCGGGTCAGTTCCTTGATTAAAGTACACCGTGATACGTGCCGAACCGTTGTTGGTAGCGGTAGACTGCATGTACATCATGTTTTCCACACCGTTAATCTGGTCCTCCAACGGAGAAATCACAGAGTTCAATACGGCCTGCGCATTGGCACCCGTATAAGTCGCACTCACCGAAACGGTAGGAGGTGCGATGTCCGGATACTGGGTAATAGGCAGTGTGGCAAGCCCGATGAAACCCAAGATTACCAACAAAATGGAGATTACGGTTGATAATACCGGACGGTTAATAAATTTATCTAGTCTCATTCTATATATACCTTATTATATATAACGATTCACGTTTATCAATTAAATGCACTGGCTATGTTGCCTTCGCGCTGGTCTTTCAGAGCCTGCTGGTATTTGGCTTCCTTCTGTGCCGCAGTAATCGGAGTAATCTTCATACCGTCGTTCAAACGGGTTACGCCTTCTACGGCAATCTTGTCACCTGACTTCAGGCCGTCAAGCACGATATAGTTCTTTCCGTCATTCAGGTTTGAGATTTGGATTTCAGTATATTTTACGGTACTGTCCGGTTGCAGCACATACACGAACTTCTTGTCCTGAATATCTACTGTAGCCGACTGCGGAACCAGCAACACGTTTTCCATCGTGTAAGGGAAGATGACATTTGCCATACCTCCGCTTCGCAGGATGTTCTGCTTGTTCGGGAAAGTGGCACGCATGCTCACCGAGCCTGTGGTCTGGTCAATAACCCCGCTCACGGCGTCAATCTTACCTTTCTCAGCGTAGATACTGCCATCTGAAAGTTCCAGTTGAACTTCCGGCATCTTTTCCAATTGCTCTTTCAGTGTTCCTCCTGCTTTGGTCAATGCCAGCAGTTCTTTCTCTGTCAGCGAGAAGTACACGTACATGTCACCGATTTGAGATACCGTAGTCAACGGTTCTGAAATCGACGCACTTACCAACGCACCGATACGGTAAGGGAACGTACCGATCACACCGTCAGAAGGACTTGTCACCGTACAGAATCCCAGATTCTGCTTGGCAGCCGTATACGAAGCCTCAGCCTGCGCCAGGTTCGCTTTTGCCGTCAACAGATTATTGACAGCCGTCTGGTATTCGAAATCACTGATGATTTTCTGTTCGTGAAGCATTTTCTTGTTGGCTTCCGTTTCAGTCACTGTCTTCAAATTTGCTTTTGCAGACTCAACTCCCGCTTTGGCCTGATCGAATGCCGCCTGATACTGAGTAGGGTCAATCTGGAACAATGCCTGTCCCTTATGTACAGTAGCACCTTCGTCTACGCACAATTTCACAATGAATCCTGATACTTGAGGACGAATTTCAATATCCTGCAAACCTTTGATAGTTGCCGGGTACTTTGTCACCTGGTTGCTGGAAGTAGAGACCACTTCCTGCACTGTGAATTCGTCATCACCCATTTTACCGCTTTGACCGCCGCAAGCAGTCAGCATCGAAAGAGTCAATGCATAGAATGCCACTCGGCTAGAAGAAAAACTTCTGTTTCTTTTTGTGCTCATACTTATACTCATATATAAAATTTGGTTTTTATTCTCGTTAATCCTATTTCTAAAGTTTCCCACTGAAAACTTTACGGCCTCCTTTAGTTTTTTATCGTGCAAATATAGGAAAAAAATCAAGCCCTGGAAAGGGGCTTTAACTAAGAATAACCATAATGACACAATATCATTACATATAGCCGAGAATATCAGACCAATCGACAAAAAATATCGACAAAAAAAACATACACCTCACAACCTTCTGTTCATTTTATAGTTTTTTTCATAAAAAAACAGTCCATTTGTCATTTTATTCCTACATTTGCGCGATAGATTATTCTTTGAAACAACTAAAAAGCGAAGAAATATGACAAAAATAACGAAAGAAGCAGCCTTGCTCTATCACTCACAAGGCAAACCGGGGAAAATAGAAGTGGTCCCCACCAAACCTTATCAAACTCAACGAGATTTATCATTGGCTTATTCACCGGGAGTAGCAGAACCGTGTCTGGAAATCCAGAAGAATCCGGATACGGCATACGACTATACCGACAAAGGTAATCTGGTAGCTGTTATCTCTAACGGAACAGCTGTATTGGGCTTAGGAGATATAGGTGCCATGAGCGGAAAACCCGTAATGGAAGGAAAGGGACTGCTGTTTAAAATTTATGCCGGAATCGACGTATTCGATATTGAAGTAAATGAAAAAGACCCGGACAAATTTATCGAAGCGGTAAAAGCCATTGCTCCTACCTTCGGAGGTATCAACCTGGAAGACATCAAAGCTCCTGAATGCTTCAAAATAGAACAGAGACTGAAGGAGGAACTGGACATCCCAGTAATGCACGACGACCAGCACGGTACAGCCATCATTTCCAGTGCCGGATTGCTGAATGCGCTGGAAGTAGCCGGAAAGAAAATTGAAGAGGTAAAAATCGTAGTCAACGGTGCCGGTGCATCTGCCGTATCTTGTACCAAATTATATGTGGCGCTCGGTGCCCGTCTGGAAAACATTGTCATGCTCGACAGTAAAGGAGTGATTTCTAAAGACCGTACAGACCTTAACGAGCAGAAAAAATTCTTTGCGACAGACCGCACCGACATCCACACACTGGCAGAAGCTATCAAGGGAGCCGATGTATTCCTCGGTCTTTCCAGAGGTAACGTGCTGAGTCAGGATATGGTACGCAGCATGGCTTCTCATCCTATCGTATTTGCCTTAGCCAACCCGACTCCGGAAATTTCATACGAAGACGCCATGGCTTCCCGTCCGGATGTCCTGATGTCGACCGGACGTTCTGACTATCCGAACCAGATAAACAATGTTATCGGATTCCCTTATATCTTCCGAGGTGCACTTGACACGCGTGCCACTGCCATCAACGAAGAGATGAAGCTGGCAGCCGTACACGCCATTGCCGATCTGGCTAAGAAACCTGTACCCGACGTTGTCAACGAAGCTTACCATGTGAACAACCTGACTTTCGGACCTGAATACTTCATTCCGAAACCGGTTGACCCACGTTTGATTACCGAAGTATCTATGGCCGTAGCTAAGGCTGCCATGGAATCAGGTGTAGCCCGCAAACAGATTACCAACTGGGATGAATACAAGAATCACCTGAGAGAACTGATGGGACAGGAAAACAAGCTGACCCGCCAGTTGTATGAAACAGCTCGCCGCAACCCGCAACGTGTGGTATTTGCCGAAGGTATTCACCCGAACATGCTGAAAGCAGCAGTAGAAGCTAAAGCAGAAGGTATCTGTCATCCGATTCTTTTGGGTAACGAAGAACGCATCGAAAAATTAGCCAAGGAACTTGACCTGAGCCTGGAGGGCATTGAAATTGTCAACCTGCGCCACGACCGCGAATCAGAACGTCGCGAACGTTATGCACGCATCCTCTGCGAAAAACGTGCCCGCGAAGGAGCCAACTTCCAGGAAGCAAATGATAAGATGTTCGAACGCAACTACTTTGGTATGATGATGGTGGAAACCGGCGAAGCAGATGCCTTTGTAACCGGATTGTACACCAAATATTCCAACACAATCAAGGTCGCCAAGGAAGTTATCGGCATCCAGCCGGGATACAAGCATTTCGGAACCATGCACATCCTGAACTCCAAGAAAGGAACTTATTTCATTGCCGATACATTGATTAACCGTCACCCAGACACAGACACTTTGATAGACATTGCCAAACTGTCGGCCAAGGCTGTACGTTTCTTCAACCAGGAACCGGTAATGGCCATGCTGTCTTACTCCAACTTCGGTTCCGATGCAGAAGGAAGTCCGGCAAAGGTACACGAAGCCATCAACCAGCTTCATCAGGAATATCCGGATTTGGCTATTGACGGTGAAATGCAAGTGAAATTCGCCTTGAGCAATGCCCTTCGCGATGAGAAATATCCTTTCACACGCTTAAAAGGAAAAGAAGTAAACACATTGGTATTCCCTAACCTAAGCTCAGCCAATGCAACCTACCAGCTCATCCAAAGCATGAGTGAAACCGAAGTAATCGGCCCGATTCAGATGGGATTGAACAAACCTATTCACTTCACCGACATTGAAAGCTCTGTACGCGATATTGTCAATATCACAGCTATCGCCTGCATTGATGCCATTGTCGACAAGAAGAAGAAAGCACAATAAACATTACTGATTTATTTCACCCTACACGGAGGAGCAGCCGCAAGCCAAAACATTCACCCTTGCCACCGTTCCTCCGTGTATTATTTTTCTAAAAACCATGAGAAAACCACTCAATCATACACAATGTGTCGTACTTACTTTATGCTGGGCTGCACTTTGCTTTTTAGTACTCACCTCTACCCCAAAAATTGACGGTCCGCTTGTCATTATGATTCTTATATCAGGAGCTTTGGTGTTTATTCCTGTTATCAAATCACTCAAGAACAGAGACAAATAAATACGAATAAATAGATAAAAAAGGATTTTTGACGCTTTTTCCTCACTTTTCTTGATTTATTGTTGCATAAATAATTTTTTATCTATATTTTTGGCACATCAAACAAGAAGAAACATATTACTGTGATTTTTCAAAACCAATAAATAAGACAGATAATCTTTTTTAATTATGAATGCAGCTAAAGTTCTGGAAGATCTGAAAAGAAGATTCCCCAATGAACCTGAGTACCATCAGGCAGTAGAAGAAGTGTTAGGAACTATCGAAGAGGAATACAACAAACACCCTGAATTCGACAAAGTAAACTTGATTGAACGTCTGTGTATTCCAGATCGCGTATACCAGTTCCGTGTCACTTGGATGGACGACAAAGGTAACATCCAGACCAACATGGGTTACCGTGTACAACACAACAACGCTATCGGCCCGTACAAAGGCGGTATCCGTTTCCACAGCTCTGTAAACCTGGGAATTTTGAAGTTCCTGGCATTCGAACAGACCTTCAAGAACTCACTGACTACTCTTCCGATGGGTGGTGGTAAAGGTGGATCTGACTTCTCTCCACGCGGTAAGTCAAATGCAGAAGTAATGCGTTTCTGCCAGGCATTCATGCTGGAATTGTGGCGCCACATCGGTCCTGAAACTGACGTTCCTGCCGGTGATATAGGTGTAGGAGGTCGTGAAGTAGGTTACATGTTCGGTATGTACAAAAAACTGACTCGCGAATTCAGCGGTGTGTTGACTGGTAAAGGCCGTGAATTTGGTGGTTCACTGATTCGTCCGGAAGCTACAGGTTACGGTAACATCTATTTCTTGCTGGAAATGCTGAAAACTCGTAACATTGACATTAAGGGTAAGACTTGTCTGGTATCCGGTTCAGGAAACGTAGCACAGTATACTGTAGAAAAACTGATTCAGTTGGGTGCTAAAGTAGTTACCATGTCCGACTCTGACGGTTACATCTATGATCCAGATGGTATCGACCGCGAAAAACTGGATTACATCATGGAACTGAAGAACCTCTACCGCGGACGTATCCGTGAATATGCAGAAAAATACGGTTGCAAATATGTAGCAGGTGCTCGTCCATGGAATGAAAAAGCAGACATCGCTCTTCCTTCTGCCACTCAGAATGAAATCAACGGTGATGATGCTAAAGCACTGGTAGCAAACGGTGTATTTGCAGTATCAGAAGGAGCTAACATGCCTTCTACTCCAGAAGCAATCCGTGTATTCCAGGATGCGAAGATTCTTTACGCTCCGGGTAAGGCAGCCAATGCAGGTGGTGTATCTGTATCAGGCCTGGAAATGACTCAGAACTCTATCAAACTGAGCTGGAGTCAGGAAGAAGTAGACGAAAAACTGAAGAGCATCATGAAGAACATCCACGAAGCTTGCGTGAAATACGGTACAGAACCCGATGGTTATATCAACTATGTGAAGGGTGCTAACGTAGCCGGATTCATGAAAGTAGCTAACGCTATGATGGCTCAGGGAATCGTATAAAACTTTAATTCTTAATTTATAAATCCGGGTGGGACTTGAACTTCCAAGTTTCACCCGTTTTTGCTTTTAAAGAATGACTCCCAATAAGAAGTACCTTTATCCAACAGTACCAAATCCATAATTTTTATCTTCAAGTCTTCATTATAAACCCATTTCATATAAGTAAACAAAGCTCCACTTGAAGCATCCTGCTCATACACAATTTTAGCCTTGTAAATCCAATCACCCAAATTTCCATCGTTGTTATCTACCAGATAAATCGTACTCACCTCTCCCTTCTCATCAAACTCAGCTCCCCAAAGATTTATGGCATGCCCGCCTCCTTGAATAAAAATATCCAGTCCGACGGCCATTCCCTGCTTCCTTGCCAATTTGATGGCGTTATTAAACTCCTCCTTCGTCATATACCCGTTGCCATACTGCTTCACCAGCGAATTTCGACCGAACACGTCAAAAAAGAAGCCCGCATTTTCCTGTTCCGGCACATTCTGAGGATACATCACCCAGTTGCAGATTCCTGACAAGAACCAGTTTACACCCGATACGATATACCCCGACTTATTGCCAAAACGGTTCTTGAATCCTTGATAAATCTCACTATGCTTTGAATCCGGATAAGCCGAAGGAATCGAAAATTCCGGGTTCAGACGACGTTTGTATTCCAGATAACGTTCCACATAACTACGATTCGCATTCGGCCACCAATAAATCAGAAGATAAAAAATCCTTCTCTGCCGACTGGTTCTGATTCACCCGATGCACATACCAGCAGGCTCCCTTCCACAGCTCAATCTGAGTAGCAGAAGGCCAGACCGCATAAAAATGAGGAGTCCCTTCCCAGTCTTTCCAATATAAGGAAGAAGTCCACCGATTTCCTTCGCAATGTAGCAGCGTTTTATCCTGAAGCTTATCCGGCTGCGATTCATACACCCGCAAAGCCACCTCATCCCCTACCTGAAAGTCTCCACTTCCATCTTTCTGGATCGCCACACGCGACTGTCCCACCACAGAGACTCTAAAATCAATATTTTCCAAAGAAGGCAGACCGAGATTCTCATCCGAAGAACAAGCTACAGCACATAATAACACGAAAATTAGAAATAGGTTACGTATAATAAAATTCATGGTAAACAAGTTTATCTTTATCTATTACTAACAAATAGAATGATAGACTTGTTTACCATGAACTTATATTTCGGATGACTAATTAGTGGACGTCCCTAATAATCATATTCAAAGCTGAAATCATCTACCCACATGGTAGACCCAGCTCCTCCCGTAAAATAATCTCCATATTTGCTGGCAGAACATACTATCAGCAAATATTTCGGAACACGGCTTGTAGAACGATAATTCAGTTCTATTTCAAAGTCCTTATAGGCAGATACAGTTTCACCACAATTCATTTCACCATACGCGATGACATTGGGATCATTCTTATCAAAATATTTCGAATTTTTCGGATTCGTACGTATTTCCACCGGTTCGCTCCAATCTCCCAAAGCAACCCAAACAATGCAAGTATCTGGTTTTCCCTTTAGAGCTGCATGTGCTTCATCCGCATAATTAATAGTAGATACCGTATACTTAAAATGTCCCTTCAACTTTGTTGGACGAGCAGTAAACTCACGACCAAATCCTAAAATACCATTTGTACCATCAGTTGCCTTGTACTCTCCTAAAAACAAATTGCCCGCAGCAAATTTACCAATACTTCCCAGACCGACAAATTTCGACCCCAATAACGCAGCCTGACTTCCTGTAACTGCTCCAGTCCACACATCTGAAGTTGGCTGTGTAATATTGTCATTAGCCGAAAGTGTAGTACTTCCCCAGTTACCAGTATCCCACCAAGATTCGTCACCTTCCTTCCATGGGCAGATAACCTTTTCTTCCTGATGCCATTCATCAAAATTCATATTAGGAACGGTAACCGCATCTCCGGTAGTGAAGCTCATTTCTTCTCCATACTCTTCTCCCGAATAAGCACGACATACATAGGTCGTATTTGCCTGCAGATGAATTATACGAGCTGTAAAGTTACCTCCGTCATGAGTTACTTCAGATGCATCTACTCGTATCCAATCTGTATCTCCTTCTTTCTTATATTCACAGCCATTGTCTCTACCATCATGGCCAAAGCCATGTATCCAAGCGACATTCGTCCAGGCATCTACACTGTTGACGCCCACTGTTATATCTGAAAGATTGACATACAATGTCCATTCTTCATCTATAAAATCACTGTATTTCACCTGTACCTTTGTGGTTGCGAAGTTATCCTTTCGGGTCCAATAAAGTAAAGGCAGGTCCGTTGTTCCATTGTGGGTAGAACCCTCTGGTCCAAGCTTTAATCCCGTCAATTCAATAATACCTAACCCTTGCTCCTTTGGAATATTCACAGAGGCTTCACGGGTTTCCGGATAAAACTTCGCCTGCCCTACTTGGCCAGCGACAGTAAATATACGTGCTATTGTCTGATTTGCTTCTACTGTCCACACATAATCCTGATACAAGGAAAGGGTAATCTCCAGCGGTTTAGTTAAATCCACAATCGAATCCGGTCCGACACTTGCCGTACCTCCCTCCGTAATGTCCAGCGTCTGCACCTTCACCTTTTTAGGATTCACCGTTTCTTCAAGTTCAAGTGTCACCTTCCGATCATCATTCGAAATCACGGCACTTCCTACCTGACCTTCCACGCTCATCCCCGTAATATAAAGTTTCACAGTAGGATAAGGCAAATCATTCTGAATACAAGCCGCCAGCAAACAAACGGACAGACAAAGCATCAGTCTCCTCATTCTATCTATTGTCATCATATTCTTCATCAGATACACACCGTTAGACCAATATTAATATTAAACAAGTTGATTTTAAAATTCGCTCCACTGTTCGTACGCTTTCCCGTTTCACCCGAACTCTTTTTCTGTTTTTCCCAGTTATAAGTAAAACCTGCTACGCCAAAAGATATTTCTGCCCCCACATTAGGCATGATAAAAATGGCAACACCCGGATTAATACCAACCTTCAACTGATTGATGGATGTATCCGTATATTTTAGTGTTTCATCTGCACCACGTGAAAAACGAGTAGATCCCGTACTGTAGCCCAATGTTGTTTCATTAAAAAGCCCGAACAACCCTTTCGGATCCAAGCCAATATAAGAACGATGAAACAAACTGAAAGAATAAGAATCGTCCGTGTACTTAATGTCTTTCAACGCAATATCCAAATCTTCTATGTTTAAAGCCAAATTATTTATTCCTCCTGAAATACGAGAATAACCAAACTTCAAACCGACCACCGTATTATCCTTTATTGCATAACCCACAAAAGGTTTCACCGACAAGGTACGAAGATTCAAATCAATATCTTTCAGCAGTGAAAACAACAATCTGCTATTATCACTTTCAAAATTGAATACAGATACAGTCACTCCACCAATCCATTTATGCTTAGGGATAAAGCGGTAATTGGTAATTCCACGGTCATAACGCCCCACTGGTTTGGTATAAATAATCCGCGAAGAATCAACCGGCATCTTTTTTTCTACCATCGGTACATACACCGTATCGTGTATTACCACAACTTTATATTGTTCAAGAGAATCTCTACGAACCACAGAAAGCGTATCACTTGTTTGAGCATTCACCTGCAAACAAGTCAACAACAGTATACTTATATATAATAATGTTCTCATGCTTACAAATAAAATGCAATTCCCAAACCTATTGAGAAAATATTAATCTTAAAATTAGCAGAGGTAGACGATTGCTCTCCAGTCTCTACCTGATTCGTAACTTGCCTTGTCTTGCTTAAGTTTACTCCTAACACACCAATGCTCACTTCCACTGCCGTATAGTTATTGATAAAGGCTACCATTCCCGGAGAAACCCCAAAGCCAAGGTCTGTAGATTTAGAATAAGTACCTGTAAGCGCTTCACCTTTTCCGTTCGAGACCTTCGACTGGCTTCCTCCAACTTCTAACTGCGTTTCACTAAACAAAGCAAAACGCTTGCTATCTCCCAAAGGGATATAATTTCTAAAAATAGCCATGGCAGAATAGGAATGTTTCAATTGATATACATTATTGATATCAAATTGGTTATCATCATCCAGCTTCAATTGAGTTTCATCCATACGCACCATAGTACGCCCATACTTAAAGCGTCCTCCCAATGCCATATTATCCTTTAAAGCATAAGCAAACATCGGACTTAATTTAAAAGAATACCCATCCGAATTAATCTTCTCTACAACCAGAAAGTCATAGTTATTTTCCGTATGTTCTGAATACGACACTGAGCTTCCGGCAATCCATTGTCCTTTCGGGACAAAGACTTTTGGCGGAAGTTTCTTTTGACCGCCTTGCGCATATCCTCCAAAGGCAATACACGCAAGGCATATTATACATAACAGTTTCTTCACAAATTAAATTAAGTTATCTTTATTCATAAATCAATTCCATATCATCAAGCCACATCTTGCTGGCCCCACTTCCTTCAAAATAGTCACCATACCTACTTGCAGAGGCTACGATAATAATGGAAGTCGGTTTACGCTGATCACCTCCATAATTATTATAATCTAATTCTATGGTCAGTTCCTTCAAATTCGTACCCTCTTTATAGGCTTCTGTAAAGATTTCTTCACCGTATGCTATAATACCATCTCCAGAATAAGTTCCTTTTTCGGTAGTGAACAAAGTCTGATCTTTCGTCTTAACCACAAACGGCCAAGTTTCACCTTCTGCTGCTTGTCCAGCCCAGTCACCTACAGCCACGTAAATAATTCCTTGATCTGTTACCCCATTGGCAATGTGACTTCCTCCATTATCTACTGTTCCAGGTTCATAACGAACCCAAAGTTTCAAAGCCTTTGGACGACTTGTACAAGGACGTCCCCATCCCAATACACCATCTGTGCCGTCAGTCTTAAGATACTTACCCGCAAAAAGATTTCCGGCAGCAAACTTACCAATCCCCAAAACTCCCACAAACTGAGACGAAAGCAATATTGATTGGTTACCTGAATGTTTTACCGAAGTATCTGGAGTAGTCACATTTTTCTTCATTGTTGCAGAACCATGATTTCCTGTATCCCACCACATTGACTGCTTATCTCCATATATTAAAATAGGAGAACTTCCAGACGTATATTCAAATCCAGCATTTTCTGGTTGAAATTTTGTTTCCGTCATAAATTCACAAGTTACAGAAGAAGCTTGTTCACCATCCATCGCCTGATATTCATAAGTCATACCTGGAGTCAACCCTGTAATTTCTTTGCTAAAGGAGTTTTCTGATAAGTCTGCGTCTACCGTTGTCCATTCCTGCTCTCCTTTCACACGATAACGGAACTTAGGAGTAAAGAGTATCTCTCTCAATATTTCACCATGTAAAGTGGCTTTCGAAGTCCACACTTCATACGGTTTCGTTTCACTCGTTTTCACGGTAGCATTAGAAGCAACAACGTTCCAGACAGCTACCCGGCTTTTTCCTTCTGCATCCACAGCCTCAATAGTGGTTTCTACACTTCCTTCTTCTGCTGTCATCTTTGCTATTAAATCTTTTGCAAAACAAACAGTCCAAACATCTCCATTTGAAATTTGTTTTTTATCTGAAACAGAAATACCAACATTTTTCCATATTTCCGTATCTTGCTCATTCAGCGTCAGAATATCCAGCTGATTTGCACTTCCTCCCCATTCCGTGAAACGTTCATTCCGGAATACCAGATTTTTTAAATCGGAAGATGTTGACACTTGTATACTATAATCGGCCTGCGTATTAAGTTCCAAATACATGGGTTGTTCTAAATCATAAGACTGACCATCTACATCCTTACACACAATCACGGGACGTTGCTTCAATGTAATGGTATATGTATCTCCTAAAGGAACCTCTTCCACCTTGATATTCAAAGCAGCCCCTCCGGTAGGTCCAACTTCCGTTTCTTTGTAGCTATAAGTCAGGTTGTAAAGCGTAGCCGGACTCAAATCCGATAATTCAGAAGAGCTTTCATAAGTTTTACCCCCCAATGTCGTAGCACGAAATTTGCAAGTAAGCTTTCGGTTATTTTCCGGCAGACTGAAATATCCTTTAGCGTCTACGTTCGCCGATGAATATACCAATTCCCCCGTAGAGGAAGTCACGGTTACCTGATAATCCTCTTGGAACATTTCTTTCAAAGATTCATCCCAAACAATGGCTACTACCGTATTAGCGATACCACAATTTACTTCTACGGTACTTACAGCACCTTTCTCTATACTGAAATCCTTTTTACCTTCAAAAAAACGCTGTTCAAACGAAGCAGCCACAGAATCTCCAGCAGTAATCCTCACCGAATAATCACCACTTACCAGCTGAATTTGCGCAGGAACTTTATCTATTCCCTGATATTTCTGAACCAACGTCTCTCCACTATAAATACGAACCTTGCAATCTTGCTCCAAGATTGTTTGTTCCTCTTCCGACAAACTTCTAGAAACGACATTTACTTTATCTGAAACGCCAATAGAAAGTTTCAAACTTCCTTCTGCTTCCGCAAACTCAGCCTCTTTATTACAAGCAACCAAACTTAATATGATGCCTGCAAAAAATAGTATGTAATATAACCTTACTTTCATTCTACACTCTTAATTTTCAAAGTCTGTGTAACTTCCAATCCCTGCTGGTCTACTAAACGAATTATAAAATTATGAGATGCAGCCCCATACAATCCTAACAACGGAGTAAAATTGGTTACATCAAAAAGAAGTTCTGTTTGTCCCACAACAGCTGCTCCTGTAGGAAATCCCAGCCCATTCAATCCAGCTTCCAATTCACCAGGTTCCGCCAAATCAAAACTTGCTGCTAAATTAACACCGATTAAGATATCTTCCGTCAATGTTTCTGAATCGATAGTCACATATACATGAGCTATACCATTAGCAGCTGAAAGCGTTACCTGCAGCGGCAAAGGATGCTCCATATCCATATTTACAGGAACTTCCAACACGTCATTACTGATATCAAACGAGTTTCCATTAAAATTCGTTCCTACAATAGTGGGTGCATCTCCTCCTTCACCTCCCCCTGTAGGGAAATCATCAATGCCCGGTTCCTGACCCGGATTCACACTGACCGATTCATCAGAACCTGTCAATGAAGAATCTATAGCAATTGAAATATTAAAAGCACCTCCAGACTCAGATTCACTACCATCACTCACTGGAATAAACTGATACTTAATTATATTATGTACCCCACTTTTCACGTCATCAAAATGCTCGCTATAATCTATCACTTCTCCATCAATTGTTCCTTTCAAACTGACCTCCATAGAAGCAGTTTCACTATCCGGAGCAATCAAATATGCCTTCCGGCTTTCTGATGCAGGAATCTGTAAGGAATTTTCTCCTATAGTAATCGTTGTTACTACATCCTCTGAGATTTTATCTTGAAAAGATTCATCATATTCTACCGTAAACAACATATTCGCCAGTTTACAAGAAATTTCAAGTCCTTCTGTCACCTGATTTTCCTTCACTTCACAAGTTGCCGTTCCTTTATAATAAGGAACATCAAAGCCGTTGGAAGGTTCCGCAGCCGACTTTACCTCCACCGTATAAGTACCCACTGCCAAAGACACAATTTCTGGCATCTCACTATACACCCACTGTCCTGCTTGTTGAGAATACTTATCGTATATTGTCACTATATAATTACTTAAATCGATTTCCGACTCTGTACGTGATTCCAGATATACTACATCTACATCTAAATTCACACCCACTTTCATAGAAGACAAACTCAAATTTCCTTTTGAATCAACAATGTCTTCCATCGATTCCATATGACAAGAATAGAAGAACAATGTGCTTGCAAGCAGCGTAAAACAAATAAAAAATATTTTTTTCATATATGTCGGCATTTTATTTATTCATAAATTAACTCTATGTCGTCTACTGTTAAAATACTTCCTATGTGACGGGAGTCCAAATATCCAGACATTGCACCTTCATTTCCTTGAACAGCCTCAGTCGCAGGATTTTCACTATCAGTTGAAGAAAATACAATAGTCATTTCCTTTGCTTTCTTAGAACTATAATAATCAATAGATATATATTCCTCTTTAAATGTATTGTTAGAAGAATCTATCAATATACTTCCCTCCCCTATCAGTTCGTGATTATCACCATAAACCTTAACATAGGGAGTTGTCGTTTCATTATTATAAGAATAATACTTATACCAAAACTTTATACCAGAAGGACGTGAAGTAAAGGTTTTACCATAATTTATAGGTTCCCCATACGTACCGATATATAAAGTTCCAGCTGTTTTATAAGAAGGAGTAGCCCTCTCACTAATCCACGTATTTCCACTACCCCAACCTACAGTTGCTATCTCTGCTGCATTTCCAGTATGTCCTTCTGTTATTAACGCAGCATTTCCATTATAGGTTCTTAAATGATAAGAAGCAGTATTCTTTTCATCTAAAGTTGGAACAACTCCCGATGCAGAACGGTAATCCCACACAGAACTTCCTCCTGGATTTGGTGTTGTTTTATCATTGCACGTATCCCACCAACGTAAAGAAGCATCTTCATCTTCTTTCCAAAAATAAAATCCATAAATTGTATTCTTAGCCCACAATACACTTTGAGAATACAAAGCCTTAGAATACCAATCTTCAAATCCAGCATTTCCAACCTGTGCTTTAGCTTCTGTCGTCACATTCAATTCATCAGAGATAGAAACTATTTCTTCCCCACGCTTATACACCGCACGCAAAGTATAAGACACACCTTCTGTTTCAGTTGCTCCTTCTCCCATTTTGGTCAATAAGAACAATCCTGTTTCCTCATTATAAGATTGATTAGGCCATGCTTTCCATTCTCCACCTTCTTTATATTGAATTTCTACAGTAGAGGAAGAAATCGTACGTGAGGCACGAGATTTAGCACTCGCTTCTACCTGTAAGTATGCCTTAGTAGCCCATACATCCGCATCTCCATTCTTCAATGACAAGGTTAACTCAGGATCTTCTATCTTAAATGACTTTTCTATTACCTTTACACCAAATTCTGCCTTCAATTTGACATCATGTTCCGTATCAGTCAAAGACTCCGGATAGGTCAATGTTACAGTATGCTTGGTGTTCTCACTTGTAATCTGTACTTTTTCTGCACTAAACGGCTGATAAACTCCTGTATCCGAAAGGTCATAATAGAACTTTACCTTGGAAACATCACCTTCCAACGTAAGTGTAAAAGTTACAGAAGTGCTTGCATAAGGAACGGTTTCCGGTAATTCTACTGCAAAACCATTATTGCGAGTCTCAATAACCAGTTTTAATTCCTCAGAAACTTTTGTCAATGCATCCGTAGCTCTCAACGTAAACGTATGCACCTCATTATTTTCAGAAGTACAAGTCAGATTAGGCACCAACTGCTGGAAATCAATCAACGCTATTTTATCATGATTAACTCCCAATCCTTTAGTCTGCAGACCTAAAGCAGTCATTTTCTGCGATTGCTCGGTCGTCAGATTCATCAGGTCTACACTTTCCGGCCATCCCTGCTCCTTCAAAGAAGCAGAGTTCGTAACAAGTTCACACTTAGCCAGTCCAGCCGGTGCATTCAGATAAGCTTCCAGCTTTTCAGTGAAAGCTGCTCCTTCCAATACCTCCAGTGTATTTCCTGAAGTAAATCCATACGGAGTAAATACCGGAGGATCCGCATTCAACGCTTCATCCGAAATATTGATTTCCACATTCTGTTCCGAAGATGGATTATCATTGAATGTTATCTTTAAAGAAGCGGTAGATGCATCCACATCCATAGTCAAACGATATTCATGCTTGGCTTCTGCTGTAAAATTCTTGGGATTTAAAGTTACTTTTTGGGATACTCCCTGACGAGTTACCTCCAAATATACCCCCAAACTTCCCGGCACAAAATAAGCCCCCTGCGATTCATTTGCAGAAAAAGTTACCTTATTTCCCTTCGAAGAACTTATATAGGAGCTATATGAAGTAAAATAGGATTTAAACTCATCCGTATAATTTATAGAAACTTTCGCTTTATTTATAATGCAAGTCACTGAAGCCTCTGCGGTTTCTTCCTTCCGAACTTCCACATTTGTACTACCTTGATAACTGATAGCATCAAATCCTTCAGCTTCTACATCACCATAAGAAGCTGTTACTGTGTAAGTCCCTATCGCCACAGATACCGGGCGAAACTCACTGAAACTTTCCCAAGAATTAAATACTTTCCCATCCAATGACTCTATGGTCAAGCCAAAATCATTTATATCCGGGATAGTTTTCTCTTCACCAGATCTAGACGCTTCACCCAAAAGAGTCTGATCAGTACTTACTTTCACATCTATACGTCCTTCAAGCGAACTTTGCGGCTCATCCTTCGTACAGGACACTAGGCCTACAAAGAAAAAGGACAACAATCCATAATATACCTTTTTCATTTTCTCAAATTTCTACGAAAAGAAATCTATTTTTCCGTGTGCAAAGTAACACCAATTCCCAAATCCTCACAAGGTCTATTTATTTTATTTTTGGCTGATTTTTAAAACCAGCAAAAGGAAAATGTCCAAATAGTCTTGATAATTAACTGAAAAGTAGCATTTTTACGACCGTTCAATGGTCTATTTTTAAAATATACCATTACTTCTTTTATCACACCTTTTCATATTTTTAATTTACCACCTACAGAAGCAGTTTATTTTTTCCCTATCTTTGGGCAACTTGAAACAAACAAGGAACCAAAAACTGCAACCACGCACCTTTTTTATGAAACACAAAATTCTTGCACAGTTTACAGGCATCTTTACATTTCTGATTCTAAGCATTTGTAATGTTCACGCACAATTTTCCGTAAAAGGTACACTCATCGACTCACTGACGCATGAAAGTGAGCCCTATGCCACCATACGCATTACGCTCGACAAATCGCCGGAGAAACCGGTCAGAATGAATGTGACCGATGCGAAAGGAAAATTTCAGGAGAAGTTACCACAAACCGGAAATTATACCCTGCAAATCACTTCGGTAGGAAAACGTACAGTGGTCCGCCGTTTTAGCATCACCAATAACCAGCGGGTGGCCGACTTGGGCACACTTTATACTTGTGATGATACCCAAATGCTGAAAGGTGTGGAAGTAGTAGCCCAGAAACCCCTTGTAAAAGCAGAAATTGACAAAATTTCTTACAGCATAGAAGATGACCCTGACTCCAAAACCAATACTACCCTCGAAATGCTGCGAAAGGTACCGCTCGTCACTGTCGATGGAGAAGATAACATACAAGTCAACGGCTCCAGCAATTTCAAGGTACATGTAAACGGAAAGCCCAATACGCTGATGAGCAACAACCCGAAGGAAGTGCTCCGCAGTCTGCCAGCCAACTCTGTCAAGTCCATCGAAGTGATAACAGAACCGGGAGCCAAATACGACGCAGAAGGCATCGGAGGTATCCTGAACATCATTACGACCGATGCCAAGATGCAGGGATACAATGTTACGCTCGGAGCCAATGCCAATAACATGGGGGTATCGGGATATGCTTACGGAACCGTACAGGTAGGAAAGCTTACCCTCACCGGAAATTACTCATACAACCATCAGAACCAGCCCCGCAGCCTTTCTGACAGCGAACGTGAAGATTTTACGTCTACCGACTACCGCCATCTGCTGACACAAGGTTCTTCCAAGAGTACAGGGAATTTCCAGTTCGGCAACATTGAAGGTAGTTATGAGATAGACACCCTGAACCTTATTACGTTTTCAGCCAATGTTTTTGGAGGAAAATTTGACACACACGGCGATTCGCGTACCATCATGAGCGACAATGACTGGAAGGAGCGCTATAGCTACCAGACTCTCAATCGGTCAATCAGTCAGTTTGGAAACATCGGTATCAATGCTGACTACCAGCATTCTTTTAAACGGAAAGGAGAATACCTCACGTTGTCCTACAAGTTCAACAACTCGCCGAACAACAATGAAGCCGATACCGACTATGACGAAATGAAAGACGTCCCCTTCAACCTGCTTCACCAGTATTTCGACAACGATGCACATACGGCAGAGCATACGGCACAGGTTGATTATGTCAATCCGCTGAATGAAAAGCACTACATAGACGCCGGTATGAAATACATTTTCCGTGAAAATTACAGTGATAGTCGGTATTTCCTGGAAAATGGCCAAGGCGAAATGGAAGCCAGCCAGTCACTCTCCAGCAAATATCAGCAGGGACAGCACATTCTGGCCGCGTATGCAGACTACCAGTTGAAATGGAAGAAATTCGGAGCAAAAGCCGGTGTGCGCTACGAACATACGTTCATGGACGTGGAATACGACTATATGCCCGAACGCAATTTCAAAGCCGGATTCGAAGACGTGGTTCCTACCCTGAATCTGTCTTATATGTTAGGTTCAAGCGCTACCCTGCGTGCCAACTACAACATGCGCATCAACCGTCCGGGAATATGGTACCTCAATCCTTTCCGCGATACCAGCAACCCGACTTCCATCAGCTACGGTAATCCGGACCTGGACACAGAAAAGGCACACATTCTTGGAATGACCTTCAATACCTTCAGTGCCAAGTTCAGCCTGAATGCCAACCTTACTTATACGTTTACCAACAACGGTATTGAGCGCTACTCCTTCATGAACAATGGGATACAGGAGAATACCTACGGCAATGTAGGCAAGAGTCAGCGTACACGCCTGGCCTTATGGATGAACTGGAATCCGGGCAGCACTACCCGCCTCTCACTCAATACCAGCGGAAGCTATTCTGACTTCCAGAGTAAGGAGCTGAACTCACGCAACAGTGGATTTGCCGGTGAAGTGTTTGCCAACATACAGCAGACTATCCCCTGGGAGCTGCGTCTCAGCTTTTACGGTGGAGGAAGCACTCCTTACATATCCCTGCAAGGAAAAGGTTCTTCCTTCTACTATTACGGTGTCAACCTGAACCGTTCTTTCCTGAAAGACAAACGGCTGAACATTTCGCTTTTTGCCAGCAATATCTTCCAGAAATACAACTCCTATAGCAATGAGGTGTGGACAGACACGTTCCGCTCATGGTCGAAAAACAGTTATCCCTCACGCAGATACGGTATCAGCATCAGCTGGCGGTTCGGCGAATTGAAAACCCAGGTGAAAAAGACACAGCGTAGCATTACAAACGATGACGTAAAGGCAGGCGGAGACAACAAGAGTGGTGGAAGCATGCAATAAATAAAAAACAGAATAAAATGGAAAAAGAATTACCTAAAATAGACCTGCCCGAAGAATGGCTGGTAGGTACCGGCATCAGTAAAGAGCTGTTAGGGCTGTACAGAAACTATCCGGTGCGACTGAAATGCGAAATTTTCGTACTTTGTACTTCCGGAGAAGTGGAAGCCTCGGTCAATCTCAACAAGATAACGGTAGAGCCCAACGACTTTATCGTACTTACCCCAGGAAGTATCTTTCAGATAAACGACATTAAAGGAGACCTGAACATCTACTTCGGAGGATTTTCTTCTCAGTTTATGGAACACAATCTTCAGTCGCATTCTTTTCTGGATACGATGTACATCACACTGGGGCGTCCCGTTATCAATCTAAAGCCGGAAGGTGCCAAAATGATGGAGGAGTACATGCAGCTGCTTATAAAGATGTATGAATTCCTTCCGGAGAAAATAAGACCGGAAATTGCGACCAATCTGTATGCCGACATACATAAAGGTATATCTATCCTCTATCGGAACAAGACCGACGAAGTACATCCGTTATCAAAAAGCGAGCTGATTTGCCGTAACTTTGCCCAGCTGGTCATACAGCATTACAACCAGACGCGCAACGTGGCATGGTATGCACAGAAGCTACAGATTACCCACGCCCACCTGTGCACGACGGTGAAGCAGATTACGGGAAAGACCTGTGTGGACATCATTTCGTCCATGGTCATCATGGATGCCAAGTCGCAGCTGAAGTCCTCGCAGCTTTCCATCCAGAACATTTCCGACTCACTGAATTTTGCCAATGTATCGTTCTTCGGAAAATACTTCAAACGCTATGTAGGAATGAGCCCGCTTGAATATCGGAACAACGGATAAAGCATTAACAAACAAACGATTATAAATTATAAGAGATTTTCGTTCAAAATACCTGAAAAAACGCACTTACGTTTAAAGGAAAACGCCAAAGCGTTTGAATTAAAACGCACTTGTGTTTTAGGTAAAACGCACTTGCGTTTCAATCAAAACGTACTTGCGTTTTAGAGCAAACGCACTTGCGTTTTTTAGCGTCCTGAAAAAGCCCATGAAAAGATATTGTTTTTTACTCATTTTCAGCCTGATAGAAATTACCATACAAGCCGCTTCGAATATCCGGATTACTCCCGTGCCTTCCCTGCCCCAGCTTCCGGTCAGTGCCATACACCGCATTTTTCAGGACAGCGAAGGACTGATGTGGTATGGCACAGTGAACGGTCTTTGCTGCGACGACGGATACCAGATTAGCGTCATCCGTTCTGACATCAATACCCCGGGACTGCTGAATGACAACACCATCCAGTCCATTGCCGAAGATGAAAGGGGAAGAATCTGGTTTGGAACCGACCATGGAGCCTACATGCTGGACAAAACCAGCAGACAGGTTACACCGTTAGACGCTGAACGGCTACAGACAAGTTTTATCTACAGCATACGGAAAACATCCGACGGGGCTATGTGGATAGCTACGGGGCATAACCTGCTGAGATACAACACTGAGGGAAAATTACAGAAAACCTACCTGCTATACGACCATGAAGGAAAACCCTCATGGATGCCCGGTTTCTGCGAAAGCCGGCAGAAACAGATTCTGATTACCGTAGGAAGGGAAGGTATCTATCGCTACGATAAAAAGACAGACACTTTTACCCGTTATGCCAATCCGCCTTCAGGACGAAACCTGACTTGCATCGTTCAGGACCGTACCCGTAATTATTTCTGGGTAGGCACCAGTTCCGACGGTCTGTTGCTCTTCGACCCTTCCGCACCCAAAGATTCCATTTATACCTACTCTCCACTTCCCGTAAATCCTATGGGAGAAGCAGAAGGAGACATCTTATACCTGGAGCAGGATAACCGCGAAGGAATTCTCTGGATGACTACCAGAAGTTCTCTGATAGCCATGCGCTACGATGAAGCCCGCCGCTGCTTGCGCCAGACGGATTTTCGTCTGCCGGCTGAATATGGAAGCATGCTGAATGAAATTTACCAGGACAAAGACGGAAACCTCTGGGTAGCCTCTTTTGACGGAAAAAGTTTCATTATCCATTTCACGGAAAACGCTCCGGAGGAATTTTCCCTGCCAGCTCTGCCACAGCGGGTACGCTTTCAACCGGCCATCATGGCCCTCTGCGATGCAGGAGAAGGCAAGATGTGGATATCACAGGAACGGACGGGACTCGGGCTGTACGATCTGTCCAACCATACAGTCAGTCTCTACCACGACTTCTCCGCGCTGAAAACGCTTTCGCTCGGCTCCATCAAGCAAATGGCCGAAGCCCGGAGGGAAGGAAATGTATGGGTGATACCTGAAGGGCGCAACCTTATCTATGAACTCGGAAGGGAAGGTATGCAAATGAAGCACTTCCGCACCCTGAGCCTTCCGGAAAAGGCCCAAAGACATTTTACCCAGACTTACGAGGACCGTAAGGGCACACTCTGGGCAGGTACCAACAACGGGCTGTTTGCTTTTTCTCTGCACAACAACCAATGGCATACGGTCTGCGATACATTAGGACTGATAAGTGCCATCAAGGAAGACAAGCAGGGAAATCTATGGATTGGAACACTGAATAAAGGGCTTTATCAGTTGTCTCCCAAGGGGGAATGCCGAAAGATTCTTTCTCCTCTCTCTATCACCTGCCTGAGTGTGCAGGAAGACAGCCTCATCTGGATGGGCACGCAGGAAGGAGGAGTCTATGCCTTGAATGTGCAGACAAAAAAACTGACGGATCATACCCGACTATGCGAACTGAACGGAAACATTGTCAACCAGCTGGAGTTTGACGTATACGGCCATCTGTGGATAGACACCAACCAGAAACTGATTGAGTATAATCCGAAAAACCACTCGTTTTCCACCTACCTTACTACCGACAATTCCATGCTGCTCCGCCGGTTCATCCCTACAGCCATCTGTAAGGGACACGACGGACGGATTTATTTCGGTGGCATTCCGGGCATCTGTGCAGTAACTCCATCCGACCGCCTTGACCAGCCCAGCAAGGATATTCCGACGTTTATCACCGGACTGTACGTCATGGGCAAACCCATAGCGAACAGAAATTCCCTGACACTCCAGCCGGACGAATATGATCTGGACATTCATTTTTCATCTCTTGACTACCTGAATGCCCGCAAAATACGTTATGCTTATCGTCTGGCCGGACTGGATAAGGAATGGAACTACACCACCGTAGGGCAACACACCGTCAGTTACAAACACCTGCCCCACGGGAATTACGTATTCGAAGTGAAAGCAACCGACGGGTATGGAATATGGAGTGAAAAAATCACACGGCTTCACATTGAGCGTCTGCCGGCCTTCTATCAGACAAGGTGGGCCATCGCCTTCTATATATTGGTAGTGATAGCCGGAATCTTTGTCGGACTTCGTTTCTACCTCCGCCGGATGAAGCTGAAAAATGAAGAACTGTATGCCGACAGCGCGGAATTGATGAAGATGCGTTCCTACCTCGATGAAAAGCCTGTTCCGCAAACTGAAGTCCGTATTTCGGAAATGGAATTTGCCAAACTGGATGAAATTCTGTTAGGAAATATCCTGAAAGCAGTAGAAGATAATTTGAGTGAAGCCGAATTCGATGTGCAGCATCTGGCAGAAAAAGTCAACATGTCACGCTCCACATTGACCCGCAAGCTCAAGGCCATTACGGGGCTTACTCCATTAGAGTACATCCGTCGCGTGAAGATGCAACATGCCTGCCGCATGTTGAAAGATCCTCATACCACCGTGAACGAAGTGGCCCTGGCATTAGGCTATTACAACCGGAAATATTTTACTTCCTGCTTCAAGGAAGAGTACGGAATGACCCCCAGCGAGTTTCAGAAACAGCAGGAAAAAGGGGATACATCTGAATCAAAAGAGGGGTAAAAATGAATCAGCCCCCTCTCTGAAGCATTTCATACCGCTCTTTGGCGCATTCTGTTCTCCTACTCTACAAAGAATCTCTTTACATTTGAACCATCAACCTTTGTATTCAGATTTAACGAAAAACAAACTTGTTCAACATGAAAAAAGAGATTTTATTTCTTGCTGCACTGGCCACTTGTTTGTCTTCCTTCGGTCAGACTTTTGAAAAGACCGCTCAGGGAGGAAAGTTCCAGACTGCACAGCCCACATTGAACGGGGAAGTGATTTTCTACTCTCCTTCTATTGTGCGCATCGTAAAGTATCCTTCGGCTGAAATGCCCGAAAAGAAAAGTTATCCGGTTATCAAGACTCCGGAAAAGGTAGAAATCTCCTACAAACAGAATGGAAACACGGTATGCATGACCTCCGGAAAAATGACAGTGACACTCGATGTGGTTACCGGAAAGGTGACTTACACCGACCTGAAAGGGGAAACACTGTTAAAGGAAAAAGTGGAAGGTACCAATTTCATTCCGCGCAAGGACGTAAACCGTGACGCATTTACCGTCAGCCAGGCATTCAGCCTTGAACCGGAAGAAGCTATCTACGGATTAGGACAACGCCAGAGCGGAGCCATGAACCACCGCAACCAGCAAATTCACCTGTCAAACGGCAATACCAATATCTGTATCCCCTATTTTACATCTGAAAAAGGATATGGCGTGTACTGGGATAATCCAGGTATCTCTGACTTCAGCGATACGCCGTATGCAACTTCCTTCTCTTCACAGGTAGGACTTTGCTCCGATTATTATTTCTTGTACGAAGACGGCACACAGGATGGCGTAATCGCCTGCATCCGTGACCTGACCGGAAAGGCTACCATGTTCCCGCTCTGGACCATGGGTTACTGGCAGTGCCGCGAACGCTACAAGAGTCCCGACGAACTGTGCGGCGTACTCGACAAATACCGCAAACTTCAGATTCCGCTGGATGGTATCGTACAGGACTGGCAGTACTGGGGATGTGATTCCAACTGGAATGCCATGAAATTCGTGAATCCACGCTACATCAACAAGATGGACGACAAGGAAGCACTTCGCTACCTTCCGAATGGAGAAGACAAGAATGCACGCTATCCGAAACCTCGCTTCAAAAGCCCGGAAGAAATGGTGGAATACGTACATAAGAACAATGCACACCTGATGATTTCCGTATGGGCCAGCTTCGGACCATGGACCGACCAGTTCAAGGAACTGGACAAGATGGGAGCCTTGCTGAAATTTGAAACATGGCCTCCGAAATCGGGTGCACACCCTTACGACCCGTTCAACAAAGATGCCCGCGACCTGTACTGGCGTTACCTCAGCCACCTGCATAAAATGAACATCGATGCCTGGTGGACCGACTCTACAGAACCCGACCATCTGAACCCGAAAGAAAGCGACTTCGACCTGATGACAGCCGATGGGTCTTTCCGCTCCGTACACAATGCGTTCCCGCTGGACCACAACCGGGGTATCTATGAACACCAGCGTGCCGTATCGGACGATAAACGTGTGTTCCAGATGACACGTTCCGGTTACCTGGGGCAGCAGCACTACGGTGCCCTGAGCTGGAGCGGCGACGTAGTATCAAGCTGGGATGTACTCCGTCAGCAGATTCCGGCCGGACTGAACTACACGCTTTGTGGTATCCCGTTCTGGAACACGGACTTAGGAGGTTTCTTCGGATGGGAATACAATAACGACTGCACTAACGTAGCTTATCAGGAACTGCATGTACGCTGGTTCCAGTGGGGATGCTTCATGCCATTGATGCGTAACCACTGTTCTTCACCGATGATGAATGAAATTGACCTCTTCGGCAAGGAAGGTGACTGGGCTTACGATGCACAGAAACGTATTATCGAACTTCGCTACCGTCTCTTACCTTATATATATAGCTTAGATGGAGCCGTAGTACAGGAAGACGGTACCATGATGCGTCCGCTGGTAATGGACTTTGCCAACGACCGTAAGGCTATCCTGCTGGACGATGAATACATGTTCGGTAAAAACATTCTGGTATGCCCGGTAACAGAACCGCTTTACACCAAGAAAGTAGAAGGCAACAAGGGAGTTACTACCGTGCCCGACGTAGCGAAAGCTTCTGCTCCGGTAAAAGTCTACCTGCCTAAAGGTTCTCAATGGATTGATTTCTGGACTAACGAAACGGTAGCAGGCGGTCAGGAAATCCAGCGCGAATGTCCGGTTGACATCCTGCCACTTTACATCAAAGCGGGAAGTATCCTTCCGCTTGGTCCGAAAGTACAGTACGCTACTGAAAAGAAATGGGATAACCTGGACATCTGCGTTTACCCGGGAGCCAATGGCGAATTCGTGCTCTACGAAGACGAGTTTGATAACTATAACTACGAAAAGGGTATGTTCTCTACCATCAAGTTCAGCTGGGACGACGCCTCACGCACACTGACCATCAGCGACCGCAATGGTGAATTCCCGAAGATGCTGAAACGCCGCAATTTCCGCATCACGCTGATGCAGTCTGGCAAGCAGTCAGCAGAAACCGTCATGGTTAAAGCCGACAAGAAAGTTGCTTATTCTGGTAAGAAGTAAGCATTCGATAAACTACAAGTTTTAAACCTTTATATACAACAATAGCGACTGTCACTATGAACCTAATAGTTTCAGCCGCTATTATTTTGTTGAACCTATATGTTGCATATGGCATTAGTTGTCAGATACCCCATGTTGTTTTGTCAATATGCTTTCCGGATGTTTCAGCTTCCACTTGTGTGGAAGCAGATCCAAAAGTATCTCATGAGTTGCATTCTTGTGATAAGGCATTTGGGCGATTACATCATTCAGGTAATTCCTTGGGTTTACATCGTGTGCCTTACAAGTAGCCAATAGGGAACAGATAACAGACATATTAGCTGCTGCTTCGTGATTACCACAGAAAAGAAAATTTTTTCTGCTCAGAGTGATGGGCCGTTGGACATTTTCCGCCAGATTGTTGTCCCAGTACAGGCGGCCATCGTCCAGACATCTCATAATATTATCCCATTTGGTATAGGCATATGTTATGGCCTTGCCTGTCAAAGAACCTGGACTGTATTTAATTCCTTCTGTCTCCATCCATACCTTCATTGCCTCCATGATTGGCCTGGACAGTTCCTGACGCGTCTGTCTGCGCTCATCATATGACAGGCCGGCTTCGTCACACTGGCGTTCTATTTTATAGATATGCTGTATCTGAGTCAGTGCATGTTGCGCCATCTCCCTGTTTTCATCCAAAGCCTGCTCAAAATGACGGCGTATATGCACCAGGCAGTTGAGTAGCCGCACGTCGGGGTTGGTCTTGAAGGCTGTTTCATAACCTGCAAAACCGTCACATTGAAGATATCCCTTGAAGTTATATTGATTTGCCAGGGATTCGATGACCGCTCCGGCCCGTGATCCCCCGTCGTAATGGAAGATGACCAGTTTCTCCATGACTGATCTTACCATCCAGAGATATTCCTTGTCGGCTCTGTGTTTTTCTCTGTTAATGACCGGAACTGTAGTTTCATCCGCCTGTACATAGTCACAGGAGAAGACTTCCCATTTGAGTTCTTCATACAGAGGCTTAAGCAGTTCCACGGTTTTCTTGAACCAGCCGTCCAGTGTACTTTCGGTAAGGCCTTTCATTCCAAGATGGCGGTATTGCTGTATCTGACGGTAGAACGGGACATGATATTCATACTTCTGAAGCAGTATCTCGGCAAGCAGGCTGGTGTCAGCAATGCACTTGTCGACCGGCATCAGCGGCATGGGAGCTATCTCTACGCCTTTCTGTCCGGCTGGAGGAAGCAGGGTACTATCCTTGAGAGCATATTTGGGACGGATGATCACCTTGACGTAAAGCATTCCCGGCTTGTGTTTGACGACTTTTGTTATCTCTTCGCCTATTCTACGGTATAAAGACAAGTCTACGCCTTTCGGTTCTATTGTATCGGTTTCCAATACGGGCAAGTCCTCTATCATTTTGCGGTTCTGACGATTTCGTTTTACGTCTTCCACCGGTTCCTTCTCAATCTTTTCCACAGCCTCGTCCCGCTTTTCTTCCGCCTGCTGCCGGAGTCCGGAAAACTCGTCGGCAAAGAGATCTGGCATATTAGGATCATATACGCGAAGTTTCTCCGATTTACGACCAAAGAGCTGACGGTTCAGCCATGCGACCTGAGCCGTCAACTCCTTGATACGTTCCTGCAGATTTTTTATCTGTTCGGATTGATTCTTATTAGTAGTAGACAATGAGGCTATAGAGGCATTCAGCCCTTCTATCGTCTTGAGTAAAATTTCTTTTTCTTCCATTGTCTATACTTCTTTTAATGATGTAAATATACTAA
>OHMI01000008.1_pt1 | contig 109427 bp, 107 predicted proteins | sample 1569271 | NCBI WGS metagenome assembly OHMI01 (sample SAMEA3879529, study PRJEB24766) | human gut metagenome | biome: human-associated habitat; feature: feces | place: USA | collected 1985/1987
TATTTGGATAAAGAGAGTAAGAAGAAGTTCATATTCTTCACTAATGCTCTAACTATCAGTCCAGTAATGGTTGCTGAACTATATCACAACAGGTGGCAGATCGAACTTTTCTTCAAATGGATTAAGCAACATCTGAAGATAAAAAAGTTCTGGGGTACTTCAGAAAACGCAGTACGCATTCAGATTTACTCCGCAATCATAGCCTATTGCATGATGGCCATTGTGCAGAATAAGATGAATGTTGAACGGTCAATTTACGAGATGTTGCAGATTGTAAGTATCTCACTTACAGACACAACCAATCTCAGAGACCTCTTCGCAAAACCTAACTGCAATATTGTCAATGAACTTGATGATTCAACCGAACCAAATTTGTTTAATTGTTAAACTTTATAATAATCGTCCGGAACTTTTACCGGACAGCAATGATATTTACCTCAAAAAAAATGAAAACCCCAAAATTCATTCTTAATAGAACAGAGGATTATCTTTATCATTCAAAATTGTGGATAATCGGATATGCTTCATTGTTTTATCTTTGTAGTATAATTATTTTTAGTATGCTACTAACTTTCTGCGTGTTCATATACAATTGCATAGGATTAGATCCTGAGACAATGACAAATTTTGGGGGAGATCCTACATACCTAAAAAAGAGTAATGACAACTTGCATTTTCTGCTATCAGTTCTTGTCACGGCTCCCCTATGTGAAGAATTGATATTTCGATTAGGCCTTTCTTCCAAACGGAAAATTTTCTTCCTATGGGCAGGTCTCCTACCCGCCATTATAGTTTGGTATTTTATACAGAAAGATTTTCTTCTTATATTTCTATTATTAGGATTTGGAGTATTAACAGCAATATTACTATATCGTTTTACCGGTAGCGACATGTGGGAAATATTCATCTCTAAATATTTTGTGAGGTTTATTTGGATAAATGCACTTTTATTCGGCTTGTTACATTTGACAGCTTTTACAGAATTAAGTATAGAGTTATTTCCGTACGCCTTATGTTTATCCGTATGGCCGTTTCTTGGTGGATGCGTAATAACATATATACGAGTGAACATTGGTTTTTTTGCATGTGTTGTAGCACATATTATATTTAACTTAACTGGTGTATTAGCCACCATGATATGCCTATAGTGATAGATATTCATTAACTATAGAGAATTTTATTGAATTTTGCTATTACAGACACATAAATAGAATGTTAACAAGTAGAAAAAAAGTATCTTTAAACACTACTGTCCGGAGAAATTTTCTCCGGACAGTAGTAAAACAATATGTAATGAAAAAGAATCTAATCTTGCTGTCTATTTGCATATATGCATCCATTAGCAATGTGATGGCTGCGGATGTATCCCATTATGTCGAATTCGCTCGCGTGTACGGTATCGTCCGGTATTTTTCTCCGAATCCATATACTCAGAAATGGTCCGAGAGCGATTGGACGAAAGTCTGCGCGCTGCTCGCAAATAGAGCCGAGACACAATCACTGGAGGCGGTATTCAAACCTCTTGCCCCCTCATTGTTTTTCTCGGTTGTTCCGGATACCAGTAAAGAAGGCGCTGCCTTCTACAATAACAGTCCTTTCAACTATTATTATTACAGCGGTTCCGGAGAATTAGACATTCCTTTTCTTGCAAAAGTGCTTTCACCTGGACTTGCCAAATATAGACCATATTACAAGAAACTTTCTGTTTCCAATGACTCTTCAAATTCTGCCATCGTACCTGTTGACGGGCAATATTACAGCTACGAGGTGTCCGAAGATAAATATCTGAATATCCAGCATTCTTTGCAGAAGGAAATGTTTGACAGCAAGGCAACCGAGCGTTTACTTAAAGATGCCAGGAAATATTGGGATGGTCATAAAAGTGAGGATAAATCTTTGCCGAAAAGACGCAGCGTAATTTTCGGGTTGCTGTCAGATAAAGCTGTCAGGGTTGCCGACCTGACTGTACGGTGGAATATTGTTCGTCATTTCTACCCTTATTATGAAGAGGATGAGCTTGATTGGGATTGTCATCTGAAGAACTATATGCAAGAGGCTGTCCAGATGAAGACCGTTAATTCTTTTGAATCGGTTCTTGAATGGTATAATTGTATTTGCCGATTTTTTAATCCGATAAAGGACGGACATCTTTTTGTGCGTAACAATATGGTTATTTCCGGAATGCAATCGACATATCTGCCTGAATTTTATGCAGCTGTTGAAACTAAACTGGTGAACGACACATTGCTTATACGGAAAAGAAATGACGTGGATGAACCTTGGCGTGTGTGCAACAGCATTAATTCTCAGCCAGCTTCTGCACATATGCATAATTGCAGGATGATTACCAATGCCGCAACAGATGCGCATCGCGACCAGATTGCCGCGGGGAAACTTTTCTGTGCTTCAGAATACAACACACCGTTTATCGTTGAAAGTAGCGGCCATTCTGGAGATAATCGGTTGGATACTCTCTATGCAAGGCTTCCAGAAGAACCTTCGTTTTCGCAACAAACAAAGCCATCAGTTCAAAAATATGATAACGGCATTCTCTATATTGATGCTGCATCGTCCGATGTAAATGAAAAAAGAGTTTTATCAGAGTTGGCTCCGGATGTCAAAGGACTTTGTTTTGACTTGCGCGGCCTGCCTTCGCTTCAATTTGAAGATGTACTTGCACATCTAATTGTTTCTGATGTCAAGGCTCCCTCGACTGAAGTCCCGATTAATTGTTTCCCTTTCCAGAAAAATATAACGTGGCGCACCGGAGATGAGACTCTTACAGCAAAATCACCTCACATTGACTTTCCTGTCACTTTTTTATGTGATGCCAGTACTGTAAGTTGGGGAGAGACAATTTTAATGATAGTCCGTCAGTATGGTCTGGGAGAAATCATTGGTCAAACAACAGCAGGAACAACTGGTGATATGACACTATTCAATCTTCCATTGTTTCCATTCACAATGACGGGCATGCGAATGCGTTGCATGGACGGGAAGCCGCACCACGCAAAAGGCATTGTGCCTGACAAGATTGTTACAGTCTATGCTAATGATTATTTGATTAACTTTGACAGGATATTAAATTTAGCACTAAACGTAAAATAGATGATTCAAAGCAAAGAATATATTATTCATCAGATAGCTAACGATATAAAAACTCATATCGGACAAAAATATAAAGATAAATCTAATATTGATTGGGGGCTATATACTGGTCTATTAGGTTTAATTGTTTTTTGTTTCACTGCTGTCCGGAGAAATTATTACCATAATGTAAGTTGCTCGACGGCCTCTGAACTTCCTTGCTGCCGATGGAATTTTCTCCATTCCAAATGATGAGACTCGCATGTGGGAGATAGACTGCGAGAATAAACTTCTCTCTGTATATGATTACACCATTTTCCCATGTCAAGGCGTCTCTTTATGATTGGATCTCATTGAAAACCAGTTCGTTATTAGAGAATTTCCGTTTAGGTTCCGTCATCTGAACGCTTATGTGCACCCACAAGCAGATTTGGTATTGGATACAGGAAGTCCTGAATCACTTGTTTATCTGTATGCCGAACCCGACAGTACGATGCGTTCGGTACTAAGTGACGAAGTAACCCAGAAATACGTTTGTCCTTCCAAAAACGGTGTTTCCCCAACTCTTTATCTATTGCATGAATATGGATTATTGGGCCGAAAAATATGGATTGAACACCGCGAATTATCACGACAATGGCGTATTTCAGGAGAGCATGAAATGATTGTGGCAGGAATGGACTTTTTAAAGTCGTTTAATCTGCGACTCTATCCTGCTGGAAATCGTATCGAACTGATTCCCATTGCACATATCTCGTTACAAGAGGATCAAAGTAGGCAGAAGGGGGCCACAGAATTTCGTTTTCGTGCTTTTAGGAGCAAAGAAGGGCACGCTGTAGTCGATTTCGTGAAAAAAGGGTCATTTTGGCAAGATTTCGGAGTGAAAGAGGGTGATATGATTCTTGATGTAGATGGTCACCGCTTGTTTGATCTTCCACGTTCCTATTTTGATGAAACGGTGCAAGGAACAAATCACTCGTTTAAAATTGTTCGGAATAGAGACACACTATTGTTGCGCTATCCGAGTCAGAGTAAGCTTTGATGACGTTATTAAGTATAAGCTAATGGAAAGTAGCCTCGGCAACATATATCCAAGACGCGCTCCCAGAATGGCGTTCTCGGCAATCTCCTTGGTCATTCATACGTAATCGCCACCGAAAAGACCTATGCCAAACTGTTGCCGAAGACGCTTGATGTCGCAAGTTAAAATCAAGTTGGCAAACTGCCTTATATGACACTCAATTGATGTTTCGCGCTTTTCGATTCCTCGAAAATCAAGTTGCCAGCAAGTTACCGGCAAGTTAAATTATGCCCACGATGAAGAAGATTTGGTGGAAATGACATTTTGCTATAAAAAACTGGTGTTATAATCAATAGTTCATTTAAAATTAGCCAAGCCTAAGCGGTTCTGGCAAGATTGATTGCCGTAAGCGACGCGTTGAAGTGGAAGGCCAGTTTTCTAAAGTCAGTAGACTGACAGTTCGTAATTCCCGCGAACTGTTTGCTGTCCATGTACAGATTATGTGCAACTTCTCATGGCTCTACTTGCACTTGACTGTTGACTGGTTATTCTGCATAGTTGAATAAACAAATGTCACCATTTACCTGAATACCCGAAGTTTGCGTAGTGCTTAACTTCTGCTCTAATTAGACTGTTAATGTCTTTTTCTTCGATGGCCAAATTATTTTCAATGAACTTCAACAACTCATCATCTGTTTGCACGGTTCCAAGTGCTTCCAATAGTTTGTGATGACCGCATCTTTTCTGTATGAGATTAACTATTACCAAACCAATTAGATAATTTTTCTGCGTCAAGTTCCCGGAATCAAACCTATCCAATATTCTAAGGTCAATTTCAGGATGAGAATCCAAATAATAGTCTAAGTCTCGAAAATGGGTCTGTATCGGAATTCCGATTATCTTCGGATTCTCGGAATAATATTCAGATAAACCATCTGTGAGCAAGTGATGTGTCCCCCTGTATTTTACTAACACGAACCTCATCATCTCATGCTGATAGAATTCTCCCTGCGTGGCATTTGAGTAAATAATGTAATTGTCAATATCTGTCGTACCGCCCAAATCATTGGTGTCAAATACTGCAGTCTCACCAATATCATAACCAAAGCCTTTCAACCTCTGCGACTCTCGGAACCCATCTGAAATATACACATCCAGATGAGGCAGCTTAATACCAAAACTATCGAGTAAAAAAGAGCGAAATTTAAGGGCTTTATTTATCTTGCCTCTGTTTGGATTATATGTCTGGTAATGAAAAGTGATATCACCTTTTGTTACACTTTTCCAGTTCTTTGAATAATAATCTAGCCAGTTGCCAAGAACGAAATTGTTATTCTCGTCCTTAAAGGAAAGTACATGTGTAGTGCACAGCACATAAGGATACTCCGAGAAATGCCCCCAATAATACATTGAATGTATATCATAATAATCGTCATTCAAAGGCTTGATAGATAACACCAGGTTCTTTAGTTCACCATATTTCGCCAATCCATATAATTCCATATACCCTTCAGAACGGAGCAAATCATAACTTTTATATTTCTTTTTATCTCTACAATTCCAATATGGATTATTGTATAAACTGTCCGGAGAACTCATAAGATAATCGGCCCACAGCTGATTGATTTTGACAATATCTGGATTCTTCTGATTCTCCGTCTCTACCAATGAATTAGAAATAATCTGTTGCGCATGTAGATCCACGCACAACACTAAAAAAGGTATAATAAAATGATATATATATTTCATAGCAATAAACGTTTTAAATAATTAGAGTTTATAGCCCAAACAGACGGATTTTAGGAAGAAACCACGACTGGTATTAAACGACAATCCCCATACTTATATCACAATTTCGGGAGCTCGATTTCCGGTATGACCATGTCGGCTGAATCTGAGGAATCACCTGTCAAAAACATCACATAATAAATTGGAAGATATGTGATGCCGTTCTCTTGATATACTTTCTGACAGCTGTGGAGTACGACGGCATTCTTGACATTGTAGTCTGGAGTCTTCATGAAATTATCGAGAGCGCTGTGAACCTTATAATCCTTTCCCGACTTGACCTCAATCGGAAGAACGGACAGACTATCGTAGTCGTCAATGAGGAAATCCACCTCCCCGCGCTGTTTGTTGTCGTAATAGTGAAGTTCGCATCCATGCGCATGGAGTTCTTGCGCCACGACAGATTCATAGACTGAACCTAGGTTAGTGCTGCGCTCATCGCCGAGCACGGCATTGATGTTATTCTTGTAAAGAAGTCCTGTAAGCAGCCCGACATCGCTGAGGTATAGTTTCAACAGATTTTTGCTCTCCGATTCTTTCAACGGGAATTTCGGATTACTGATAGCTTTAACGGCAAGCGCGACACCAGAGTTGGTTAGATACTCAAATTCATCTGCATAATCACTGAACTGCTTATGCCCGGCTGTGTTTTCAATTTTCTTTACAACAACGCGTTTCCTCTTGTTTTCCATATTCGACGGAATAAGGTCATAAATATTCCGAATCACGAGTTTCTTTTCAGAATCATATTGGGAAGCGTCTAGCTTGTACAGTTCATGGATGTCGTTCTGTATCTTGCGAACAAGGGCAATGTTTCGTGTTTCCAGAAACTTGTTGACAGCATCAGGCATTCCCCCGGTAAGCAGATATATTTTGAACTGACGCAACATATAAGCATGCAGAGAATCATTTAGAGACTCTCTTTTGAGAAAACAGTCTCTAATGCTATCAATAGTCTCCTTACCACATCCGTTGGCAAGCAAAAATTCCTCAAAGTCAAGCGGAAACATTTGCTCGATGGCAATACTGCCTATCGGTATTGACGGAGTCTGCGCCAATGCTATGCCCAACTCCGAACCGCTGGCAATATACCGGTATCGTCCCTCCTCATTCAGAAATTTCAGCATAGTCATCAGATGCGGATAACTTTGAATTTCATCAAGGAATACAACCGTGTCATATGCGTCACCAAGTCGTTCCCCTGCTATCGCACCGAGTTGTATGTAAAAGTCATCAGTGTTGCGGACATCAGCCAGTAAACCAATACCCTCCTTATCTTCCTTGAGGTTGAGTTCAATATAGTTGCGAAACATCCCTTCGCAGATATGACGTATCAGATAGGACTTGCCAATCTGCCGAGCTCCATTTATCAAAAGTATTTTGTGTGGTTCATTCCGCAAAAAAGCCTCTATGTGCGATGCAAATTTCCTGAAAAGCATAGTATTCTTACATTTTATACAAATGTAATAAAAATCAGGCACATACAAAATTTTTAGGAAAAATTACGTGTTTTCACAGCACGAAATCGGGAATTATTCCAAGTTTCGGAAGGGTAAAATCAGGAATTTTGCAGTAACTCCTGTCGCAATTGTACCGCGCGTGGAGGCGCAACCAAGAAAACAGGATTATGATACACCAGTTCACCTATTTTCATTGACTTTGCTGTAGCAAGTTTTACAAAACCTATTTCCTCTTACCTCGTCACTTCTTCAAGATTTATTTTAAGAATATTATTCCGCTGAGTTGTACATTCATATCATTTTTGCCTTCGCTGTCGATGGAAATATTGTTGGTAAAGAACACTCCGCCATCTCCGTAGAAGTATAGTGGCTTGCATCCGTTTTCTTTCTGCGCCGTGTCAATCTCGCTCACAGGAATCGTCAGCGTGACAGAATCTGATGAGACGGTTACGAAGGCCGTGTCGGCCAATGGTACAGAGCAATTGAAGTTGATGTTTTCGAAGCGTGTGAATCCCTTAGGAATTATGGATGCCCCTTTGGTGTTGATTTCAATCCAGTGGGAACCGCATTCGTCCACCTCTACGGTGTCCATCTGCATAAGTCCAAAGTTCCAGAATCCCACAGTTGTGTCAACAATCTCACGCACGACTCTTTCCGGGTACATGTTGTAGAGGTATTCCATCTTCTCGTCTGCCTCAATCATAGTTGCGATATCCCCGGATTTCATTATCTCTGAATATCTTGCCGAGTCCAAAGGAAAACTGATGTCGGGACAGTTGGAGGATAGTGCTTTCTTTACTTCGCTGACTAGGACTCTTCTGGACATTGCTGAGAAATTCTGCGGGCCAACGGACGAAAGTGCTGCAAGCGCTAGAAAGGACAGCGGAATCCATCGGAATCTTTTGCATTTGCTGACCGTCAAACCTATGCAGACAGCATAGCCCCAAACGTTGAAGAGGACTACGTATAAGCGTGGTGCGGTGATTCCGTAGTCCGTTATCCTTTTGGCGATTCCTACCGTCATCAATATAAGAAGCGGAAGGAAAATGGCAGGCAAGAGTTTGAGCGCCTTGCGGTCGAATCTCCACTTGTTGTCTTCTTTTCGAAATTGTATCGGATAGAGCAGAAACATCATCAGTATCAGGCATATCATTGATGCCATTACAAGTGTTGATACCCATCCGCAAGGAAGCTTCCATTCAAAAACGATCTTTACGGCATATACATAGAGCGTTACTACATAAGTGCCGAAAAGAGGAAATATCAAATAGTTAATCAGTCCGAGTCCAGTTGTTCCGGGACGTTCAGTGTCATGTCTCTCTTTTTCTGGAATCAATTGCATGAACACCATCGGCGCGACGAATATCATGCATACCAGGAACACGTCAGCGAACACCTTCCATCCGATTTCAACTCCGAAGAGTCCATTGAATGCAAGAACGAGCAACTCCAGTCCTCCAGAGAGGAGCACCCCGACAGCAAAAGCAGTCGCGAATGCTGATGTGCAGTCGATGATATAGTTCCATAGCCTCATGTCATTGTTGGATTCTTGAAAGACAGGAGCAATGAATATTCCTGAAACTATTATCCCCACGAGTGTGACAGCTGCATTGGTCCAACTCAAATCCAGCGGCCATGCCTGACGGAACGCGAGGCAGACCCCTAGCCATAAGGCATTGACGGCTATAATCCAAAGCGGTTTTACGGTGTGTCTCTCGTCATTTCTCCAATCCGTGAGCACGAGCTTTAGCACCAGATTCAGCAGACCGGCGGTTATCGTCCAGAACATCAGGAAAAAAGAGTCTTTTCTATCTATTTTATCTCCAAGATGAATCAACACGACCGACATGATGGCTGCCGCTATCATAAAGCAAGCCGAAGTCGTAAATCTCTTGAAGGTTCCTGCCATTTTCTGGCATAAGTCCTTGATTGTGGTTTTATCTATCATATTGCAAAATAATCCATTCATAAATTTAACAATATTTTCTGAACCATCAAATTCCAAATCACCCATCCAGCGCTCAAGAAGCTTATCAAGGAGAATTATCCCACGGCAAAAGTTATCATGTATGATGAATTGCCGATAGCCGGTCCGTATCCAGCGACACCGGTGAGATTTGCCCAATTCGTGTGATTTATCTAAATTTGACGTGTCGGAATTTGTGACAGTCACGTTACGGATTCCGGAACATTGGATTTGAACTGGATTGGAAATGGAAAACACTTACGACATTGAAACTTACATTGACAAACTTGAGGGAGAGCTCGTGCGGATCTGTCGCGAATGCGGCTTTCCTGTGACGTCGGCGCCCAAGGCGGAAGCAGCGTCCCAAACAGCACCGTCAATGCTTTTGTCAAGTCCTGATATCGACGGGCATTGGCAAAAATTGGGCGGAGACTATATCGCAGATGCAATGCCGCAAATTGCTGATTATCCTACAGTTGCTGTAGCTTGGGCTGCTTATCTGGGTATGGCGGTGGCCTGCGGTTGGGATTCGGACTGGGCAATGTGTGCGAACATGCCTTATTCAGTCTATTATGGCCGTCAAGGTTTCGATGACATGGATGACCACATCATCAGTGACATCATCGGCATTGACCTGAATTCTCCGGAAGCCGAGTCGCTTCGGGAACTTTTCCGCAAATGTGCAGATGCCACAGTCTCGCTGATACGTCACGAACACATTGAGCCGCAGAGCATTGCTGCTTACCAGGTCTTCGTGGCATCATGTCAGGAGATGTACCGTATCGGCGCTGCAGTCGAACTGGCGCGTCTCGGCTACAAGTTCGAAAAACTATAACAGTCCCTTTAAAGAATGAAATCATGTATCCCGTTTTGGCAACACTTCTGATACCGTTCCTTGGTACGACTTTAGGAGCTGCTTTCGTGTTCCTTATGAAACGCGATATGCCGGCATTTATGCAAAAGATTCTGCTGGGGTTCGCTTCCGGCGTGATGGTAGCGGCATCGGTCTGGTCATTGATAATTCCGGCCATCGACATGGGAGAGGGGTCGTATGCCGTAGTGCCTCCTACCATCGGTCTGCTGGCCGGCTTCGCATTTCTGTTGCTTATCGACTACATCACACCGCACATTCATATCAGCGGAGAAGCGGAAGGTCCCCGTAGCCGCCTGTCACGGACTGCAAAACTGGCATTGGCAGTAACAATTCATAATTTCCCGGAGGGTATGGCGGTTGGCGTCGCGCTCGCCGGTTCACTCTCTGCGGATTTCAATCTGGCCGGTGCGCTGGCTCTCGCCCTGGGAATTGCAATCCAGAACATCCCGGAAGGAGCTATTGTGTCAATGCCTTTGCGCGCTGCCGGTAACTCCCGTTGGAAATCATTCTGCCTAGGAACATTGAGCGGAGTCGTGGAACCAATTGGCGGTGGGCTTGTATTGTTTCTGGCGACATCCATTCTGGGCATCATGCCTTACATGTTGGCGTTCGCAGCTGGAGCCATGCTATATGTAGTGGTCGAGGAACTGGTTCCTGAATATTCTAAGGGAGAGCACTCCAATATCGGCACAATAGGTTTTGCGCTCGGGTTTGCTCTGATGATGGTGTTGGACGTGGTGTTGGGGTAGATTCTTTTAAGACAATGAAAATGGTTTATCAAGATAAGATTTTGGTGCGTGGCGCCAGGGTGTCCGGTTCGGGAAAATCCTCGCTGGCGCTTGGCGTGCTGTATTCCGAAATCGCTTCATTCCCGAGCTTCTCAGAATGCAAGGACGGGACGAATAATGCAATATTGCCTGTCCTTATATAGATATGAGCACTCTACGAGATTACTGATAGTGTTGCGAAAATACCAGCCCCATGCATGACTTTCCGAGTATTCCGAAGACGACCAATACCAGCCGCTCTCGCCGAAGACGTCCTTGTCTCCATCGGGGATAGCCTCCATCCATTTATTCAAGGCGGCTGGAATATCTCCCTGATTATGCCAGACGAAAACATAGCTGAACGGGGAACCTGTTTTTGACGAGGTCTGCTCATTTTTGTCTGCCAAATCCGGACAACCGCCCAAATTTTGCAGAATGTCCCACCATTGACCGGAGGAAGGAAGATACCATCCTGTAGTAGATGCTGGAATCGGACAAGCCGTGTTGTGTTCGTCTGCTGCCTTGAATGCGGGATGATTGTCGAAGTTGCCGTATTTGCTTCGGATATGCTCACAATTGCCGTAACCGTTGATGTCGTTGTAGTTATCAGCTTGCGTCTTGCATTTCTTCAGCCCATCTTTTTCATATATTGCACTCCACCTTTCATTTGCCGGAGTCCTCTTCACGGACATGACAAGACCGTGTGCATTGCCTTCACCTCCCAGCTTCTCTTTTTCCTTTGCGCCGATACGGTTCCTGTCCGTCTGGAATACAATGCCGACGACATTGGCTACCCGCACTATTGAGATATCGGTGTCTTTAGGCAGCACTCGGCCGTCTGCAAGGAAGAAGTCGCCCACCTGCAGCTGATGCTCAATTTGAGTTACCTTTGCCCCGTTCACATTGTAAGTCTTATAGCTATTTGCTATGATACCGGCAGGGACAATTCTGAACTTTTTCTTGTGGACGCCATCGGCATAACTGCCGATAATGGTCGGGACAATCTGTGCAGATGGCGGAACGATGTAGCGGTAAGAGCCGCTCGTGGTCTTGTATGGCTTGTTTTCGCCGAAGTCTGCCGATGTCACGTAGTCGGGTATACCTCCGTTTTCGGAGTTGGTGAACCGATATATTGTCCTGGGCACTTCAATTACAGCCATCGCCATGCGGTGCGTCATGGAGAACGGGAGGTTGATGCGGCCGTCTTCGTTCTTGACGGGCGACAATGGGGCCGCAGCTGTCATGAGGTCGGAAGCAGTGTAGCCGTCCTGGTAATTGCTTTGGTCTGTTTTCGGCGTCCATTTCGAGATTACGTCAGCGAAGAAGGCGGCATCGTCGTCGGCGTTCGGATCGACTGTGCCCAGTAATGTTTCCTGATAGGGATAGTAGAGGAAATATCGGTCGGAGGAGTTGAAATGGAGCGTTGTGCCTTGCGGCAGAGTCCATTCAAGTTTGCCGTCGGCCTGTGTGAGGGTGAGTTTGATGTTTTCAGACGTCACCTTGCCGTTTTGCGTCACGTACAGGCCGCAGGCATCGCCTGCAGTGAATTCGGTGACGAATCCGTTCTCCACGGTACGTGTGACGGCGTCATTGTCATATCCCCCGTCGGAGACGGTGATTGCGACGGGTACGCCGGGCTCTGTCTTGCCGGTCAACATTGGCTTGTCCTTGCTGCATGAGACTATCGCAAGGGCTGACAAGCATAAGGTAGTGTATATATTCTTCAGGTTCATATCTTCTGTTGTAAATGCAAAAATGTTTCAGGCTAAATTAGAAAGCAAGGACGGGACGCACATCAAAATTGCGGGTTCTTTGGCCGACAGAGCAACTGACAATATTATCATACACGTACCAGTATCGTGCAAAATAGTCGTATCCGCACTCCGATGAAGACCAATAAAAGCCTTGTTTGCCACTGAATGCGTCCTTGTCCTCAATGGCAATCTTCTCCATCCATTTATCCAAAGCGCCAAGAACATCTCCTTGGTCAATCCATGAGAAATTATCGGAATCCGACGAGGTCTGCTCTTTTTCGTCTGCCAATGCCGGACAAGCGCCCAGATTCAGTATGATGTCCCACCACTGGCCGGAGGAAGGAAGGTACCATCCGGTAGTGGTCTGTGGAACCGGACAAGTCGTGTTATAGTCGTAGGCAGCCTTGATTGCGGGACATTTGGAGAAGTAGAAGCCGCTGCGGATATGTTCACAATTGCCGTAACCGCTGATGTCATTGTAGTTCTGCGCTTTTGTCTGACACTGCGTCATCCACATATTCATAGCCATTCCCCAGGTGACGCCCGTAGCAGCATTTTTGATAGCCATCACAAGGCCGTGGACATTGTCTTCACCTCCCAGTTTCTCTTTTTCCTTTGCTCCGATGCGGTTCCAGTCCGTCTGGAACACGATGCCGACGACTTTCCTTGCAGCACCGGTATTCGGGTTATTCAGCACAGGAGCGGGCTTGGGAATTGCAATCTTCATACTGCCGTCAGCGGACTTGCGCAGGCCTCCGTCGCTCCAAGTCCCGTCGGAGTAGAAGTAGTCTCCGATTTTAGGATCGGCATTCGCAATGATGTCCTCGGTGGAACCGCTGTCGGTCCATGCATTACTGTTTATGGTCACGAGCTCCACTTCCAGCCCTTCTACCTTGACAGTAACATCATAGGTGCTAACCTTGCCGGGGACGAGAGGCTGGGCATCTGCAGGGGCAGTGTAATGGAGAGTTGTGCCCAAGTCAGTTTCCACGGTAAGTAAACACTGGCCGGCGGTCTCTTGCGGAATCACGAGTGCCTCGTAGGTAGCGACATATTGTTCCGGATCAGTCGGGGCTGACAGTTGACGAGACACGATAGTTCCCCGTGTGCCGCCCGAGCCCCAGTCGCCCATCATTGCTCCTCCGGCATCCGGCGCAACATAACTCGCTTCGAGCAGCAGGTCGCCACCGATACGCACCGAACTGATCCGTTCAGCAGAAGTGGCATATTCTGATTTCACGATGTTTACCACCACCTTGGAGATCTGGTGATAGAACTTCATCGGCACCGGATTGGCAACATAGTCCGAATAACTAGCCTCAGTCGCGGCGAAGAGCAGATCGCTCTGTGCATAGCCTTCACCACGCTGGTCGGCCTTGACAGCCCACTTGTCAGGTGCTGCCGTGGCATTTGCGCCACCTGCCACGGACGACCCGTCAGCGCAGTACCATGCGCGAAATCGCTTCCTCTCGTCGTCGCGTGTCCACCCAAAGGGAATGTCTGTTGTCAATGTCCCGTCGGCCGCTGCGGTATAGATCTTCACTTCGGACTGAATGCCCCCGGTGGATGAGGTAGCCTCGACAGCTACCTGCTCGCCACCCGTCCAGGCATTGTTGTCCGCCGTGGCGCGCGTCATTGCCTCGATGCCGGCAGTCAAGCGCAGCTCCGGCATGTCCAGACCGCGCACCTTCTCTTTCGAGCAGGCGCCCAGCACGAGGATTGCCAGCGAGCATAATGTTGTGATTCTGTTCATTGTCGTAAATGTTCTATGTGTTGTCTCTATTCGCCACAAGATAAGCGAAAAAATTTAAATCAACCCGTTATTTGCAGATATGTATCGGCTTGATTTTCAGAATCACACATCTTTGCGGTTTAGAACATTTTGTTTTTGTGGCTCAGGCTATTTTTTGTCGTTTGTGCTATTTTCGCTAAATTTAGGGCTGCAATTATTTGAGTCAATGAAAAGTCCGGATAAGATTTTGGTGCGTGGCGCCAGGGTGCATAACTTGAAAAATATTGATGTGGACATTCCGCTTGGAAAGATAGTGGGAATCGCCGGGGTGTCTGGTTCGGGGAAATCCTCGCTGGCGCTTGGCGTACTGTATTCCGAGGGCTCAAGGCGTTATCTTGAGTCGCTTTCGACTTACACGAGAAGGAGAATGACGCAGGCCGCGAGAGCCGATGTGGATGAGGTGCTTTATGTTCCGGCTGCTCTCGCAATGCATCAGAGACCGGCAATTCCTGGCATATGCAGCACTTTCGGCACGGGAACGGAACTGCTCAACAGCCTCAGGCTTATGTTCTCAAGACTGGCCAGTCACAGATGCCCCAACGGACATTATGTGGAACCCTCCTTGCGGGTCGCTGCAGGAAAGGACCTTGTCTGTCCCGTGTGCGGAGCGCATTTCTATCCTCCGGGAGCCGAAGACTTGGCGTTCAACAGCCAGGGGGCCTGCCGGACTTGCGACGGAACCGGAACTGTCCGAACAGTGGATGAATCTACACTCATCCCTGACGAGAACCTTACGATAGACGAAGGGGCGGTCGCACCATGGAATACGCTGATGTGGTCGCTCATGAAGGATGTCTGCAGAGCAATGGGTGTGCGCACCGACATTCCTTTCAAAGACTTGACAGACAAGGAGAAAGACATTGTCCTTCATGGTCCTGCCGAGAAGAAGCACATTCTCTACAAGGCCAAGAATTCCAATGACGCGGCCGAGCTGGATTTCACTTTTTACAATGCCACCTACACTGTTGAGAACGCATTGGCGAAAGTCAAGGACGAAAAAGGCATGAAAAGAGTTGAGAAGTTTCTCAAACTCAATGTCTGCCCTGACTGCGGAGGCACAAGGCTTTCCGACGCGGCCAGGGCGCCAAGGCTCAGGGGAATATCCTTGGCTGATGCCTGCAAGATGACTCTCACAGAGAGCGTAGAATGGGTAAAAGGCGTACCGGCTTCACTTCCTGAAGAAATGAGACCTATGGCAAAAAGCATATGCGATTCTTTTCTCGATGCAGCCAAACGCCTGATGGACTTGGGAATAGGCTATCTGTCCCTGGACCGTTCGGCCGCAACTCTTTCGACTGGAGAACGCCAGAGAATGCAGCTTGCCAGAGCCGTCCGAAACCGCACTACCGGAGTCTTGTACGTCTTGGATGAGCCGTCAATCGGTCTGCATCCGTCGAATATCATTGGCCTTTGCGGCGTGATGGAAGACCTTATAGCTGACGGGAATTCAGTGGTGCTGGTGGACCACGACACTCAGATTCTGGCCAAATCCGACTGGATGATCGAAATGGGACCCGGAGCCGGCTCGAACGGCGGAGAAGTGGTGGCGCAGGGCACTGTCAATGACATTGAGACCAATGCACAATCGAAGATCGGACCATTCCTTTCGGGCAAAGCTTCTATTAAAGTAAGACAACAGGTAGAGGCAGCCAATATGTTCAATGATGGGAAGATTGCGATGACTACTGGTGCTATCCACACAGTCCGGCCGCTCAGCGTGGAAATTCCAAAGGGACGGCTTACTGTGGTCACTGGAGTCTCCGGTTCCGGCAAGACCACCATGGTGCTGGAAAGCCTCATCCCCGCTCTTCAGGCGAAAATCTCAGGCCACGAGCTTCCGGCGCATGTGAAGTCAATCGAGGCTGACGGAATCCGTCAGGTAAAGCTCATCGACGCTTCTCCTATCGGTATCAATGTCCGTTCCACCGTAGCTACTTATGCCAATGTCCATGATGAACTCAGGAAAGTCTTCGCCAAAACTCCGGATGCTAAGAAGCACGGCTACAAGGATGGTGACTTCTCCTATAACACAGGCAAACTGAGGTGTCCTACCTGTGACGGTACCGGGGTGATAAGCCTTGACGTGCAGTTTCTTCCTGATGTGGATATCCCCTGCCCTGATTGCCGCGGCTCCAGATATTCGAAAGTCGCTGGAAGCATAAGGCGGGAAAACGCTGCCGGAGAATTCCATTCGCTTCCGGAACTTATGGACATGGACATCAATTCCGCCCTTGACGCCTGTGCGGACCTCAAGCTTATCAGCCAGCGGCTCAAGGTATTGCGTGATCTCGGTCTCGGTTATCTGACATTGGGAGAGGAGACCCCGAGTCTGTCAGGCGGTGAAGCCCAGAGGCTTAAACTTGCCAGCGAAATGGGCAGAGGACAGAGCGACTCCGTTTTCGTGTTCGATGAGCCGACCATCGGTCTTCACCCGTCAGACGTGATGACGCTACTGAGTGTATTCCAGAGCCTTATCGACCACGGCGCCACCGTCATTGTCATTGAACATGACCTGGATGTCATCCGCAACGCCGACTATATCATTGACATGGGCCCCGGCGGAGGCTCCGAAGGCGGAAGGATAGTCGCGACCGGCACCCCGGCCCAGATCCGCGCGGCGAAAGACAGCGCGACCGGACGGTTCATATAAACGATAGCATCAGCCTAAAGAATATGCACAAACTCTATGAGGCATGGGGTGAACTGGAAGATAATTCGGCAAGTGTGCTTGCCGAATTCTGTCGGAATTCAATAATTTCCTCTCACATTCCCGGATACCAGAACGACTGCCAGTATTTTTCAGCGAATCTTCATACATTTGCATTGACAAAGATATGTAGAGTATGACAGATTTTGCAGCAATTGATTTTGAGACAGCCAATGAATGCCCGTCCAGCTTGTGCAGCGTCGGAGTGGTTATCGTCCGTGACGGTCAGATCGTGGACTCTTTCTATAGCTTGATACATCCGGAGCCGGAATACTATAAGTGGTTCTGCCAGCAAGTCCACGGGCTTACCGAAGAAGACACTGAAGATGCTCCGGTTTTTCCGTATGTCTGGGAGAAGATAGCCCCGAAGATTGAGGGCCTTCCGCTTGTGGCGCATAACAGCCAGTTCGATGAAGGATGCCTGAAAGCGGCATTCAGGGTGTATCGGATGGATTATCCTGAATATGAGTTCCATGATACCCTTTCTGCCTCACGCAAACATTTCGGCTGCGGTTTGCCAAACCATCAGCTGCAGACGGTTGCCGCAGCCTGTGGTTATGACCTGACTCGTCACCATCATGCCCTGGCCGATGCAGAAGCATGTGCCCATATTGCAATCAAAATACTGTGACACTCAAGTTCAGGATTTTGGATAGTCAGTCATCTTTCTTATTTCGAGAAAAAAGTCTATCTTGCAGCAAAAATTAAAGTATGAAAAAATTATTGCTGTTCATTTTGATACTGGTTGCAGTCGCTGGCGTATGTGTGGTCACCTGCCCTGACAAGGAGGCTCACAGCGAAGCATTGAAGGACCTCGTAAACACGGTATTGACAGAAGAGCTGTCCGAAGGCGAAAGCGAAAGCGAAGCCGGATTTGTGGCATTCGGGTCAATGTTGGGAACCGGCATCGCTGGAATTGTACTCGACAACACGCTGAAAGTAGAAAATCACTTTGTCCGCAGCGTTGGGACCATCACGTACGCCGGAAAGACCAAAATCGTTTCTATAGGCATCTTGAATCACGTATTCACTGCAGACAAAGAAGACTTCAAGCAGGCGCTTGATAGCCTCTGATGGCAAACCATTTGTCTTTCTTCGGGACATGGTTCAAAAAAGCCGCAGGGATGTCCCCACGGCAATATTGTGTTTATTTTTCGGTCTAATGTTTACGACCACTTCCCGGCAATCCATGCCATTCTTTCTTACTTCACGAAAACCATTTCGTTCAGCAGGTGGCTTGCGCCGGCAAGTTTGTCAATGGTAAACAGGACATAACGGATGTCGAGCGAGATGTTGCGACAATAGTCAGGGTCGAAGACAATGTCGCTCATCGTGCATTCCCATACGCGGTCGAAATTCAGACCGATCAGGTTGCCGTCCTTGTTGATTACAGGGCTTCCAGAATTGCCTCCTGAGGTGTGGTTGGTGGCAATGAAGCAGACAGGTACGGTCTTCTTGCCATTGGCAGTGGTAATCGCCCATTGACCATAGTCCTTTGCGGCATAGATATCGCGCAGCCGCTGTGGAATGTTATAGTCGAAAATCTCAGGATTGTCCTTTTCCATTATGCCTTCGAGCGTGGAAACAGGCTCATAATAGACTCCGTCTGCAGGAGCGTATCCGGCAATGCTTCCGTAAGCCACTCTGAGAGTGAGATTTGCATCCGGGAAGAAGGACTTTTCCGGCTCAAACGCCATCTGCCCCCTCATGTAATCCCTGTAAAGCAGCGTAATCTCCTGATTCAGACGCCTCTCATAAGGATATACGTCACTCCCGTACCATCTTCTGAATTCATTGGCGAACCTTACCGCCGGGTCAGAACGCATCACCAAGGAATCTGCCGCCTCAAGTTTTGCGACCTTCTCAGCGTCTGCGAAAACAGATTCGCCGAACAATGCATCTGCCCATTTGCCGACACTTCCGTAACGGGCCAACTCCCCGTCCATATATTCCGGATGGAACTCAGCGGGAACATCTTTGACGAAAGCGCTCATTGTCGCCACGAAAGACTCTTTGTCAATGGAAAGACAGTAGTCCTTGAAGAATGCCTCCGACATGGACGCTGCACTCTCATTGTCCCCTCGGGCAATCTCCTGGGCCACAGAAGCCGCAAAACGGCAAAGCTCCACACTCGCAGCTGTCTCGCTATAATATTCTTTGGCGAAGGTATAAGGTTCCAATGCCCTGTACAATGAATCCAGACGCGGAAGTATGGTGCTGTACTCAGTCCCTGCCGCCCACTCGGCAAACCTCTTTTCATACTCGCGTTTTGCCTCTACAGTACCCAGACGGTTGATTCCCTTCATCTCGCCCTGCCATTTTTTCCAAGCATTGGCCACACCGGCGTTCTTCGAAGAGTACTGGATTCTGACCTTCTGGCTCTGGGACATATACTTTCTCTGAATGTCGAGCCGCATTGTCCTCAATGCAATTTTTGCAGGGTCAGACACCTCCGACACATACCTCACTCCTTCAGACATGATATATTCCTGAGTCCTTCCCGGGAAGCCGTACACGAAAGTAAAATCGCCTTCCTGAACACCTCCGAGCGAAATCTTGAAAAACTTCTTAGGCGTGTACGGGACATTGTCCTCAGAATACTCAGCCGGATTATTGTCCTTGTCGGCATAGATGCGGAAAATGGAGAAATCGCCCGTATGGCGCGGCCACATCCAGTTGTCAGTATCTCCGCCGAACTTTCCGATAGAAGATGGCGGTGCACCTACCAGACGCACATCACTGTATTCGCGGTAGAGGAACAGGAAATACTGGTTCCCGTAGTAAAGCGACTCGACCGTAGCACGCAGTCCCCTGCCCTCTGATGTCGCCTCCTTAACAAGCCGCACAGTATTGGCCTTGACAATGGAATCCCTTTTAGTTTCTGTCAATGCAGGGGTCACCCCTTCCAAAACTCGCGAAGTAACATCCTCCATTCTTTCCAAGAAGCTGACAGTCAGCCCTTTGTTCGGAAGTTCCTCGTTTCGTGTCAATGCCCAGAATCCGTCCCGCAGATAATCATGTTCCACGCTGCTGTGCTTCTGAATCTGGCTGTATCCGCAATGATGATTGGTCAGAAGCAGCCCCTCCGCAGAGACGACTTCACCGGTACATCCGCGTCCGAAAAGCACGACCGCATCCTTCAGCGATGCCTGGTTCACGCTGTAAATGTCTTCAGCAGAGAGTCTGAATCCCTTGCTCTGCATATCCCCTATCCGCTCAGAAATCAGCGACGGCAACCACATCCCCTCATCCGCAGAGGCTGTTGTTTCCGCAAAGATTCCCAATGTCAATGTAACTGTCAATGCTCCAAGAGCCTTCCTGAAAAATCCTTTGTGTGTCATCCGGTTATGGTTTGATGTATGTTTTATTTGATTATGATGTCCTGCATGACGATATGAAGAACATAACACAAAGATAATCAAATGCCGCAAAAAGTGACCTCATGCAATAATGAGGATTTTATTAATTTTGCATGGATTTGAACATTTTGTAGAAAGATTTAGACATTTTGTAAGTCAGATTTGAACATTTTGTAAGACGGAAATGACTTAAAAAAAGTCGACCGCATGGCGATCGACTTTCTTGAAGTTATCAGTCTTCCGGATATGGAGCGAAATCGGATTTCGATGCGCCGCATACCGGGCATTTCCACGAATTCGGGATATCTTTGAAAGGTGTACCAGGTTTTATCCCGCTATCGGGATCTCCCTCAGCCGGATCATAAATCCATCCGCATCTGAGGCATTCATACTTCATCAGATCTTTTGGCATAATATAATTGATTATTAGTTAATATTCTCAAAATTAACCAATTATATATTAATTTCAAAATTCATAAAGATGAAATTTGCATCTTATATGATCAATTGTGTTTGGGTAGATGGTTTCGTAGTGTAACATCTGAATGATTCTTTAGGGATGGAAGTCAGCGCACAAATGAATGAAAGAGCTTTTGGGTCTAAAGTCCGCAAATTTTGGGCGATTTCAGCTATGCGTGGAATTCCATATTTGCCGACCAAAAGCCTCCAGTCATTGAATCTTCCTAATTCCAGGACACGGCTTACCACAAAAGGCGCATTGGACTCCAAATCTATGGAATCCTTTTCCACATCCCAGAAAAGAAAATCCGAGAAAGAATTTATGTATTCTCTATCGCTCATAAAAGACAAATATATGAATTGATACCAGAAAATCCAAGTCCGACCTTACAACTGACATTTTCCACGTCATCGCAGCAATTATCTGATTTCTGCCGAAGATGCCTTCATGGCGATCTGTCGGAATGGAATTGAAACAGACGTTGAAAGACACGAAGATAGATGCATTGTTATTTTAAATGATATTTTATACTTTTACGCAAATACTTAAAATGACATTTTAATAATCGTGGTTAATAAAGCATTACCAAGTTGATTTTTAAGGATTACTAAACATTAGGCATTATGGATGATCTTGACATGCAGCTTTATGAAGCCGCAAAAAAATTCAAAAGGCAAGATTTTGTCGCGAGCATATGTAACAACTGCGTTATAGGACACATTGAAGGTTTTTGTGAGTCCTATCAGAAGGCATTACGAATCTACGGCTATGATGAAGATGAGATTCGTAAAAAAACAATCATTTCACTCTTCGAAAACGGATTCGAACAGGAGTACGTGAATGACGTGATTAAAGTAGACGAACATGAATGGGCAGAGTTAACTAAAGGCCATACTGCAGACATAAAAGAACGCAAAGCCTTCTATGCCGAGGTGTACCGCAAAGGAATAGAATGCATGAAAGAGTTTGAACGCACACATCCCGGATATTTCGATGAAACAAGTTTATTGATCTGTACAGGAAAAACAAAAGACAAATCCGAATAGTATTCCGGAACAGATGAGCAATCTCGACGAAGGTTTCGGCAACCCGCCCTAAGCATTATCGCTATCTTCTTCTTTCGGAAGGACGATAGGGCGGAATCTTTTTTGGCGGCGCTCCCAGCGTTCACGGGCAAACTGCTGCATGTCAGTGGCCTGGTCATTCTCATCTATGATTTCCAGACCGAGGATGGTCTCAATGATATCCTCGAGGGTAATAATGCCCTGGAAACAGCCGTATTCGTCAATGATGAGAGCCATCTGCTCGTGCTTCTTGAGCAGTTCCTCCCAGATATGGCCGCAGGAATCCTCCTCTTTGAAGAATGAAATCGGGCGTTTCAGCTCCACCAGCCTCTTGTCGAACTCATCGTCAGCAAGTCCCTCGAGAGCATCGCTCAGGAGAATGTAGCCGGTAATGTATTCCGGTGAGTCAGCATAAACCGGGATTCTGGAGAAATGCAGATATGTCTCGTTCTTGTAGAAGTTCTTCAATGTCATGTTCTCCTGCGCGGTCATCGCCACGATTCTCGGAGTCATCACATCGCAGGCCTGGACATTGTCCAGTTTCATGATATTCTGGATGACCTTGTTCTCGTCAGAATCTATTACTCCTTCCTCCGCACCTATGTTGGCCATGGCAGTCACTTCATCCCTGCTGACTGTCGCCTCGTCATCATTCCTGCTCAACATCTTGGTAATCAACTGGACCATAATCACAAGCGGCCACATCAGCACCATCAGAAAAGAAATGACCGATGTCACGAAGCCCATCAGGTTCTTCCAATATGTCGTTCCGATTGTTTTCGGCACAATCTCCGAGAACACCAGCACGAGCAATGTGGTCAATGCTGAGATAATTCCGAACCAGGTGCTTCCGAAGAGAATCGTCGCCTGGCGGCCCACTGCCGCAGCGCCTAATGTGTTTGCTATCGTGTTCAATGACAAGATTGCAGCCAATGGCCTGTCCGGGTCCGATTTGAATTTGAAAAACTTCTCAGCCGGTTTGTAGCCTTGCTCCTTTTTCATTGTTATGAACGATAGCGGAGTTGACATCAACACCGATTCCAGAAGTGAGCAAAGGAACGAAATTCCGAGTGTTCCGAGCAGGTAAGCTATAAGCAGAGCCATAGATTTTATCAATAATATTTTGCAAACTTACATAAAATCCGCCAATAATTCGATGCCGGACTGAAATTTCATAAGAATTGATTTATCTTTGCAGCCGATTACGACACAAATAGTGATGAGAAAAGCGATATTGATTGCATTGACAGCAGTTATTATGGGCAGCGCGCCTTCGGATATTTATGCCGGCAACGTCAATAGAACAGAGAAAAGTCAGAAAGCAGGAAAAAGTCCTTCAGAGAAGAAGACGGGATGGGGATTCGGCATCCTGCCATGTCTCACGTTTTCTTCCGACATGGGCTTCCAATACGGCGTTTTCGGCGACCTCTATAATTATGGAGACGGTTCCACATACCCTAACTACAGGGATAAGATAAGTTACGAGGCTTCTCATTTCACGAAAGGCAGAACCAGACTGTTCCTGTCATACGACAGCAGAGTTCTGATTCCCAAAGTCAGGTCATCGGTGAGTTTCACCTATATAGATGACCCGTTATACAGTTTCTGGGGATTCAACGGCGCTGCAACTCCGGTTTTCAATTCATTGATCTCAAACAAGTCATACGCGTCACAGATTTCTGACGGAACGATTCCGGCAGCAGATGCGGCATTTTTCGGAACTATGGGCGTTGATCCGCTCAAAAAAGTCTCCTACTACTACACTGACCGTGACATCATACGCGTTCTTGCTGATTTTCAGGGCAATATAACAGAACATCTTCAGTGGGCAGGCGGTCTGAGCTACTGGAATTTCAGGATGAAAGACATCAACGAGAAGAAATACGGTTACGATGCTTCATCCACGCTCTACCATCACTACAAGCAGTTCGGTGTAATCAAAGAGTCCGAGGCAAAAGGTGGCAGCAGACTGGAAATCAAGGCCGGACTGGTTTATGACAGCAGGGATTTCGAGACAGCACCGAACAAGGGCTTATGGGCTGAATTTTATGTCAATGGCTCCCCGGACGTATTCGGAGACGAATTCAACTATCTGAAATTGAACGCACATTTCCGCCATTATGTAAGCATTCCGTTCGGATTCAAAGTCGGCGATCCCGTCTTTGCCTACCACCTGGCATATCAGGGCAACCTGGCCGGAGAAACGCCTTTCTACATGCAGCAGAACATTTCAGCTCTGGTTCTCAAGCAGATGATGTCAGAAGGACTCGGCAGTTCAAACACGATCCGAGGCACGCATGCCAACCGTCTGATCGGCGACGGCTACCTCTGGAGCAACTTCGAACTACGTATCAAGTTTGTGGATTTCAGACTTCTGAAACAGAACTTCTACATAGCCGCCAATCCGTTCTTCGACTGCGGAATGATCGTCCAGCCTTACCGTGTCCGTGAGATGAGCGCTCTGCCGGAAATCCAGGCATTGGCTGTAGCAGCAGGTCACAAACCGGAAAACGCACAGAAATATATCCGCAATATGGCCAGCCAGTTTATCAGCACCGGCGGATTCGGTTTGAAACTTGCCTGGAATCAGAACTTCATCGCCTCCGCCGAGATTGCCCACAACTTCAACAAAGGCATCGGCGACCCGTTCTGGATATCCCTCGGCACCAACTACTGTTTCTGAACTTTCCCCCGCTCCTCTATTCTTCAGGAATTGAGGATTCCGGGAGCGGAATGAGATTGACCTGAGGCAATGCATTCTTGCCGGTCGGGGCAGCGATGCCGTGGCTGATAGCCCGCTCCGCCGCTTTCACGATGCTCTGGTTACCGTCCACAAGACGCCTGGTGTTCTCCTCAAATCCTTTGAGCACGCCTTTAAGTTTACCTTCAAGCTCGGCATTGCACCTGCAGAAAATACCCACCCGCTCTACCATGTCCTGAGCAGCCTTTACGATTTCCTCGATATTATCCATCTGAGCTTTCTGCAGCCATGCCCCATGGATAAGGCGCAGGAACGGGACAAGCGTTTCCTCGGTGGTAATCAGCACATTGTGCTCCAACGCCCAGTTGAAGATGGCGGGTTCCTTCATCCTTGCCAGCTGCCATGCCCCGTAATTCGGAATGAACATGATCACGAAGTCCAATGTCTTTCGGCCGACAACATATTTCTGATACTCTTTGCTGATAAGTTCCTTGACATGATTCTTCACTGACTCGAGATTCCTGACTGCAGCTTCCTCACGTGCCTCGTCCGTTTCGGCTTTGTGATAGTCAGTAAGCGCCTGCAGAGACATTTTCGAATCCAGAAGAATATCAGTCTCATCCGGGAGATGCAGCACGAAATCCGGACGCATACGCTTGCCTGTCTCATCGTTACGGATAAGCCCACCGTTCTTGTCACGCAGCCAAATCTCTGATTCATAATCAGTTCCCTCACGGAAACCCTGTTCCTTGAGAATATTCTCGAGAATCGTTTCTCCGAAATTACCCTGAAGTTTGTTCTGTCCTTTAAGCGCCTTGGCCAGATCCTCGGCCTGGTTGCCGATCGCCTCAGTCTGCTCCTTAAGATGCTTTACAGTCTCATTGAACTGGGTCTTGATGGCGGAACTCTCCTCCGTATGCGTCTTTCTCTGTGCCTCAAAGGCCTCGGTCATTCCTTTTATAGTCTGGTCCAGTCCTCCGGTAATATTCTTCATAGTCTCGGCCGCCTCTTTCTTGAGAGTCTCTTCCCTGGCCTTGAGAATCTTTTCATTTTCGAGGGCCAATGCAGTTTTGGCTGCCTCTATAGCCTTTTCCTGCCCGGCCTTCAGTTCGGCCAATGACTTCTCGTGACTACTTTTCACCTCCAGCAAAGCCAGTTCGTGCTGCTTTCTCTCGCTCTCTCTAAGAGCCTCAGCAGTACGCACTTCCGACTCCTTGCGTATAAGGTCGGCGTCACGCTCCGCAAGTTTTCCGGTCAGTTCCCGGATTTCGTTTTCCTTCTTCGACAGTTCGCCCTTGACCTCGGCATTGGCCTTATTCAAGACGATTACGACAACAGCCACCACAAGCACTGCAACGACAGCAATAATTAAAGTAGTATTCATGATTATATTTGTTTTTCTTTTACTAATATACGCCCCAATCGTGAAAATCTTTCATTAGAATCCAGTTTTTATTCCACACTTGTAAAAATACGCCGAAATTTCACATATACGTACGCATCATAAAACGACTGTCAAATGACGAAAATACGTAGAATTACGTATTTGTTTCGCGCCACTTCGTGTGTATCTTTGGCAAAATCTAAACTTAGACCAAATAAATATCAAATAACAATTTAAAACAAGGACACTATGAAACGAGTTTTATCCACCATGCTTATCATAGCATTGACAATCCCCCTGCTGGTAAACTGCAAGAAAGAAAAAGCAGAGGAGGTTGCTATAATAAGCATCACCATCGAGCCTACTTCTTTTGTGATCAATGCAGGAGAGACTAAACAACTGAGCGTCACTGCGCTTCCTGAAAATGCTACCAAGAAGGAAAAAATCCTGTCCACGCTAGTGTGGCATTCTGACAATGAAGAAGTTGCAAGCGTAGATGAAAACGGCGTGGTAACGGCCAAGAAATACGGATCCACAACAATTTCAGCCTCTATTCCAGACGGATTTGTGACAGGAAGCTGCGATGTAACAGTGAATCAAGACATTACCGAGCATTTCGACGTAGTTTTGGCAGCTGCATTGGAGTATCAGAATTTGATTGAGGATTCGGACAAGATCATGTATGCGGAAGTAACGAAGATAACATCATTTTCGATGCCTGACACATACAAAGAGAATCTTGAGTCATGTAAAGGACTGGAATTCCTGAACAATCTTGAATACCTGGGCCTTTCCGGCTGCCAGAACCTGAAGACATTGGACGTCAGCAAGCTCACGAAACTTCAAGAGCTCGTAGCAAAAAAATGTCATCTGACGCAAATTGACTTGAGCAACTGCGTCAGCTTGAAAAATCTCAATTTGGAAAGCAATCAGATAGCAAACATAACTTTTGGAAAACATGACAACATGGAGTCCATCTCGTTGGGAAAAAACAAATTGAAGAAATTCGACGCCAGCATTTTCCCGAATCTCACCAATTTGTATCTCTCGGACAATGAACTCACAGAAATCAATCTGAAAGGATGCAGCAAACTTGAAACATTGCATATTATCAACAATAAACTCAAGAGCGTTGACATCACTGAGGCTACCAATTTGGACGCCCAAAAATTCCATTATTGGAACAATCCTGGCGAGAATCGCGTCTTAAAAATTTTCAACAGTAATATAACCTCTACAAGTATCAGTTGGCTAATGACTCCGGGCAACGAAAGTAGCCGCGTCCAGGGAATGTACTATTGTGAAAAGGCCCCGAAAATCAAGACTCAGCCAAAGAATGTTTCCGCGAAAGATGGTGTTCCATTCAGTTTGTCAGTAGAACTGGATCCTGTTTTGGAAAATGCGACATATACCTGGTGCGTAGCACAGATAATTACAAATCCGGAAAACGGAATACAAAGTGTCACGTACTTCGGATTTGGAGAAGATGTAAACGTGAATGATGAAAAAGGCAAATATATCATAAGCGGCACATCGTCTCCTACTCTGACGATGACAGTATCTGGCCAGTACTATAAGAAAATGGACAAAGAAGCAACATTTCTCGTATATATAACTGACCCTGACACAAAAACAATTACTATAAGCTCCGTTGCGACAGTGACATTCGCCGGCAACTGATAAAAAATCATCCCCTGCGCTACAACCGGTGCAGGGGATTTTTTTTAGAAGCCGTTTAGAAATTATCAGTCAATGTATTTCTGCTCTCTAAGTTTGGATATCAGTTTCGCGGGATAGTTCGTAAAAATCGCCTTGAGCTTAGGATAATACTGTATTACATCAGCCATGGTCTTGTCGTCATCTGGTCCGTAGATACTAAGAGGAAGACCGGCATTGAAGTAATCCAACGGACGATATTTACTCTCCGGATTGTCACCGAGAATCTTGCGGTAAGACAGCTGAGCCCATACCTTGCCATAATCTTTCGGATCCGCATATTTTGCTGGATTCGTACATGTCATCCAGGCTATATTGATTTTGTAATCATTGATTACCCTGTCGCGTACCGCCATAAATATATCCTCGCCGGTAGGTATCAGAAACTCGCAATAGTTCTGGGCATTGGCTCCTGAAATGATCACAGAAGCTCTCAGACAGGCATTGATGGAACGATCAGCATCCGCAAAGCGCTTCACATCCAGCCAGAGTTTCATGCAGTTCGGGTTCATCTCCTTGTCCATCACGATTTTGAGGAAATCCGTCAATGTCGGTATGGGCTCACCATTAGACAAATTTCCAGCCGCTCTGATTTCAGCCACCGTATGCGTAGCGGGATCTAGACCGTTCACCAGTCCGTTTCCGTCAGGATGACAGATCAAGATATCCTTGTCTCCGGTAAGAACAATATCCGTCTCGGAAGCATAGCAGTTCTGACTGATGGCATATTTCAGCGAAGCTACAGAACTGTCGGGGAGTTTGCACTCAGCCGAGCCTCCCCTGTGCGCAACGACCTTATAGACAGCTGTCTTCTCCGTCTCAGGCTTCTCTGTCCAGTTTTCAGGTGTCTCTATTTCAAGACACCCGGACAGCATAGCCAAACCGGCCGCAAATAATATAATTGAAGTCATTTTTTTCATAATCATTCTCCTTTCACCATATTGATTTCCAGTCCTTTCAAATCGCACCACTTATTCGCGGCGATTGCGTATGTCTTTTCACTGGCAGCCGCACGTACATTCATTGACACTCTGAGCCTGAAATACATATTGCCGCTCTTTATCGGCTCAATGCCCTCGAGAGGGAAGGTATATTTCCTGTAACTCTGGTCAGTAGCCTTGTCATAGGTCTTGCGGGTAGCTGAAGTATTGTCACGGGATACGTAATAATGATATTTTCCAGTTTCCTTGAAAATAGTCGTATCACGTGCGCCCGGAGCCGCTTTCCATTGAGTACCATTCTCTGAATACTCCAACGAGAATACACCAGCGGCAGAACCGGCCGCACCGAATGAAGCCTCCACTGAAACTTTGACGTCAGGTGTGATGTTCATGACAGGAACTACAGCCATAAAATAGTCATTGAGCACCAAGCCTTTGATCTGAACGGAAGGATTGAATGTAAAATCTGTAGGCGCCTTGCACTCAGCAGTGAGGTATGCCTTCTTGTTTCCGATATTCGGATACACTTTGTGATCCGAGGACGGAACAGGCTGTCCTGGCCAATGTGCAGCATCGGCTGTCCAGCTGTAATCGTAATCTGAGCCTCGCAAATCAGCTGCAGGAATATTCAAAAGATAGAAATTCCAGCCGACATCGAGTCCTGAAGGCTTACCTCCGGCAGCATCGAACACCGTCAACTCACACTCCCCTACGGACTTTCCGTTTGCGAAAACCACGAACTTCACATTTCCTTCAGCATCAGGGGTTCCCATAACCGGTATATCCAGCACTCCGGCTCCTTTGTTGAATGAACTGTAGGTCTTGGTTTCCACGTACAAACCCTTCACATTGTCGGAAACAACATTGCATGATATTTCGTAAGATTCTGTCCCATTGGCCTTTACATAAGGCAAATGAAGCACTGCCTCAGATGCTTTTCCGTCAAACAGCGCACCCGAGACGGTAGGACTCTCGAAAGCGAAGTCGCACTCGCCCTGTTTTACTGTCACAGGATATTTCTTGCCGTCATAGATCAGATAAACTGTGGCTTCCCTGGCTACACCGGCATTGTAGCCGATGTGCAGATCATAGGTACTGTAATACTTTCCGTCACCTTCACCGCTTTCCGGAGAAATCTTCACCCATTCAGTTCCAGAGCAGTCTGAAGTCCATTTGCCGTCACATTTGATCGACTGGCTGATAATCTGTTCGGAGCAGTCACAAGTGACGACATCGTTCTCTCTCTGGAAAAGAGAAGACTCGCTGGAACAGCTCATTGTCAAGAGCGCTGCCGCCACTGACAACATTCCATATATTGTTCTATTCATATCGCTTTAGTTTTTCTTATCCACTTTATCCCAACCAGGGTTCTGGCTCAATGCCGGATTCTCCTGGATTGCCGTCTTAGGAATCGGCTTCACATATTTGTAGTCGTGCCAATTGCGCTGAAGTGCTGTCGCAGGGAGGATATTTCCATGAGTTCCCTCAGACAGTTTGTGCCCGGCCTCAGATGCCGCGTCTATCATCAGCATATTTAATGTAGAGGTCTTCTTGACATCTGCCGTCACGAGTGTTTCCGGTGTACCGTCGCCATTCAGGTCAAGCGGCGTATCAACAGCTGAAATCCACAGTCCCATCCACGGACGGGCGAAAAGTTCTCCCTGATGCCATCTGACAATGTCATAGAAACGGGAATTTTCCATAGTCAGTTCGATTCCTCTTTCCCTTCTCACTTCCAGAATGAACGGATCCGTCACCTGATTCTGGAAATATTCAGCCATATAAGGGTCAGCCGCTGTCGGATAAATGCTTTTGACACCGGAGCGTTCCCTGAGCGGTTTAATGGTCTTGTTCCAGACATCTTCCGTCATCTGGCCCAACTCCGCCTTGGCCTCAGCATAGTTCAGGAGGACTTCAGCATAACGCATCAGCGGAACATCCGTAGCGATGGCAGCAGTATTGTTGTCCTTCGAAGAATCATCCGTAAGCCATTTTACCGGCTGATAACCAGTCTTGGAGAATTTCACGTCAGGAGCCCATGAAGTCTTGCCGCCGTCTCTTGTAAAGCCCGGTGTCCTGATGGTCTGAGCGAGACGGTAATCCCTGTCCTTGCACTCGTTAATGAAGTCAACACTGTTATAATCAGCATATTTGGTCGTGAACGGCGTGCCGTCAGTCATCAGATAAGTATTGATGAACTGTCTGGTAAAAGCATAGTTCGCGTGCTGAGGATTTACCATATAGTCATTTATGGCATAGGTGACCTGCAACTCCAAGTCGTAGTCACGGGCCCAAATGAATTCATTGGCATAAACCCCGCAGGCATCTGCATTGGTAAACATATCCCTGTACTGGGTCTTGCGCGAAGCGGCATCGTCAGTAAGCGAATAGATGCCGGAATTCATAATTTCCTCAGACGCCTTGATACATTGTTCCAGATACATTGAACTTTCATCCTTGGTCCAAGGCTTGCCGGTGGAAGGGTCGTCGGAATGATATTTCCGCATTGTCCCTTCATACAGGCAGAATCTGGATTTCAGCGCAAGAGCAACGTATTTGTGAATGTACGAGGCGCGGATTCTGTATTTGGAGTCGTCAGAACAATGTTCGCAGGCATAGTTCAGGTCCTCAAGTATCTTGGAGGCGATGAATTCGCGGCTGTCGCGTCCTTTGTACAATGCGTCCTTGTCCGTCGGGTCAATGGTAGTGTCATACCACGGCACTGCACCGAAAGTCTTCATCTTGGAGAAATAGAACATTGCCCTGAAGAAACGTCCGACTCCCTCATAATGGTCGAGTACAGCGTCAGAGGCGGAAGCCTTGCGCATATTGTCGAGGTAATAGTTGATGGAGCGGAGCTGCGCCCAGTTCGACGTGGACCAGTTCGTAGCGTCCTCTGCCGTATAGTTGTCCATAAAATATGCGGCCTGGCCATCCCAGGAGTGGGTATCAGCGTTCTTGTCCCCGTCAATGAAGCTCTTGATGGATGTGGCAAAACTTCTGATGAAGCCGTTGGTGTATATCTCCAGAGAGGATTCGTCCTTGAAATAGAATCCGCTCTCTATCTTGTTGGGGTTCTCCTGCGTGAGAAATGATTCGCAGGAAGGCAGGGTCAATGCTGCCGCAACCGCCAAAGGTATCAATATCTTTTTCATAATCTTTTAGAAGGTTATGTTAAGTCCTAATGTAAAACTCTTGAGTACCGGATAGGTATAGCCGTCAGCTGCCGCAGAGAAATCTGAGTCGTAGGACAATCCCTCAGGGTCATAATTCGGCGCATACTTGTGCAACGGGGTGAATGTGAACAGGTTCTCTCCGGTAAGATAAACTTTCAGACCTGCAAGTCTCATCTTCTTGCAGAGTTTCTCATTGAAAGTATAGTCCAGCTGCACGTTCTTTACGCGGAGATATCCGGCATTCTGAATATATCTCGTGTTAGGGATCTCCAGCACCTTGGTCCAGCTGTACGATGCATTGGACTGATAGGTGGTCTTTCTCGGCCAATATGCTGTGTTCCAGTTGTTTGCCTCTTCGCTATACACAGTCTTGCTGTCCGTGTGGATGGAAGGGATGAACGAGAAGAACGGACGGCCGTATTTTCCCCAGAAATATCCGGAATCGGAACCAGGATACCAGTCCTTGTGGATGACTCCCTGAAGGAAGACTGACACGCCTATACCATTCCAGTTCGCCGCGAGATTGATACCGTAATTGTATCTCGGAGACCTGTTTCCGATAATCCTGAGGTCACCATGGTCGTGCACCTTGAAGTTGCCCGGGCTGATGACGCCATCGCCGTCGAGATCCTTGACTTTAACCTGTCCTGGCCTGGTGACTTTGTCCGAAGCCTGCTGGAAATTATGGATCGGGGAGTTGTCGATGTCATTCTGGTCACGGAACAGTCCGTCCACCGTATAGCCCCAGATTTCGCCCAGTGTCATTCCCACATAATATGAGGAAGGAGAGCCGCCGTTCTGGATATAGCCTTTAAGAGTACCGAGAGAACCGGTATCATTGGCATATTTGGTAATCACGGACTTGCTGTCCCAGAGCATACCTTTCACGCTGTAGCTGAACGGTTTGCCGAAGAGCTTGAATTCGTCTCTCCAGGACAATGTCAGTTCGAATCCGTCAGTTTTCATCTCCGCATTGTTTCCCTTTGGAGGAGCAGTACCGAAGACAGAAGGAAGAGATTCGCTGACGGTGTACATGTTGGAAGTGTACCTTCTGTATATATCACCGCTGAATGACAGTCTGTTACGGAAGAAATCCAAATCCAGGCCGACATCATAGGTAGTTGCCTTTTCCCAAGTCAATGATACAGGAACAATGCTGCCGACAGTAGTGTATGACGGCAGACTTCCGCCCAGGACAATGTCACTTGCAGTGCCGATGCTCATATCGGATGTGTATGAATATGGAGCCACGTTTCCGTTGCCCATAGAGCCGGCAGAGATGCGGACCTTGGCATTGTCCAATGATTCTGCCCATTTCATCCACGGCTCATCTGATATGCGCCACGCGAGGGAACCGGACGGGAACATTCCCCATTTGGAGTTTGACGGGAATTTTGACGAGCCGTCATAACGTCCGCTCAATTCGGCAAGATAGCGTCCTTTGTAACTGTAATTCAGTCTGTAGAATGCTCCGACATAAGACCAGGCATTTCCGCCTGCAACAGGATCCGTGGTCGTGCCGTTCATCAATGAGAATGACGGTTTGGACGGTGTTATGATACCGGACCTTGAGACGTTGAGCGTTTCATATTTCTGCTCTTCAATATTCCATCCTGCAAGCAATGTAAGGCTGTTGTTCTTGCCGAGATTAGGGCTGAAAGTCAGATAGGCATTGGCAGCCTGATATCTCGTAAAATAGGTCACTTGCTGACGAGAAGAGCCAGCCGAGGCCGATTCAAGCAGCACCTCACCCGGCTTCTTGGAATATTTAACCGGATTCTGAACATCGACTCTCTTGCGGCTTGTGTAGTTGTAGGAATAATCCACAGAGGCCTTGAGCACATCTTTGATCATGATGACATCCGCAGAAATCTTTTCACGAAGATACATGTAATCATTTGTGCGCCAAGAAGATCCTTCAGAGAAAGCGGCATAGCCGGAAATAGCTGCTGCTGTAGTCCACGAGCCGTCAGGATTCTTTACAGGTGAGAGCGGCATGGCAGCGTGATTGATGGCTCTCTGCACATTGAAATTGTTTCTCGAATGTTTCGGTTCATAATGATTCACGACCGACATAGAGATATTGTTGGTGATATGCAGCCACGGGCGCACTTTCAGCGTTCCTTTTGCGCGCAGGTCATATTTCTTGTAATCCTCGTTTCCTACTTTATAGATACCGTCCATGTCATAGAAACGGCCTGAGATATAGTAGTCTGCCATATCGCCTCCTCCGGAAACTGACAGATTATGTTCCGTGGACCAGTTGTAATCCTTGTAAAACAGGTCATACCAGTCAGTTGACTCCATATAGGCCCAGCCGAACATGCTGCTTCCTTCCAGGGTTGTCGTCTTGGAGAGAGACGGATCGTTCTTCCTGCGAACGAGTTCGCTGTAGATGGCCTCGCTATAAGGGACAGTACTGTCAATGTGACTGAGCAATGACTTGGAGCCGTTGTAATATCCATTGTAGCAGTCTTTCCACCAGTCGAGCCAATCCTGACCGTCTGTGATGACATCAGGAACCACGGTTCTTCTGTTTACTGTAACTGAACCATTGTAGTTGATGACAGGGCGGCCTTTCTGAGGATTCTTGGTAGTCACAAGAATTACTCCGAACGCTCCTCTTGCACCATAGACTGCCGTAGATGAGGCATCCTTGAGCACACTGACGCTTTCCACATCCTGTGGGTTAATGGAATTCAGACTTCCCTCCACGCCGTCGATAAGCACAAGTGAAGAACCTCCAGCGCCTACGGATGTCGTTCCCCTGACATTGAAAGAAGCGGAACGGGACGGTTTGCTGTCAGTAAACGATATGTTAAGACCGGCAATCTCACCCTGAAGTGACCTGGCAAGGTTGCCGTTGGACCTGTTCTCGATGACATCGCTTTTCACCTGGTCCACAGCACCTACGAGATCGCGCTTTTTCATTGACGCATAACCTACTACAACTGACTCATCGAGAAGTCTGTTGTCTTCCTCGACAAGAAATCTGCGGTTGTCGGTCTGAGGGCCTGCGGTAGCAGTGAATTCCTTATAGCCGAGCATGGAAACCTTGAGCACCGAGCCCTGAGGTGCATTTATGACGAACTTTCCATCCACACCCGTAACTGTCACTTGGTCAGTCCCTTCCACCATCACAGCAGCACCGGCCACAGGACCGGCCTTGTCCACGACGGTTCCGGAATAAGTGGAAGTTTTTACCTGCTTTTCCTTGTACACAAGAATCATCTTGCCATGGAAGTAAAAAGAGTTGCCTGTATTTTTCAATACTGAGGCCAAAAGGTCAGAGACATTGGTCTCCGATGGTACTGACACGACTCCAGAAAGGTCCAGAGCGCTTTCATTGTAGGCCACTGTCAGGCCCGTCTGCTGCTCGATGGCAGAAAACACTTCTGATATCTTCATCCGTTCCCGACTGAATCTGACATTCTGGGTCTGGGCAAAAATCCCTGACGAAACAGATGAAGACAAGAGAATGCAAGCGAGCATTGCAATCAATTGTTTCATAAAAATTATTGATTATGTGATTATAATTTGTCCGGATTATCTGATATAGATATTGGCATTGACTTTCCGATAGGACATTCCCGGAATGAGTTTGCACAATGCGAACATCAGATCGTCCAAAGTAGATCCTTGGATAAATTTGGCTGTTATAAGGTCGTTGTCGTATTTTCCTGTCGTGACATAAATCCTCACGGCATATCTGCGCTCGATGATTTTCACGATTTCGTGTATGGATTTCGAACGGAAGCAGAGCTGGCCGTTCTCCCAGGCCACGTCTTCATCTGCATTGACATTCTCCACGAAACTGTTGCCGCTGCTTCTTTCGACGACAAACCGCTGCCCCGGGGTAAGAACGACAGGTTCCTCCGCATTTTTCGTCAATGCGGAAATGCTTCCCCTGCACAATGTGGCGGTCACGTTTTCGTCGTCGCTGTAGGAAGACACGTTGAATTTCGTTCCGAGGACTGTAATGTCCATAACGGAAGTGCTGACGACAAACGGCTTTTTCTCGTTCCTCGTCACATCGAAAGTGGCTTCACCATTGAGATAGACTCCCCTTTTCCCGCCAATGAATTCCGCAGGGCAAATCAGCACGGTACCGGCATTGAGGGTAACTGATGTAGAGTCAGGAAGAAGCACATGACGCATTTCACCGGCATTGGCCGAATACTCGAGCATCTGCAGAGCCTCATCATTGACCTGAGCCGAAAGGCCTTTCTCGTAGGAATGTCTTGAGACATTGACAATGACGACAGGCAGAATCAGGCATGCGGCAGCGACGGCGGCAGACAGTATCCTGATGATCCTTTTCTGGCGGCGGACACGCAACTCCTCTGACAATTTGATGGCCAATGAAGCGGACTCAGCTCTGCGTATCTTGCCTTTTACGGAAGAATACGCGCTGTCGAGCTGCTCGTCCGTCAGCCCGACCGGTTCCTGAGAGGTCCATTTGCCGTATAAATCTTTGTTTGTCATAATCGGTTTTTGACTTTGCTTTGCATATAATACAATGCAAACCGTGCGTATCCCCTAAAAGTTGTTTGATATTTTTATGAAAACACCATAGATATGAAGAACACTATGATATATTTTATCTTCCGCAGTTCACGGAGAGCAAAATTTATGTGATTCTCGACCGTTTTGGCTGAAACATTCAGTTTCTCCGCGATTTCCTTATGGCTCATCCCGTGCAATCTGCTGAGGATGAACACTTCACGTCGTTTTTCCGGCATTTCGGATACGGCTTTGAATATGATGTCGAGACGTTTGCGCGAATCGAATTCCTGTCCCGGATCCAGTTCGTCAGGAAGGTCAATGTCTTCCAGGCCCACGTGCCGTTTCCGGACTTTCGAGAAGTTGATGGCGGAATTCACCGTCATCCTGAAAAGATAGATGTCCAGATACTCCCGGTCGAGCAGCACTTCTCTTTTCATCCACAGTTTCACGAATACATTCTGCGCCACATCCTCTGCATCGTCGTCCGACTGCAGAAATGAACGCAGAAATGCAAGCATCCGTGGATAATACCGGTCAAAAACCTTTCTGAACGCGACTTCATCCACATTGACCGCCATAAAACTATTGTCAGACTCTGTCATTTGTCAGAAATTGTAATACTCCAACTGCTGCAGATTGCCTGGGACGGTGTCGCCAGGCTCCGGCCGCAGAATCAGGACCGTGTCGGAACTGGTCTTTCCGTCTGCGCTCACGGATGATGAGCGGTACGCATTGAACGCATCTATCTGTGCCTGCGCAAGTGCCACGCAGTCTGAAATGTCATCGTTGCATTGGGCCAACGCCTTGGATCCTTCCTTGACCTTCTTGCCGAAATAGACCATGTCCTCGATGCTGGTAACCGAGGTCACACCGAGACTCGCCGATGCCACGCCTGTTTTTGCCAATGAGATGGAGAACTGGATATCCTTGCCCTGGGCTATCCGGTCATGAAGGGTCTGAATCATGGACGATATGGACAGGCGGTTGCCATTGGAGCCGATGAATGACAGACATTTATATACTGTGCCGTCCTTGCTCTGAACCCAAGTCTGGGAAGCGGACGGGAAGTCATAGTTGCCTTTCATGTATTGTGCGGTCTTTTCCCACATGGCATTGACATCCCTCAAGAATTCATTGACAGCAGAACTGCTGGATTGATAAGCCCTTACCTCCCAATCGATCCGCTGCCTGGCCTTCTTGTCTTTCTTGTCCTTTTTGGCGGGTTTGCGCTCCTGGACTACTGTAACTCTTTCAGGCGCCTGCTCCTGTGCTACAGTCTGTTTCGAGGACTGCGCTTCCGACTTTTTGGCAGCCTGGGATGAAGTATATTCTTTAGGAATCGGGATATTGCAAGGAGTCTTGCTGAGTTTGAGGTCATAGAACACATATTGACCTGAACGCTTGTCGCCGCACTCCAGCCAGAACATCAGCTGGTGGCATTTGAAAATCGGAACCGTGACGGTGAGCGGCTGCATCTTGTTGTCCAGCCAGTACTCCCCTACGAGAACCTGGTCAGCAAACACATTGAGTTTCACAGGATTGAGCAAAGCCTCTGGACTTTTGTTCTGGAACACATCATCGAACGCATCCACATATTCCACTCTGTTGGCGACCGTGAATGTGCAGCTCTCGTACTGTCCGTAAGGATTGAATGCCGCCGCGGATGCCTGTTTGCTGTTCTTGTCCTCAAGCAAGAGGAAGATGCTGGCAGTCGGTGTTCCGGATACGCCTGCGCTGATGCCGGTGGCTGCGGAGACGTTTGAGTTGCTTATCGTCGAGCCTACTCCTGTCAATGCCATGAATACGGCATCCATAACTGTCACGTTCTCCAGACCGAGCGGGATATTGGTCTCCAGCATGAATCCTTTGTTGATCTGTCTGCCGTCCTTCATCTGGAAGTATTTGGTGATGGTGCTGCCGTCGTGGAAGCAGTCAGCCATGTCAAAATTGGTCAGGTCGCTGACATATCTTCCGACATAGTGGAAATACGGTTTCCCGCAGACGTCTATCAGATCGGCATCATGAGGGCAATCAGGCACGTCGTGTTCAAATAACGTATTCGGCACAGGCCGGCCACGATAGAGGATGATATCGCCGACTCCGATGATGGTCTGCTTGTTCTTGCCGTTGCCCAATTTCTCAAATCTGAGCGTGCGGCATTTGTTTACAGGCAGTTCGTAGTGCTGGTTCGGCCATGTGCAATATATGGTATGGTCGAAAATCAGCTTGTCATCAGCATATACTCGGAGATTGTCATCATCCAGCACGTGATTCATACTAAGGCAACCTGCATCGAAACTGATCCAGTCATATTCGCCAGCAAGGTCGAATTCCGCATAAGAAGCCACTCTGTCACCCAAGAGCTTGTTTCCGGTGGTCAGCAGCAGTCCTTCCCAATACTTTTCTCCGCCCATCGAGAAGGTGTAGTGTCTGGATTCGCCTGTGAACAATGTCTTGTCGGCGGAACTAATTCCACGTACGGAATACGGCTTGATGGAGGACATCAGCGGGCATACGTCAGGAAGTTTGGCGATTCTGTCGCGGTTAGGATTGACAATGCCTGCTGCCGGAACGCTCGCACCCTCCGGATAGGCCTTGATATCCACTACTCCGTATGTGATGCCGCCCAGGAAGTCGCTGTTTCTGTATTCGCATATAAGCCCGAGCCGATCAGCACCTTTCACATCGACAACTATCTGTTTAGCAAGGTCTTTCTGTGTCACCATTCCTTCATAAACGGTTTTCTTGTCCGCTTTCACGACAAGCCAGGCGCTCGAATTGGAGCTCTGGTTGTCTCTCGGTCCGACGACGAATGAAACCTTGTCATAACGCTTGTCCAGCCAGAAATATGCGAATCCCTGTTCTGTTCCGGCAAGTGCCTGTGATACGGAGAAGCTAAGACCGGAATTGTATTCCTTCCGATTTATGCTGATGGCTTTTTCCTGACCGGTTCCTTTGGCCTTGTCACCGAGTACAGGCTTTACGAACCCGGATTCCCTATATTTATATAATTGGTTGGTCTGCATAAGATCGACAGTTCCGCCCGGCACTCGGGAAAGGAGTGTGTTCGGGGTTGAAACTGCTGCTCCAGCCTTCCAGAGCTTTACGTTTCCGAATGCGATTTGCGTATCGCCCCGTGGAATCGTGAATACTATTTCATTGACCCCGGCGACATCGAATGTCAGGAAGCGTGGGGCGTCGTATGCGAAAACGACCTCGTCCAGCAGCCGTTTCCCGTCCGCAGAGACTGTCACGATGGAATTGCCTTTGTCGGGATTGCCGTTCGAATACGGGCCCATCACAAATGTCATCTTGCTGTATGCGCCTTTGAGAGCGAACACCGCCTTACCAGGGACATTGTCAGAAATCAGCCCGCCGGAAGGAGCACCGATCACGAAACCGCCCGTGATGTCATAGCAGCAGATTTTCATGGCACTGCCACCGGTTTTATATATGGAACATTTCTTGGACTCCGTAGGGACAAGTGCATTGACCATATATGTCTGTGCATCAAGGTGAGAAACGCAGGCAGCAAGCAGCGTAATGACAGTTAAAATCTTTTTCATAAAGTTCCGGGTTCAATTTTCAAATTTCGTGGCACATTTTCCGGCAATTTAGTGATTTGTCCGAACATCTGCAAAAAGAGATGGGAAGGCAAGCCATATATTTAAGAGTTTTGCGTATCTTTGTTTGAAACAAAAGGAGAATTTGCTATGCTTGAGATTGGTAATCGAATGCCTGATTTTTCAGCGGCTGACCAGAATGGCAACATTGTCAAGTCTGCTGACCTTATTGGAAAAAAGACGGTGGTGTACTTCTACCCGAAGGCCAACACGCCGGGCTGCACTGCTGAGGCTTGCAGTCTGAGAGACAATTATGAACGGTTCTTGGCATTGGGCTACAATGTCATCGGCATAAGTAAGGACAGCGTGAAGGCCCAGAAGAATTTCAGCGACAAATATGCATTGCCATTTCCTCTGCTCGCGGATACTGACGCATTGATCATCAAGGCTTTCGGCGCATGGGGCGAGAAGAAGCTCTATGGGAAGACTTACGAGGGAATTCTGCGTAAGACATTCATTTTCAATGAGAATGGCATACTTGAGGAAATCATTGACAAGGTCAACACGAAGAACCACGCGGAACAGATTCTGGGATAGAGAGTTATGACGAATTATCAGTTTACCGGCGGAACCATTTGCGCGCCGGCTACGATTCCGGGCACAGGTGCGATATCGATAATAAGAGTCAGCGGAAAAGAGTCATTGGCGATAGCCGACAAGGTCATTGACACTAAGGGAGTTCCTATTGCCGAGACCGAAGGCTACAGGCTGCGCTACGGAACTGTTTTCGAGGCGGACGGAAGTGTTTTGGACAATGTGATAGTCAGCGTTTTCCGTGCTCCTCATTCGTACACGGGCGAGAATTCAGTGGAGATTTCCTGCCATGCTTCGCGATTCATTGTCAATAAAATTCTAGAGCTTCTGGTCAATGCAGGGGCCCGTATTGCGGCGCCAGGTGAGTTCACGCGCCGTGCTTTTGTCAATGGCAAGATGGACCTCGCCCAGGCAGAAGCGGTCGCAGATGTGATTGCTTCGCAAAGTGCTGCTTCTCATAGAGTTGCAATGAATCAGCTGAAGGGCGGTTTTTCGTCAGAGTTGAAAGTGCTGAGGGAAAAGCTTCTGACAATGACTTCCCTACTGGAGCTCGAACTGGACTTCAGCGAAGAAGATGTGGAGTTCGCAAGCCGCAAGGAACTGGGACAATTGGTGGACGATTCATTGACACATATCGGTCGTCTGACCGCATCATTCAGCCGTGGCAACGCTATCAAGAACGGTGTCCCGGTGGCGATCGTCGGGGCTACGAATACGGGTAAAAGTACGCTTCTCAATGCCCTGCTCGGGGAGGAGCGCGCAATCGTTTCGGATATTGCCGGCACGACTCGTGACACTATAGAGGAAACGCTGAATATCGACGGTATCCTGTTCAGATTCATTGACACTGCCGGAATCAGGGAAACTGACGAAACGATAGAGAAAATCGGCATTGACCGGACTTTCAAGAAACTTGGCGAGGCCGCGGTCGTGCTGGGGATGACGGATTTGTCGCGAGGCGAAGCGGCTGTGCTTGAGGATGCGGATTTCATTCTGTCCAAGGTCAATGAAATGGGCGGCGTGAAAAATGTCGGCTTAGCGATCGACGGGGCTGAAACGGGCGGGGCTTCTCTAGCTGAAACGGGTGGGGCACCTCTAGCTGGAACTGACGGAGCTTCTCGGTCTAAAACTGTCGGAACAACTCCGGCTGAAACTGGCGGGGCCTCCCGACATGGTCATGGTGACGGGCAGGAAAGGATAGTGGTTATTCTGGTGAACAAATGCGATGTTGCAGATAATTTCTACAGGGATGATAACGGTACTGGCTATGGTTCAGGCAATGATTTGGGTAAGAATAAGGCGAAGATTGGTGATAACAAAAATGTTAACCACAATAACAACATTGTTTCACTCATTGAAAATAAATACAATAGCTGCAAAGTCATTGCAATCTCCGCGAAGACCGGAAAAGGGTTATCAACATTGACAAAAACACTCGGCGAAATAGGTTCCGAAATCACCGGCAGCACCGACGAGACCCTCGTGACCAACGTCCGCCACTACGAAGCCCTGGTCCGCGCCGCATCCGCTCTTGAGCGTGTCCGCGCCGGCCTCCATATCGCAACCCTCCCACCGGACCTGATAGCCCAGGACCTCCGCGAAGCCCTCTACCACCTCGGCGAAATCGTCGGCGAAATCACCACCGACGAAACGCTCGGGAATATATTTCGGAATTTTTGCGTCGGTAAGTAATGACGGAAATTCTCAGCAAATTAGAATGGCACTCTATCAGCATAATATCAGCATCAAATCAGCACAAAAGCCTCTGAAATCAGTATTTCGGATGCAAATACAATAAATCTATTATCTATGCCGTTATTATGTCAGGAAAGTGCTATATTTGCGTTACCATTTTGTTACTCGATTATTTCGGGTCACAAAAGTAACAAAAATGACATCGATATTCAACGCATCAATATATGGCGAAAGAAAAGAAAATCAAAGAGCCGATAAAGGTCAGACAGAAACCTTTGCAGAACGGCAACATCAGTCTCTATCTTGATATATATAGAGACGGAAAGAGAACTTATGAGTTCCTGAAGCTCTATCTCATCCCTGAGCGCACCAAAGAGGATAAGGAAACGAATCGACAGACCATGCAGCTCGCCAACTCCATCAAGTCAAAGAGGATTGTTGAGATGCAGAACGGCGAATATGGGTTCAAATCAGAATTTGCGACCGATACCCTATTCTATCCCTATTATCGTGCGATGTGTCAAAAGAGGCTCGGAGCTGAGAGCCGTAGTAATTGGGGAAATTGGTTCTCGTGTCTGCATCATCTTCTAATCTATGATAAGAATGAGAAACTGACATTTGCCAATATCACTCAGGAATGGGTGCAGGGATTTCACGACTATCTCGAAAATGAGGCGGTCGCTTGGGCGCATGATTACCGTACTCGTATCAAAGATAAGCCTCTCGCCCGAAACTCTAAACTCAGTTACTTCAATAAGCTCAGGGCGTGTCTCAATCAGGCTTTCGAGGATAGGATAATTCCTTTCAATCCTGCTCGTAATGTCGAGAACTTCAAAGCAGAGGAAGGAACGAGAATGTATCTCACCATCGATGAGGTGAGAAAGCTCGCTCAGACAGAATGTGAATATCCTCGCATCAAGGCGGCTTTCTTATTCTCATGCCTGACAGGTCTCAGACGGAGCGATATTCTGAAACTCACTTGGGGAGAGGTTCATCATCAAGGAGATTTCACCCGAATCATATTCAGGCAGAAAAAGACTCAGGGGCAGGAATATCTCGACATCACTCCACAGGCTGCGGAGCTGATGGGCGAAAGAGGAAAGCCGAATGAGCAGGTCTTTCAGGATATTCACTCACCATCTTGCACGAACAAGGCTATTCAGGAATGGGTATTGAGGGCAAAGATAGACAAGAAAATCACATTCCATTGCGGACGGCATACATTCGCCACAATGATGCTCGACCTCGGAACGGACATCTATACGGTGAGCAAGCTGCTCGGTCATCGAGAGCTTACCACTACTCAGATATATGCGAAGGTGATGGATAAGAATAAGCAGAAAGCCGTTGCCAATATCCCGAATATCCTGCACAAAGATGATGAATGACCTTTTTCGTGAGGTCACGAAAATGATAAGAGGGCAGTTATTAAGTATTCCTTAATGACTGCCCTCTTTCTGTTATCCGAACATTTCTCCATTGCCTGTCATCAACCAATAGGATGAGACTCTGCAATCCCGAATGAGCGGAAGCATCCATCCTACCTCAAAGAAACCTCGATTGAGGTCTTTCCTCTGAGTATAGAAATGCGCTTTGTCGATATTGTTATCTCGGCAGTAGTCGGCGACTTTCAGGAGCTTCATTTCCTTGCATCGCTCGAAAGCCTGAAAGAAACGCTCCATGATGCCGATAGTGTTCTGACTATATACTCTCCTTCTGCTCATCGTCTGTGAAGATTTGCTCGCTCAACCATAGAGCGGTGTCGTACAGATATTCTATTTCGCTCGTAGGCTCGTTATTCACTTTGCATCGGTCAAACTCTTTGCCTGTCTGCAAAAGAAGCTCTCTCGCCTTTTCTGAGAGGTTCTCATCGTGATTGATTGTTGACTTCATCAAATCGATGGTGAAGAAAGATAGTTGCTTTATGGTGTCCATAGTCTTTATTCCTTATTATATATTATATCATCTAATTTGAATGAGGTTGAACTGAGTTTAGTGATAGAATACATCTTGCTCACTCCGTAAGTCTCAGGATAGAGATACAATCTCGGCTGCGCTCCATCATAGGCGATAGTGATATTGTATTTCCAATGGTCGCTCGTCTCTAAGAGATGGTCATTGAAATAAGTCGAGAAATCACACTCTCCATATATGAGAATCTCTTTCGTGATAGCATTCTCCATCCATTCCTCTTTCTTCGGTGATGAATATGGAGAAAATGTAATCTCGTGTGTTTCGGTGATGCCATCTGATTCATTCACTTTCGAGCCTACAAACTTGCCGTTCAGGATTGCAGCAATCTCATCGGTCTCTTTCTGCTGATTATTCACTTTCGGCTCGTCATCATCTCCACCGCAAGAGATGAGACAGAGAGCTGCCATCATAAATAATAATGTCTTTTTCATATCCTGTCTGCTATTCTATCGACAATCATAACAAGCCGTTGTGATTGCTCTTTGTTTATATTGATAACCTCTGCAAGGAGTTTCCTCATCTCTGATACCTCCGTCAGAGCAAAGAGGATGGTTTTCTCACTCGTGCCGTTGCTGATATTGGAGGCATTACCACCAACGGCAACATTATTGCCTCTCGATTCTTCGGAAACAGAGGGTGTTTCGGGATGAGATTCTGAATCTCCGTTGAACATTTCCCCTTCTCCGAATACGAGCCAAGTTTTGTTTACCTGAGGGAATTGCGCAATTATCTGAGCAACACCCTTAGAGCCAATCGTGTTGCGGATGCTATTCACATAACCGTTAGACAATCCGCAAACTCTTTCAAATTCAGCCTTTGACAGACCGAGGGCAGCAATCAGCTGCATCATTCTTTCTTTCGTTTCCATCTTATTGAATCCTTAAAAATCCTTAAATTAGAGCAGAAATCTCAGAAAACTGTTGTTAGTCTAAGAGAAATGCTCTATCTTTGCAGTGCAATACTAAAAGTTATTGCCGCACCCGATGAAAATTTTGGTGCAAATATAATAAAATAGTGCCTAATAAGCGAAAGTTTAATCGTAAAAATAATTAAAGTATGGCAGAAAAAACGTTTTTCGACCTTTACAATGAGCAAAAGAGCAAGCCAACACCTGCTCAGGAGTTCATTTCAGAGGTAGCAAGAATCACAAAGAGAACCACTACTACGGTTAGAATGTGGCTCTCAGGGCAGCAGACTCCCGATGCGCTCGCTCAGAGCATCATCGCAGAGCATTTCGGAGTAAGTATAACCAGCCTTTTCCCAAAGGCAGAAAAGACAGAGGTATGAAAAAGGCATTTCTGAATTATCGCTATTATGTGATGATGATTATCGGTTTCGTGGTAATCCTCGGAGTATTCAGTATTCCCGATGAGAATCTCCCTCTAATGAGATGGGCATGGATGCTCTTAGTTTCAAAATCTATCGGTTTCGGTGCAGGATATGGTCTTTATAGGCTTGTAGCTTATTGGGAATCTAAGAATCTTGTTCCTGAACTCTCAAAAATGATTGCGGAGGAATGATAATGAGTGCAGATGAAAGACTTGCAAGGATTGAGAGGCTCATCCTCATTCAATCGAAAGAGGCTCTAACCGTCTCAGAGGTCGCTCTGATGCTCGGTCTCTCTGAAAGCAGAGTCCGACATCTGACGAGCGAGAAAGCACTTCCCTATTACAAGCAGGGCAAGAATACCTATTTCAAGAAGTCTGAGATTGAGGGTTGGATGCTCCAAGACAGAGTACCGACCAATCAGGAAATCAAGGCTCAGGCAACGACCCATGTAGTGATTAACCATCCAAAATTTTAAGTTATGAATGATAATCAGAATCTCGAATCATCCGAAAGTCAGAATAAGAGGATTTTCGCTTATCTGATGGAAGGTCATCGCATCACGAGTCTCGAAGCTCTGAATCTGTTTGGTTGTATGCGCCTCGCATCTCGTATCAGCGATATTCGGAGAGACCATCCCGAAGTAAACATCAAGGTCGATAGGATTGAGACTGCGACCAAAAAGAAAGTGGCTCAGTATTATGTTTCACAATAAATTCAACGCAAGATGAAGAAAGTAATCATTAAATCGATGAAGCTCACCAATTTCAAGGGATTGCGTGACTTCTCTATCGAGTTCAATGACTCGATGACGAGCGTTCTCGGTAAGAACGGCTCAGGAAAGACAACTATCTTCGATGCTTTCACTTGGCTCTTATTCGGCAAGGATAGCGAAGATAGAAAGAGTTTCAATATCAAGACCCTCGATGCTCAGGGCGTTGCTATCCCTCGCATTCCGCATGAGGTATCGGCTATCCTGACGGTCGATGATGAGGAAATATCCCTCTGTCGCCGTTACTCTGAGAAATGGCAGAAAAAACGTGGCTCTGCTACTGAGGAATTCACAGGGCATGAAGAAGAAAGGCTCTATAATGATGTTCCTATGTCTGTCAAGGAATGGGGAGAGAAAATCACCTCTATATGCTCAGAGCAGGTCTTTAAGTTCATCACCAATCCTCTCTATTTCTCAGCTCAGAAAACCGATGCTCAGAGAGCGATGTTGTTCAGGATGGCAGGAGACATCAGCGATGCGGAGATAGCCGCAGGAAACGAAGATTTCACGGCTCTCCTTGCATCTCTCACAGGTAAGACGATGGAAGAGTATAAGAGAGAGATTCAGGCGAAGAAACGCAGAATCAAGGCAGAAATCGATGGCATCCCTGAGCGTATCGATGAGCGTAAGCGAGATATGCCTGAGGCAGAGAATTGGATGCTGCTCGATGCTGACCTGAATACGAAGAAATCTCAGCTCTCAGATATTGAGAAAGCTATCGCAGACAAATCTCAGGCATACAAGAATGCGAGCGATACCCGACTGAAGCTGCAACAGAAGCTCTCGAATCTCCGTCAGGAAAAGCAGAATCTGGAATTCAAAATCAAGGAGAGCGTTCAGAGCGACTACTATGCTGAGTGCAAATCTCAGAGAGAATTGAAAGATAATCTCTCTTTGGCTCAGAATGAGCTATCTCGTGTCCGCTCTAAGATGCAAGGCTATCAAAAAGATTTGGAATCTCTCAAAGCCAAGCGTGAAGCTCTCATCGCTGAATGGCGAGAGATTAAGGCTCGCACTCTCCAATTTAAGGATGATGAATTCATCTGTCCGACCTGCAAGCGACCTCTCGATATTGATGATATTGAGCGTAAGCAGAATGAGATGACCGCCAACTTCAATACGAAGAAAGCATCCGACCTCGAAGAAAACAATCGCAAAGGTCAGCAGGTCAAGAAAAACACTCAGGAGACCGAAGCTCTCATCAAGAAATGCGAGGAACGTATCTCAGAGATTGAAGCTCGTATCGAGACTATCAAGAATAATCCTCTTTATAGCAAATCCCTCGTTGCTCCTGATGCTGCTCCTGCTATCGAAGCAGATGAGGAAATCAAGAAACTCTCACAGGAAATCGCAGAGCTTGAAGAAACCGTCAATACTCCTATCGATGTGCCTGATACGGCAGAGCTGAATGAGCAGAAGAAATCCATCACCGATGAGATTGATGCTATCAAGGCGAAGCTCGCCAAGAAAGAGACCATCGAGCGCAATGAGGCTCGTATCAAAGAGCTTGAAAAGCAGCTCAGGGAACAGAGCGAGGAATTGGCTCAGTTGGAAGGCATCGAGTTCACTATGGCAGCATTCTCGAAAGCTCGCATCGAAGCTGTTGAGAATCGCATCAATGGACTTTTCTCTCTCGTCAAGTTCAAGATGTTCGAGCAGCAAATCAATGGCGGCGAGGTCGAGACCTGTGAGGCTACCGTGAACGGCGTTCCTTACTCAGACCTGAACAATGCCATGACGATAAATGCAGGACTTGACATCATCAACGCAATCTGCAAGTCAGAGGGCATCACCGCTCCAATCTTCATTGATAATGCAGAAGCCGTGAACGAGCTGCTGCCTACGCAATCGCAAATGATTCGTCTCGTTGTCACCGATGACGAGGCACTCAGAATTCAATAATTTATGTTTCACAATTCAAAATTTCAACGCAATGGACGAAATTAAGAACATTCAAGACCTTTTGACCAAGTGGCAGGAGGCAGACAAAGAGAACAGAGGATTTATCCTCATCACCTCAGAGAGAAAAGAGAAAGGCAAGGATTCAGATTCTTATGCTGAGACTTGCGGAGTAGTCGGAAGCAGCGAAGTCCTGACCGCAGGAGTGTCAGGTCTCATCGAGAACGGCGAAGCTCCTTTGCTGCAAATCATCAATCGGGCGAAAGCTCATCTTATGTGCAAGAAATTCGTAGATACATTCTGCGACTAACCATCAAAATTCAACGCATTATGGCAAATGAAATTCAAAAACAAGAGCGTCCTATCGACTTGATGAAATCAGTCATCAACGCTCCATCAGTCCAAGAGCAGTTTCAGAACGCTCTCGGTGAACACAAAGATGCTTTCGTGGCATCGCTCATCGACCTCTTTACAGGCGATAAGCAGTTGCAGACCTGCAAGCCTGCTCTCGTGATTGCAGAAGCTCTCAGAGCTGCAACCCTGAGACTCCCTCTCAATAAGGCTCTCGGTTTCGCCTACATCATCGTATTCAATAACTCGGTTAAGAATGCAGATGGTTCATGGTCGAAAGTTCCTACACCTACATTCGTGCCTGGCTACAAGGGATATATCCAACTCGCTATGCGCACAGGTCAGTATCGCACCATCAATGCCGATTTCGTTTATGAGGGCGAAATGAGAAAAGTATCGAAGCTCACAGGTGAAATCGCTCTCGATGGAGAAAAGAAGTCTGACAAGATTATCGGCTACTTCTGCTATTTCGAGCTGCTCAACGGCTTCAATAAGACCCTCTTTGTGAGTGTCGAGGATATGGCTGCTTACGCTCTGAGATATTCTCCATCATTCAAGGGTAATAAAAAACCGAGTGCAGAGGCTCTCATCAAGCTCGCTCAGGCAAACCAGCCATCAAGCAAGGTCGGTTGGGAGGGCAACTTCAACGATATGGCGTTAAAGACCGTCATCCGCCGTTTGCTCTCGAAGTATGGCTATCTCTCTGTCGAGATGCAGAACGCTCTCTCAAAGGATGTCGAGGATTCTCAGATGAGCCGAAACGACCTTATCAGCGAGAATGCGAATGGTCAGGCTATCGAACTCGAGAACGCACAATACGAGGAAGTCGATACAGAGACAGGCGAAATCAAGAAATCAGAAGAAGCCGCTCCTGCTGAGAATGCAGAAGAAGCTCCAAGTTACTAATATCTAAATCAGGACAGGGAATGGTACTCAAATGCTTAGGCTCAGGTTCATCGGGCAACTGCTATCTTTTAGAAGCCTCTGACGGCGTTTTAATCATCGAGGCAGGTATTCCTGCTATCGAGATAAAAAAAGCTCTCAGATTTCAATTAAAGCAGGTTCTCGGCTGTGTTATCTCGCATGAGCATAGAGACCATTCCCGAAGCCTGAAAGATATTCTCTCCTATGGTATCAGGGTCTTGGCTCTGCCTCAGGTGTTCGATTCTCACAATCTGAGGAATCGGGTGTTCTGCAAGGAGATTCAGCCGATGCACGGCTATCAGGTCGGAGGATTCAAAATCTTCTGTCTGAGCGTGGCTCACGATGTGCCGTGTCTTGGTTTCGTGATAGAGCATAAAGAAATGGGCAGACTGCTATTCGTCACCGATACGATGATGCTCGAATACCGATTGCCGAAGCTCAATCATATCATGCTCGAAGCGAACTATGCGGATGATATTCTCCTGCAAAATATAGAATCGGGCATCGTGCCGCACTCGATGAAAGACCGCCTCCTGCACTCGCACATGGAGATTGAGACAACGAAAGGAATTCTCATGGCAAATGACCTCTCTGAGGTATCTGAGATAATCCTTATCCACCTCTCAGGAAATAATAGCGATGCAGAGCGTTTCCGCAAGGAAATAAAAGCGGTATCAGGTAAGCCGACCTATATTGCTCGGAGAGGCTTGGAAATCGACCTATCATCAATACCCTACTGATATGAGCTATCTCGACCAAATGAAAGCGTGGCTATTGGCTCATCCTGATGCTACGCAAGAGGAATGCTATAAGGCAGGATATTTCCAATGCACCGATAATTGGGTGAATAAAGAAACATTTTCAATAATCAAAAAATCAAAAGACAATGGATAAAGAATTGAAGATAAGTGCTGAGAATGCACTTGCAGCTTACAACAATACAGATGCCAACGGCAGAGAGCTTTTGGAGCATCTTTTCGGCAAAGAAATCTTTGCTCAGGACATCAAAGATAAGGTCAAGACCTTTGAGGATGCAGTCGCAATCCTCGGAGATGAGCATCCTCTTGTCGCTCAGTTCAGGGTGATAGAAAGCTCATTCAAAGAGGCTGACAATAATCTGCATCTTTTCGCTTATGCTCGCCTCGTTATCATCGCAGAGGCTCTGAATGAGGGATGGAAGCCGAAGTTCGATGGCGATGAGTGCCGTTTTTATCCTTGGTTCTACATATACACCAAAGCAGAATATGAGGAACTCGATGAGGATGAGAAGAAAGAGTGCCGTGTCGTTGGTCGGTCGGGTAGCAATGCGGTTGCGCATGGCGGTGTCGTTTATGCGAGTGCGTATCATGCGTCATCGAGCTCGTATTCGAGTAACGGTTCTCGGCTTGCCTTCAAAACGAGAGAGCTTGCTGAGTACTGCGGAAAGCAATTCATCGATATTTGGGAGAGATTCCTTTTTGCTTGAACTGAGACGATATGGCAGGATGGATAAAAATAAGCAGAGAGATTGCAAATCATTGGCTATGGCAGGATGCCGAAAGGCTGAAATGGTGGCTTGATTTGCTCTTTCTCGCTGCTTGGGATGATAAGCAAGTCCTGCACGACTCTCATCTATTCGTATTGCGCAAAGGTCAGATAATCGCCTCAATATCTTTTCTCTCTGAGAGATGGGGCAAGAGTAATCCCACTATCATCAAGTATCTCAAACTTTTAGAGGATGAAGGTATGATTTATAGGCAAGTTCTTTATAGGCAAACTCCTATCATAACTATCTGTAATTATGAGAAATACCAAACACAGGCGGCGGCTCAGGTTGATACCCTGCTTGATAGGCAAGTTGATAGCATAGTTGATGCCCAAGTTGACGGAAATAAAGAATATAAGAATATAAATAATATATCTACAATATCATCTAAGGGCGAGTCGAAAAATTTGAAATTCATCGAAGAATTGAAGAATGCTCAGATATGGCTCGAACAGATGGCGATGAGATTCCACATTCCGATAGACGAGATAGTGAGGCGATTGGATGACTTTGCTCTCGATTGCGATTGCAGGGGAACGGAGCATCAGGACTTCAATGATACCCGAAGGCATTTTAATGATTGGCTGAGAATCCAACTCGAAGCCGAAAAACGAAAGAACAATGTTTCAGATAGACAAAAATCAGAAAATAAACGTAGAGGCTCTGATGTCACGGCTACTTCAGCGGAGGATTACGAGGGGGCGTTTTGAACTGCCCTATACCGATGAGCAGATGAGAGATATGCTAACGGCTTGCGTGATGACTGAGGTCGCATATCGGCATCAAGAGTACAGAGCGAGTCCTGAGATGGATTCTTACATCGAAAAGGCTGCTCAATGGCTCAAAGATGGCAAGACATTCGGATTGCTTCTTTGCGGAGTGCCAGGCAATGGCAAGACTACACTAATGAGAGCAATTCAGACTTGCATCAATATGCTCGACCTGAAAGATGACTTCAATCGAGATATGGGATTGGCGATAATCGATGCGAGAGAGATTGCGAGACTGAACAAAGATTCGTATGAGCAATTCAAGGCATATCGAAACAGGCAGATGCTCGGCATCGATGATTTAGGGTTAGAGCCGACAGAGGTTCTCGACTATGGCAATATCCTCAGTCCTGTAATCGATTTGCTCTCCTATCGCTACAATGAGCAGCTCTTTACGGTCATCACTACCAATCTCCGACCTCAGGAGATTCGAGAGAAGTATAAAGACCGAATCGCTGACCGCTTTAACGAGATGATGACGAAGATAATCTTCAAGAATCCATCGTATAGGGGTCAGAACGCACAGAAATGAGGCTTCCTGCGATTTTAAGCGCAAAGATGAAGAATTTATCGCCTGAGTATAAGAAATCGCAGGAGAGCGCAGGAAAACGAGAAAATCAATAATTCTAAATTCAACGCAACAATGAAGAATCAAATATTAGAAATCGGCAGCTATCTCATCCCTGAGGGGTGCAAGGCGACCGTTATGGGTGGAGAGGTGATAATCTCCATCAAGAAAGATAATCGTATCAAAGAGGGCGATTGGAGATGCAAAGACTGCATCCATAGCAAGGAGGGAAAGACCTCTATCAACGCATGGTCTATGAGTTGGGTCTGCGAGCTGAAACCGAAAACAGTCCGCAATCCTCGCTTCGCTAATCAAAAACTATTCTATTGCGCCAATCGGAATGATAAGGCGTGTGAGAATTTCGAGAGAAAGGAGGATGAGAAATGAAAAGAGTTATCAAATTTAGAGGCAAAAGTCTCTATGATAAATACCCTAAAGCCAATGGAGGCTTTGAAATCCCTCAGGGAACTTTCGTGTATGGCAATTTAGTAGTCGATATGAATGGAAATCCGCAAATCGATATTCAGGGCTATATAGATGGTAATAGTTTCCATCATAGTTTATGGGTGGATGCTAATACGGTCGGTCAGTTTACAGGATTGCATGATAAGAATGGTAAGGAAATCTACGAGGGAGACCTTGTGAGATATGGGGAGCGTAATTATGTAGTATCTTACGAAGATAGCCACAAAGGAGCATTCTCGCTCATTCGTAATAATACTTTTGTTGGATGCTTTGGCACACCATATCCGTTTGAGCCTTTTTATGTAGAGGTTGTGGGTAATATCCATGATTATCGTAAATACCCGAAAGGAGGTAAGTATGGAGACTAAGAAATGCGAAATATGTGGTCGTGAGCTGCCTATCTCAGAATTCTCAAAATCATATCGGAATCGATGCAGGGAGTGTGTAGCAAAGCTCACAAGAGAAAAGAGAGCTGCTGACAAACATAGCGATGCAGGATGCGAGCTTATCATCAATCCTCAGATATTCGATGAAAAGGTATGGCAGACAGAGACAGACTTCAAAGCTGAGGAATATCGAAATTGGGTCAAATCCGCCGTTGCTGCCCTGCAAAATATCTATGAAGATATTGATGGATTGATTGATGACGGAAAACTCTATATCCTCGGCGATGTTATCAATCTGCTCGATTGTGCAGATGTCAAGGTCAAAAATGGGAATAAGGAACATATCGGAGTGAAACAAAGTCCGAAAGTAACATTTCCAAGAGTAAATGAATTCGATGAAGGCTCATCGTATAGGCGTTAAACTTGAAAAAAGAAATCAGAATGAAAACATATGTATTGACACTATCAAAGGTTTTTCCTGCTTATCACCGCAGAAAAGGTGAACCAACCAATTTCAGAGCTGCATTCAATTCAGGTCAGCCGTTCAAGAAAGATGCAGATACGTTCTGCGAGTTTCCGAAGCTGCACACCATTCGGGCGAATTATGAGCTATGGGCAAAGCGATTCGAGCAAATCGAGCGAGGCGAAGCTCAACTCTCCATCTGTCAATGGTCAGGAAAGCCATATCATAGTAAGCAGGAAATCATCTGCAATCTCACGAAAGCCGATGGTATCGGAATTCAGAAGATGGTGGTTGCAGGATGCGCAACCATTCATCCGAAATTCGTAGGCGGTTGTTCCGTAGATTGCAAGACTCTCGCTCATAATGATGGATTGTCTGAGGTTGATTGGAGGAATTGGTTTGAGAGATACGACCTGACAGAACCGCTTGCAGTCATTCACTTCACTAAATTCAGATACCGATATGAGCAGTCAAACAAATGAGCAATGCGCCAACTGCCCGAAATCATATCTCGGAGTGAATGGTCGCTTTTGCAACGAAAGAAAACATTATGTCGAATATGCGGTCATACCGCCTTGTAAAACAGATAAGCAATGAAACTCTATATTGCAACACCAATCAACGCCCGACCTGAGCAAGGCTTCAGGAATAAGTATAAGGCGGCTCAGAAGCGAGTGAGAGAACTGAAAGAGATTATCAAGACCGACCATCGTTTCTATGGATATTCCTTTGTTTCCTCATTCGATGTGAATAAGTCGCAGAACATCTCAGAGGCTATCGCTATGGGTAACTGCATTCAGGCAGTCATCGAATGCGATGCTATCTATCTCGACCATGCTTGGCAGTCATCGAAAGGCTGCAACCTCGAATATCGAGCTGCCAAGATATACGATAAAGAGATTTACGAACATGATAAATTGTAAGATATGGCAAAGTTAGGAAAAAGAGAAATAGTCGTTGAGAATAAAATCGACCCGACAATAAAATTCAGGTTTGAGGTCGAAATCAATGTCTCAAAAAATGGAGAGTTCTATTTTACTTTGGATGAAGAACAGAAAGAGCGTCTATTGAATAGCGGAGTAAATCTCAATAATACCGTTAATCATAAGACTAAGAAAATCGGAACTTTCTACTCAGATACATTGGAAAAGCTCATTTCTGATTTCGAGGAACTTCTACAAGATGCAGTCTCAGCAGAGGTAATAGAAGATAAATTCGTCATTCTCTACTATATCAGTACAGGGTGTACTTACTGTTTGGCAAACGGTGAGCCTGTCCCTAATGGCTACTATGTGCCAATCGAAGAAAGAATTGATAGGCAGTATGTCAATTGGATAGAGGGAACTGATAAGGGAGAGAATGGATTTGGCTTCAAAGCGTATGCTAAAATATACAAAAAGCAGGTTCTTCGATTTAAGAGCGGTATGGAAAAGACTTTTTTCTATGTTATCAGATATGAGCAGAAAGAAGAGTTAGGAGAATACGGAAAGAAGCTATCAGATTTTATTCTTCCTGCTCAGGATATTCGTGATGCTTACAGAGAGCCTCTTAATTGGTCGATGGGGCAAAAAAAAGAAATCGCATACACAGAAGAAAATGCCAAATTCTTCTACGATGTCTTGATTGCAGTTTGCAGGATGAATGAGCAGATAAAAGGATTTATCAAAGAGCCTGAGAAATTGCAGCAGTTAATCAATTCCCAAGAAAAGTTATTAAAATAATTTCAACGCAACATGACAGAGCAAGAAAAGAAAGAGTATAATGAGTTTCTCGAACAGAAGAAAACTCAGAGAATCGAGAGCGGATTTGCCGTTGAGGATGCAGACCTCAATCCTGCACTATTCGACTTTCAGAAGTATTGTGTGAAACGAGCATTGGCGGTCGGCAAATTTGCCCTCTTTGAGGATTGCGGTCTCGGAAAAACCATTCAGCAGCTCGAATGGGCGCAAAAGGTTTTCGAGCATACCGACCAGCCTGTTCTCATCCTCGCACCTCTCGCCGTTATCTCTCAGACCATCAAAGAGGGAGAGAAATTCGGCTACAAGGCGATGGATTACGATGAGATGCAGCCTAACAATCTCGATGAGTGCGGAATCTTCATCACGAACTATGATAATCTGCCGAATGTCGAGGTATCATCATTCGGAGGCATCGTTCTCGATGAAAGCTCTATCCTGAAAAACTTTCAGGGAAAGACGAGAACCTATATCATCGAACAGTTCAAGCGCACTCCCTATAAGCTCGCTTGCACGGCTACTCCATCACCGAATGATACGACTGAAATCTGCAATCATGCTGAGTTCCTCGATGTGATGAGCCGCTCAGAGATGCTCGCAATGTATTTCGTGCATGATGGAGGCTCAACCTCAGATTGGAGGCTCAAAGGTCATGCAAAGCAAAGCTTTTGGGATTTCGTCTCAACGTGGGCGGTGATGCTCAACAAACCGAGTGATATAGGCTTCGATGATAAAGGCTACGACCTGCCACCTCTCAATGTCATTCAGGATATTGTCGAGACTCCAAAGCGAGATAATGGAATGCTATTCAATACATCTGCCGTATCTGCAACCGAGTTTCATAAAGAGCTGCGTCTGACCTACAAAATCCGTCTTGACAGAGTGGCTGAGATGGTGAAAGCTCGACCCGATGAGAACTTCATCATTTGGATAGGTCACGATGACGAGGGAAAATATCTCCGTTCTCTGCTGCCTGAGGCAATCGAGGTGAAAGGCTCTGATTCGAGAGAATACAAGAAAGAAAAGCTGCTCGGCTTCGGCAATGGCGATTTCCGTATTCTCATCACCAAGCTCAAAATCGCTCAGTTCGGTCTCAATTATCAGAACTGCCACAATCAGATATATGCCTCTCTCGATTTCTCCTTTGAGGCAACCTATCAGGGAATCCGCCGTTCCTATCGCTTCGGACAGAAAGAGGCGGTCAATATCTATCTCATCACGACCGATACGATGCAGAATGTGAAAGACAGCTTCGATGCAAAGCAGAAAGCGTTTAATGAGATGCAGTCGGCTATGACTGAGGCAATGAATCGTAATATCAAGAATAAAATAATACTCAAAAAGATGGAAGTAAGCAATCAGTACAAATCAGAACGCTGCGATATTCGCCTTGGCGATTGTGTGCAGCTCATTCAGTCAATCCCTGACGAGAGCATCGGTTTCTCGATATTCTCGCCACCATTCGCAGAGCTTTATACCTACTCTGACAAGCTCGAAGATATGGGCAATTCAAAGGATTATCAGGAGTTTTTCAAGGCTTTCAAGTTCCTCGTGAAAGAACTCTATCGTGTCATGTGGGGGGGGCGGAATATCGCCGTACATTGCATGGATTTGCCTATTCAGAAAGGCAAGGAGGGATATATCGGTCTCAGGGATTTCTCAGGCATGATACTCCAGGCATTCACAGAGGTAGGTTTCATCTATCATTCGAGAGTCACCATTTGGAAGAATCCTGTCACGGAGATGCAGCGCACAAAGGCTCTCGGTCTGTTGCATAAGCAGGTCGGCAAGGATGCAGCCATGAGCCGTGTCGGTATTCCTGATTACTTGATGGTTTTCCGTAAAGAGGGCGAGCATGAGCATCCTGTTCACTGCAATATCTCTGTCGATACTTGGCAGAAGTACGCATCGCCTGTTTGGATGGATATTGACTACTCGAACACTCTCAATGCAGCCAAAGGTCGTGATGAAGCAGACGAGAAACATATCTGTCCTTTGCAGCTCGATACTATCGAGAGAGCCATCACCCTATGGAGCAACGAGGGCGATACCGTCCTGACTCCTTTCCTCGGCATCGGCTCAGAGGTCTATGAGGCAGTCAAGCTCAATCGTTTCGGCATCGGCTTTGAGCTGAAAGAGAGCTATTTCAAGGAGGCTATCAAGAATATCAAGGGAATGGAGCAACTGAAATCACAGAAATCATTATTCGACTAATATGGCATTCACAATCACGAAATTTGAAGAGTGGTGTCCGAATTGCGAGAGCGAGAATGAGTTTCGGAGTGATGGGCATAAGGTCTATATCTGTCAGCATTGCGGATATGCCCTCGCTCCCTGCTCGCTCTGCGAAATGGATAAGGCTCGATGCTCTGAGTGCGAGATAAGCAAGAGAGCAGAAGAAATAAACAAGAAAAATAACTTCTAATATCAATCAAAATGGAAGAAAAGAATCAGAATCAAGAACAGGGTCTCACTACTGAGGAAGTGAAGGCTCAGATTGCAGAGGTCATCGCCAATGCAAAAGAGAATCGTGAGAAAGTCCGCTTGGCAAGTAAGAGCGGCGAGTTGAAACGCAATCCTTTCGTCAATCTCGATGAGAAAGGCATCCTCAATCCTGATGCTATCGTCAAGGAGTGGGATTTGATTCAGGCGAAGAAATCATCCCTCAGCTCAGGCGAGAGGAATACGGTGCAGCAGATTGTCCTGATTGCATTCCGTAATGCTGCCATCAAGAAAGCCAAGGATAATGCGGCAAAGAACATCGCAGAGAAAGAGGCTCAGGAAAAGCCGAAAGCGAAGCGTACCCGAAAGAAAAAGTCTGAGAAATCAGATAGCGAGAAATAAACCGAGTTTTTAATCATTCAAACAATTCAAATTATGAAATCAAGAACAGCACAATGGTTCATCTGCAAAGTCCGCTACGAGAAGATGCAGGAGGATGGTATGCAGAAGAAAGTCACAGAGAGTTATGTCATCGATGCCGTGAGCTTCACAGAGGCAGAGGAACGCATCACAGAGGAAATGTCCGCATATATCAGCGGAGAGTTCGAGGTGAAGGATATTTCCCTCGCTCCGTTCGGTGAGATATTCTTCGATGAGAATCCGAGTGCCGACCGCTACTATAAGGCGAAGCTCGCATTCATCACCATCGATGAGAAGTCAGGCAATGAGAAGCGGCAGAACGTGACCTATCTCGTTCATGCTGAGAACTTCAATGCAGCCGTGAAGAATATCGATGAGGTGATGGGAGGCACGATGATTGACTATCAGATTATCTCCATCGCTGAGACTCAGATAATGGACGTATTCGAGTATCACCCGAAAGAGACTGAGAAAGCAGATGAAGCCTAAGGAGTTTTTCGACAAGGTATCTGAATTGAGAGAGGCGCAAAAGGAGTATTTCAAGACTCGGAGTAGTGCCGCTCTCAATCGGAGCAAGGCTCTCGAAAGGGAGATTGATGCGGAAATCGCAAGAGTGAACGCTATCCTGAGCAAGCGACCGCAGCCTGTTCAGGGAAATCTGTTCGGGGAGGGTCAGCCATGAGAGCATCAAAGCTGATTGCAAAGGCTATCCGACTGATTGAGGAATATGCCTCGATGGAATGGTATGAGAGAATAAGGCATCGTTCAGAACCACCTCCACCCTACTATGAGAGGATGCGACCTCGGAGAGATTATCAGAGACGCTCGTATTGGCTTCGTATTCGCTCTAATCCGTTCAGACCTGAATACCACTAAGGGAATGACGAGAAAATGCGTCAGAGAGTCGTTTCTGTGCGAAATTCGGCTATGTAACAATATCGTTTATCCGTAGAATATATAATATAACATAATATGGCATCAGTAAATATGGCTATTGTGGTTGGTTTCGTTGGTGATGAGCCAAGAATCAATCAGACACAATCAGGAAGAAAGGTGGCGAGCTTTTCCCTCGCTACGACCGAAAAGGGATATACCACTCAGAGCGGTCAGCAGATACCCGATAGGACGGAATGGCATAATATCGTCTGTTGGGGAAAGACTGCTGAGATTGTCGAGAAGTTCGTCCGCAAAGGCAGCTCTCTCTATATTCAGGGAAAGATACGCACTCGCTCCTACGAGAAAGACGGTCAGACCCGATATGTGACGGAGATTGAATGCGAGACGATGCAGATGCTCGACCGTAGGGCAGAATCTCAGGGAGTATCTCAATATCCTGTGCAGGGAGGCACTTCATTCCCTCAGGCTCAGGAGCAGAAGAAAGACGATGACGATTTGCCGTTCTAAGCTATGAGACACGTTGAGAGTATCATTCAGCAGAACTGCGTGAAGTGGTTTCGTCTGCAATATCCGAAGCTCGCTCTGCTCTTGTTCGCCGTTCCCAATGGCGGTGCAAGGCGCAGGATTGAGGGAGCGATAATGAAAGCGGAGGGAGTGACGAAAGGAGTCTCAGACCTATTGCTTCTATTCCCTGCAAAGCATTATCATGGTCTCTGTATAGAGATGAAGACGGAAAAGGGCAAGCAGCGGCCATCTCAGAAGATTTGGCAGCGAGCGGTCGAAGATGCAGGGTATAAATACGTCATTTGTCGCTCTTTTGAGGACTTTATGGGGCAAATTAACGCCTATTTGCGTTAAAAATATATATTTTTCGCCTAAAAGGATGCCTAATAAGCATCCTTTTTTGTATCTTTGTGCCGATATATCATTTTATTAGACAATTGTCATCATGGGAAAAGACACTCAGAACAAGAGTATCGATACGCAGTTTGTATCGATGGAGCTGGCTCAATTAGAACCGAATGACGGTCAGCTTGATGGTCTGCCATCCAATCCGAGGCAGATAACAGACTCAAAGATGGATTTGCTGAAACAGAACATTCAGCAATATCCCGAAATGCTCACTCTCAGGGGATTGCTCGTCTATCCTCTTGAAAACGGCAAGTATATCATCATAGGCGGTAATATGCGCTATCATGCAATGAGCGAACTTGGTTTCAAGACCGCTCCCTGCATCATCATCCCCAAAGATACCTCTATCGAGCAACTGAAAGCCTATTCGGTCATCGATAACAATGGCTTCGGTAAGTGGGATTGGGATATGCTCGCCAACGAATGGGATGCAGCTCAACTCACATCATGGGGTGTTGATTTGCCTATCATGGAGAGTGAAATCAATACGGATGAGTTCTTTGATTCTCTTGATAACGAGGATGAAAAGAGCAAGGGCGAGAAGCTGACAATCACCATTCCCGATGAGTATGCAGACCAAAAGGATGAGATGAAATCGCTCATTGAATCGGCTCTGTCTGACTACTCAGGAATCAAGGTGAAATAATATCGCTATTGTAGCACTATATAGCTATATAATATATAATTCAAGATAATATATTCAGCGTAGATGTATGAAGATATTTCTCGCAGGAGGCATCTCAGGAAATCTCCGTGAATTTTGGCAAAGGGTAATGAAAATCTATCTCGCAGACCCTCGCTCACGAGGTGAGGTAATGGACGCTATGAAAGTATATATCGCAGGAGACAACAATAATAAGAAGAAAATCCTCAGAGAACAACTCTATGGATGCGATTTCTTCACAGGGGAGAATGCTCTGAAAGGCATCAATATCCTCGAATCATTCTACTACCTCAGAAAGAATGAGGAGTTTATGACGCTTGTTAAGCACTTCGGCTCGTTCCTGCTCGATTCAGGAGCTTTCACGTTCATGTCGGGCTCGCACAAAGGCGGCATAAATTGGGATGAGTATGTCGAGGAATATGCGGCATTCATCAATCGATGGAACGTGCAGCTCTTTTTCGAGCTTGATATTGATTCCGTGGTCGGTCTGACTGAGGTAGAGCGACTCAGGGAGAAACTCGAAGCTCTGACAGGAAAGAAGCCTATCCCTGTATGGCATCGCAATCGAGGCAAGGAGTATTTCATCAAGATGTGCGAGAACTATCCCTATGTGGCTCTCGGCGGCATCGTCACCAAAGAGATTGACCGAAAGAAATACGAGACTGCCTTTCCTTGGTTCATCAAGACCGCTCACGACCATAAATGCAAGATTCACGGATTGGGATATACCACCGTGGCGAACTTGAAGAAATATCACTTCGATTCAGTCGATAGCACCGCATGGCTCTATGGCAATCGTGGCGGCTATCTCTATAAGTTCAATCCTCGCACAGGTCTCTTGGAGCAATTAGGCAAAGAGGGATGCAGACTCAAATCGAGAGAGGGCGCAGTAAACAATTTCAATGAATGGGTGAAATTCGGCAAATATGCTGAGAATCATCTTTGATTGATTGCGTAGAATGCGGATTTGCTATATAAAAAGCCGACATCATCAAATTTTCAAATATCAGAGACTATGAAACAGAAGAATTCAATCATCATTCTTTCAGGTGGCATGGATAGCGTTACGCTCCTATACGACCAAAAGGATTATATTGCTCTCGCAGTCACTTTCGACTATGGCAGCAATCACAACAAACGAGAGGCAGAGCTTGCAGCCTACCATTGCAAGCAGCTCGGTATCGAGCATCTCATCATTCCTCTCGACTTCATGGGCAAGTATTTCAAATCATCTCTCTTGGAGGGAGCGGATGCAGTTCCTGAGGGTCATTATCAGGACGAGAATATGAAATCGACTGTCGTTCCTTTCCGCAATGGCATCATGCTCTCTATCGCCTGTGGTCTTGCAGAGAGTCGTGGACTGACAAAGGTTCTCATCGCCAATCATGCAGGAGACCATGCTATCTATCCCGATTGTCGAGCTACATTCATCGATGCGATGAATCAGGCAATGGCATACGGCACATACGAGCATATCAATATCTATGCGCCTTATACCTCGCTCTCAAAGACCGATATTGCTAAGGTCGGCAAGGTTCTCGGAATCGATTATTCAAAGACCTATTCCTGCTATAAGGGAGGCGAGAAGCATTGCGGCAAGTGTGGCACTTGCGTAGAGCGCAAAGAGGCTCTCAGGGATGCAGGAATCGATGACCCGACCGAGTATGAGGAATAAACCAAGTTTAATCATATAAAATCAATATCGCTTATGTATTACGTTTCAAAAAGGATGGAGATTGCAGGGAGTCACTCTCTGAAATTATCCTACGAAAGCAAGTGTCAGAACTTGCACGGTCATAATTGGATTATCACCGTCTATTGCAAGGCTAAGAAGCTCAACAAGGATGGGATGGTCTGCGACTTCAAGCATATCAAGGAGAAGATTCATGGCAAGCTCGACCACTCGAATCTGAATGATGTATTGCCATTCAATCCCACCGCAGAGAATATCGCCCGATGGATTGTCGAGCAGATTCCTCAGTGCTATAAGGCATCAGTCAGAGAGAGTGAGGGCAATTTCGCCGTTTATGTAGATGACAAACTCAAAGATGATGGTGCGCTATGAGAGTAAATGAGATTTTCTATTCGATTCAGGGAGAGGGAGCGCACTCAGGAGAGGCAGCAATCTTTCTGAGGCTCTCAGGATGCAATCTGAGATGCTCTTTCTGCGATACTGAGCATCAGCCTTACCAAGACCTCACAGAGGATGAGATATGCGCTGAAATCGCAAAATATCCTGCATCTCTCGTGGTCATCACAGGCGGAGAGCCTACCTTGCAGCTCACTCGCTCGCTCGTGGATAAGATTCACGACCTCGGAAAGATGGTTGCCATCGAGACGAACGGCACTCGTGAAGTTCCCTCGAATGTCGATTGGGTGACGGTATCTCCGAAAGAGGCTTATGTCGGCTCTATCGGAAAGCCTGTCATCAAGACCGCTCAGGAGGTGAAGATTGTTCTCGATGGAAAGACTCTCTATGCTGACCCTACATGGGGCATCACGGCAGCGCATTATTTCGTGCAGCCTTGCGATACAGGCGATGAGCAGCGAAACAGAGAAATCATCGAGCATTGTGTAAACTTTGTAAAAGCTAATCCAAAATGGAAACTATCACTCCAAACACAGAAGATATTAAGAGTGCGATAAAAGCTCTCTTAATCGCTATCGGCGAGAATCCTGACAGAGATGGTCTGAAAGGCACTCCCGACCGAATAGTGCGTATGTGGAAAGAGATATTCAGAGGCTATGACCCTGCTCAGAAGCCGAAGATTACCACTTTCCCGAATGAAGAAGGTATCTCGGATTTGGTATTCGATACAGGAGATTATTACTCAATGTGTGAGCATCATATCCTGCCTTTCTTCGGTAAGTATTATTTTGCCTACATCCCCAATCCGAAAGGTCGCATTCTCGGCATCTCAAAGGTCGCTCGTGTAGTCGGCTATTGCGCTGCCCGATTGCAGCTTCAGGAACGGCTCGCACGAGACATCGTGAATATGCTTTCTGAGGCTCTGAATGATGATGCTCTCGGCTTCGCTATCGTGATGAGAGGAAAGCATCTCTGTAAGACGATGAGAGGCGTGAGGAATGATGGCAATATGTCTGTGGCTCACTTCACAGGATTATTCGAGAAAAACCCTGAACTCAAAAGGGAATTCTATAAACTAATCGATTTGCAGACATGAAGAAATCAGCATCACTATTTCAGCGAGCGGAGGAATGGATAAGCAAGCATGGTCTCATCGAATATGGAGGGGCGCAGTTGCAAGACTTCTGCAAGGAACTCGGCATCAACGATAAGACCTATCGCCGTTGGCTGAATGAAGAGGATGACTTCAAAAAGGCTATCGAGAAAGGCAGAGAGGTATTCAGACTCTCCCTCGCTCACGACCTGCATGAGACACTCGCAAAGGTGGCAAAGGGCAGCGAGCATGAGGAAACGACTACTGAATACCGACCCAATCCCAAGAATCCCGATAAGCCGACCATCACGAAGATGGTGAAGAAGAAAATCGTCATTCAGCCAAATGTGGGAGCTGCGATATTCCTGCTCACCAATCTCGACCCTGAGCATTATCAGAACCGCCAAAAGAGCGACATCACTCTGAAACCATCAGGCGAGAAAGAGATGACAATTGATGAAATTAACAAAGAAATCGAGAGACTCAGCAAACTTGAGACCAAAGAATGAAACTGACGGAAATCGAGAGACAACAGAAGCTAATGCGGTTGATGCAGATGAGACTCAAACTCGAAGCACCAGCCTCATTCTCGCATTTCCTCGGTTATAGCAATCCCAAGTATGAGTTGGAGTGGTTTCATCGTGTCATCGCAGAGCATTGTCAGATGCTTTTGGAGGGCAAGATTAAGAACTTGATGGTGTTTGTTCCACCTCAGCATGGCAAATCGGAAATCATCTCTCGTAACTTCCCTGCCTGGGCGTTAGGTCGAGACCCTGATTTGAAGATTGCATCCTGCTCGTATGCTGCCGACCTGTCAGAGCAATTCTCTCGCTCTGTGCAGCGTATCATCGAGAGTCCTGAGTATCAAGAAATCTTCCCTGATACCTATCTCAGCACTTCTCTGAAAGCGAAGAATGACCCTCGAACCTATATCAAGAATGTAGATTTCTTTGAGACGGTCGGGCATCGTGGATTCTATAAGGCAGTCGGTGTCGGTGGTCCTCTGACAGGTACGCCTGTCGATATAGCGATTATCGATGACCCTGTGAAAGATGCAGCAGAAGCCTATTCGCTGACCTATCGGCAAAAGGTTTGGGAGTGGTATAATACCGTCCTCACTACCCGATTGCACAATCATTCGAGGCAGCTCTTTATTATGACCCGATGGCATGAGGATGACCTTGCAGGGCGCATCCTGAAAGCAGAGGCAGACGAATGGAAAGTTCTCGCTATCCCTGCCATCTGTGAGAAAGAGAATGATGGAGGATTGAGTAACAGAAAGGTCGGAGAGGCTCTTTGGGCATCGCATCACTCCGTGCAGAAGCTCATCAAGCAGAAAAATCGCTCACCTCGTGAGTTCTCAGCTCTGTATCAGCAGCATCCTGTCATCGAGGGCGGTAATATCGTGAAAAGAGATTGGTTTCAGCATATCTCTCTCGCTGAATTCAAATCGCTCAGGTTCAATGAGCCGATGCACTTCTATCTCGATACCGCCTACGGAAAGAAAAAGCCGACAGGAAATGACCCATCGGGCATTTTGGCAGCTTGCAAGATAGGCAGATATGTCTATATCTACAATGCTCAGAAAGTATGGAAAGAGATGCCTGATTTGCTTCGATTCCTGCCTGAGTATATGGCAGCGCATGAGGGGAATGCAGAGAGTAAGCTGCACGTTGAGCCGAAAGCCAATGGTGAGAGCGTGGTTCAGATGCTCAAAGCAATATCCTCGCTCAATGTGAAAGAGACTCCTACGCCTGTCGATTCAAAGGAAACTCGGTTTAGGGTGGTTTCGCCTCGTGTTGAATGCGGTCGTGTCTTTCTCGTTGATGGCTCTTGGAATGATGATTTTCTCGATGAGGTATGCGGATTCCCTGCAATGGAGCATGATGAGTTCGTGGATATTCTCGGATATGCAATAAATGACCTCTACGAAGAAGATGACGATATGGACTACGAAAATATCGATAAGTCAATGTTCGGATTATAAACTTAAAAATTGAAGAATATGTTTTTAGTAGATTTGTTTCGCAACTATGTGAACGCCTTGGTCGGAAGAAATCAAGAGTTCGAGCAATTGTTGGCTGCAAAGGATATTTCCGCAATCAAGGAGAAAATGGTCTCTCGTGTTGAGTTCGTGATGGATGCTCTCAAAGAGTATATCACGAAAGAGCATCAGATAATGAAGCGAGAGGACAAGATTATCACCGATAAGAAAGGCAAGTTCCTCAGGAAAGAGCCTGTATGGAAGCTGCCTATCCCTTATCCTGTGTTCATCAACGAGATTGCCCTTGTGTTCCTCTTTGGTCGCCCTGTGAAATGGACGCAGCTCTCAGAGGGAACAGATGACGCATTCAAGGCTTATCAGGACTTCATCAAGAAAACCCGATTCAATGCCAAGATACGCCAATGCAAGCGTCTTGCAGGAGCAGAGACGGAATCTGCATTGCTTTTCCGTGTATTCAAGGATGATGAGGGCAATCCTGATTGTCAGCTCAGGGTTCTCGCTCGCTCAAAGGGAGATGAGATTTATACCCGATTCGACCAATACGAGAATCTGATTGCTATCGCTTGGGGATATTATGTGAGAGATACTGAGGAAGGGGCGACCTATCATTTCGATGTATTCACTCCTAAGACCATCTATCACTGCGTGAAGAAAGCTCTCGGATGGGAGGTCGTAGAGGAAATCAACTTCATCGGGAAGATTCCTCTCATCTATTTCCGTCAGGAAAAGGAATGGGATGGTGTAGAAGCTCTCATCCATCGTGAGGAAAGTATCGCATCGAGAACTGCCGATACGAATGACTATTTCGCTGACCCAATCGCTATCATGGCTCAGGATATTATCAAGAATATGCCTGAGAAGAAAGAGGCTGCAAAGCTGCTCATCACGAATGATAAGGATGGAGTCGAAAAGGCAGCAAAGTATCTCACATGGGATAATGCGCCTCAGTCAAAGAAAGATGAGCTTGAATGGTTGCAGACTCAAATCCTGCAAAAGACATTCACTCCTAATATCACGACCGATACCCTGAAATCTATCTCTCAGCTCTCCGCTAAGGCTCTCCGCACGGTGATGATGCTTGCAGACATCAAGGCATCGAAGCGCAAAGAGACCTATGATGAGATGCTCGACCGCACTTCATCGCTCATCACGGCTATCATCGGAAATGTACTCGATGTTTCCCTGCACTCTCAATGTGAGGCTTTGGAGGTCGGGCATGAATTCCAAGAGCCATTCGGTGAGGACATCGAGGATGCTCTGAATAATATCATCCGCTCAGTCGATGCAGGAATCCTCTCAACAGAAAGTGCAGTCGAACTCAATCCTATCGTCAAAGACCCGAATCGTGAATCTGAGCGTCTTGCAGCAGAGGCAGAAGAAAGGCAGAAGCAGCAGGAGGCTATCTTCAATATGGGTAACGATGGAGGTGCTGCATCTTTCTCTGACGGCGATGAAGATGACGAGGATGATGAAGATGCTAAGAAGAAAAAGAAAACGGCTCAGAACGCAGGAAAATAAGCAAAAACGATAAATGGCAAAGCAAGGCTCAGACCCAAAAGCTGCAACTCTCGCCCGAATCAGGCGAACAGAGGCATACGCAGAGAAAGTGAGATTGTTGTTCGCTAAGACGGTGAACGATATTCTTGCTCTCAATAAGACTATGCCCTCACTCGATGAGGGAGTGATGTTCTCTTTCGATGGAGAGAGTGTCAAGAAACAGAAAGAGGTCGAGGTCTTGCTTCGCCGACTGCATTCTGCCGTTACGATGGCTATTCAGCAGGGAGTGAAACTCGAATGGGATGCAGCCAATCAGGAATGCGATAAGCTCGTTCAATCTGTATTCGGTAAGAAAGTCCTCGAAAGTCCTGAGTTCTCGGCTTGGATGGGCAGGAATACGGCTACTCGTGATGCTTTCCTCTCTCGCTCTGAGCATGGTCTGAATCTCGCTGATAGGGTTTGGAAATCTGTTCGTCAGCTCAGAGATGAAATGGAGGTCGCAATGACCGTATCTATCGGAGAGGGCGAATCATCAAGCTCAATGAGCCGAAAGGTGCGCCAATACCTGAACAATCCCGATGATATGTTTCGCCGTTTCCGCTATAAGAAAGGCGAGAAAGACATCATCGACCCTGAGACAGGAGAAATCACAGGGAAAGAGATTGTCTATGGCAAGAAATGGAAGAAACGCATCAAAGATGAGGTCACAGGCAAATATAAGTGGATTGACTATGATAGAGATTCCTACAAGACAGGTGCAGGAGTATATAAGTCATCCGCTCGTAATGCTATGCGTGTGGCTCGGACTGAGACAAATATCGCCTATCGCCGTGCTGACAATGCCCGATGGCAGGATATGGATTTCGTTCTCGGTCAGAGGGTGCAGCTCTCAAAGAACCATCCGAAGAAAGACATCTGCGATAAGCTGCAAGGTGACTATCCAAAGGATTTCGTCTTTGATGGTTGGCATCCTCAATGCTTCTGTTTCTGCACTCCTATCCTGATGGATGAGTCAGAGATGGCAAAGGTTACTGAGGCTTTTCTGAAAGGCGAGAAATATACTCCAAGAGGAAAGCAGATAACCGATTATCCTGCGGCTTTCAAGGATTGGGTGAGAGACCATGCCGAAGATATTGCAGCATCTCGTGAGAGAGGCACAGAGCCGTATTTCATCCGCAATAATGCTCAGGCAATCGATGAGATTATCAATCCTCAGCCGAAAGAACTCTCTATCCTCGAAAAAGCGAAGCTCAGACATGATGCTCGTACTCCTGAACAGGAGGAAGCTATCAAGAATGCTTGGGAGGAAAGAAAGCATAAGCATCAGCTCATCAAGAAAACTGCCGACAATGTTCTCAATGTGGCTCAGGATTATGGAGAAATCGATTATTCAGAGCTGCAATCTGCCATCAAGTCAGGAGACCTCACTAAGATGCAGGAACTCGCAAAGACGGTCGCTCAGAGCGTTTCTGCAATGAAGAAACAAGAGGCTGCACTTGCAGACCTCATGCCGAATGCTCACGAACTGCATCAATCACACTCAATGAGTGAGCTGAAAGAAGCATATAATGAGCTTGATGGAGTGATGAAGAAATGGCTATCTAAGTATAGTTATTCTTCTGTCGATACTGCTCCATTGGAACACCTGAGGAATAAGTTAGATTTCGAGCTTACCAATCCGACTATCAGCTATTCTCAGAAAGAGATTGTCAAGAAAGCTATTACTGAGAAGATTCGTTTCATCAATCAGAAGCTCGCTTGGAATGACCTGATTTCAAAGGCTGCATCCCTGAGGACTTTCAAGACGAAATCGAGTGTCTATAAAGATTATCTCACCAAGATTGATGATGCTATCAAGAGTAATGATTTCGCAGCTCTGCAAAAGAGTATCGCAGATGCAGAGGCTCAGCAACAGAAGCTCATCGAAAAACAAATCAAGCGTGGTGGAGATATTAAGAGCGCACTCAATAAAGAGTATAAGGGTGGTGCTATCGGCAAAGATATATCATCAGGCATTGATACATCGAAGATGGTATCAGAAGACCCATACGGAGGCACATTCACTAATAATGTTGCAAGAATGCAAGGTTTCGATGCTCCTGCAAAATTGGTGTCAGAGAGCGAATTTGCGATGTTGGAGAAAGCCTGTGGCGATGTATTCTATCGCACAGTGAATCCGACTACATTCAAAGGAAAGAAGATGTCGAGCAAAGAGTTTGCATCTCAGCTCTATGTCGCAGAACTCTTGGAACTCAATGGTCCTGGCGGTCGAGTATATGGTGATGGTACGTATGTCGCCACATCTGCATGGAAAGGTCGGAAGTTGCGGACTTTGACTGATAGCTGTAAGAGTGAAGCGTATAATGATAGTATCTGCTATGGATATGGCAGTCATACAATATCCGAAATGACTTGGACGAGAATCCCGAAGATAATCAAGCAGAGTGATTTGTATGATATGTGGAGGAAATTAACTCCTGCCCAACGCAGAGCTTTCGGAAATCACGAAAATACATATGCTTGCGCCCTCGGTTATGATGCTATGTATTGCGATGGACCTAATTACATGGTGATTTGGAATAGGTCTATAATTGCGGTCAAGAAGAAATAAAGAAATGAGGATATATCTCAACGCTGATATATCCTCATTCTATTTTAGTAGTATGCGATGACTTCATCTATTGGAATGTCCTTATCTATGATATTCAGAAGTCTCGTTTCATCATACATGAGAGCCATTCCGATATAATCGGCAGAAAGTTTGGTCTTTCCGTCATCTGTAACGAGCCAATAGTTCTGAATGCGATATATATCATCGACTTTCTCGACATTCGCCCATATCTGACAACCCCAATGATTTTCTTTCCTGAGCTTGATAGCTGCCTGCAAAGCCTCTTTCTCACTCTTGAAAGAAGAGTGTTCACGAATCGCTTTCTTATGCTTTTCAGCTATTTCAGGATTGGCATCCATTCGAGCCTGAGCATTCTCGTAAATACGAGCAAGGTCATCTTGACTTATTCTGTATCTGTACTCCATATTCGTTAACTTTTGGTTTGTTGTTTCTGTTGGAGATGCCCGACCTTAATCGTGCATCGCTTATTCTGATATTCATTCTTACCTCGTATCGCATTGGTGAGCGATTTGTATGCAATCCCGATTTCATTTTGAGGGATTGCATCGTAGATGGCTTTCAGAGAACCGAAATAGAAATCAGTCTCTCCATCGTGAGGCTCATTCAATTTTAGATGTACTACTTTCATTTCATGCTGCAAAATTACTCATTTTCCTGCGATTTCCCACGATTTTAACTCAGAAATGAGGATTTTATCACCTCAAACAGAGAAAATCGCAGGAAATGCAGTTTCTGATTGTCATTTCATTTTCAGGAAATCATTTGCCATTCTCTCCATATTATCGGCATACGAGAGAGGAAATCTCACATCGTAATCTATTGCATCGTGACGGAGGCGGCTTGCCATACTCTTGATTCGCATTGCCATCTGAGTGGCTTTAATGAGCTTTTCTTTCTGTGTTGCCATAATTACTGCCCTTTCTTTGCTTTATGTTCCTCTGCGGCTTTCTTCATCATAGCATCCATTTCGTCCTGAGTGACCTCGTAGATGACCTTGATGCCTTTCGGATTTTTCTTCACTTTGAACTCGAATGTGAATGGGTTTGTTCTCAGCATATCTGCGATATTCTGAATTACCTGTTCTCTTTTTTCGTCTTGTGCCATAGTCTTTAATTATTATTATCGGATGAAACAATTTCTGTGATGCCTCGCTTTGCGAGCTTCTGAGCGGTCTTAGGGTCTTCGAGCTGGTCGCAGATAGCGACTCTCATACCATGACGGATGAGCTTCGGGAGATATTGGTCGAGAGCGTGATATGGGAATCCTGCCATCTTAATATCATCTTTCTTGGTGAGGGTGATTCCGAGTGTCTTGGCGACCACTTCTGCATCATCCTGATAGGTCTCGTAGAAATCACCGCATCTGAATAAGATAGTCGCATCGGGATGTGTGGCTTTCAACTCCTGAAACTGCTTCATCATCGGAGATAACTCTTCGCTCTGAGGCTCTTTCTCAGGCTCAGGAGAGCCGTTCAGCTTGGCGATGACATCTTCCATCGATTCTGCATTGTGCAAAGCTGCAATCAGCTCCCTTGCGCTCATATCCTCGATATGGAGTTTCGCCTGAACGGTTGCTTCGATGAGGATTTTGATGCCTGAGACAACCTTTTTGAGGTCTTTCTGAGATTTGGTATCGCCTCCGATATTCTTCACCGTAGCCGATTTCTTTCCTTTGCTCTTGGCATCATCGACCGCATCCTGAACGGCTGCAACCTGAGCGGCTTCATCATCCTTATTCAGCTCTACAATCTGACGGACTGCACCTGTGGAGATTTCGCCTTTCTCGATTTTCTCCTGAATCTCAGGTGCAAGGTCGAGAAGTGAGAGGCAGCGACCGATGAACGTGATGCTCTTTCCGAACTTCTGAGCAATCTCGCTCTGAGTATATCCGAACTTATCCCTGAATCGCTGAAACATGATGGCAGATTCATATTCGGTGAAGTTCTTTCCCTCATTCCTCATCATCTGCTCGATGAGCAAATCTTCCTCTTTGGTATTGCGAGGCAGGAAAATCGCCTTGATACGCTTGATGTCTGCACCCTCGGAGATTGCAGCGAGAGTGGCTCTCAGTCTGCGTTCACCATCCACGAGGCGGTATTTCTCATCTCCATTCTCATCTTTGAACGGTACGACCGTGATGGGATTGAGAACGCCTTGCAGCTTGATTTACTCTTTGAGTTCGTCAATAGCGAAATCACGGCGCACGTTGAAGTTATCGACTACGACCACATTACGAGGGTCAACTGAATAGATGTCTGTTCTCTTTGTTGAATTGATATTGGTATCCATAATACTGATGATTTTGATTGTTATTACTTTTCGTTTATTGTATAGATTTTATAGATGCACTTATCTCCGCAGTTCCATCCGTCTCTGATTTTGCCATCGACCACCGCACAGAGATGATTAGCGAGGCTCAGGATATAGCGACCTTTGGGGTTACTCTGAGCGAAATCCTTTGCGGTCTTTCGTTTCTCTCCTTTCTTGAATTTCAGGGAAACGACCTTATATCCTCTCTGAGCAAAAGCTTTCTCGTAAACATTCTGAGAATTGGGAATGTCGTAATCTTCACGAGCTATCTTCGAGAGGACATCGTAAGCCTCCTGCCATGTGAGTTCGGCAGCGATGGCGAATGCCCTGATAGCGCAATCGGGTTTCCTGCATCTCTTTCCCTCAGTCGGATTTGGCTGAGTGAACTCGAAATAATCTGTATTCTTATATAAATTGATTTTAGCCATTTTGAGAGCGTTTATTTATTGATATGATTACTTTATCATCTTTCGGATTTAATCGCAGGAGACTCAAAGGAAATACGCCTCCTGCGATTGTCTGAGATTAGTCTTTCACGTTCATTATGTATTTGGCAGCTTTCTCGGCTCTCGATGCAGCCCAAACAATCATCTTGTTATCGTTGTGCAGAGCTTTGAGCCATCCCTGAATGTATGCGACTGAATTTTTGAAAGCCTTTTCACAATCGAGATTGATAGCGTTGCAAATCATGGCAGAACCAAGCTCTGCAACCAATTCCTCTCGTGAGTAATCCTCATTACCGAAGAATGCGTGGTCGTTCTCAGCCTTGCGGTCGCATCGATAAGGAGGAATCGTTGAGTGGGTCAGCTCATGGAATGTGGTTGAATAGTATTCCTCTGCATCCTGATACTGAGAGAGCATCGGCACGACTACTTTATCATACATCGGAGAGTAGTAAGCCTGTCCGCTCGGCTTGTCATTCTGAAATTTGAGTTTCTTTTCTCTGCTCAGGTAGCCGTTGATGACATTCTCGGCACACTCGATAGGTAGGATAGTTGGCTCGATTGGCTCGCCAGCCTTAATCTTACTCTCGATGCCTGTTGTATCATCGATGTGGAATACCCGATAATACTTCAGGATTGGGATAAGATGCTCTTTGGCGGTCGTAACCTCGACCTCGTTTCCGTTCTCATCCTGAGTCTTTTTCTTGCCGTGAGAAATCATCGTGAAGAAAACGACCATCGATGATTTTGCGCCTTTCTTGATGTCGCCTCCCAAGTCTTTGACCTGCTTGAATGTGAGATACTCGCCCTCTCGACCTAAAAGCATCTGATTGAGCATTGAATAAGGCTTGCGTGAAACATAGTTCACTGCGCCTCCGTCTGCGAGACCTGCACCCGACCAAGGCTTGTGCCAAGGGATGATACCTTTTTGAAGTTCCTCGATGATGCGGTCTGTGACCATCTGATAAACATTTACTTTCTCCATTGTTGCGTTGATTTATGGGGTTATTATTATCCGTGACTATAAACGACTTTGATTTTGGCATTCTCATCAATCGAGAGTAATGTCTTAGGGTATTGAGTATGCCTATATGCGTCAACCGCCTCCGTATAGTTTCTGAAAACTCGGTTGATTGCCCCTGCGGCGGCTTGCAAAACAAATCTCTTTTTCATTGCTTTTTTTGTTTTATGGGGAGGGTTGCCCCTCCCCTGATTAAACTTAGTTTATTTCAGATTCTCGATGATTTTATCTCTATCGAGCTGCCATATAGCCATATCATGCTCGAATTTATATGAGATATATTCTTTGAAGCCGATTGTATTGATGACAATCTCTCTCAGTTCAGCGGATGAGTATTTCTCAGAGATTTCGAGAAGTTCATACATCATTGATTGCTCTCTTTCCTGAGCTGCATTCAGGTCGCTCATGGCGGTCTCTGAGAGTTCTTTATATTTCGTTAAGTCCTCATCCATTGATGCAATCATCTTATTCAGTTCTCTATTCTTACTTTCGAGACTCAGGACATTGGCATATTCATTGGCGGCTTGCTCTTTGAGAGCATCATAGGCTTTCTGAATGCCTCCGTTCTTTTTCCATTGCTTGCACCAAGCATCCTTTTCGAGGTCGCTTGCGTTGTACTCAGGCTCAATCACTGTGTGATAGTAGTCCTCTGTTGGTCTGAAACCTGTTCTGTCGATGAATTCTGAAATTAACATTGCGTTGAAATTTTAATTTTGAAACTTCCGTTTTACATTCTCGTTTTCGATTGAAATGCCTATTAGGTATCTCTTTCTGTGTGCAAAGATATAGACTATTTGCTTAATAGGCAACTTTTTGAGCGATTATTTTTCTTAAAAAATCTTACTAATATCTTGATAAACGCTATAACTGCGTGGTCTGCACAATGTTAAATATAAAAAATTTTTTGGTGCTTAATAGGCATGTATCAAAGAAAAATCGTATCTTTGCGCCAAAGAACTCGAATTCTACCTCATTTTTAATTAAAGATAATATGAAAACCAAACTCCGTAAGACCTTATCCGAGCTTTGCAAGGATATGGGATTAACCGACAAGGCATTGGATGAGCTGAGTGAAATCGGCGCACAAGGTCTTGCCACCGATGCCTCTGATGAGGACATCAAGAAAGCAGCGGATTCTCTCGTTCCCTATGCTAAACTCATGCAGGGTGAAATCACGAGGAAGACACGTAAATCAAACCACAATCAGACTCCGAAATCCGATGGTGAGGGCGGAGATGAGGGTGAAGGTGATGATGCTATCGCTCAGGCTATTGCCAAGCAGCTTGCACCATTCAAGGAGCAGCTCGAAAAGCTGCAATCTGAGAACGATGCTCTGAAAGCAGAAAAGGCAAAGGGCGAGCGTTCCGCACTCATCGCAGCAGAAGCCAAGAAACTCGGAATCCCTGAGTACCTGACGAAACGTATCGCTATCGCTGATGATGCAGACATCGCAAAGGAACTCGCAGATTTCAAACAGGACTTGGTGAGCAATAATCTGATGCCAAAGGATGCAGCGTCAGAGACGGGACAGAAAGAAGAAGCTATGAAAGCCGATGCAAAGGCTTGGGCAGAATCTCTCCCGAATAAGTAAGCATCCATATTATTCACCCTTTAATTCGCAGTAAACAATGGCTATCGAATTCAAGAAAACAGCCGTCAAAGGGCATACCCCTGAGATTTGGCGTGGCGAATGTAAGATGCTGCCTGGCGGTTTCAAGCCGAAGAATAACATCGCAACAGGAACGGTGCTTCATCGTGGCGTTCTCGTTGAGGTGAACTTCGAGGAAATGAGCGCAGCAGTCATCAAGGTCGCCAAGATTCTTGCAGGTGGCACGACCACCAAGCCTCGTATCGCAAAGGGTCATCTGTTCGCCATCGGCGATGTGGTGACAAAGAACGGCGATGGCAGCAAGACTCCATCCATTACTGCAATCGACACCACCAATGCAGATTACGACACCCTCACTCTCTCTGATGCCTATACAGGTCTTGCTGAGAATGATGTGATTATCGAGTCTGAGGCAGTCGATAGCGGTACGGCATCCGCTAAGTACACCCCTAACATGGTTGTGGGTGCAGTGGCAGAATTTAACGGCAAAGGTCTCCCGACCATCGATGCAGCTTATGAGGCGGTCGTACTCTATCCGAGTCTGAGCTTCCCTGTGCTGCCTGAGTGGTTGAATGGCTGCTGCCTCAAGTCTAACCCGAACATTCTGTTCATTAAGCAGTAATCACTATGCCTGAATTTCTTTATTCTTCGATTTTCGGCGAACTGACTAAGAATGTTCAGATTCGCTTCGATGCTGCCTCTGAGCTGAACAAGCAGCTCTTTGACAACATCATCTTCGAGCGTTTCCTTGATTGGGATGTTCCTACCGTTGGTCTCGACTTCGAGGAACTGATTGGTCAGTATAACATCACGGTCGCTGCTCCTACCATCGGCACAGATGCAAAGGAGGCTATCCTCGGAACTGAGGGTCTCGAAACGCTGAAAGAGACCATCCTGAACCATGCCATCACTCTCCCGATGACGGTCAAGGATTATCGTAAGGTGCTGCAAATCCTCGATTCCAAGTCTCTGCCCGACAAGGTAAAGACTCAGCAGCTCATCAAGCTCATGTGGGGCGATGTTGAGACGGTCGTTAAGTCTGTTCTCGGCAAGCTCGACCTCATCTTCTGTGGCGCACTCTCTAATGAGGGTAAGTTCACTCTCGATGATACCACCAACCCTGAGGGCGGTGCTCGTGGCTTGATTAACTTCAACCAGCCTGCCGACAATATCGCTTCGTCTAAGACTGCTTGGATTGATGACAATATCGAGACGGTTGACTGCTTCGAGGATATTCAGGGTATCATCGATGCTGCTCAGGATAAGGTTGTTTTCTCCAAGATTCTTTGCGCTCCTGCACTTATCTCGTATATGTGCCGCAGCAAGAAGATGCACCAAATGATTCACGGCACGGACAAATCTTCTAAGATTGTTCAGCTGAAAGACATCAATGCGTACATGGAGGAAAACTCATTCCCAATCTTCGAGCCTATCCGTCGTCAGGTTCGCATTCAGAATGGCACTCAGCGCACTCCTTACAATCCTTGGAATCAGAAGAACATGGTCTTCATTCCTGAGGGCAAGCTCGGTCTCGTTAAGAACGCTTGGGCGAACAACGAGCTGAAGCCTGAGGTAGGAGTTTCGTACTCTAACTATGGAAGAATCCGAGTATCTCAGTGGGGCGTTGGCGAGACTCAGGGCAGCAATGGCGTTGAGTTCACCAAGGCAGAGGTTCTCGCACTTCCTGTTATCACAGAGATGAATGGTATCTACACCCTCAAAACTCAGGCTTAATCGATGAAGAACGCAGTCGCATTGAGGAATTTGTGTAACGCTATCGCTAACACATTCTATCCTGATAAGACAACCATCGACCTTGCTCTATTCAATGAGGGCATCGAATCAGAGGCAGATGCTGTTGCGAAAGATGAGAAACTCTTTCGGATAGCCGTATCTCTCGTGATGGGATATGTAGAAAGCAGCCGTTCTGAGAATGGCGTTTCTACTTCTGTCATGCCCGATGCTGTCGAAAAGAGCATCCGTTATTGGTGCAATATCTATGGTCTCGATGCTGACGAAATTCTGAGCGATTATCTCCGAGTTATGGAGGATGGCTCTAAACTATGGTAGTATGAGGTATAACGGACATCTGATAGCTCTGATAGTCTCAGAGGGCGAGGATTCGGTCAATGAGTATGGTGAGCCTATCACAGGCGAGCAGGAAAATTGGAGCGAAGAAATCCCTTGCTCTATTAAGACGAATAGTGATACCCGATTAGGCAAATATGAGGATGGCGAGTTTCGGCAAGCATCATTCCTCGTCCTGATTGAGTTATCGAAATTCGATGCAGTTCGCATCAAGTTAGAGCGGTTGGGCGAATATCTCGGAGAGTATCGGGTTATGTCCGTTGAGCCTCTTACGACCGTAGGGAGGATTCAGATAATGGTGTAATATGGCAGTCGTAACTCAGACACACGGCAAATACAAAGGAGTCATCGTAAGCAAGACCGATATGCGAAAGCTGAGAGCGGGATTGCAAGCGAAGATGAAAGATATTGCCGACCTGATTATAAAGCAGCTCTCCTATATCGGAGAGGAATGTATCAGGATTGCTCGTGAGAATGGCAGCTATAACGATATCACAGGAAATCTGAGGTCATCCATCGGATATGTGATACTCTATGATGGAAAGCCTGTTCAATATGGAGCAAGCAAGCAGTATAGCGGAGAGAAGGGCAATGGTGAGCAGGGCGCACCTGCTGCCGATGCTCTACTCCAAAAGCTGCAAGCGAAATTCCCTTGGGGCATCGTCCTCATCGTCTGTGCAGGAATGAACTATGCGGCTTATGTCGAGCATGTTCACCATAAAGATGTACTCACTTCCGCAGAGCTGAAAGCGGAGAGTTTGATGAAGCAACTATTAAACGGAATCACTACATCGAAATGATTGCAAAGAGCGAAAAACAGATTGAGCGAGACTTCTTTTCTTTCGTCAAGCAGAGCGCACTCGGTCGGAGCATCAAAGGAAATGTCTATCGTCCTGAGATGCGTCCTGCCAATGCTCAGACTGAGGATTTGATTGTGAAGTTCCTCGCAGGTCTCGATGAGCAGATACAGAGCGGAGTCGTTCTCCTGAATATCTATGTGCCTGATGTGCCATTCGGCAAGGATGGTCGTAAGGTTGAGGATTTGAGTCGTGTAGAAGCTCTCGAAACGCTCATTCAGCAGTTCATCGATGAGAATGATGATACCGAGTATTGGATGCAGACAGATACCTCTCCCACCTCCATGAAGATAGATGGAATAGAGCAGCATCTCATCACTGCAAGAATTAAGTTTAATCGTTTAATACAATAAGATTATGCCAAAGAAAATCATCATGTCGTGGTCAAAGTGCAAGATTGAGGTCGGCAAGACAGGCGATAATGACGCTATGGCGACCGAACTCTCAGATGTCGGCACTATCAATGATAAGTCAACCACTCTCGCCACTGAGGATGGAGAAACTCTGACTGCAACCGCAACAGGCGGCATTGTGGTCGCAGAAGAGGAAGGCGAACCTGTCATAACCATTACTACTCGTGTAAAGGAAATGGACTTCGATAAGGAGAACATGTTTACAGGAGCAACGGTTTCTGATGATAAGAACGAGCTTACCGTCAAGACCAATGTGGTTTCTGATGACTTCTCCGTTAAGCTCACTCCTAAGAATATCGGAGCAATCGGCATCAAGGCTCGCAGAACTCACGTTTCATTCCGTCCTGGTTCTTCGGAAGAGGAAGGTTCGTATGTTGACCTTTCTTTCAAAATTCTCGCTTGTGCAGACGGAGAGCTGTATAAGAAGTTCCGAGTAAAAGAGACCGATTGGGCTTCTGCTTAAATCAGGCTAAGGTAGAAAGATTTGATAAATGACGAGTGGAATAGACACCCTTTGGCAGTTTGGTAGGAGAAAATTGCCTTCATCGCAGGATAGAGCAGATGGTAGCTCGCAAGTCTCATTGGCTTGAAGTCGGCGGTTCGAGTCCGTCTCCTGCAACTAAACTCAGTTTTTTATAATATGGCACAGACAATAGAGCAGAGGGTCGCATCTGCCATTCTTGAAAAAGCGACCAATAAGATTGAGCTTGGCGGTGTGGTCTATCCTATTGCAGACCCTTCTATTGCCACGCTCATTCTCGTTTCTGAGCTTATCTCCACGCTCCCTGTGGTAGATAAGGAGATTCCGAAAGAATTGCGAGTTTACTCAGCTCTCCATTACGCAAAAGATTATAGCGCAATCGGAGATATATGCGCAATCCTCATTCTCGGAGCAAAGAATCTCAGAGAAGAAAAAGAAATCATCGAAGAAAAGCGCATTCTCGGCTTGTTTCCCTGCAAGAAAAAGGTTAAGGTGATAATCGATAAGCAAGCAGAATTATCGAGGCTCATACTCGAAAATATCAAGCCATCGACCATCTTTGATTTAATCATTCAGAGATTGCAGGATATGGAGATAGGGCATTTTTTCTCCATTACCACTTCCCTGTCAGAGGCAAACATTCTGAAACCGACCAAGGAAGTGGTGCAGCACTAAATGATAGCATTTGGGCGACCGTTCTCGGTATTGCAAAACTATTCGGGATGACCGACAAACAGGCTCTCTATGACATCAGTTATAAGAATGCTGTGATGTATAGCCGTGCGATGCCGATGCCTAATGATAAATCAGATAGCGACAAGCCTCTATATGATGATTCTCTCGATGCAAACAATCCTGATAATTTCAATAAGTTCAACAATTTTGAAGAAGAAGAAATCGTAAGAATATGAACGTAGATGACGGTACTTTGAGTTTTGGCACTGCCATTGATATGGGCGGTTTCGATGAGGGCATGAACCACATCGAGGGCAAGGTTTCTGAGATAGGAGAAAAGGCAGAGGCTGAGAGTTCGAGAATATCTGAACTCTTAACCAATATCCCTGATGTCAATATCGATATTATCACCAATGCCTCTGAGTCGCTCGCCGTCATTCAGCAAGGTTTCGATGAGATTGATAGGGTTGTCGATACCAATAAGGCAGCAATCAGAGACCTCGAAAAGGAATATGCTACCCTATCCGATAAGATTAAGATTGCATCCCGAAAGGGTGATTCAGGAGAGGTCAAGCGGCTCAAAGAGGAAAAGCGAGCTATTCAGGAGAATATCGCAATCCGAAAGAAAGTCAATGATGAAGCTGCAAAGACTGCTGATGCTCTCGCAGCAACAGAGAGGCAGTTGAAGAAAGAGGCTGAGGAAGCTGCAAAGAACGCATCCAAGCATGAGAATCTGCGTACCAAAATCCGTGAGCTGAAACTTGAACTCGTGGAGATGGAGGCAGCAGGTCAGCGAAATACTGATAAATACAAGGAAATCCAAGAAGAAGTCGGTAGATTGACCGATGCTTGGAGTGATGCGACCGCTCAGGCTACTATCCTCGCTCACGACCAAAGAGGAATGCAGGGTATCATTGTGGGTCTCTCAGGTGTATCGGGCGCAATGTCGGCAGCTCAGGGAGCGGTCGGTCTCTTTGCAGGAGAGAATGAGAATCTGCAAAAGATAATGCTCAAAGTGCAGTCTCTCATGGCTATCACGATGGGATTGCAGCAGCTTCAGGCAGCACTCGACAAAGATTCAGCATTCCGTCTTGTTACCCTCAATGGTCTCAAACAACTTTGGAATAAGCTCATCGGAGAAAGCTCCGATGTCATCGCAACTGAGAATGCAGCCATCACGGAGAATGCAGCAGCTCAGGAACTCGATGCGGCAGCGACCACTACCGATACGGCAGCTCAGACAAAGAATAACGCATCTACCGTAGCAGGAACGGCTGCACAGGTCGCCAATACCGCTGCAACAAAATCGGCAACCGCAGCAACCGTAGCAGGAACTATCGCAACAAGGGCTGCATCTATCGCTCTGAAAGGATTGAAAGCGGCTCTCATATCAACAGGCATCGGTGCAATCATTGTACTTGTCGGAGAGTTGGTTTCATGGCTCACCACTCTCTTTGATACTATATCAGAGGCAGAGGAACGAGAGAAAGACCTTAATGAGGTGATGGATGAGGGCGCAAAAGCCTACGGAAAGGCTCAGGCAGAGATTTCGGGATATATCACCAAGATAGAGACATTCAATGGTACAAAGAAGCAGGAGAAAGAGTTAGTCAAAGAGCTTAACTCTAAGTATGGAGAGGCTCTCGGATATTATAATTCCCTCTCTCAATGGAAAAATGTTCTCGTTACCAAGGGCGAAGCCTATTGTCAGATGCTACTCAAAGAGGCAGAGGCACAGGCTATCCTGAACAAATATACTGAGGCATTCATCGCTCTTGAAGAAGCCCGTCACAAGAAAGCGAGCGAGTATGGACATTGGTACACCACCAAAGCAGGAGATGAGCAGCGTAAGAAAGAAGCTATCGAGGATGCTCAGAATACCGCTGATTATTGGATGCAAGCCTATAAGGATAAGATGGCAGAGGCTCAGAGTGTGAAGATTGATTTCAATATAGGCGGTCATACCGACCCGAAATCAGGCGGTAGCGGAAAGAGCGGAAAGAGTGGCTCTGACTTCGACCCGAAAAAGGCAGCTCTCGAAACTCAGAAAGCTATCGATGATTATAAGGATAAGGTCAAGAAATATCTCAAAGGAGCGAATGATGAAGTGAATCAGCTCATCATCGATTCTCAGGAGGAATGTCTGATAAAGGAACTCAATGTATCTCGGAGTGCTACTCGCAGAAGACTCGAAGATTGGGAAAATCAGCTCAGGCAGCTCGCAGAGCAGAGGAAAGCTATGCTCAAAGCGGTATATATGCAGCAGAAAGGAGCTACTGAGGTCGGTTGGTCTGAATCTGATGCAGGAAAGAAATCTATCGAGCAATACATGAAAGATTTGCTCGCTGATGAGAATATCTCTAAGGAGTATTATCGTGTCCGTCAGCAAATCACAGAGAATGGAGAGAATGAAATCATGCTCATCCGTCAGAAATACGATGATATGCTGATTGAGCAATATGGAACGAATCTGCAAAAGCAGGAACTTCTGCATCGTAAATGGATGAATAAGATGAAATTCCTCCCTGCTGAATATGTCGCAGAGGCAACAAGGCAGATGGATGAAGAATTCGCTAAACTCAGTTCAGAGAATTTCAAGGAACTCATAAATTGGGAAAGCGTATTCGGTTCTCTCGATAAGCAATCCATCCAATCCCTGCAAATCAACCTCGAAAGAGTGAAAAAGTATTTCGAGGAAAATAAGGCTACGATGGATGGCAAGGAAATCAAGGAATATACCGATGCTATCAAGCAGATGGAAGATGAGATTGCCTCTCGCAATCCCTTTGCTGCTATGCACAAATCCATCAAGGATATGTCGGCATCCAGGACGGAACTTCTCAATGCTCTCAAAGAATTATCTACCGCACAGAATGAACTCAATGCAGCAGAAGAAGCGTATAAAAACGCTATGCAGGAGCAGAGAGAGGTCATCGATGCTGTCGAGAGAGGCGAACTCGCCCAAGATTGCCAACAACAAGCGGATGCAGCCGATAATCTGAGACAGGCTACTGAAAGGCTTGCAGCGGCTCAAAAAAAGAATGCACAGGCTGAGAATAGTGTAATCAATTCCCGAAATAATCTCACTCAATCATATAAGAGCTTTGCTCAGAACTTGAAGAATGCAGGAGGCGTGATTAAAGATGTCGGAGGAAAGGCTAAGAATCTCGCTCAGGTATTCTCGGATGACCTTGCAGACGGAATCGGCAAAGGTCTCGACTTCATGGATGAGATTTTGGGAGCTGCTACCGATGTCATCAATGCAGTTTCAGATGTCGGAAAGGGTGCTGCAAAAGGAATTGAGGCGACCGTTGATGCAGCAGCTCAGGGTGCAACGGCATCCGCAGCAGCAGGAGCGACAGCTATCTCCACCATCGAGAAAGCATCTGTCATTCTCGCAGTCATTTCGGCAGCTCTGCAAGTGGCAACCGCTATCGCTAATCTATTCAATGACGATGATGAGAAGCAAGAGGAAATCGAACGTTTGCAGCAGCGTATAGACCAGCTCCAATGGGAACTCGATAATCAGGATGCAGTCAGATTGCAGAATAATATCGGCGATGCGGTTGCAAGAGTCCGTGATGTCTATAAAGAGACCTATGAGGAAGTTCTGAGACTGCATCGTGAGGAAATGAGGGATGCCAATATATTCAAGGTCATCCGAATGTATCAGGTTGCTCAGAACGAGGCTTATCTGAAATCTATTGAGAAGATTGCCGATGCTTATGCTAAGGCTGACTATACGGCTAATAAATTCCTCGGTGAGGATAAATATAAGAATTCTCGAAAGCAGCTCGAAAATCTCGCAGAGCAGCAGTTACTCTTGCAAAAGCAGATAGACGAGGAAAATAGCAAAAAACATGATGACCAAAGCAAGATAGCTGATTGGAGGCGTGAGATTCAGGAGATAGCCAATGAGATGGCTGAAATCATCAATGAGATGATGGAAGACATTATCGGCACTACTGCTGAGGATTTGGCTCAGACTTTAGGAGATGCTTTCTTTGATGCAGTCGCACAAGGCGAGGATGCGATGGAGGCTTGGCATCAAAAGGTCAATGAGATAGTCAGGGATATTCTGAAACGAATGATGATTACTCAGTTCCTCGAACCTGCTATCGGAAAAATCTTCGATAAATACAAAAAGATTTGGTTTGATGAAAAGGGCAATTTCCAAGGCATCAATACGGTCAAGAATTCTGCTAATAACTTTGCTAATGACCTGAACAATGCAGGAGAGCAATTCTCGCAGATATACTCGGCACTCAATCAGGGAATGAAAGACCTCTTTGAAGATACCGCAGAGAGGCAGGGAGAGAGCAGAGGTATAGCGACCGCATCTCAGGATAGTGTCGATGAGAATAATGCTCGCCTCACGACCATTCAGGGGCATACCTATTCACTCGTGCAGGGAGTGACCGAACTCAATGCTACGAGTAATCAGATTCTCGCTCGTGTAACAGGAATCGAGCGAAATACCGATGAGACAAATAATAAGCTCGATAATATGAATACTCGTATCAAGCGTATCGAGGATAGTGTGGACGATATTCAGCGAGCAGGAATCAAGATTAAAGTGTAAAGCGATGAAAGAGATTAAAGAAGCACAAGAGAAATGGAAAGCTGCCAAGAATGCAGCTCAGAACCGATGCGAGAAATCTCATAATTATGAGATGGCTCGTAAGCTCGGAGCGTGTCAGATGTTCACAGGCGAGGAATCTATGGAGGAAATGATTAACCTCATGTTTTCACCTCAGGGCGCAGAATTCCTCACAGAAAACCATTTCCCCGACATCGCAACATTCCGAAAGTTCAAGAAATATCATCCTGAGCGATTCGGAGTCTATATCGATGCAGGGAAAATCACGCTCTCAGAGGCTCGAAAAGCTTTCTTGGTAGGTAATACTATTGCAGAGATGAAATACTCTCAAATCGCAGGAAATCGCTTGATTCTGATGTGTGGGGCATCTGCTCATATTGAAGCTTCGGGATATTCCATCGTGAAGATAGAGAAAGATGATGTCTCAAAGGTAGAAATCGTGAAATCTGATTATGCTAAGGTATTGCAATGAGAGAAACAGGAAAATTATTCATTGATGGTCGGGATGCTATGCTCGAATATGGCATCTTTGTTGAGAAGGGCGGCTATAAGGGAGTCATTCAGATGCCATCTTTCAAAACACTCGATACGACCGAATGGGAGGAATTCGATGGTATCGAGGTTGATTTGCTCTCTCCTGTTCTCGATACCCGACAATTTCAGATTCAGTTCTGCATCACGAATGTGCGATATGCTGAGGATTTCTTCGATGACATTGCCACAGGCGCATATCATAATTTCCAATTCACAGAACTCGGAAAGACCTATCGACTGAGGATGGTGTCAAATGGCTCATTCTCATCGTTTATAAAGCTCGGAAAACTCACTCTTACCTTTGCTGACGATTTCCCTGTTGTGCCATCAGGAAATCCGTATCAGCTTGGTAAGAGCGAAGTCCGACAATCGGGATATGAGCTTGATGGAATCGATTTCTCTCAGTTCGGCTCATACATTCTCAGAGGCTCAGATGATAGTATCAGGAAAGCGGCGAATATCCGTGATGCTTTGAAGATAAGCGTGAAATCTATCTCAGGAATCGATTATGATGATGAGGAAGTGCATTTCAAGGCAAAAGATGTCACTCTGAAACTACTCATCGATGCTGAGAATATAACCGAATTTTGGAGACGATATAATTCTCTCTTTTCCATCCTCATGCAGTCAGAATCTCGTATCCTCTATTTCGCAAATCTCCCTGCTGAATATGACTGCTATTATAAGAGCATGAGCGTCTCTAAATTCGAGATATTGAGAGATGGGAAGATTTGGTGTGAGTTCTCTGTGATTCTGACATTCACCGCCTATCGTCCTGAAAGCTCATGGATGCTGCTTGCGACAGAAGATTTCGATTGGGTTATCACAGAAGATGCAGAGAATCCTGCTCGTATCAAGGTTCGTCCGAAATACGGCATTTCCTTACTCGTCACAGAGGATGGAAAATACATCATCACAGAAAGCGATAGCGATAAAATTTATATCAATAATCAAAATTAAAGCAATATGGCAGACCAAAAGAAAAGAATTTCAGAGTTGCCCGAAAGTCAATCCACACAAGGATTATATACTATCGGTGTGAACGCTCAGAATGAGAGTGTCAAAGTGCCTCTCGGTTCTATCTTGGCAGGGTATGACCAAGCGGCTCAGGATGCAGCTCAGGCGAAACAGACCGCAAATGCTGCTCAACAGGCTGCTGCTTCGGCTACTCAGACTGCGAATAGTGCCTCACAAGCTGCCTCGCAAGCGCAACAGGATGCTGCTTCGGCAGAGGAAACCGCAGGAAATGCAGACGATAAGGCGACCGATGCTCTTTCTATTGCCAAGAATACATCTACTAAGAGATTCTATGGCATCGTTGATTCTGCTACTATCCTCAATCAGTCAACGACTGCATCGGGCATAGTGGTTTATGTGAAAAATAGTGGTAAGTTCGCTCTGCGAGTATATTCAGGAGGCAGCTTCAAGTATTATTCTAATTGGGAAGGTGCAGATGAGTATATGGATAGTACTCGCACTTATCCTATCGCTGATAAGCTCTATATCTTCGATGGTCTTATCTATTCGTGGAATGAAGATGATGAAGCTCTCGAAGTCGTAGGCAATGACCCTGAGGAACTCGCAGCAATCAGGCAATCCATCGATGATGCAAAAGCAGAGTTGCAGGAAGAAATCGTTGCTGCTCTGTTCATCAATGTCAATAAGATGTTCAGCACGAGTACCCCGATGTCGCTTGGTACGGCTTTGGGATTGCTCTTTGATAATGACGAATCCCGATATTACAAAGCTCAGGGTGTTGTCATCACTTTCCTCGGAACGAATGGAAAGATGGAGAGTTGGCAATGGCATAGCAGCGCAAAGGTTGATTTCACCGACACTACCACTTGGACGAAATTCGGAGGAACGGCAGCAGTCGGCAACTGCTATAATGTCACGAATGAAGTTCCTTTGCAGAGCGGTTACTATACCTTGCAGAATGCTATCAATGTGACATACTCGAAAGGATTTACCTCAATCGGTATGCAGATAACTTTCGCTATCGCTCGTGGCTCATGGAAGACTTATCAGTATATCGGTGAGGATTCTCAGGAGGCGACCTTCAAGAATATCAATAATTGGCTCGACCTTGCAGGAATGAGCGCAGGAGCAGAGACCCTTATCAATGTCGATGCTCTTTGTGGAGCTTGCACATCTGCTGCATTCTATACCCTCGAATACGCTATTGCTGCCATCCTTGCGCTCTCTACGAGTACAGGAATTGACTATGCAAAGAGCGGTCTCGTCATCACCTATCAGATTGCAGAAAACACATGGGAATGCAAGCAGTTCAAAGGAGTGGTATCTGATTTCGGAGAGCCTTCATTGTGGCAGGATTTCGGCGGCGGTGGTTCTCAGGTGGAGACCTCAGATGAGCCTGAGAAAGATGGAGAGGATGCTTTCTCCACAGGTGGCGCATATACCCATCTCCCGACAGGAATCAAGCTCGATACTGAGACAGAGGGCATCGTGAAGTTGCAGCTCGAAAACGCAGAGCATGAAGGAATCGGTGATGAGATTCAGTTTGCAGTCGGCTCAGGCGGTGGCGGCGGCGGTGGCGGCACTATCGTTACTATGGCTTTCGAGACATCGCCTCTCTATGGCAATGCAGGAAGCTCATTCATCCTCCGTGCTGCTGTTCGCTCGGTTACGACCGTAGGACAGACTGAGCAGGATAATATGATTGCGACCATCGCTCTCATTGACAGAGATACCAATACCACTTTGGAGGTATTCAATTTCAACAAGGCTTCATCGGCATCGATGACTACCTATGATTTTGTAATGGATGTCTCTAAGTACTTCGCCAATGCAGGAGTGCGCCGTTTCAAGTGTCTCATCACCGATGATGCAGGAAATACAGGCTCTCGCAATATCAATGTGACTGCCGTAGATGTGACAGTGAGCAGCGTTCAGACCCTGCAATATACATCAAGCACGGCTCTCTCTGTCGGAGGAACTGCAAAGAGTATTCCTCTGTTCAAGTTCGCCAACAATGCGAGCGATAAGGGCATCAATGCTATCGTGGAAATCTATATCGATGGTGCATGGCGTGAATTGGGCAATACGATTGTTCAAGATACTTATTCTCATGGTATCTCAATCGACCCGAACAACTGCCTCGGATATACGCTCGCTCATGGCTCATATCCTATCCGTGTTCATGGCGTAGATGTAGCTTCAGGAGTGGTCGGCAATTATCTCTATTCGGGCATTTTCTGTATCGATGATACGAGAAATACTCCTCTCGTGGTCGAGAGTTGGATGAGTGATGGCATCTCTCCTGTCGTGAAGCTCTACGAGACTATCACCGTCAATTATGCGGTCTATGACCCGACAAGCAATGCTCCGACTGCAACCGTCTATCTGAATGGAAATGCCGTTCAGAGCCATACCGCATACCGCTCTGCTGCCTATACCTATTCACATCAGGTTTCAGGAGTGGCATCCGATGGCACATTCTCTCATATCGTCAAGGTTCAATGCGGAAGCACCTATGGCGTAGAGGCAACTTTCCTTGTGAGCGGAACGGTCATCGAGGCAGCTCTGAAATCAGGCGCAATCTATGGCTTTGAATTCTCGAACAGAAGTAATGAGGAAACAGACCATTCTATCATCGATAATGGCTTTGAAATCGCCGTGAACGGCTCGAATTGGAGTTCAACAGGCTTTGTATCATTCTTGGGCGAGAAAGCTCTGAGAATCGCAGAAGATGTGACTGCAACGCTCAATCATCAACCATTCAAGCCTACATCTATCGAGAGTAATGGTTTGGGCATTCAGTTCGCTTTCGCTGCAAAGAATCTCGTTGATGATGATGCAATCCTGATGGAGTGCTTCAATGAGGGCGTGGGAGCTGGCTTCTATGTGACAGGAAGGGCGGTCGGCATCTATTGTGCGACAGGTCTTTCAAATCATGCAGAGGAAAGAGCCTATAAGCAGGGAGAGAAAGTCTCAGTTGCCATTGTGGTTGAGCCTGCAATCGAGGGGCTCGGTCAGACTCGTGGCGGTGTGACCTACTATTTCATCAAGCTCTATCTCAATGGTGAGGAAGTGGCAGTTATCGGATATGTCGCAGGTCAGAGTAACCTCATTCAGGAAAAGCCTATCTCATTCAATGGCTCTCAGGGTGATTTCTATCTCTATTATCTGTTGGCATGGGAAGATTACTTCCAATTCGACCAAGCATTCCAAAACTACCTCGTAAAGCTCACCAATACTGAGGACATGGTGCAGGAGTTCAATTTCGAGAATGTTATGGCATCTCAGCAAGTGACCGAACTCGGAATCACCACGACAAAGCTCCGTCCTCAGGCTTCGCAGCTCTCAGATAGAGGAATGGCGTATATCATCGAATGTCCTTTCAACGGCTCAGACATCGAGGCTCTCGATACGACCGTATCAACGAAAGACCAAATATATGTCACTCTCTATTATATCGACCCTGCAAGACCTTGGACTAACTTCGTGGCTCGTGATGTGGCTCGTAGGAATCAGGGAACGACATCGGCTCAGAGACCTGTGAAGAATCCTCGCTACTATCTCGCTCAGAAGAAAGGCTCGACCTATGATAAGGCTACCAAGACAGGCGGCACTACCATCACTCTACTCAATCCTGACGAGACAACCGAAGCAGGACGCAGGGCAATCGCTCTCGCTGCCATCAATAAGGTGCAGATTCACGATAATTCCATCCCTGTGGATATTATCACGGTCAAGGTCGATTATTCTGATAGCTCGAATGCGAATGACTGCGGCATCTGCGATATGATGAACGCAACATTCAGGGCATTGGGTCGTAACTATATGACTCCTGCTCAAAGAGCTTTCGATGGTACTTGGACGAAAGGCTCGCTCGTGGTTGATGGTCTCGTGATGAATCACTCAACCGCCAATATCCCTGTGGCAATGTATCGCTCAAAGAGCGACACAGGCAGCAGTCCGTATTTCCATTCAAAGGGAAATTGGAAAGAGGATAAGAAAGAGCAGGTCGCACTCGGTTTCAATGATGTGCCTGGCTATAACAAGGGATGCCTCAATTACGGAGACTTCATCGAGTTCTTCGGAACGGATGGCGAGACTCTTGCTCAGACAAAGAGCCGTTTCCTTGCTACGAGCGGTCTTGATACCTCTGCGACTTATGTTCTCTCGATGTATTGCGGTTCATCCTATAAGGTGATGAAGCATAACGGCACATCATGGGTTGAGCAGACAGGCTCGATGGTTCAGAATGCAAACGGCAGATGGACGGTTACAGGCTCTGTTGTCAATCCGACCGATGGATTTGAGCTGCTGAATTATCAGGGCATGGATTGGTTCAAGGGAGTTTCCTCTGTCGCTGACATGATGGCTCCAAGCACCTCATTCTCTAAGTGGGTGCAGGCTCTCATCGATGGAGGCGATATTTCCGTTTCGACCGTTCCTGCATGGACTTATTATTTCGAGTGCTTGGTTGATGATGATAATCTCTCTATCGCCTATGCGCTCGGAAAGAAAGTGCCTTACAATCTCTATCGTTGGATGAAGTTCTGCGATTCCTGCGATTATGATAAGCATGAGCAGACGGGTCTCAATCTTTGGAAGACAGACCTCTATAAGTACGCATCGCCTCATTCCTGCCTCTCTTACGATGTATTCACCGACTATTGCGCTGCCGTTGACCAAAGAGCCAAGAATATGCAGCCGATGTGGTTCTTGGAGGATGGTTGTAAAGTCGTGAATGGTGTCTATTATAACGATGCCAATGAGGAAAGCGATTCGACCACAGGAATGCTCGCAATGAGAATGTATCTGAATAAGGTATATGACTGCGATACTTGCAACGGCAAGGATAATGATGGCGGTCAGACGGTCGATGCAGAGGTTGACCCGAATAAGATGCCTGAGGGCGATTATACCAATCCTTATGCAGGATATAACTCGGTTTTATTCCGCAATATCTATTTGCAGCAGACCGTCTATATCGATGCTCAGAACACAGAGCTATCTCTGAGGACTGTTGCTTCTGCTATGCGAAGCTGCACGGCTACCATTGACGGACAGACCTTGCAGCCATTCTCTCCTGAGGGAGCGGTATATTTCTTCCTGACCGCTCGCATCAAGCGTTGGCAGAAGAAAGTTTCGAGCTATGACGGAGAGCGTAAGTATATCGATTTCACATCTACGACTGCCAATAATATCTATTTCTATGCTCTGCAAGGATTGGGTTTGACCTCTCTCCCTGCATTCATCGAAAGAAGATGGCGCATTCGTGATGGCTTCTACGGAACAGGTAATTTCTTTAGTGGCGTTCTCTCAGGTCGTGTCAATGCTCCAAGCGGCGCAAAGATTCGTATCACGGCTGCTAAGACAGGTTATTTCGGCATCGGTAATGATAGCTCAGGCTCAATCTCTGAGAGTGTATATCTCGAAGCAGGGCAAAGCCATAACTTTACGAATTTCTCGCATGAGGAAGGAGCTTTGCTCTACATCTATCAGGCAGACAGAATGTCTATGATTGACCTCTCGGAAATCACCCTGTCGAATAACTTTGATTTCTCTGTGATGACTCTCGCTGAGGAAATCTATCTCGGAAAGGTCGGCAAGGTGAATCTCACTATCGGAGCTTATACCCTGCTCACGAATGTCAATCTCGGTGAATTGCCGTTCTTGAAGAAACTCGATATTCGAGGCACTCTCATCACGAATGTAGTATGTAGCGGATGCCCTCGTTTGGAGTCTCTCTATGCTGCAAGTTCGCAGCTCGCAAGAGCCGACATCGCAGACGGAGCGAAAATCACCTATATGCAGCTGCCATCGACATACACCTATCTCAGACTGCGCTATCTGCCTAATCTGCAACGCTCAGGATTGATTCTCGCAGACAAGAAGAGTATCACGACTCTCATCATTGAGAATTGTGCGAAAATCAGCTCTGTCGATTTACTCAGGGAGCTTGCAGGAACGAGTGGCAATAATCTGAGAGTGGTTCGTGCTACGCCTTACAATGTAAGTTACGATGGCTCAGACCTCACGACCATCTCTGCGCTCCATCTGAGCGGTCTTGATGCGAATCTGACGGCTCAGGATGCTCCTGCTCTCGTTGGTACTTATATGCTCACCAAATATACTGATGATGCGGTTCTTTCTGCATGGCAGAGTGAGTTCGCAGACCTGACTATTCATCAGTCGCAATATACTTTGGTAGAGATGGATGATACTCTGACAGACCCTCAGAATATCACCAATAAGGATAACAACACCACAGGAGATAGCTACGAGCCAAGCGGTCACATCTCGAAGATTCGCTCATTGATGATTCCTGTCACAGGAAAGCTCAATCCGACTTCGGGCAGATGGGAAGGAGTGAAGATGAGCGAGAGCGACTATAAGAAGCTCAAAGATGGTTCAGACTTCGACTATTCCGATAATCTCGGCTCAGGCAATGATGCTATGATGCGCATTCCTCATCTGTGGTATAAAGGCATCAATGACTTCAAGAATCAGAAGAAGTATATCGCTTGGAGTTCTCTGTCATCTGAGCCTATTTCGAGCGCAAGCCGTATCAATCGAAAGAAGCTCTCACAAATCCTGATGAGAGAGAATGCAGCTATCATGGTATCGAATATCACAGAGAATGTCAGCACTCTTGAAAGCTCAGGAGTTGTCTCTGAGACTGCGAATCACAATACCTATCAGATTGATGTCGAGGGTATGAAGCAAGTGAGATACCCAGGACTGAACAATGAGGCTATCGGTGCTTGTTTCCTCAATGAGAGCGGTGTCATCATCTCGAAGTATAATATGGCGGTCGCAAATAATCTCTTTGATTTCGTGAATGGAGATTATATCTTCATCAACGTACCATCGGGCGCAAAGACCTTTGTATTTACTTCGCCAAGCGGCATTTCCTCAGACATCGAGGCTATCGCCGTAGATAGCACAGAGATTGAGGCGATTGAGCCTGATTGGGTAGAGAGTGATGAGTGCCTCGGAGCTATCTATCAGGGGAGTATCGATTCTCTGACAAGACTCCGTTCTGTTTCGGGCGTTTCGGTTCGTGCCGGCACAGGAACATCAACCACATCTATTGAATGGCAATATGATGCGGATGGCAATCCTATCAATACTCCGACAGGCTCGATGAACTATACGGCAAAGGATTTCCAAAATCTCGCTCGCCGTAGAGGTGCAGGCTATCAGCTCATCGACTATGAGATGAGTAAGCTGCTCGCAATCCTTTTCTTCTCTCTGTCAGGAACTCGTGATTCTTCAAAGTATTGCGGCTATGGCAAGAGTGCAGGAGGCACGACAGGCTATCTCGATAGTCTCGGAAATACCACTTCAACCAATCTCGGTTCTACGAGCGGACAGGGCAATAAGTGTATGGGCTTTGAGTCTTTCTTCGCTTGCACCTATGAATGGATGGATATGGTAGCCGTGAATGTTCCGTCATTCGTTCAGGCATTCAAGGATAAGATGTCGGACGGCATCGGTACTTATCCTATCGATGCGAAATATCATATCTACGACCCAATCAATGAGACAGAGCGAGTTGTTCAGGTTCTCACCACTAACTCAGGATATTGTGTCGCTCGTACCAAGCATGGTCGATTCTGTGATATTGTAGCATCGAAGTTTGCGAATGATAATTCAAGATTCGCTACTCATTATGCAGACGGACAATATTACGCAGCCTCTCGTTGCCGTGTCGTTTGTCGGTCGAATAGCAATGCGAATGCGTATGGCGGTGTCGTTTATGCGGATGCGTTTTATGCGTCATCGTTCTCGGTTGCGTATGGCGGTTCTCGGCTTGCCTTCCGTGGCAAAATCTCAATCTCTGAATAAAAAAGTAAGAATATGAAAAAGGAAAATAATAAAGCGAAAATGCGCAGGGCGTTGCGGTCTGAAAAGACCGCTCGCTCTCCTGCGTGAGCGATGCCGAAAGGCGAAAGGTAGAGGGTCTCATTTGCCGTGTCGTTGGTCGGTCGAATAACAATGCGAATGCGAATGGCGGTGTCGTTTATGCGAATGCGAATAATGCGTCATCGAACTCGAATACGAATAACGGTTCTCGGCTTGCAAACAGAAAAGAAATATAGGGGCGAAACTCCCCGAATAATCGTCTCTACGGCATATCTCTACGAGATAGAGAATAGCTGAGGGCGAGAGACCTGAGCCTCAGTAAAAGCGATAATAAATCGGAAAACTGAAAAATCACGAATGCAGGTAGAGGTTGGTAGGTTCATTCTCGAACACCTCAGACCTGAGGAACTGAAGGAGTTTCAAAAAAATGGCAAAGAGAGATGGCTATGTGATTGAGGAAATCATCGAGCGTTCCAATCTCGAAGATGCGTTTGATACGGTTCTGAGAGGCACTCTGAGAAAGAGTCTGAGTGAAGGCAGATGGTTACTCGCCCATCGGGAGGCGTTCCTTGATGAGGTTGCAGCCGAAATAAAGTCAGGAAAGGTCATTCTCGGAAAGTGGCATCCTAAGGATATTGTAGAGGCAGGGAAAGAGCGGCATCTTCAAGTGTTCGACATGAAAACCCGAATCAAGGTCGGTGCAGTCATGCAGATTGTCGATAAGCATCTGAGGCGGCGATTTATCAGGACTACCTCTGCATCTATCAAGAAAAGAGGGATGCACGACCTGAAAGCCTATATCGAAAGAGATATTCGTCTCGACCCTGAGGGTATGAGATATATCTATAAGTTCGATATTCGGAAGTTCTACGATACGGTGAAGCAAGATTTCATCATGTATTGTGTGAGAAAGGTTTTCAAGGATGAGAGATTGATTGCGATATTGGAGCTATTTGTGAGTGTTCTCGATGATGGCATCTCAATGGGGATGCGCTCGTCTCAGGGTCTCGGAAATCTTCTATTATCGGTATTCCTCGACCACTATCTCAAAGACCGATATGGAATAAAGCATTTCTATCGGTATTGCGATGACGGAGTGATTGCAAGCGGCTCGAAGCTCTATCTATGGGAGAGCAGAGAAATCGTCCATGAGCAGATTGAAGTCATCGGTCAGGAGATAAAATACAATGAGAGGGTATTTCCTTTGTCTGAGGGATTGGATTTTCTCGGATATGTGATTTTCCTTACTCATTCACTTCTCAGAAAGAGGGTGAAGCAGAATTTCGCCCGAAAGCTGAAAAAGGTAAAGTCAAGAAAGCGCAGGATTGAGCTAATCGGTTCTCTGTGGGGCATGACAAAGCATTGCAACGGATGGCATCTTATGGAGACGATTCTATATCCAAGCGAGTTTAACAAACTAAAGAAAAAGAAGAAAAGAATGAAAGATTTTGGCAAGGCAAGGAGCAATCCTCAGACCTTTAATGGCAAAAAGAGTTTCAGAGGCTCGAAGATAAGCGGTCGTGAGTTAGACCATAAGCCGTTTATCGTGGTCGATTATGAAACAGGCGTAGTGCCTTTAGTCGAGCAAGAGCGATATAAACGAGAGGTTGATGATACACTCGCAAAGGGTGGTGATACCTCGCTCGTGAAGAAACCACGAGATAAATATGTCGTGAGCATCATCTATCAGGGTCAGCTCAGAAAATTATGGACAGGCGATAAAGAGAATTGGGATGAGCTTGACAATCGCAGGAAAGAGCCTGATGGATTTCCTTTCTTCTGCTCTATGGAGGTAGATTATCAAGGTCAATATCCCAAATATACTTTTTGTTCTGCAACCGCTCTCGGCTTTCCTATGCCGACCGATGAGGAACTGAATCGATTATTCACCCAATTAAAAATCAGATAATATGAACTCGGAATTCTTCAAAATTTACGGCGCAAAAGAGCGTCAGGATGGCATCGTGGTATTGTCATCGAACAAGGCTTGCATCTATGTCGGTTTCGGCAAAGATTCAGAAGATGCAGAGAGTGGCTATAATTGGCGTAAGGACTACGACCATATCCCGACCATCGCAGAGGTCAAGGCAGACATCGAGGCTCTCATCAATGCTCATACCGATGCGACCATCCTCACAGGGTTCTCATGGAACGGAAAGCCTGTCTATCTCTCATCGGAAAATCAGTTCAATTTCAAAGCAGCCTACGACCTCGCATTTCAGACCGATGGAGCGAATCTCCCTGCGAAATTCAAACTCGGAGAGGATGCTGAGGGCAATCCTGTTTATCACACATTCACCAAGACTGAGGTGCTTGCTGATTTCGTGATGAGAGCTTTTGCATACATCAATAATGCTCTCAAAGAGGGATGGCAGGAGAAAGATTCAATCGATTACTCTGTTTTCGTTCCTGCCGATGAGTAACGGATGCGGTTGTCAAAAGGGAGTGCTTAAATATATTAAGCCTCCCTATGCCAAGAAATTCGTTCTGCCGTGCGAACTCCATGATAATGATTACGACATCGGCGGCGATGGAGAAAAGCGCAGAGAGGCGGATAAAATGCTATTTCTGAGGATGCTGAAAGTATCTCAGAAAGATTGCCGTAATCCGTATGCCTTAACTTGGTTCACCCTCATTGCTCTGCTCTATTATGTGAGTGTGAGGATATTCGGTCGATTCTATTTCAATTATAAAAAGTAAGCAGATGATACTACATTTCAATAATACCACTCTCGAAGTGCAGCCGAATGATAGCAGCTACCGTTATCGTTCCCTGATGGCGAAACCTCAGCTCGTTTTGAAGTTCTCGCTGCCTCGATACGTTGAGATTCCTGTCGGGGCATATTGTGACTATATGGGAGAGAGATATTTCCTCAATGCACCTCAGAATATCAAGAAACAGGGCACTCGTCATATCGAGTACACCCTGAATATGGGAACGAGGCAGGATAATATGGCTCTCTACAAGATGAGAAACTCGGTTGATAAGCGGCTCAAATACTCGATGTGCGCCAAGCCGCATGAATTCATTGCGGAGATTGTCGCCAATCTGAATGAGCGTGATGGCGCAGGAGTGTGGAGTGTCGGAACGTGTATCGATGCCAATGAAAAGACCATCGAATTCAATCATACTAATATCGATTCGGCTCTCTCTCAGGTAGCAGAGACCTTTGAAACTGAATGGGAGATTGTCGGCACGACTATCCATCTCCACAAGGTCGAATACTATAAGAGTGACCCTCTCCCACTCTCATACGGCAAGGGAAATGGCTTCATGCCTGGAGTGGGCAGAACAACTCCATCGAATGAGCTGCCTATCAAGCGACTCTATGTGCAGGGTGGAGATAGGAATATCGACCGCTCGGAATATGGCTCACCTGAGCTGCTTTTGCCTAAGTCTCAGTCATTGGGATATGATGGCACTCATTTCTCAGATGAGCAAGGCTATAATGCGAATATAGGGCATATCTATACGAGCGATGCGAATGGCTATTATATCGAGCGTTCTGATGTCATCTCCGATGCGGTCAAAGAGGATAGTCTTGACTGCTCAGAACATTATCCCTCTCGTATCGGAAATGTCACATCGGTAATCGCAGTAAAGCCTGCAAAGAATTTCTACGACTTCATCGATAACACTATCCCTGCCGACCTGAATATCAATGACTATATCATCGAGGGCGAGACTCCGACCATCATCTTTCAGTCGGGAATGCTTGCAGGAGAGAAAGAGTTTGAGTTCAAGTATAAGCATTCTGAGAGACGATTTGAGATTGTGCCTCAGGAGATAGACGGACAGACCATGCCGAATGCGACATTCATTCCTGCCGTGAATGATACTTATGCTATATTCGGAATCATGCTGCCTCAGTCATATATCTGTGATAATGCAGCCAAAGAGGGCGCATCATGGGATATGATGAGAGAGGCGATTAGGCATCTGTGGGAGAATGAGAATCAGAAGTTCACGTTCACAGGTACGCTGCAATCTCTCTATGCTAAGAGGAATTGGATAAATATCGGCGGCAAGCTGATTGTCGGCGGTTATGTTCATTTCTCAGATACGCAATTCGTTCCTGATGGTGTGGATATTCGCATCACAGGCATCAAGGATTTTCTCACCTCTCCCTATTCGCCTACGGTCGAAATCTCGAATAATGTCACAGGGCAATCGCTCACATCGAAGCTCAGGGAGATTGACTCTCAGGAGGTCATCATCGAGGAAAACCACAAAGATGCGTTGCAGTTCACTCGCAGACGATTCAGAGATGCTCAGGAATCGCTCTCGATGTTAGAGGATGCCTTTGATAACTTCTCAGGCAGCGTGAATCCTGTCACCGTGCAGACTATGGCGATGCTCGTTGGTGATGAGTCGCTGCAATTCCAATTTGTTCAGAGCAAGACTTCTGCCAATATCGATACATCATTCCAAGTGACCTATGATGCAGCCAATAAGCAGCTCTCCGTGCCTCATTCATTCCTGAGACACATGACACTTGGCATCGATGCCATCAAGTCATCTCACTCTATCGATGAATATAAGACATGGGAGATGACCGCTTATGTATCGGCTCGTCTTGAAGATGGAAGCAAGAAATACTATCTCTATGCAAAGGTCGATACGGCAGCAGCTCAGAATGGCGAGTTCCTGCTTTCTGAGACTCCTATCGATATGGAGCGAGTATCAGGCTATTATCATCTGTTGGTCGGCGTTCTGAATTCAGAATTCGATGAGCAGAGGTCTTATGTGTCGCTCTATGGCTTCACAGAGATTCTCCCTGCAAGAATCACGACCGATAGGATAGTGAGTGCGGATGGATTGAATTTCCTCGACCTCTTGAATAATGCTCTGCATCTCGGAGATGCTACAAATTATCTCGATTGGAATAATGAGGAACCTGCGACTTTAATAATGAGTAATGCGACCATCAAGAATGCCCTCAAAGTCCTCGGAGAGGCTCTCATCGCAGGTTTCTATTTCTCGAATCAGATAATCAAATCGTCAGCTCTGACAGGGCAAGATGCCGCAATGTATCTGAATGGAATACTCGGGAAAATCCATCTCAAATCAAATAATACAGGGGGTGATTATTCTCTCGATAATATAGGCTCTGAAATTGATATTGATGCAAGTTCGGGTGAGATTGAGGTGAGGAATAATAATGGCGTTGCGTATATATCAGCGAGTGGAGTATTCTGTAATAACGCAAAGACAAATGCACTTCCTGCATCCCCAGGATATACTCATTATGGCTCGATTGTCGGTCTTGGATTTGGCGATATAGATAATGATTGGGTATGGGATAAGGAGAGTACCCTTATCGCAGGATTATATGGTCGTGCATCGAATTCAGGAACGGCTCTCGCTTATGGCGCATATATATGGGATTTACTCGCTGCTGGTCTCATCCTAAGGCAGAAATATGTCGGGGATAATTACGCAAATAATGCTTATCAGATTCCATCAGGAGTAACTCAGATTGTAGGTCTTGCAAATTCAGGCGTGACCGCTCAGGCAATTCTTCCATCTGATGGCATGGAGGGAAAAGTAATCTACGTTAAGCAGATAGGCTCAGGAACTATTAGAGTTTCTCCAAAATCAGGTCAAAAGATATGCGATGATGATAGTGAGAATGCTTACTATGAGGCAAGCTGCGGACAAGAGATGAAGTTTACATTCGCAAAGTATAATATCAATTCGGTCACGACTGAGGTTTGGCTCGTGAGCCGTTGGAAATTCTAAACTCTGTTTTTATGGAATATGGATATATCAATGAAAGCGGCTATCTCAGAACGGTAGAGCTTCATGAAACTAAGGAACAATATCGTGATGGTGATGAGATAAAGACTCGGATTATCACGATAGAGGAACAGGCAGAGAAATATAAAGCTCATGGATATAAGCCTGTCGATGCACTCGATAATGAGCGCATGAAAGCTCCTGAGGGATATATTATCCGCATCATCCCTTATGATGCAGGAGAAAGAATCTCGTTCAGATATGAGCAGGAGAGAGATTTAACTAAGATACGGATGGAGATTAAGGCTCTGAAAGAATCTCTTTCTGCATCTGATTACAAAATCATAAAGTACTATGAAGCATCGCTAATCGGTGACACTTTGCCCTATGATATTGAAGAATTGCGCTCAGAAAGACAAACTTTGCGTGACAGAATCAATGAATTAGAGTCGAGTTTATAAGATTTAACATAGAAAAAGGTGCTTATTAAGCATCTTTTTCTTATCTTTGTACCAAAATTCAGCTCGGCATGGAATTGATATATAAATTTTGGAAAGGAATGGTCTGCCTATTGGGGGGCGGTATCGGTTGGCTCATCGGTGAGTTCAAGCCGACATTTCCTCTCGTGATTGTGGCGGTAATCTTTATCGTCTATGATGCTTGGACGGCTTATCAGCTCGACAAGCGAGTGCATAAAAAGTACCCTGAGAAATCGAAAAGGGAGAAAGCGAAATTCACGAGCTTTGCTTTCGGCAAGGTGGTGAAATCGACCATCCCGAAGCGATTATGGCTCATCCTGCTCGCATATCTCGTTGAGCATTGGGTATTCATTCATGTATCGATTCCTTTGTCTTATGTCATCACAGGGGCGATATGCTTTGAACAAGCATGGTCTATCCTTGAAAACGAAAGCTCATGTCGGGATGAAAATGAGAGTCGATTTTGGAAGTCTCTGCAAAGAATCATGGTCGATAAGACAGAGAGACATTTCGATGTCACTCTTGATGAGTTGAAGAATGGCGGTCGTGTCACAGAGGAACAGATTGCTGCTGCTCGTGAGATGCTCGCAGAATATGAACGCCAAAAACAGAAATCTAATGAAAATCCTGATTGATAACGGACACGGCTCTAATACATTGGGAAAATGCTCTCCTGATGGAAAGCTCAGAGAATATGCTTGGGCGAGAGATATTGCATCCCGATTGGTTGCAGAGCTGAAAAAGAGAGGTCTCGATGCAGAGCGTATCGTGACCGAAGAAACAGATATATCACTCAGAGAGCGTTGCCGTAGGGTCAATGCTATCTGTGCGAAACTCGGTTCAAAGAATGTGATGCTAATCTCCATCCATATCAATGCAGCAAAGAGTGATGGTCGTTGGCATGATGCAAGCGGATGGAGCGGATGGATAGCTCCAAATGCGAGCCAAAAGAGCAAGATTCTCGCTCAGACTCTCTATGATGAAGCTGCAAAGAGGAATCTCAAAGGGAATCGTTCTGTGCCATCGTGCAGATATTGGGTAGGCAATTTCGCTATCGTCAGAGATACCAACTGCCCTGCCGTTCTGACAGAGAATCTATTTCAAGATAATAAGTCTGATGTCGATTTCCTGATGTCAGAGAGAGGAAAGCAGGAAATCGTCAATCTCCATGCCGATGCAATTCAAAAATATGTCAGCTTATGAAAACTTTTTTTCGTGACCATATATCGATGTATGTGCTGAGTGCAGTATTGGTCTCGATGCTCTTTATAGTGTCGGGGTGCTGCACTCAGCGGCGAGTGGTCGAACAGAATACGACCGTCATTCAGCAGAAAGATAGCTCGAATACCGAAGTCAGAGTTGAAAAGGTCATCGAGTATCTGACAGATACCGTATATATCAAAATCCCTGCTCAGATGGCAGAGCGCACGACTCAGGATAGTACCTCTCATCTCGAAAATGATTATGCGACCTCAGATGCTCGCATCAATCAGGATGGCACTCTGTATCACGACCTGAAAACGAAGCCTCAGGAAATAGCTTCGGAGTTTCAGAAGCCTGTCGAGAGGAATGATAGTGTCAGGACTGAATATAAGACCAAAACAAAATATATCACTCTGATAGATAAGAAAGAGGTCGAGAAAGAGCTGACATGGTGGCAGCATACTTGCATCAAGTGGTTTCCGTGGTCGCTCGCTCTGCTCATCCTGTCCATCGGATATAATTTCAGAAAGCCGCTTTGGAAGTGGCTCAAAAAGATATTTGTGTAACCCATAGTATTAAGGTTTAAGGTTAAGAGAGGGCATCGGAATGTGAATTTCGGTGCTTTTTCTTTGTGGAATGAAATAATTTTCATACCTTTGTCGCATTGATGATAAACTCTTCATCAGTTGCGTTGAAATCCGCACGGCTGAAATGAGAGATTCATCATCGGTCGTGCGGTTCTTTTTTTTCGATTTTGTTACTCGTTTGTTACTCCGACCCACTCTAATATGCTCTAATCATCCTGTAAATGACTGAGTTATAGTATAGTTACAAATATCCTGCGTCGGGAAGTGATGGCAACATTTCAAAAGGGATTCACATGAAGGACCCCGAACCATACTGAAGCTTTGGCAATGATTCCAAACGAGATGATAACAGTGCTCGAAAAGAATAATCTTGCAATACAATCAAAAATAAAACAGACACACCATGTCCAAGCTAAACATCGACCAGAAGTCAATTAAAGCCTTATTTTCCGACAACAAGTCAGATTTCCTTATTCCTGATTATCAAAGACCATACGCATGGTCAATAATTGAATGTCAAACTCTATGGGAAGATACTTTTTCATTCGCCATTCCTGAAAACGATTACCAAAAGTTCAACCCTGGTGATGAATATTTTCTGGGGCCGATCGTAACCTTTAAGAATAGCGATAATAAGCTCGAGATCATTGATGGTCAACAACGTCTGACAACTCTTATGCTGTTACTTCGTGCTCTTTACACTCATTATCTCGTAGCACAAGATGCACAAACAGTCAAAACTCGCGAAGAGATTGCCAAATGTATATGGAAGACAGATGAATTCAGCAATCCTATTATGGAGCAGCTGAAGATTAATTCTCTGGTTGCAACCGATGAAGTAAAAGACGAATTCCTCAGCATACTTCTTAAAGGAGAAGCGCCAGACACGATGCATAGCAACTATGCAGTGAACTACCGGTATTTTCAAGTAAAGATCAAGGAACTCATCAACAAGATGCCTAGCTCGTTCATGTATTTCCCTGTCCGCTTGATGAACAACTGCATTCTTCTTCCGATTGAGGCGGAATCTCAGGACACAGCCCTTACAATCTTTTCAACTCTCAACAATCGCGGTCTTCCTCTCTCTGATGCCGACATCTTCAAAGCTCAGTTCTATAAGTTTTACACCACGAAAGGGAAAAAAGATGATTTTGTGCTGCGTTGGAGTAAACTCAATACTCTTTGCGAGAAAATATTTCACCCTATCTCAGGAACGCCTATGGATGAACTTTTCACGAAGTACATGTACTATGAGAGAGCTAAGATGAGAATTGACTCATCAACAACTGAGGCTTTGAGAAAATTCTACGAAAAAGACAATTACAGTCTCCTTAAGAATGACACCACATTCGCCAACCTGGAAGACCTTGCCAGTTTCTGGAACGACGTATTCATTCAGAACGAAGACCGTTTCTCCCAGAGAGTTCTGAGAGCTCTCTATGTTCTCTGCTATGCTCCAAACAGCATGTGGGGGTATATCCTTTCTGTTTATTATATGAAGAATCGCCAGGCAGACGGTAATCTCGATGAAGCTGACTTATTCACCTTCTTGAACAAGATTACTGCGTTCACATGGGCCTATGCAGTTACTAATCCTGGTGTAAACTCGCTCCGTACTCCAATGTATGCAGAGATGATCAATATTATCGATGGGAACCCTGTGGAGTTTGAGAAGTTCAAGTTCGATAAGGCTTCACTTTCCACCTCTTTTGGCAACTACGAGTTCAGAAACACACGTCCTATCACGAAGTCAATACTTACATGGTGGGCTCTATCTGATGATGCCCAGAAACTTCCTTCGCTTGAAACTGCATTCGAGATCGAGCACATTTATGCTAAGAACAGATGCGATAAGGAAAAGAGTTTGAGCGACCCTAAGAAGATTGAATCGCTTGGCAATAAAGCCATACTGGAAAAAAGGATTAATATCAGAGCATCAGACTACCGGTTCATAGACAAGAAGAAGTATTATGACGGATATGAGAATAGTTACGGTGTCTCCAAAGAAGGCACAATCAACCACGAACTCCGCTCCATGTCAGGAGAGATGATGGATTTCATAGAAACGAATATCGATGAAAGAAGGGAAAAAATCTTGGAGAGCTTTTACAAGTATATCGAGAATAACGGTTTGATGAGATGAAGTCCTACGCATCGCTGCGCTCCCCAGTACCAGGCAGGAAAAGATGATAACTTCATTTGTAAACACCTAGGCGCTCTTCGTTTCGTACGGAGGACGCCCTTTTTATAAGAATCGGGTTCAAGCAAAGAACTAAACTATCGAGAAAAGCATCAACACGACAACTACTTCGCTGCTACAGAAACGCATTCGTCAAGTTTTTTGCGCAAATAACTTGACTTTTGTATCTTTGCAATATTAGAAATGCTATTTATGATAATAGGAGAACAAATAAAACAGAAAATAGAGTCATTCCCTACAGGAGTTGTGTTTACGATCTCAGACTTTGGCTTCGACCCTAGCTATGACCTTGCTTTAGCGAAAGCACTGAGCCGAATGGCAACTTCCGGTGAGCTGTGCAAAATTTCAAAAGGAAAGTATTATAAGCCCAAAGAAACTCTTTTGGGAAGAATAAAGCCGCCTGTTTCAGAAATAGTAAAGGACTTCCTTGAAAAGGATGGGAAAATCATCGGATACATTACAGGGGCACAAGCATTTGCGACAATGGGGCTGACATCCCAGATTTCATCAGCAATTATGATAGGTTCCGGCAAATATCGGAGACCCTTGCAGCGCGGAGAATATAAAATCTCGTTTCTGAAGCAGGATAATCCTATCACAAAGGACAATATCGAATTCCTCCGGATTCTTGATGCCATAAAATTGATACGCGATATTCCTGCAGTTTCACCTGAAACCGCCTGCAAGGCTATCATCTCCCTTATTCAGTCGCTCTCACCTCAAAGTTCCGAAGAACTTGAAAAACTGTCGCTCACTTATACCAGTTATGTGCGTGCTCTGCTTGGAGCAATTCTTGAATACATTGGCAGGCCGACAGCGATTGTCCGAAAATCTTTGAACGGTGTATCTTCCTACAAGTTGCCTATTTCGGAATCCGTATTACCTAACAAATCTAATTGGAACATCTATGAACCTGCACGAAAATAAGGACGCATTCGCCGCTGCCATACAATTGGCCTCTACACCAAAGCAAGAAGGTGGTCTCGGCATCAAGCAAATATATATTGAAAAAGATTACTGGATCTGCAGGTCGCTTAAGCAGCTTTCAGAATGCAAGGAGTCAGAAGTCGCTGTGTTCAAAGGCGGCACTTCATTGTCAAAGGCATACTTGCTCGGGAACCGTTTTTCAGAGGACATTGACATTGCCATAACCAGCGATTCTCAGCGGACTGATAACCAGACAAAAAACATAATATCACGGATATCCAAAGTCATGTCAGCCGGGTTAGAAGAAGTCGCGAACCCGGCAACCAGAAAATATTCCAAATACAGAAAAGCTTTCTATAGATATCCGGTTTCCATTGAAAACGAGATTATAGGAGCTGTAAATCCCGGGCAGATTCTTCTTGAAATAGTGTCTTTCGCAAATCCTTATCCGTATCAGAAGGTAGTCATCAAGAGTTTTCTCACCGAGTATCTCGAGAACGTGGGCAGAAACGATATAATCGAGGCATATGGAATGCAAGGATTTGAAATTCAGGTACTCGCAAAGAGCCGGACAGCAACGGAAAAACTTGTTTCACTTATCCGTCATTCTTTGTCGGCGGATTACATATCCGAGTTAAAGGCAAAGATCCGTCACTTCTATGACCTTCATTTCCTTTGGAACGACCCGGAGAGTAGAGCATACTTGGAGAGCGCAGAATTCAAAACGGATTTTAAGGAATTGCTTTCAAGCGATCAGGCAAGATTTAAGGAACCGGAGGGCTGGTGCGACAAGAAAGTCTCAGACTCCCCTCTCATATCTTCATTTGACATAGTTTGGAGCGAATTGCAAGAAACTTATTCGAAGGAATTACCTGAACTCGCATATCAAGCGATCCCATCACCAGAGAGTGTGGCCGAAAGCTTCAAAGAATTGTCAGTTCTTCTGAAATAGCGCGCCACTTACTCTCAAAAGGAAAAAGCTCTCATTATGAAGTTCAGTGGAAATCTTTCAGAATTTAAGGAATACTATATCGCCTAAGAAATTTGATGGACAATCGGTCGCTATTCTGAATCATCCTGCGCCAAATATCTATACAAGGTACATCTATGGACTTTTAGCATTCTTGCAACCTTAGTTTTTGAGTAGCCTTTCTTTAGCATACGATCTATTCGTTCTCTACAACCATCAAGTTTGTGCCGGCTATTCTTGCTTCCATGAAGCCTGCCAAGTATGGCTCCTTCAGCCCTCCTTCTTGCAAGTGCCTCTTTCGTTCTCTGGCTGATCAAGTTCCTCTCAATTTCCGCAGACAATCCGAAAGCAAAAGCCAACACCTTACTCTGAATGTCCTCCCCCAACCTGTAGTTATCCTTGATTGTCCATACCTTACATTCTTTAGTCATACATATATTGAGAATCTCCATAATCATAAACAGGTTCCTCCCAAGACGGGAGAGTTCCGCACAGATAATCAAATCATCTTTCTTCACTCGCCTAAGAAGCACTCCCAACTGTCTCTTGTTGTAAGCTTTTGTGCCACTGATTGTCTCCTCAATCCAACCGTCAATGGAAATATCATTCTTTTTGCAGAAATTGTTAATCTCGAACCGCTGATTCTCAACAGTCTGCTTGTCGCTACTAACTCTAATGTAACCGTAAATCATAATCAAAAAGTTAAATCGGCAATAATCACCTATAATTTTGTATTTTTGTAAAGATTATACAATTGTGATGACAAATTCCAATGAACCATGGAGATATTAGCGATAATAATCTGCATCCCGATAATTATACTTCTCCTCTGCCTCCTGCCATCCAAAGGCAAAGTTGGGGAGATGCGAGTGGCATCCATTCTGAAAAAGTTTCCAGTGGACAGATACAAAATAATAAATGACCTTCTGCTCACAAGCAACAGCAACAGCACGCAGATAGACCATATCGTAATATCCATCTATGGAATATTCGTCATCGAGACCAAGTTCTATCAAGGTTGGATTTACGGAGGCGAAAACAGCGAATACTGGACACAGAACATCTACGGCAACAAATATCAACTCCGCAATCCGATTCATCAAAACCAAGGACATATCCGTGCATTGAAATTCCTCTTGAAGGACTATGGAAACATCCCGTTCATATCAATAGTGGCATTCTCAAGACAGGCAAGACTCGGTGTTGATGCTCACACGCCAGTAATATACTGGGATCAGATTCCCCGAACAATCAATCAATTCGAGACCAGAGTCCTCTCCGAAAGCCAGATACAGAGCATCTATAACATCCTCCTCGCAAACAACACCGAAGATAAAGATGCCAAGAAGCAGCACATCTCCAACGTTCGTCATAATGAACTCAAACGAGATATTGCCATCGCCAACGGCTATTGTCCGCAATGTGGCGGCACATTAACACTACGCCAAGGCAAATATGGCAAATTCTACGGTTGCTCAAACTATCCGCATTGCAAATACACAACGCCATACAGATAGAGACTACACTTGCAGATGCCAACACGAAGCGTGATTATCGCATTTTCGAGGCCAAAAGTTCTTCTTAATCGACAAAATTACCTTAAATAGAGCCTCTTATCCGACAAAATTGCTCATTCTAGGCATTTCATGAGATTATTATTGTAAAAAATTTCATTTTTGAAAATGCCATTCGACAGTCTTTGATAAGAATTCGTCATGAGCACCTATACGTCGCTCAACTTTCTTGACGGCATCACATAATATGCATATATTTGCATTGCCCATCTCCGTTATGGTGACGACCGCCGGAAATGGTGCGCGTTTTTGTGCGACTTCGGCGCCCAAAATAGGCCCAAGAAAATGCTTTATATTGACTCTCAGACGATTAAGCGTTGTGCATCGGGAAATAAACATTCTGCATCGGGAAATAAGCTATAATGGCAAATATAGTTCAAATTCCATCATTCCCATCAAAACCTTTGTTAACCGTATTAATATGCTCGTACAAAGTCCACTGGAAGACGCTGTTCAAGATCTAGTTGCAGGTCTTGTCAAGCCTCATTCAGTTTCTCCTCACAAAACCGTTCAGGTTTCTATAGAAGAGATATCAAATACTCTAAATATAATTTCAGCAAAACCTGATGCATTGAATAATAATGTAAAAAGTTAAATATAAATTCTTAAGAAGAATGCAAAAACAATTAAGAGCGAAGAAATTACTATATCAGATTTCTTCGCTCTATAACATAATTTTATTTCACCAGCGACTTTATACAGCGTTTTTTCTGTTCCATATTAGGATGAACATATAAGTTCAGCGTAGTTGATATGTTTGAGTGCCCCAATAGCACACTAACAGTTTTATAGTCACAACCGACTTCTATACAACGAGTCGCAAAGCTGTGGCGAAGTCCATGGTACTTTAATTTTGGAATATCAAGTTTTTCCATCAGCCTTTTATAGTAGTTGCGATACGTACGTGGTTCTATCGGACGTTCATCATTAGTTAGGATGTAATAGTCATCGTTAACTACTTTTTTCAAAGGCTTCAACATTCCTAGTAACTCTTTATTCATCGGAATCTCGCGACAGGAGTTTTTGGTCTTTGGTGTGTTTATGACCAGCTCAGTGTGCTTTTCCTCCCCTTCTATAATATAAATACGTTCTATTGTTCGATTAACGGTTAGTATTCCATCAGTGACATTGATATCACTCCATTTCAAAGCACAGACTTCTCCTATACGTAGCCCTGTACTAAGGCTGATATAAATACCAAGTCCCATGAATGTAAAATGACTTTGGATATGGTTTAATATCTTCCTATGGTTAGTAACGGACAGGACATCCAATACTTTGTTCTCTGAACTTGGGGGATATTTGATGTCCCATTCATAATAAGTCATCCATTCCTTCTTCACTCCGAACTTCATTACCATTTTAAGGACTATCAGAATATCCTTGACCGATTTAGTGCTTAATCCACTTTCAATTTTGTGCAAAACAAAAGCTTGAACACTCTGTTCCGGAAGTGAATTATACTCCCCGAAAGTCGGAAGAATATGGTTCTCCAAGATCAATACATATGCAGCCATAGTGGACTGTTTCACATAAGGCCGCTTGTATTCTTTCCATGCAGCCGCAATTTCTCTAATAGTTTTATGAATCATGATTTCTTAATAATTGGTTCTTATAATTAGGGAAATATAAACCATAATGTTCCAGCTTTGCGATTTCCAGAGTTTAGTGGTGAATGGGAGAAGCACTCG